>ENA-ORDA01000110-ORDA01000110.1-marine-metagenome-genome-assembly--contig:-NODE-110-length-80970-cov-6.639375_pt1 | contig 80970 bp, 69 predicted proteins | sample MGYA00237778_ERZ508506 | MGnify/ENA primary metagenome ERZ508506 (study PRJEB26177, sample SAMN06267891) | marine metagenome | isolation source: Monterey Bay, California, USA | place: Pacific...
TCTACAGCAAGGGGGATTTCGCCGCGAAATACCTCTTCGAGTTGGATTTCTTCGTTTGTCAGTGATCCTTCTTTTAAATACTGTTCTCGACCGGTTGGCAGACTATTCATCGCGTTGACCTCCGATAATTTCTCCACTCTCTCCGCGGGTTTGCCTACAAGGTCGCTCATAAAACCGTGCCCAGGCAACCTGGTCTTGCCGAAGACATGCAACAGGAAAGCGTGCTGGTTGAAACTTTGTGCTCGGTGTTTCACATACTGTGTTTGGTCCAAGGTGTAGAATCATTAATTCGATTACCGCCGTCTGATAGCCAGCAGCCTCAGTCATGCTTTTTGAATAATTTGTATTTGCGTACCCTTCCCCGTGGGTCCTTGAGAGCTTAATAATTTTAAGCAAACTTATAGAGAAATTATTAGCAATAAGTAGGCCATTATAAAATATGGTTAAAAAACAGGGGGTTGAATGTGTCTCCTTCGAAAAATTCTTTTTTTTGTAAGTAGTTTCGACAGAATTTTTGGTAGCAACTACAAAAAAAGCGTTGGGTCCTGCTAATGTTTTCTTTTTTAGGGTTGTCTAAGTTTTAATAAAAGGTGCGAGTCTGATCAATGTCTTAGAAGCAATGTTGCGTAGCTTGTGAAAGAAATAGTGCCTGAAAATTAGTAGCGCGTTAAAAGCGACCTTTTCTTCTTTTTTGCAATGGCGGGTTTATGGTGTCGTCATCAGCTGGAGCGTCGCGTTTAGCCCTAATCATTTCGATAAAGTCTTGCTTAATGCCATTAATCACCTCGGGTGATTTAGAGCTTCGTAATTGTTTCTCGAGCGCTAGCTTTTTTCGGGTGATGATAAGGTCAACGATAAACTCCTTGTTTCTCACCAATTCCTGCTCGAGGGATCGATAGGCCACATCCGTTCCGATCTGAGCTTCAATCCTAAGCATGATTGAATTCAGAAAAGTCTGAACATCTCGAAGCTCGAGATCGCTATTAATGCGTCTCGGGTCCATCGAACGTTTTGACTTGATCATGGATCTGAATATCCTGAACTCGTGTTGCCATTCAGCGCATTGCCTGAGGATAGGTCTAAGGGCGTTGAACGCGGCGGAGTAGTTAAAGTTGTTTTCGAGTTGATGAAGATTGCCTGCGTTGATAACTATTGAATAATGTTTCTTAAAGTGAGCCCATTCGATCAGGCGCGCCTTGTGATCTTGGGTGAGCAGATTGTCCATCGTTTTCTTTTGATTGGACCGCGTCTTTTCTGTGTCTCTTGCCAATTTTGATTCAATTGATTTTATAAACTCCTGAAGCAGCTGTTCTTGCTGACTGATAAGCATGCCGTTTGTCTTCAAATTGACAATCTGTGCTTGAAAGTCTTCTATCTCTTTTCTGGTTTCATGATAGTTCCTTTTTTCACAGAAGATTTCGAGTTCATGTAAACGCCAGTAATTGGAAAATCGGCTTTGCATTACTATGAGGAAATCATTTTGCAAAAGTCGAATGATCGATTCGTTTTGACCCTCGTCTACATCGGCGACGCTACTGTTTATCTCGTGAATCATGTGCTCGTATTCAGCGAACCATTCTCGTGAGCGGCCAAGAAATTCGAAATCTCGTGCCATTTGCGACAGCTGATTGTCAATCTCATCAAACGGGAGACCGGAAACTCGCCCGATGTAGTCGTTAAAAAGTTTGAATTGTTGTTGCTGAAAAAACGAGAAGTTTTCTCTGACTTCCCTCATTTTAGGAAAGAGGCGTGATACGCGCTCGTTGTTGTCAAATAGGCAGGATGGCTTGCATTCCTCGATCGCCTCTTTTTTGCGAATGTACTGCCTGTGTTCTTTCTCGAAGAACTTTGTTTGCCCTAAGTCCACATATCTACTTTTTACGTCTTCCGAGTTAAACATCTCGGGTGTATTTACAGGTAAAATTCTATGCCACCAGTTGCTGGGCAACTCTTTCATCATTCTTGATAAAAAGTTCTGTTCATGGAATGCGAGGATATCTGCGCGTTTTATTTTCTGCTCCTCAATAGAAAACAACTCGTCGCTGGGTGTTGAGTCTTTTGCATGTTTGAGATTTTTATTGAGATCGGTTCGATAAATGCTCCAGAGTTTGTCGAGATCAAGGTCTGACCATGCATGCTCGAGATCTAAAAGTGCGCTGCGCCACGCAGTAGACTCTTCTGCCGATTCTCCTTGGCCGACTGGATCGATAGCCGTTACAGCGTGATTACGATGGGCTACTTTTGAGTCGGCGTCAGCAGGGTCGTCGTTTTTGCTAAATATTTGGTTCCAGCGCATGAGAGTCCTGTTGTTTTGGGCAGTTTTTCCGCCGGGATCGTTTAACAGAGTCTGTCAATATTCCAGCGTTTCTTGCAGGGGTTATGTTGTCTCTGCTTGAGTACCCGCGTCAACAAATGTTCTTGAATTCTGCGACCCGACTATGTGTCGAATAAATTTACAAAAAATGTCTGATTTTTTAATACGGTAATAAAAATATTCCTGCTGTTGAAAGTTTTGTTGGTTGCAAGTCTGGCTTGTCAGTCAACAGAAGTGAAGCAACATTAAAAAGTGGCAAAGAAGAGCAGTGCAGCGAATTATTGATAATGACAACGAAGACAAATTGAACAAAGAGTCTTTAGATCTTTAGCGTGAAAATCCGTTATGTGGGCATCAGGCCGGAACTGTACCTTCAACTTGCAATCGGTGAATCCTGCGAGGTTCATCATCGGAATGGTCGTGCACAGCGAAATGTAACACGGATCGATTGTCCCACATGACAAGATCACCATTTTGCCAATGATGGCGCGCTTGAAACTCCGGGCGAACGCTATGTTCAAATAAAAATGAAAGTAGGGCTTGGCTCTCCTTTACGCCCCAACCCTGAAATCTCGAAGTGAATGCACGACAAACAAAAAGCGCTTTTTCATGCGTCTCATCGTGCTCTCTGATCACGGGGTGAACTGCGTTGGGGGCTTTTTCCGAGTCTTTTCTGTACTGCGTCGCAAGGTTAGCCGCAGTGTGTTCGGCCTTCAAATTCAGGAGTACAGACCTCAGTCCTTCTGAGAGTGTGTTGAAAGCGAGTATCTGATTGGAAAAGGCCGTATCTCCACCGATCGAAGGAGTTTCGCGAGCGTAGAGCATAGTAAATTTTGGTGGCACTTTGTTGTAGGTCATATCGGAGTGCCAATGCTGATTGATATCTTTCTGCTTGCCAGCATTTTGCAATTCGATAATGTCGGGGAAGTCTTTCATACCGGCATAAGGATGTCTGACCAACTCTCCCCAGCGACGGGCAAAGGCAATGTGGTCGCTTTCAGTCAGATTCTGATTAGGAAATACAATCACCTGATGTGCAAGAAAATGCTGGTTGATCTCCAACCACTCAACTTCATTCGCCTTCCTGACGTCAATCCCCTCAATTCGAGCTCCAAGCGGCGCGGCAATTCGTGTTACTTTCATTTTCAGCATCCTCTGTGATCAGTGTCAGGAAAACGTAATCACGCAAAAAGTGTGTTCTTGTATGATTGTGATCTGTTAAAATACAGGTTTTCCCAGTCTTGAATTACGATTAGATAGTGTCACGTAAAAGGTAGTAGATGCGACTCTGTTTTGTATTTTTTAATCAGTTTCTGTCGGGAATCAATATTAATGATTCAAAAGGGACCTGACTCAATATGTACCAAAGTTGGAAATCTTTAGGTTTGTTGCGCAACATGCTGCACCTTGTTGCTTTGCTCCTCATTCTGGTTTTGCCTTTTGCTGACCCTATGTGGCATCCGGAAACGGTTTACGAACTGTTCATGGGGGCAATAATTCCCGCAACCGCTCCTATCGTATTTGTCGTCATAATGTTCGATGTGCTGATGTCGAGTGTGATGAAATCAGGCTATGAGTCTGATGAAACGCTCTACTTTGGACGTGTTATTAAGTGGCATTTGGCGATTGGATTTACGCTTTTGGCCATGTGGTTTCTTTCGTTTACAGACGCATTGTTTCTCTAGCAGATAGCCTGACGCCTAACAATCCGTTTAAAGGTGCGTCGCCGAGATTGATAGATTTGGCGATTTTTAGCGCATCATTCATTGCCATGCCCTCATGTTTTACCAAGAACGCTGCCCAGATTTGGCTGGCTCTTTTTGCACTGCGACAGTGCAACAAAATTTTCCCGTTGTGATCGTCATAGGTCTCGATAAATTTATTCAGGAAAATTTCCGAGTAGGCTTTATTAGCATTCATAGGTATCTGAACGTAGTCCAGTCCGATTGACTTGACGAGGGCGGCTTCATCAAATGGCACTTGTTCTCTGTCCATCATTTCCTCGGGAGTTCGCAGGTTGACGACGGCCGTAATGCCTTGTTGCCCAAGTCTTCTGATAGCGGTTGCGCTTGGTTGACCCGCAATATAACTATCGCCGCTTTTGAAATAGTGCTTGTAGTATTCAGTTGAGGTCAATTCTTGCGGGGTACCATGTTGCACGTCTGCTGCCGTGGTTGTTGTCAATATGGCACACGCAATAAATATCAGGAAGAGGAGGTTTCTCATTTAAGCGCGCTCATATTGGCTATTATGTACGACATTCTAGTATGAAAAAGCACAGTGTTGCCAAGCTAAAAAATCGTTGTTACATTGAAATAGTCATTATTGGTCTAGGAGACGCAGGGGATGGAGGTGCTTGATCATGAGCAGATTAAACAAGTGTTCGAACATGAGAAAAGGCCTCCTGTTGTTCCCAATCTGGCTAATGTGGACTGGGGTGTGCTTGACTATTTTGGCTGGATTCATCCGGCTGGCCACCAGGGTTATGTCGTGGTGCCTCTTGCCAATGATGAAATACGAGGGTTAGTGCTCAGGCGTTCCATGGCGAGCGTGCGCAAACCCAGATTTGAGATGTGTTCTTGGTGTAATCATGTTCATCAGTCCAGCGGAACGGCGATGTTTAGCACGATAGTCAGAGGTTCGGATGAGCGAAAAACAGTCGGTAACCTCATGTGTAGAAATCTAGATTGTAGTCTGAGGATTCGAAATTTATGTTCGGATCCACCAAGTTATATGGGTGAGACAATTGATTTGGGCAATAAGGTTTCTAGACTTCAAAATTCACTTTATCGATTTCTGCATCGATCGAATTCGCTTTATGCGATGGAATCTTGAAGTTGTTTCTGCTTTTTAGTGTCTGTTTTGAATTTCTTTGATAAATAGATCAATCCTCGATTGCCAGGCTAGCTCATAAGCGTCATTCCATTCTGCCCCAAGAGATTCGGCAATCACTTCCTTTAGTGCCTCTAATAAATTTCCGTACATGTCAGGTTTTACACTGTAGGCAAGTCGGTGGTTTTTTACCTCGAAATTCAGATAGCTTTCTTCGTCACTGTAGTCTTCATTCATCATCAGGCGATAGACCTCATCGAGCATTCGTCCCCGCACAATGTCATCAACGTGTGTCATCAATTCCTTAGAACCGGGGCACCTCGCAAAGTAGTTTTTGTATACTGCGAGAGATATGTCACCCGCTTTTTCGGCGACGATCTCAAATGATGTGTATACCAGATCTTTAGCCATCAGAACCTCTCTTTGTTTTAACTGAAGAGTATACGTATTCGGCAAGCAGTTGACTTACCGATATTTGCGCGGAAATTGATCCCGCGCAATACAATAGGAAAAAACTTTTCCTATTGAGAGATGCCGCTTATGAGGCTGCCATCGATTGAACCGTTTCCAGATCTTTCTTCAAGTGTTTCGAAGCAAAGAAATAGTTAATGAAAGATACAAAATAGATACAGGTGCATATCATTAATGCGATGCGAAGAGATTCAACATCAGTCATGCCCAAGGTGTTTTGGAATACGTCGCTCATTACCCCGACTGTCGTTGGTCCGAATACTAGGCCAATGATATTGATGATAAAAAGTAGCAAAGCAGATGCTGCTGCGCGCATCGCCAGAGGGGCGAGGGATTGTGTCATGCCAAAGGTCGGGCCTGTGTACAAATTTGAAAGCAGGGCGGGCATGACGTAGAGCGCCAGAGCGATATACAGACTGTCAAAAAGATAAACTGCTATAGAGAACGGCGCTGCGATGAGAAATCCGTATGCGGGAATCCACATATAGTATCTTACATCCTTAGCGCCAAAGCGATCAGCCAACACGCCACCAAAAAATGTACCGATACCGCCAGCAATGCCGATGATCAATCCGAGTGCAGTGCCCACTTCTCCCGTTGTCATACCGTGCGTACGAATAAGAAAAGACGGCATCCAAGCGATTGCGCCGTAGCCAACAAATGCCTGAGTTGCCGCCCCCATTGAAAGGTGGCGAAATGATTTGAAACCCCACATGGTCTTAAGGACCTCGGAAAAGGGAATTTGCTCAACAGTGGGGGTGCGTCCCTCTGAATAACCACGAGGAGGTTCTTTTACTGTCATTTTCAACAGAATAGCAAGCGCGATACCAGGAATACCCACGACGAGAAATGCATTTCTCCAGCCAAAAAACTGATCTATCCACCCGCCAGCGAGATTACCGAACAATATTCCGACAGGAATTCCAAGTGCGTAAATTCCTAGGGCGCTGGCTCGTGCGTCGGTTGGAAAGTAGTCTGCGATCAATGAGTGTGAGGGTGGACTGCCTCCGGCCTCACCGACGCCCACGCCAATTCGGGCAATTAATAGCTGCACGAAGTTTGTTGCCTGACCAGACAAGGCGGTCATGGCGCTCCAGAGAGCCAGGCAGACAGAGATAATAGTGACTCGAGAGTGTTTGTCAGCGAGACGAGCAATGGGAATACCAAGCGTTGCATAAAAAATACCGAATGCGACTCCACTTAGTGCGCCAATTTGTGTGTCAGACAAATCAAGATCGGTCTTTATCGATTGGGCAAGAATGGCAAGAATCTGCCGGTCAACAAAGTTAAACACATAGACGATAGTCAAAACGCCGAGCACGTACCTTGTATATCCTTTAGTAAATAGCGGTTGCTGGGTGTGCGTCGCCTGTTCTGACGGTTCGGTCATGTATTCTCCGTTTGGATTTGATTTTACTGATCAGCTCGAAACCGTATTTCGAGTGTGTTGCGATCTGGGGTTTACCTGTTTCGTGGGTGCGCGTGGAACGCCAGATTCAGGTAATAACCTTAATGAAGGTTGATTGAGGTTCTCGCTCGGAGATTAGTTTGTTGACCGGTGCCTCAGTGTCCTCATAACCGATGGCCATACCGCAGAATATGCCTAGTTCAGGTGGCGCCCCAACAAATTCAGCGACTGTTTGCGGTCGGGTTGCCCAAATTTCCTGTGCGCAGGTTGCTAGTCCTGCCTCGGTTGCCAGCAACATAAACGTTTGTAGAAACATGCCGAGATCAGACCATTGCGGCTTTCCCATTTGATGGTCAACAAAACAGAAAAACGCACTGGGCGCTCCGAAAAACTGATAGTTCTCCATCAACCGCCGAATCCGTCCACCGCGGTCTTCTCTGGGAATGCCGAGGAGCGCATACATATCCTCGCCAACTTTAAAACGTGAACTACGATAGGGCTCAGATAATTGTGCTGGATATACATCGTATGCAGGGTCTTCCTGCTCTGTCTTGCTTGCCAAAAACTTTTGAAAACGGCGAGAAGACGCATCGTTGATCACGAAAATGCGCCAGGGTTGCAGATTGCCCCCTGAGGGAGCTCGCGCAGCTTTTTCTAAAAGAGATAGTATTAAGCTGGTATCCACCTTTTTATCAGTAAAGGCTCTGACAGATTTACGGCTGGCGACCGCGTCACTTACATTCATCGCTTCTCTTTCCTGTGCATCACAATTGAACAATGTGTGAATTAAGTCACGATGCGCCAACAGTAGTCAATGCCTTAGCGCTTAACTGATGGGTGCGAATTATTTTCACCGATGTTAACCCCTTGGGTTTACGGAAATTTAACGAGACCTTCTGGTTGCATCCAGAGGCGCTTAGCCGCACCATGTGCACCTTTATATGATCATTAGGCATTAGAAACTATACTCGTGCAGTTTCCCTTGAAAACAGCGAGCAAACAGGAGAACAATATGAAAACCTCTATTTCCATCGGCAGTGCGTACTATAACGGGGAAGACTGGGACGGCCTCGTTGAATATACCGTCGAGGCTGAAAAAGCGGGAGTAGATTCCGCATGGTCCGCCGAAGCATGGGGTATGGATGCGATTGTTCCATTAGCTTACATCGCTGCAAAAACAGAGAAAATTAAACTGGGTACCGGCATAATGCAGATCTCCTCTCGTGTGCCATCGATGATTGCTATGACAGCCCAGAGTCTGGATACAGTTTCACACGGTAGGTTTTTGTTAGGCCTTGGTGTCAGTGGCCCTCAGGTTGTTGAAGGATTGCACGGAGCAAACTTTGCTCAGCCTCTGAGCAGGCTCAAAGAGTGCATCGCGGTTATTAAAAAAGGTTTGAAAGGCGATCGCGTTGAGTATGATGGCAAACATTACCTGTTGCCAAGACCAGGAGGTGAGGGTAAGCCCATCCGGTTATCTCAGCCACCCAGGCCAAACTTGCCCTTGTATCTTGCCACGCTGGGTCCGAAGTCTTTGGAACTTACCGGAGAGGTTGCTCAAGGTTGGTTAGGCACTTCATTTATTCCTGAACATGCCGATATTTTTCTTGAGCCAATGGCAAAAGGTGCAGCAAAGAGCGGCCGTACACTTGCGGATATTGATATTCAAATTGGTGCTAGCTTCGAGTTAGGTGATCATGTTGAAGAAATGATCGAAGCAAGGCGACCTGCGCTCGCATTTACCCTGGGTGCTATGGGCTCTGCCCAGACAAATTTTTACAACGACGCATTCAAGCGTGCAGGTTATGAAGACGCAGCCATCGAAGTTCAGCAACTCTGGGTGGCAGGCAACAAACCCGAGGCGATCAAGCGAGTGCCTGATGAAATGGTACTCAAAACAAATCTCATTGGCACCAAGGAGATGATTCGCGAAAGGTTGGATGTTTATAAAAGTGTGGGTGTATCGACCCTCAGTCTGCGTACAGGCGGAGAATCCTGGAAGGAAAAACTTGATGCGCTGTGTGAGGCGGTTGATTTCGTGAAAGGAGAAGACTGATTATTATCGTGAGTGGTGTTTAAAGTGTGGATTCGCGCCTCCTCCGAATTTCAATTCGAAGTAAGATCGCCGACGCCGCTGATTTTTATGCTTCGACCGCGAAGCGGCGCTCAGCAATGGGTTGCCAGTGAGTCCTATACGTTAACGCCGAATGTGCCGGTCGTAGAGGTAACTGACAAGTACGGTAATCTGTGCCAGCGCATTGTGGCGCCGCCGGGCGACTTTGGTATCAGTACTGTCGCAGTAGTTGAGACGGCAGATGAATACGATCAGAACCGCGAGGCCGGTTTCATTGATATACCGAAATTACCCGAGTCAGTACTCGAGTACTTGCTCCCTAGCCGGTACTGCGAGTCAGATCGGTTCGGTAAAATGACACTGGATCTGGTTAAAAACATTGAGCCAGGATACCAGCAGGTTGAGCGCGTCGTTGATTGGGTAAAGGAAAACATCAAATTCAAGCCGCTTAGCAGTACTTATCCGGTCTCCGCTGTAGAGGTAAACAAACGGCGTGAGGGTGTGTGTCGGGACCTAGCACAAATATCAATGGCAATGTGCAGAAGTATCTGCATCCCAACTCGTCTTGTTGTTGGATACTTGCACGGTTTGGAGCCTATGGATATTCATGCCTGGTTCGAGGCTTATATCGGCGATCGCTGGTACGTGTTTGATCCAACTCAGGATAACCTGAAAGGTGGACGAATCGCCATCGCCTATGGCAGAGATGCTGCGGATGTTGCGATCTACAATCAATACGGCCCACTTTTACTACCAAAAAAAATGGTGGTTTCGGTCAAAGCAGGCAGGGGTGCTGCTAGCTAAACCTCGCATTGCGGATGACATCATGTACATAGTGCAATTTTTCGATTACTGGGCGAGACAGTACAAACGGGTAGAGGTCACGTTGGCCACTACTCCGATTAATACTGTTTAGGGCGTAGGTCAGGGGTAGCCACTTTTCAAGAAGTTCATCAAAAGACGTGGCCCAGTAGCTGTCAATGGGCGAAAAGGATTGACCTGACTGGTTGTTTGTAATGATGACGCCATGATCGGTTGCGGTTTCAAGTGAATCGACGATGTTTAGATAGTGCGCCCATGTCTCAGCCCAATCCTCCCATGAATGCGAGCTAGCGTAAGCAGTGACATATTTCTCGCGCCAGTCAGGGGTTGCGCCAACTTGATAGTAGTTAGCCATGGCTTTGTCGTAGTTTTCGCGCTCATCTCCGAATAGTTTTCGGTAACCTGTGATTTTTTGTGTATCTGCGATTAGATGTTGCCAGTAGTAGTGACCACTTTCATGTCTAAAGTGACCGAGCACAGAGCGGTAAACCTCGTTCATATTAAGTCTGCGCTTTTCCCTTTCGGCGTCATCGGCTTCCGCTAGATTCAAGGTGATAAGACCCGCGGAGTGACCGGTCATGACCCGCTGTGTTTCCTGAAAATCATCTTTGAGGTCTTTTAGGAAATTAAAAGCGAGTCCGTGTTTCTGATCTATTCCTTTGCCTACAACGGGAAGACCAAGCCTCAAGAGGCTGTAGAGTAGTCGACGTTTGCCCTGTTCGAGTTTAATCCAGAGGGGAATATTCTCAGTGACTGAGAGATCAGGAATCGTGTTATTGAGCGCGCAGGATCGACAGTAAATGTCGGAACTTGTGGCGGGAATCAGCCAGTTGCAAGCATGCCAATCGAGCGTATTTTTACATTTTTTAAATGTGAGTCCCCTTGGATGTCCGTCAACAGGTTGCCACAACAGCTCTTCATTTTGATCAAGGGTTGCCAGATTATGGTCTTCGGGGATATACCCCAGGTCGTGCTGACAACGGACGCAGGATAGATTTTCAAAAAAGGTAAGTTGATCGCAGACCTGACATTTGAAAGACTTCATTTGTGAGCTTTTACTTTTGAGACTGGGGCTCATGGTAGCTGTAATGCTAGGGGTAAAACAAGAAAATACGTAGCGCTGATAGCGCGAGATAGCGAGTCGTTTTATTTGCGCAGAGTTTGTCTGTACTCTCGTCAACCGTCGTGTGATTGGCGCTATCTGTCAAGTACTTACTTAAGCGAGGGATGGTCTGGGACAGGGCGAGATCATGCTTGGCGCGTCATCAGATTCCGTTGTCGACGCAGTGAGTGCGCTGTTGATATAGCTTGATGTGGGTGCTTCCTCTGATCTTGGACATGGTAACTTTTTTTTTGAAGGTTGCGGGTTTGTTTTGATTGCGAACAGATTGTTTCGCCTTGCACGCAACCTGAACAATGAACTATTTGAATTGATAGGAAAGTTTTTCATTAGAATATCCAGGACAGTAACGTGTCCGATAAAGTAATAATAATCGCAGCTATAAATGTTGTGCCCATGTCCTCAATTTCAAAATCTTCCAAGATCTTGTCGGTCAGATAGAGGAGGAATGAATTGATAACGATCAGAAAGAATCCGACGGTAATGATCACGAAGGGAATGCTGAGGAATTTCAAAACAGTTCCCAGTGTCACGTTGATCAGGGAGTAAACGACGGCAACGATTATTGCCGTGCCATAACCTTCAACCCTGAGTCCTGGAAGTGACTCAGCGAGAAAAAATATCACACCGCCAAGAAAGAGTATGTGAAGTAGCAGGTCCATTTTTGTTCCTTATTCTATAATTTACGATCGATGTTGATATAGGATACACAATTCGTGCCAAATCTTTAAGTGTATGAATATTATGGAAATAATCCGATTGCAGGCTGTGCTTTTGGTTTTATAGACCAATGACTTGATCAAATCGACCAGATCCGCAAACGCAGCGAAATACTGAGAGTGCGTTTCACTACGGGGATAAGAATGGCACACTTAGCCCTCTGTTGGTTGCATTAACTAAGTGTTCCCTCCACAAAAACGTTCATCAGCATTTTACAGGAGCTCTCAAATGCTCGATCTACATTATTGGCCTACACCCAATGGCAAAAAAGTGACGATTCAACTTGAGGAATGTGGCATTCCTTACAATATCGTTCAATGCAACATCGGAAAAGGCGATCAGTTTGACAGTAGTTTTCTGGATATTTGTCCGAATAACCGAATGCCTGCATTGGTTGATCATGAGCCAAAGGATGGAGGAGAGCCGATATCTGTATTTGAGTCTGGTGCCATCATGCTCTACATCGCGGAGAAGACGGAGCAGTTCATGCCCGAAGATATAAGAGGCAGATATGAGGTGACACAGTGGCTTATCTGGCAGATGGCTAACCAAGGACCCAAGACGGGTGAATGTGGTCACTTCAGAAGGTTAGGAGACAGTCAGGGTGACCAATCTTATGCTGTTACAAGGTTTACAGACGAGGTAAATCGATTTTATGGCGTGCTAAATAATCGTCTGTATAACCAACCTTATATTTGCGGAGACGATTATACTATCGCGGATATGATCTGTTACCCATGGACCGTTAACTGGCAAGGGCAGGGTCAGGACATCAATGAGTTTAAGTATTTTAAGCGCTGGTTCGATGAGCTTAGTGAGCGCCCCGGTGTCAAGAAGGGCATGGCAGTGGGTAGCGAGTTTGCTAACGATTATTCGAAAATGTCCGAGGATGACTTGGCAGCCCTGCGAAATATGCTCTACAACCAGAGAGCCAGACCAGCACCTGACACGGGCGGTTTGTTAGATTGAGTTCCCGCACCACATGGTTGGTGATTCCCTGCTTCAATGAAGTAGCAAGACTGGCTGGCCAGAATATCGCCGAACTGGTGGCGAATGACAATGTGGGTGTCGTTCTCGTTGATGATGGCTCCGATGACGGCACACGGGAATTAATGTTCAATATTCAAAACGCTGGTGCTGGTGTTGATGTGCTAGTTCTTCAACAGAATATGGGAAAAGCGGAAGCCGTTCGCCGAGGCATGAACCACGCACTGACCCTTGGTGCCAAAGTTGTTGGTTATTTGGATGCTGACTTTGCGACACCTGCTAAGGATATGTTGGCGCTGCTGAACAAACTGGAAGCTAACGAGGTAAAGGTTTGCCTCGGTTCCAGATGGCTTCATTTGGGAGCAAAAATAGACCGAACCGCTTTTCGTCATTACGGTGGTCGTGTGTTTGCAACGATTGCTTCCTCGGTTTTAAAACTGAATATTTACGATACTCAATGTGGTGCAAAAGCTTTTTGTGTAAGTGAAGTATTGGTGAGATCGATATCCGAGCCCTTTCTCTCTCGTTGGGCATTTGATGTTGAACTCATTGGTCGGTTGCTGAATGACGCATCTGAAGACGCTAGATACACAGAGCAGGATTTTATTGAAATACCCTTACAGACCTGGCGTGACATTCGGGGTTCAAAGATTCGTATTGCTGATATGGTGACCGCTACGTTCGAGTTGTTGCTTATCAGTCGTGCCCTGAAGCGATGGGCAAAACGAACATAGACGATGTTATTGAAGATTGGAGCGATAAATGGCTGGATTAACACCATCGGTCGACAAACTGCTGGCTCTGATAGAGCATAAGCAAGATGACTTGGTTTCGCTGACCCAGGCGCTTGTACAAATTCCAACGATAAACCCGCCGGGAGACAATTACGCAGACTGTATCGAACTCCTGAAATCGAGGCTTTCGACACGGGGGTTTCAAATCGAGATTATTCGAGCAGAAGGAACGCCGGGAGATACAGATCGATATCCTCGTTTAAATCTTATCGCGAGAAGAGAAGGAAGCAGGCCTGGTCCTTGCGTTCACTTCAACTCGCACATCGATGTCGTTCCTCCTGGGAAAGGCTGGAACGACGACCCGTTTGCGGCTGTCGTCCGGGATGGAAAAATCTATGGTCGTGGCACGTGTGATATGAAAGGTGGGCTTGCTGCATCTATTATCGCGGTTGAGGCGCTACTTGAGTGGATGCCTGATTTTCCAGGTGCGATAGAAATTTCCGGTACCGCTGACGAGGAGACCGGTGGTTACGGTGGTGTTGCTTACCTGGCGGAAAAAGGCTGGATGGCGGCGCCGAGAATTGATCATGTGATCATTCCCGAACCCTTGAACAAAGATAGAATTTGTCTTGGCCATCGGGGTGTGTGGTGGTCAGAATTGGAAACATTTGGCACGGTTGCCCATGGCTCAATGCCCTTCCTTGGTGATAGTGCTATTCGTCATATGACGGCCGTACTTAACGAATTTGAAACGACGCTTTATCCCCTGCTGGAACAGAAGGTCACGTCGATGCCTGTTGTGCCGGATGGCGCAAAACAATCCACGTTGAACATTAATTCCGTTCATGGTGGATTGGAAGAGGGGTTCTCTGGTTTGCCTGCACCGATGGTTGCTGATTCCTGTCGCCTTGTATTAGATAGAAGGTTTCTAATCGAAGAAGAACTAATCGAAGTCAAGTCCGAAGTGCTGGAAATACTAGAGAGCTTAACCAAGTCTAGAGAAAATTTTTCATACGAGTTGAGAGATTTGTTTGAAGTGATTCCTTCTATGACTGACAGAAATGCAGCGGTTGTTCAATCGGTGGATCACGCGATCAGTCAGATATTTGGTCGAGCACCCGAATACGTTGTTTCGCCTGGAACCTATGATCAAAAACATATTGACCGTATTGGTAAGCTAGAGAATTGTATTGCTTATGGGCCGGGCATTCTCGATCTTGCTCATCAGGCAAATGAATACGTTGGCATTGCAGATATGGTTGAGTCGGCCAAGGTTATGGCGCTCGCAACGCATGAACTATTGACAGGGGCGCAGGCAAAGTGAAATTACAGGACAAAAACACAATCGTAACTGGTGGCGCATCCGGGTTTGGTGCTGGGATTGTTGCAAGGTTTCTCGAGGAGGGAGCAAATGTAACTATCGTTGATTTCGACGAAACGGCAGCGTTGGCGTGCGTGGAATCCTTGAAGTCGGACCGGGTTCAATTTGAGTATGCAGACCTGGCGGACGGTAAAAGTGTTGCAGAGCTCTTTGATCGTTTGCAGACTCGTTGGTCGCGACTTGATGTGCTCGTCAACAATGCAGGTACAACACATCTTCCTGCCTTACTTGAAGACGTATCAGAGAAAGACTTCGACAAGGTCTTCGCCGTCAACGCGAAGAGTGTTTATTACACGAGTAAATTCGCCGTACCTTGGATGAAGCAGCAAGCTGCAGGTGCGATAGTCAATATCGCCTCTACTGCGGCTTTAAGTCCAAGACCTCACTTGACCTGGTACAATGCGTCCAAGGGCTGGATGGTGACGGCAACAAAGTCGATGGCCATTGAGCTTGCCTCTGAGAGCATCAGGGTTAATGCAATATGCCCTGTCGCTGGCGAGACGCCGTTGCTTGCTTCATTTATGGGTAACGATACACCGGAAACCAGAGAAAAGTTTCTGTCTTCCATTCCCCTGGGGCGGTTTTCAACACCGAAAGATATCGCCGCGACAGCGCTCTATTTGGCGAGTGATGAAGCCGCGATGATCACCGGTGTTGCGCTTGAAGTAGATGGTGGTCGCTGCATCTAAATGTCGTAGTTGTCACCGTGAAACATGCCAAAAATACCTGTTACTCAAATTCACGGTGTTCCCACCAGGGAAAAAACTCAGGCATCTCAGCGCTCACCTTGCCGGGAAATATCGCAGGTCTCTTTTCTAGAAACGACGCAACACCTTCTTTTGCATCCGTAGATTTACCCATTGCGTTTACGCCTCGAGAATCAATGTTGTGGGCGACCACGGGGTGATCAGCGCCAAGCATTTTCCACATCATATTTCTGATCAACGCGATGGACAAAGAAGAAGTCTGGTCCGCAAATTCGAGTGCCAGTTTCCTTGCTGCGGGTAAAAGATCTTCGGGTTCGTGCACACTTCTTATTAAACCTTTTTCGAGCGCCTCTTCAGCGCTGAAAACGCGGCCGGTGTAAGTCCACTCCAACGCCTGACTAATGCCTACTAGTCGAGGCAAGAACCAGCTTGAGCACGCCTCTGGGACGATACCGCGCTTGGAAAAAACAAAGCCATATTTTGCCGAAGTAGAAGCCAATCTAATATCCATCGCGCACTGCATGGTTGCGCCGACGCCCACAGCTGGACCGTTACAGGCCGATATAATCGGCTTCAGGCAATCGAAAATTCGAAGGGTTAATAAGCCCCCGCCATCTGCGATGGACTTTTTTTCTTCCTGCGCTGCTTTCGGCGCGCTAGCGTCGGCGTCGAAGGTGCTTGCACCGCTGGAGAGGTCGGCACCGGCACAGAAACCTCTGCCCGCGCCTGTAACGATAATGGCTTTTACGGTGTCGTCGGCATCAGCTCGGTCCAGCGCATTGATCATCTCTGTCATCATCTGTCCTGTGAATGCGTTTAGCTTGTCGGGTCTATTCAGTGTGATCGTCAATATGCCTTCATCTATATCGTAAATTATTTGTTGGTAGTCCATAGGGTTACTCGCTATTGTTTGAATCTTGTGTGGAAGGATGTGCTCCGACGTTGATGGTGTTTTTGGGTGGAACGCGTTGCAATGTCGGCCTACTGTCCGAATGTCTTTGCTTTTTGAAGGAATGTTAATTCTTCTTTTGTGTTGGGACGTCCGAGGGCAGCATTTCTGTGAGGAAAACGTCCAAATCGGTTAATAATTTTCTGGTGCTCAGTCGCATGTTCTAAAAAACTTTGAAGTTGAGAATGCCATTTTGGATCAGCTTCACTTCTCAGCACGTGAAATAATTTAACGGATTGTTTCTGAAATGCGGATGACTCAGCATGCTCGAATGGCATATATAAAAAAACCTGTTCAACTGGCTTAAGTGATTTATGTTGTCCCGCATCGACTACCTGACGTGAGATAGCCAAAGCGGCAGCATCATTCGCAAATGCCCGAGCTTGACCTCGATAGAGGTTTCTCGAAAACTGATCGAGTAGAATAATTAGCGCGAGACATCCATTTACGCTTTTTTTCCATGCTGTTAATTGACCCTGTTCTGCTGCCAGTAGCAGCTCGCCGAACTGTCGTCGTATCGCGTCATCTGCCGCGGGGCTGCTCATAAACCATCGTTTGCTTTTCGACGCAGCAATCATTGCATCGTCAGCGGCTTCTCCGATCCAGTATGACATCACACGATCTATATCGCTCACTCACGTAACCACGGTCTATCGGGCATGGGCTAATAGTTCTTCATCAGTCAGTTCCAGATATTTTTTGAGGTGGTGTACGCCAAGGTAGAAAGGCAACGTGTCTGCGAGTGCAATCAATAACTTCAGTACATAATTACTACCCATGAGTACGAATAAAGTGCCTGCGGTCATAGCCCCTGCCAAAAATTGCGCGCCAAATGTCACCGCGACCACCATGAATGAATCGACACCCTGACTGATAACGGTGCTGCCATTATTTCTTAACCAAAGATGCTTTCCATTCGTTAGATTCTTCAAGAAATGAAACATATACACGTCGCAATATTGTGCAGCGATGTAAGCCATCATAGAAGCGGTTACAGCACCTGTCGTTGTGGCGTAGAGTAAAGAGTACATTTCAATTGATCCGCTGACAGTTTCTCCGTTCGGCAGGCTGACGCTGCCCGCCAGTGGTATGAGTTGCCAAGGGGGCTGAAGTTCCGGGCTGACCGAGGGCATCATATTACCCACCCACATAGTCGCGACGATAAATATGTTGAGTCCTAATCCAACCGTCACAAGAAAGTTGGCCCGAGCACGACCATAAAGTTCGCTGATCAAATCAGTACACAAAAACGTAATTGGGTAAGGCAGGACACCAACGGCAACTGCGAGTGGTCCTATTTCAATAAATCGGGTAATACCAATCAGGTTAAGCATCGTCATGGCGCTAAGAAATGTCCCAGCGAGAATGAGAAATACCCGTTCACGTTTTTCATGCAGTTCAGGCGATATGATTCTCGCAGTAACTGCCTGACCTGTATCTTGAAGAGATGTCATTTTTCAGTGTTTCCTCAGGGCTTCCAAATTTGCGTAGGGTAAATCCAGTGTTATCGTTCTACTTGGCCAAGGTTTGCGTGAATGACAGCACCGTTGATCACAGGATTCTCCGCGGCGAAAACGATGGTGTTAGCGATCTCTTCAGGCGTCACAAGACGGCCAAAAGTGCTTAACGTTGAAAGACTTTCAATAATCTCCGCATCTTCACCTACATGGGCGCGGAGCATTTCGGTGTCAGTAAACCCAGGGCAAACGCATGCTGTATGTATGCCTGTATTTGCAAGATCCTGACAAGTGGAACGCATCATGCCGATGAGCGCATGTTTGCTCACAACGTAGCTATAAGTATTAGCAACAGCCTTTTCCGAAAGTGTTGAGCCAACGTATATGATGCCAGAGCCTTGTGTCATTTTTGGAATCAAGATCTGATTAAGAATATGAGGAGCAACAACGTTCAATTCGAGCGTGTGCCTAAAGTCAGAAGTAGCGGTATTGGCTGCTGAGTCGCTCTTCAATTCAGCGGCGTTATGGATCAGAGTGATATGTCCGTCGATTTGAAGTTCCTCAACAAGCAGAGCGAACTTGTCAGCGGCATCTGGTGCTGCTAGATCGATGTTGTGATTTTCAATGCTGGCGTGAGCAGCATCTGAACGTGAGATGTTGATGACGCGGTAACTTTTTTCAGCGGCCATTTTTGCGACCTGAAAACCAATACCTTTGCTGGCGCCAGTAATTATCAGTGTTTTCAATTTTGACTCCAATGTGCTGAGGCGCCCTGACCAGGGCTGGACAATATCTTGATATAAAGTTCAACAATGCCGGCATCAGCAAGGTCAGGATGGTTTAACACGCGATCTAAAAAATAGTGAGAAAGTTCTTCCACTGTACTGTTGGCAATCGGCAAAATTATCAGGTCTCTTGGTAGAAACGGAATTCGTTCACCATTAAAAATGCCATAAGTGTAGTCGTTACCGTGTTCTATTTTTAGGTGAGGAGATTGAGAGGGTAATATCATTTTCTCGTCAATTTCATCACACATTGCCCGGAGCATTTTTTTTAAGATGGCATAGTCGAAAAGTAAGCCGGTGTCTGACAAGGGAGCGGTAGCCTTGCACTCCAGTTGATAATTGTGGCCGTGCAGGTCTTCGCGTTCAGTGGCATTAAAGATCGTAAAATGTGCAATCGAGAAGTTAAGCGCTTCTTTATTGAGTTCGATGGTACTAAGTCTTGGAGCCGAATTTGCTAGGGTGTTGTTTGCCAGTTCTTTCAATTGTGTTTCCAGATTGTTGATTGCATGAATATGTTACCTGATGGTAACCCATTTGCGTCAATCAGGGGAGATAGTGCACACTCGGATGTGGTTGTTTTTAACCCGATTATTTTAATCCATTAGAGATGAATTCAGGTTTCGATTCGGAGGAATATTAAGTGAGACTGACAAAACTAAGTCGATCAGTGCAAGGAAAGGTTGTGGTAGTGACCGGTGCTGCCAGTGGCATGGGTAAGGCTACAGCAGAGCTTTTTGCCGATGAGGGCGCCCATGTTGCGGCCATCGATCTAACCGAAAGTGCGCTCAATGAGGTGGTAGCAACGATCAACGAGGCAGGCAAGAGCGCGAAAGCATGGGTGCTCGATCTGGCCGATGCCGAGGCGATAAAGACTGTCTTCGATGATATTGCTACTCATTTTGGTGGCATTGATATTCTGGTTAACAATGCGGGTATATCGCTTGGTACAGCAATAGATGCCGAAGACTACCCAGCGCTTTGGCACAAAAGTATTGCTGTACTATTAACCGCACATACCTTAACCATTCGCGCATCTCTGCCTTATCTACGGCAATCGGAACATCCACGAATTATCAATATCGCATCAACAGAAGCGCTAGGAGCCACTAAGTTTGGTAGTCCTTATACCGCCGCAAAATCTGGTGTAACAGGACTTACGCGATCGCTGGCGGTCGAGTTGGGTGACGACGCTATCACGGTCAATTGTGTATGCCCAGGACCCATAAATACCGGTATGACGTCAGCGATCCCAGAAGAGAATAAAGCGATATTCGCCCGTCGCCGAACCGCGCTCAAACGTTATGCTGAGCCGGAAGAGGTCGCCCACGCAACGCTGAATTTTGCGTTACCAGCTTCTCAGTACATGACAGGGGTAACCTTGCCTGTAGACGGTGGATTAACGATTCGGAATGCCTAGCAAGGTCAACTGGCACAGGCTTGTCCATCTTCCGGGCGTTTTGGCTGCATTTGCATGTCTGGTTATATACCGACCGCCCCGTTTAGTGACGGTGCCTATCAGCTTGCTAGACTGCCTCCGTACACCGTTCACCGCAGCATTCGCCGGGGGCAGTGTCCTCATTCGCGAAAAGCCGCTCTAAAGGCCGAAAAAATAGGCAATAAGGCGCTTTGAAGACGCTGGCCATAAGTGAAAACAATGATTGTATTCCCTTCGCAGGCGAGTAAACTTGCGCCGCTGCACGGCCCCTCGTCTATAACGACGATTAATGCATATTTCTCCTTCCAGGTGTCCTTAATGTCCGATTTAGAAGCTCCCTCGACCTCATTTGATGAACTTGGGCTTGCGAGTGATGTACTCGCCGCGGTTAACGAAGTAGGTTACGAAATTCCATCGCCGATCCAAGCTCAAACTATCCCTCATCTCATCGACGGTATGGATCTGTTGGGACATGCGCCAACAGGGACCGGAAAAACAGCTGCATTCGCGTTGCCGCTGCTTTCTAGACTGGATATGAAGTCGAAAAATGTGCAAGTTATGGTGCTCGCACCCACCAGAGAACTTGCAATTCAGGTGGCAGAAGCGTTCCAGCGCTATGCCTCAAAAATTAAAGGTTTTCATGTGCTTCCAGTTTATGGCGGACAACCTTATCTCGGTCAAATCAAAGCGCTAAAGCGCGGTGTTCAAGTCGTCGTGGGAACTCCGGGAAGAGTGATGGACCACATGCGAAAGGGCACGCTCAAGCTCGATAAGCTGCAGGCGTTGGTGCTTGATGAAGCTGACGAAATGTTAAACATGGGTTTTCTTGAAGATGTTGAGTGGGTGTTAGAGCAAACGCCGCAGGACCGACAGATAGCGTTGTTTTCAGCCACAATGCCAAAGGAAATCAAGAGAATTGCGGATAAGCACCTAAACAATCCGCAGGAAATAAGGATAAAAAGCAAAACCGCTACTGCCGATACGATTCGTCAACGCTATTGGCAGGTTAGCAATATGCATAAGCTTGATGCGCTCACGCGCATATTGGAGGTCGAAACCTTTGATGCAATGCTGATGTTTGTCAGGACCAAAGTGCAGACCGTTGAGCTTGCTGAGAAATTAGAGGCGCGCGGATACTCTGCGGCGGCCCTTAATGGCGACATGATGCAGAAAACCCGCGAACAAATGGTGGATAGACTGAAGAAGGGTTCTCTGGATATTCTTGTTGCGACAGACGTTGCGGCGCGAGGCTTAGACGTTGATCGGATCACCCACGTAATTAATTACGATATCCCCTACGATACGGAAGCATATATTCACCGAATAGGTCGAACCGGACGAGCGGGTCGAACGGGTGACGCAATTTTATTTGTCTCCCCGAGGGAGCAGCGCATGTTGAAAGCGATTGAGCGTGCGACCAAAAAGCAGATAGAACCACTTGAGCTACCAACAACTGAGATGGTGAACAATAAGCGGATTGCTGACTTTAAACAGAGTATCAGCGATACCTTGGCAGGTGGCCGGTTAGAGTTTATGCAGGGTATTCTTGAGCAATTTGAACAAGAACACGACGTGCCGGCGCTAGAAATCGCCGCGGCGCTTGCAAAAATGTCGTTGGGCGATCGTTCCTTGTTGTTGGTCGAAAAAAAGGCACGTAAAGTTAAAGAACGGCATGTTGAAGAAAATGCCAGAAAACCGCGTCGCAACGAGAACCGGTCTGAACGTGGTCCGCGTGAATCTAACAGTCGGGAAACAAACCGGACTCACCGTAAAAAGGACCAAGGTCCCCCGGAAGGTATGGAAAGGTTCAGGGTTGCTGTGGGTCATGTGCACGATGTTCAACCCGGTAATATTGTTGGTGCTATCGCCAATGAGGCTGGGCTCGATGCTGAGCATATTGGCCACATTAATATCCAGGAAGATCACAGTCTTGTGGACTTGCCGATGGGTATGCCGAAAGACATCTTCAGGGATCTCAAAAAAACTTGGGTCTGTGGTCGTAAGCTTGAGATTGTTCGTCTGAAAGAAGGCGTACCTGAAAAGCCTTCAAAGGGAAAATCACCGTCCAGCGCGAAAAGTAAAAAATCTGGCGCCCAAGATAGAAAACCGCGTAAAGCGAGAAAGTCCAACAACACCGGTGATTGATGCCGGTTGCTTGGCGAGCCCTGTTTCGCGTCGATCAAGTGACCAAATGGAGCCGTACAAAAAGTATCAGCTTTCAAAACCCGAAGCCATTGAGACTTTCCCTTTTTGTAGCGGCGTCTTGGTGTCGCGGTGTCTAAGGATGGTAAGAAGATGTTCGCAAGCCTGGCTGAGAACGAATCCGACTGGAACACGATTATGCTGGACTGCCGAATTCCCTTTAGTGAAATTGGACGGCGCCCGCGCTGCGCGTTAGGTGTTTGCCTGCTTCGTGCTTCGGGTACGCTTCTTGTAAAATTTCTTGATGTTGTGATTCGTATGGTTGTCGAGGATGTTATCCAGCGTACGCCCGATTTTAGTCGAGATGCGAATTCGTTCTATTTGTGGCCAAGTGGAACGCTCCCCTTCAGAAACCAGCTCTTCGATTTCTCTAGCTGACAATTGCGCCAGTAATTTTTGTGGGTCCACAAAGTTAAAGCTTGGGGCGATGTTGATATCTCCCGTGTAATCCTGAGCCATGACCGAGTAGAACATGCTCATTGCTTGGCCCGCGCTGGGGATCTGGCGGAGATATTTTCTACTGAACTGTTCGCTTGTCTTAAGCATCTCCCGCGTCGCGTGACGCATGACCGATTTGGTGCCACTAGGTAGTGGAATGAGTTTGTCTGTGCTTAGCATTGCCAGCGAAAGCGGATTTGCCTGACTCACAATATAGTGGTTGACGGCGTAGAGTCTGGATAGCCGTTTCGCAGGCAAGTCGTCTGTCACGGCGCCGTCAACCCAACGCCTGTTAGGCAAATATGGCTGTGGTTCACCGTAGACATTTTTGGCCATCAACATCACAGGTGGAAAAACGCCTGGTACAGCGCACGATGCCATGACCGCGCTTCTAATATAAACGTTAGGAGATGTTACCGCGTTCATTAATCTTGAGGTTTGATGCTCTTCATGTGGCGCGATAGTGACACTGATCGATCGACCGGTTTTCTCATAGGCTTCCTGAAATGTCATGTCTGGTATGAATCTCTCCAACATCAATTTGAGCTGATCTGGATCGACCTGAGGGCGAACGAGTCCCCAGGGTTGTTGTCTTGGTTGTTCATCGAATGGCGACTGAAACAGGTCCGTTTCAAAAAGCTCAAGTAATTCATCGGTTGTGTGCGTGCCGAGCAACGAGGCAAACACCGATCCAGCGCTAGAGCCGGAAATCACATCGGGTAAAAGGTCCTGTTCGATGAGCGTTTTACCCACGCCATGATGGAAATGCCCAAGAGAACCTGCACCACTCATCATCAAGGCAGAACGACCGAAACAAAGACGTGCACGGTGAAAGAAATCTATTTTGTCTTCGTGATTCAGTTCTTCCGTCTCAGGCAGCGTTTCGATGTGATGAAGCGCATCAACTACTTCATCCACATAATCAGTAATCAGTTTTTTCGTCCCAATTTTCGCCTTCTCATACATGGTTGCACTGCCTATGCCACCCTGATTACCGTGAATCCCCTCGTTTAATGCGAATAAAAGGCCCACATCGTCGTGATTAGCACGGAGTTTTCTAAGTTCATCAACCCGATACTGAATATTGGCGTAATCGTACTGGTTGGAAGTTGGCTCGAGCTTCCATTTGTCCATACCCGTAGCTTCATCATGAGCCAAGGCAGACTCTTTCCACTCGTCATAACTGGTTGCGCGACGAAGCTCCCGGTCTAACCGGGAGTGGCTGGCTTTGAGTGACAACATTCAAACTCCAATTCAAAAACTCATTATGTTGCAGCGCAGTATAGTTCTAAATCATGTGTTGGTCACCACTCGATTAGCGGTTTTATTGACAGGCTTGGAAAATCTCGTGCTAAGTTCGGCCCCTCATTGCCTAGTGATCACCATGTCTGATTCGATCATATTGTCCAAATCGTACGCAATGTACTGCTCAAGATCTCTTCTTGACCTTGTCTCGTTCAGCATCGTGAGAACTTGGCTTAAAATCGCCAGCGCCATTGAGTCAGAACTCATCGAGGGTGATGCCTCTGCTTCCACAATTGCCTGTTTTATCAGTTCTTTTGCCCGCGTATTTTCTCCGCTCACCTCATCCACCTCATTGGATAAATGTGGCATCATGCCTCGCGACGAAACCCATTACCTTGCGCCAGATCAAAATGATCGTAGCAAGCTGCGCCTAACCTTAAGACAAGCTAGGGAAATCATTGTGGAAGTAACAAGAATCGGGGCTTATGGCATTCTGATGGATGAAAACAGGGTCCTGCTCTGCAGGCTTTCGAGCCAGGTACCAGGGTTTGCAGGAAACTGGACTTTGCCGGGTGGCGGCATCGAGTTTGGCGAACAGCCCGCAGATGCTATGGTCAGGGAAGTCGAAGAGGAAACTGGGTTGCGCGTGATACCCAAAGTTATTGTGGATGCTCATTCACTTCAACGGGAGTTTGGCGGGCGTAATATGCACTCGATTCGAATAGTGTACCTAGCAGAAGTAGCCGGTGGTGAATTGCGGTTTGAACAAGATGGCACCACAGATCGCTGTGAATGGTTTACCGAAGAAGAAGCACGGACGTTGCCGTTGGTGGAACTTGGAAAAGAAGGTATCGAGCTGGCTTTTAGGTCATCGAGCGGATCGGAAGCCGAGAGGTAGGCGCGAAGATCAAAGGTGTGCGGCGGGAACCAACAGTGGGGTTTCAATTTACGCCAACACAGATTGTGGTAACGGAAGCGATACAGAGAGAAAAGTTAGGGCAATGTGAAGATGTAAATGGTGAGCCAACTCAAAGCATTGCGTACCTATGTGCATACAACGGAGTTAGTAAAAGCGTGTTCCTCGACAGGCAATAGCATCCATTACGATATGGCTGCGCCAAACAGCGCCGATTTTCGAGCGACCCTGATAGGTGAAGGAATGGGTGTACGCTAGCTGTTTCACACCCTTTGGCGAGAGCATTTAGCTGACTCTTTTGATATGTCGATCTATTTTCGTCGGCCGATATTCAGGGTTGATACAAGAGGGTAAAGGGCTGACTGAAGCTCACGTGAATCTTTTGAAATAGCTGTTAGGAATAGCCCTACTAGATAACCTGACCACCCATTTAACAAAGGAAAGGAATACTATGCCTCAAGCATTTGAAGGGATTCGCATTATCGACTTCTCCCAGGTTCTTGCCGCACCGTTCGCGGTGATGCAGTTGGCGCTGTTAGGAGCAGAGGTGATTAAGGTCGAACAACCGGAAGGCGGTGATCAGACGCGAGGTCTGATGAATTTCGGAGAGGATTTAGGGTTATCACCGTCTTTTTTGGGTATGAATTTGAACAAGCAAAGCCTGACGCTTAATCTTAAAGCGCCGGAAGCCGTTGAGATTGTTAAACAGCTGGTCGCTAATGCGGATGTTGTGGTTGAGAATTTTAAAGCGGGCACCATGGAGCGCATGGGACTAGGCTTTGATACTCTCAAAACAATCAAGTCAGACCTGATCTACTGTTCAGTCACCGGCTATGGTCAAACTGGACCCAAGGCTGGAGAGGCAGCCTATGACGGTGCAGTGCAGGCGGCATCAGGCATGATGTCTCAGAATGGGCATGCTGAAACAGGTCCAACAAGGGCAGGTTATATGCCTGTAGACATGTCGACAGCATTAAACACTGCATTCTCCATAGCAGCGAGCTTGCACAGAAAGGCGAAAACCGGACTGGGGCAGCGAATCGATGTCGCGATGATGGACACAGCAATCGTGATGCAGGCGTCACAATTCAGCAACTATTTAAACCAAGGTAATCTTGTAGGTCTAAGAGGAAACTCCTCACCTACTCAACAGCCGACGGCTAATGTATTCGCGACCAGCGATAGCTACATTCAGATTACGGCGCTAAGACAACAGCAGGTGGAAAGGCTGTTTGAAGCAATGGGAGAAACGGAAAAGTTGACCCTTGAGGCATTTGCCACGCCCGAGTCCCGTATCAAAAATGGGGAAATTGTAGGGGAGCTTGTTGCAGCCGCTATCAAAACTGAAACGACAACTTATTGGCTAGATAAACTCGCTGCTCTGGGGATTCCTGCTGCGGAGATCAGGGGACTGCCGGAAGTGATGGAAGATCCTCAGTTCGAGAATAGAGAGGTATTCGAGACGCTGCCACATCCCGCTGACCCAACGAGGGAATTCACCGTTGTGAAAGCAGGTTACATGCTTGATGCAGATGGGCCAGCGGTGAGAAATACTCCGCCGTTATTAGGCCAGAATACGCAAGAAATACTCGAATCGTTAGGTTTTGACGCCGAAAAGATCAAAGGACTAAAACAAAATGGAGTCTGCTAGTCCTGCAATTCGCAGTGACGATCTAATGGTGATGGTTAGCACCATCAATCCCGTGGGTGTGGCCATGGGAGATTTCTCCGGGTGTTGCCTCCCGCACTTTTAAAATATTGATTTCAAAGGTGACAGTTTTACCGGCCAGTGGGTGGTTGGTGTCGACGTCAACATTAAACCGTCCAACCTTTTTGATGACCACATCCTGCGCGCCCTGCTGGGTATTTACTTTAACTGCCATGCCAGGTTTGTACTTCTTGTGTTTCGTCAGCAGGTGCTTAATCGGTACTCGCTGGGTGGCATTTTCCTTAACCAAACCATAGGCGCGCTCCGGTGGAAGGGTGACGTTAAGTGCGTCGCCTTCTTGTTTTCCCGCGAGTGCCTCTTCAACGCCAGCCATCATGTTTCTATGCCCGTGCAGGTAGACCATAGGATCTTCGGACGTACTTCTTTCCAGCTCATTGCTACTTTCATCTGTTAATACATAACTGAAAGCCACAACTTTGTTCTTATCAATCGTCATTTGCACATTGCTTTCCACAGTTTCGTTTCCTTAGGTGATTCTATCGATCCCTTTTACCCGAGCTGGGTGCCGTTCTCAGTGACCAAAAATTGTCGGTCCGGGTTGTCTTGTGATACCTGTTGATCATTGTCGGTATGCATGACTGAACCATCGTGGCTGTATTGCAATATATAGGACTTTCTTTCTATGTCTGTCTGGTTTGGTCCGGTTCGGTGAGGTGTTAAAGAAGAAAACACAATAATATCGCCGGCTTTAGCTTCTACTGGCACTGCGTCAACCATGCCCTTGAGACATTGCCAACCCAGGTCTGTTTGCCAATGTTCAATGGTGCCGGTCTTGTGAATGCCTGGCATTACCCAAGGGCAACCATTTTCTACCGTTGCATCAACCAGCGGTACCCAGCAAGTCAGGTAGTCCTGTGGGCTAACGAAATTGTAGCCGTTGTCTTGATGCCAAGGGAACTCCTCTGGGCAATAGGGCTTTTTATAAACGGCTTGATCCCAGTATAAGCGCGAAGTTGGGCCCAGCAAATCCAGACAGAGACCTGCAAATACAGGGTGCATCGAAAAATCTTTCACGGTTTCGCTTTTGAGAACCGGATGAAGCGCAAATGTTATTTCGTCAGCTCTGGCGATAAATTTTCGCTTATCCTCAATGGTGCGCAGAAAGGCATTTGTTTTTGCCTCCATGGGGTCAATGGCGGCTTTTACCGAGGCGATCAGATCAGCGGGCAGTACGTCCTCCAACACAAAGAACCCGCTCTGGTTCCATTGCTGCGCCTGCTGATCAGAAATCAGCACAAAAGGCCCGTTGGCATTTTTCCAGATAAAATCCTTATTTAAGGCATGCTTTTTTAGCGTCATCGATTTGATCACCCATCGTTAAAATGGCAGCTATGCGGAAATTTTTAAGCCATGGTAAGGTTCAACCCGGCGGTAATATCGGTAAAATTTTCGCAACCAAATTATGATCGTAACAGATTTGCGGATTCCGTATAAATTGAAATCAAGACTGTGTCTTGCAGTGTTGAGCATTATCAGGTTTTATGTGGCGGCAAGAGACTCCCGTAACATTCCCCTATTTGCGCAGGTCGATAGTGGAAATAAATCAATACAGTCATGATTTGAGGTGAAAATAAAGTGATTCACGAGTTGATGAAGAATTGGCATTTGCATTTGAAGGGAGAGTTTCCCGGAGGTTTGGACGAACTGCTCGCCGATGACGTCGAGTTTTATTCACCGATCGTTTTTACTCCCCAGAAGGGCAAAGCAATCACGAAAATGTATTTGGGAGCGGCGGGAAATACCTTTGGCGATAGCTCGGACCCTGCCGAGAAAAATTTGCAGGATTTAGAATCGAGCGCGTCTAAGTTCAAGTATGTCAAAGAAGTACTTGCCGGTAATCACGCAGTATTGGAATTTGAAGCTGAAGTTGATGGAAAATATGTCAATGGTGTCGACATTATTACGTGTAACGACGAGGGTAAAATCACTGAATTTAAAGTGATGGTGCGGCCGCTTCAGGGTGTAAATGTCATGCACGAGCAGATGAAAGCGATGTTAGAGAAGATGCAGAAGCGGTAGCCTGCTTCTGAATGGGGTTCGATTATACGTCGTGCAGTTTTAGTCCCAGAGCGGCGATGAGTTTTTCATTAGCCGGTCCATTTTTAACATGCGAGCAATCGGCTTATCAGTCATTAGTATAGAGTCGCGCCAGAGTATTTCCGTTTGTGGACTGTCAGATAGTCCAACGATTTCACCACTACCCTTGTATTCCGTCTCGGCTAAAACTGGGCCGTTGATAAACTCGATTTCAATCGCGCCATACAAACCGACGAAAGGCGGTTCCACCTCGGTAATTAACGCTACCTCGGGCGGGTCAAAAGCTCTGACCACCTGGGTGACGGGAAGTACTCTTCCGCTGAATTCATTTGATGTCTTGTAACATGACAAAGGTTCTGTAATGACGCCAAGCTGGGCGTCCAGAAATGAGTTTTCAACGAAACATCGTTGATCCTCACACCGCGCGCCAACTTTCAGGTTCTTTAATATACGCAACTCTGAAATTGGCCGAATGGACTCTAGTTTGCTACGTAGCTCAGATTTCTCATCATGTCCGCCACAGGACGCGGTTCCCGATGCAACGATAGTACCGTCTTCTTTCTCCATCCAGACGTTTGTTCGGCGGATGTTGCCGACTCGCTTTGGCTCAGTCGTTAGACATCTAACGGGCTCTCGATCCACAGTTGCGCTTCTGAAATACATGGAGAGTGTACCTGTCTGCCAAAAATCCGCTCCGAACATCTCAAGTAGCAGGGGTGGAAATTGTTCCATATGTATCGCGCCGGCTACGGTACCACCTCTGAATCCAAGATCCGTTGCTGTGTCGTCATCGTGAATGCCACCTTTCTGGTGAGCAGCGGTATTTACTGGTCTGCGCCATTCCCCCGTAATTGCTGCCTGCATTGTGTTTACCCTCGCTGTTTTTACCCTGAAGATTCAATCACTATCTGCTGGGGACCGCAACTATTGAGAATCTCTCACGAGTGGACTTGGACTAATCGATCATCTCACGTGTTGTCTCTTCAGCAGTGCCAACCATCATAGCGACTAGTTGCTCAAGCCGTTCGGATGAGCCAGATCTGTCGGCCTGATAAATGACGTGTTCTTCGGGACCGGCATTTGGGTTCAGAATAATGCCCCATAAAGGGTCGATTTGATTGGGCAGCATGGAGTATCGGATATCGATAATATGCAAAGGATTGTTCGGGTCGATACCTAGATAGTCATTAGAGAACCATTTGAACCTTCTGAGATCATCACCCTGTTGGGTGTCGGCCTCCAACCATGGAAGGTCTCTGGCCATATCCAGTTTTTTGAGACTGTCACCCTTAAAGAGTTGTGGCTTGACGCCCATCCGGTAGGCATCGACGTAAAACCGGTCGTTCGTTTCATACACGATTTTCCACAGCAACAGATTTCCAAAGCCTGGTTTTGCCTCTAGCCGAGCCGGTGTGTGGCCGCGGCTTTCAGCAAGATCCCAACCTAGAAGTTCAGCGCGTTCCCTCTGCAGCACGCCGATGAGTAAATAGCTAACTCCCCAAACCAAAGCAATCTTTGAAAAAACTGGGTTAGCTTTTCTGACGCTCAAGATCACTAATATGATGAGAGGTATTGTGAATATTGGGTCCACTACTGAGACATTGTTCCATGCAATACGTAAATCCGAAAAGGGCCAGAGTAAAAGCGTGCCATAGGTTGTGCATGCATCGAGCAAGGCATGAGTGGCGTACCCGAGCAAACAGACGAGATATCCCTGTTTGAATGTAAGTGCGCGTTTGTACCATCGATAAAAAAGGATAGAGCAAATCAGAGCGCCGATGGGTATAAAAATAAGCGAGTGGGTAAATTGACGATGGTACTCGAGAAACAAAATGGGGTCGGTGGGGGATTGAATTAAAACATCGATATCTGGCGACATCCCTGCGATACAGCCTAGCCATGCCACGGTTTTGACGTGTTCACTTTTTATGATGGTCTTGTTGCTCGCTAGCGGCAGCGACGCACCCAGTACTCCCTGGCTTATCGGATCCATAAATTAATTTACTCGATGAATTATGTTCGTTTAGTAGAAGAAAGTTCCTGCGTATTAACTGTCAAATGGCTGCTTTTTGTCTGTTTGCCAAATTTCCGAGTAGGCCAAGTCCAAGCGCAGCCATTGAAACAGAGACAACCGGAGTGAGGTAGTTAAAAAAAGCATAGGGAAGATAATCAAGGACCGGGACGCCCAGCGTCGCCGCATAAAAAGCACCGGCGGTGGTCCAGGGAATAAGCCCGGTTGTAACAGTCGAGCCTTCTTCGACGCTGCGGGATAGCAGGCTTGAATCGAGTTTCATCGCTTCGAATGAACCCTTGAACAATTGGCAGTTTAGAATGATGCTGATATACGCTTCCCCCATCGCAATATTTCCAACGAAGCCTGAGGCAATTGTCAGGCCAATAAGCGATGTTGTGCGTTTAATTTGATTTATCATGCCAGAAAGCAATACCGCCAGAAATCCTCCGCCGAACAATACTCCGCCAAGGGCCAAAGCCATTAGCGAGAGTAGCAGCGTCCAGCTCATGCTTGTAATGCCGCCACGACCTAAGAGATTATCGATCGACTCGATGCCGGTCGTACCCGGCGTATTCGACCAGAGCGCATTTGCTACTGAGACAGCAGATGATTGCTGATAGGCGACCGCGATAATTGTTGCAGTGACGATGCTCCCGGTCATGCTCACTTGGGGGGAATAGCGTTTCAGGCTCATTCCAAGCATGACGGCGAGCGGCAAGAGGGTGACTACGGGGTTAAGATGATAAGCTTGGTCGAGTGCTTCTCTTATATTGGCAATGCTTACGCTCGGTAAGCGGTTATCGGCATAGAACGAGCCCAAGAATAGCAATATCACTGAGACGATGATTAGGGTCGGCACTGTTGTGATCGACATGGTTCGAATATGAGTATAGAGGTTTGTCTCTGCACTCATCGCCGCAAGATTTGTCGTATCCGACACTGGAGACATTTTGTCGCCAAAGGTTGCGCCCGAGACGATCATACCAGCGACAATAGGCAGTGGTATTTGAAGAGCCTCACCAATGCCAATAAACACGACACCTAAGGTACCCACTGTGCCCCAAGAGGTGCCTGTGGCTACCGACATGAGGCAACAAAGTAGAAGCCCGCTAAATAGAAAAAACGACGGTTCCAGTATTCCCAGACCATAATAAATTAGCATGGCGATTGTGCCGCTTTGCATGAAGCTTGCGATCACCATACCGATAAGAATGAAGATATATATTGCGGGTAATGCGCGGGTGATGGCTTGGCTCATCATTTCTTGAATTTCAGCATAACTGTATTTAAGCACTGCTGTGTTGGTAACCGCCCAGATTAGGCAGGCGAAAATTATCGTGTGAAGACTGATGCCAAACACGAACAGGCCGAGCGAAATAAATCCGACAATTGGCAGAAAGCAGACCAGCGCGTGTAATAGGCTTGGCTGGCGAATCTCTGAAGGTGGGTTGGCTGTTAGACTATCAGGCGTTAGTATTGCGTCAGCATCGGTTACGGGCATCAGGCTAGGATCTCAAAGGTGCTTGTAAAAATTTTCAACGGTTCAGGGAGAGAGTATCAACGGGGATTGACCACCGCAATTCCTCAATGTCCCTGTTTTTGAACCTCAAACATTAACCGTCTGTCGGTAGAACGCTTTCCTTCAATTTTATTTGCCGATAATTAGAACATTGTCCGCAATTACGGGTCACATAAGTATGAATCTACAAAGTTTTAAAGGTGTAACTATGAGTCAAACTCTCATTGCGGCGATATCAATCCTACTTACAATTGGGCTCTTGAGTGGGTGTGTCCAGGGTGCCGGTGGGTCGGGTGATTCAACTGGTAATATAGCAACGATGAGTGACGGCAAATACAAGCGACCGTCGGAATCAGAGATTAAGTCGATGCTGACGCCACTTCAGTACGATGTTACCCAGCATGAAGGCACAGAGCGCCCTTATCGTAATGATTATTGGGAGCAAAAAGACGAGGGTATTTACGTTGATATCGTCAGCGGAGAGCCTCTGTTCAGCTCTACCCACAAATATGACTCGAAGACAGGATGGCCGAGTTTCTATCGTGCGATTGATAATCGTTACATTGTTGAGAAAAAAGACTACAAAATGCTATTGCCTCGCACTGAAATCCGTAGCGCGATTGGCGATTCACACCTTGGGCATGTATTTAATGATGGACCCAGGCCAACCGGATTGCGCTATTGTATGAACTCCGCATCTTTGAGGTTTATTCCCCGAGCCGCATTAGAAAATGAAGGTTACGGCGAATACGCAGCGCTTTTTAATTAATGTCATGCCGGGGCGTTTCTCACTTTGATGAAATATCAGCCAATGCCTTGTCAAGGGCGTTGGCCATGAGTTCAATTTCGGTTTCGCCGATAATGTACGGCGCGCCAATGCATAGAATATCCCTGTATTCTCCCGTACCGCCAGGATAAAAAAAGACACCCGCTTCCATCGCAGTTGCCATCATTTTGTTTGTGATATCTTCGCCTCTGGCAAACGGTTCGAGCGTGTCCCGGTCTTTGACAACTTCGATGCCGATGAGCATCCCTTGTCCTCGGATCTCAGCAACCAATGGATGTTGAGAAAACTGGTCCTGAAGGCGATTGAGCAGCGTGATACCGGTCGACTTGCACTTCTCGAGCAGGGATTCTCTTCTTAGAATTTCGAGCACGCAGGTTGCCGCGGCACAGGATTGAGGTAACGCACCGAAGGTGTGGAACATGACCTGCAGATCACCGGCGCTGATCGAGTCAGCGATCTCCTCTCTGCCATACACACCAGCAATAGCAGCATAACCACCTGCCATACCCTTACCGGCGACCATTAGGTCGGGTTCTATGCCAAAGGTCTCACAGCCAAACCGATCTCCGGTGCGCCCGAATCCGGTCATGACCTCATCCATAATGAGCAAAATGCCATTGTCTTTCAGGATTTTCTGCGCCTGTTCCCAGTAACCCGGTGGCGCCATGATTGCGCCGCCACTGGAACCATTCATAGGCTCGGCAATGAGCGCAGCGATATTCTCAGCCCCGACCGATTCAATGGTCTGTTTCAGATCGTCGATATAGTAACTTGTTGCATCTTCGTGATGTCGGCCGAGTGGACATCTGAGCGGATTTGGCGTTTTGATTTGATGGTATGTATCAAGAATGGATTCAAGTCCTTTCTTGCGGCTCAAATGGCCTGAAATAGCGGCCGTGGTGATTGTCGTACCATGATAAGAAAGACTGCGAGACAATATTTTGTGCCGCTTCGGGTTGCCTTGACTGGCATGATACTGGATGGCTATTTTAACAGCCGCTTCGTTGGCTTCAGAGCCGCCTGAGGCGAGATGAATGCGGTTCAGGTGCTTCGGTAGCCAGTGGGTAGTCAGTTCGTTGACCAAATTTTCTCGTTCGGGCGTGAGCCAAAGTGGGATGACATAGGAAGCGTTAACTAATGCACCCCTTACCGCATCAGCCACCTCAGGGCGGCCATGACCAATGTTGGCGACGACAGCGCCACCGGCGGCGTCGAGAATTTTTTTGCCGTCCTTGCGATAGAGATATGCGCCCTCCGCATGAGTGATTTCAGTGGGCGTTTGTGCCGGTAAAAACGGCCATTTAACATTCTGTTCAGGCATGCTTTTTTCGCTCTCGTTTTCCAACCGAAATTAATTTCCCTAGAGTTCATTCTCTCCATCGGAAATAGTACATTCTATTGCAATATTCAGGGAAACTGTAACCAAGGTTATATAAATTGTTGCGCTGGGCACGACGAGTGTATAGTTTCAAGCCACTTCAATAGAATGTTACCAATTTTCAATTATTTCTTTTTAACGAACAGGAAACCAACCATGGATCATGATATTCCAGCTGACGTCCAAGCTTATCTAGCAGAACTCGATGAATTTATCGAGAACGAAATTATTCCGTTAGAACAAAAAGATGACAATATCCGCTTCTTTGATCATCGCCGCGAGGACGCAAGGACTGATTGGGAACGTGGTGGGTTGCCTAATGATGAGTGGGAGGCTTTGCTAGAAACAGCTAAAGCTAAAGCTGATGTCGCGGGTCATTTCAGATATGCGCTATCGTCTGAATACGGCGGTAAGAACGGCAATAATCTTGGTATGGCGATCATTCGTGAGCACCTTGCGGCGCGAGGGCTTGGTTTGCATAACGATCTACAAAACGAGCATTCTATTGTTGGCAACAGTGTTGGACTGTTGTTGATGCTTAACTATGGTACGCCGGAGCAACAGGCGGAGTGGGTACCCGAAATGCTAGAACGAAAGCGTGGTTTTGCTTTCGGTATTACTGAGCCAGACCATGGTTCCGATGCAACACATATGGAAACGACGGCGGTTCGCGATGGTGATGGCTGGCGGATTAATGGCGCAAAAACCTGGAATACCGGAATCCATAAAGCGCCTTACGACATGATCATGGCTCGAACCAGCGGAAAGGCCGGTGACGGTATGGGCATCACGGCGTTTCTGGTTCCTATGAATTCGGAAGGTCTTAAGATTGAGGAAATGCTCTGGACCTTCAATATGCCAACTGATCACGGCACGGTGTCGCTGAATGAGGTCTATGTAGATAACAGCGCAATATTTGGCGGCGAAGGACGCGGGTTGCAGGTTGTTCAGCATTTCTTCAACGAGAACAGAATCAGACAAGCCGCCTCAAGTCTTGGTGCCGCACAATTTTGTATCAACGAGTCAGTCAAATATGCTCAGGAGCGTAAACCCTTTGGTAAGCCGTTAGCGGTAAATCAGGGTGTACAGTTTCCTTTGGTCGAGCTTCAGTCTCAGGCGGAAATGCTGCGTGCCCTGATTCACAAGACCGCATGGCAGATGGACAAATACGGGAACTTTGAAGTCTCTGACAAGGTGTCGATGTGTAACTATATTGCTAACAGATTGTGCTGCGACGCTGCCGATAGGGCGATGCAAACCCACGGTGGTTTGGGTTATTCGAGGCATAAGCCGTTTGAACATATATATCGGCATCATCGTCGCTATAGAATCACCGAGGGCGCCGAAGAAATTCAAATGCGCCGTATTGCTGGGTATATGTTTGGCTTCATGAGTCAACAGAAACCCAAGGGCGTGTCGGACGATTAGCATGTCAAATGTTGATGTTGACAAGCAAGGTCTTGACCTGGCGATAGGCCAGGTCCTTGATCGACATGTGGCGGAGTGCCGGAAGCTCCTCAGTGTCGAGCGGTTGTCCGGGGGCGCAAGTCAGGAAACTTACCGTATTAGAATCGAAACTGACAACGGAGAGAAACTGCTAGCGATGCGAAGGGCTGCCGGCGGTGTCAAGGTTGAGCCTCTACCAGGCCATCCGGGGCTCGATGTCGAAGCCCTGCTGATGCAGTGCGCGCACACTGCCTCTGTGCCGGTGCCGCAAGTTTACTATGTTCTTCAGGATGAAGACGGGCTGGGTGATGGTTTTATTATGTCCTGGCTCGAAGGTGAAGCGTTGGGTGCAAGGATTAACAGGGCGCCCCAGTATGGTGCTGTTAGAGAAAAACTGGCCTATGAATGCGGTAAAAATCTCGCACGCATCCATCAGATTGACCTTGTTGAAACCGGTTTAGAGAAAAAGCTTGCCGTGATTTCCCCTAGGGAGTTTGTTGAGCAGACCTGGAACAGATATATCGATTTTAACTCCCCATGGCCGATGATTGACTACACGGCGCAATGGTTGCTCGAGAATCTGCCGACAGACGAGGCGTTCTGTCTTGTTCACAATGATTTTCGAAATGGCAATTTCATGATCAATGAGGAAGGCATCATTGCAGTACTCGATTGGGAATTGGCACACATAGGTGACCCCATGCGGGATTTGGGTTGGATTTGCGTAAACTCCTGGCGTTTTGGTGGAGCAGGTCCTGTTGGGGGGTTCGGTGAATATGAAGATTTGTTTCGCGGGTATGAAGAAGTCTCTGGTATCAAGGTTGATAAGGCGCGAGTCAAGTATTGGGAGGTTTTTGGGTCTTTCTGGTGGGCAGTCGGATGTCTTGGTATGGCGGAACATTATCGAACTGGGCCCGACAAAACAGTTGAGCGTCCTGGCATTGGCCGTCGTTCCTCGGAATGTCAAATTGACTGTGTGAACTTGCTGATACGGGGCGATGTGCAGTTGATCGAGGCTAAATCGAAGCAGGACAACCTTGACATGCCCCGAACCGATGAGTTGATTAGTAGTGTGCGGGACTTTTTACGAGCAGAGGTAATGTCCGAAACTGCTGGTAGAACCAATTTTATGGCGCGGGTCGCTTCAAATTCCCTTGATATTGTTTTGCGCGAACTTGAACTGGGTTCCCAAGCAAAGGAGCAAGAACTTGAGGGGCTGAGATCTCTGTTAGGTGAACACGATGGTTCGCTTGGCTTGGGAGATCTGCGATGGCAGTTAACCCGCAAGCTTCGAAGTGGTGAGCAATCGTTGCAAGATCAGCAACTGCAGAAACATTTGAGGCAGACAGTGACCAATCAGATTGCGATCGATCAGCCGCGGTATTCTGGGCTCAAAACAGCCCTAGATACTTAACGGGCTTAGTTACTGTCTATAAATCAGTCAGAAGCATCCGTCGGCACAGAGCACCTGGAAATGGGCGACAAGCTCGGATATCGAGTGTATGCCTAGCCCTGCAAGTCCTCCCACCACAGTGCCGTTTATTCTGATAAATTGGAGATCCTTACCAATTTGAATTTCAATGCGCTCCGAGGTTGATTGCGGGTCCCAGCTCTCAATGGTCTGGCTGATAAGGTTGGCAACTTCATGACCATAGTTGTCCAGTAGATACCGGGAACTGTCTTCGGCCCAACCGTTGATTTTTTCCGCTAGTTTATCGTCGGCAAGTATCGACCGACCAAATTTTTCTACGGCATCCTGAATCGCTTTTTTTAGCTCTGCATCGGGAGATTCACTCTGTTCGAGTAAAGCTTGTTTGATGTCAGTCCATAGCGAACGAGTAAAGTCACGAACGGCGACCTGTTGCAACAGGTCTTCCTTGATTGAGATTTCTTTTTCTTTGATATCGTCGGAATATTTCAGATCTTCCATGAACTCATTGCTCATTTGTACAAGTCGCACTCGCATTGGATGAAATATGTCGACTTGCATCTCATAGAGCGCCTTGCTTGTTGATTTCATGATCTTTCGATAAACGGCTTTATCAAGGGAGTTGGGAAACCACCACGGTGTTTCCTGTTGTATCTTTTCCCGCAACTGGTCGTCTGAATCCTCTAGTACGCCTAAAGCGATTTTAACACCCGCATCGAATGCGGCTTGCTGCCTTTTGCCCGAGGTGAGAAAGGTGAGTACATCACCGATAAGCGGGGAAAAAGAGGTTTCGCGAATTTTGTTTTCGAGCTTACGCTCGATCATTGCCTGAATATCCTTGTCATTCATCACCTTGACCACACCTGCAATACCATCGGTGATTTGTTCGGCAACAGCGCTGGAATTCTTCGGTTCTATGATCCATTCAGCAACGCGCCTGCTCAGATCCATTGATCGAATTTTGCCTGTAATGACTTCGTCGGACAGAAAGTTTTGTTGTACGAATACGCCAAACTGGTCGGCGATTGAGTTTTTCCGGTTTGGAATGATTGCTGTGTGAGGTATTTTCAGGCCCATGGGATAGCGGAACAACGCTGTTACAGCAAACCAGTCAGCGAGTGCGCCAACCATGGCGGCTTCAGAAGTAGCTTGAACATAGGGTACAACAGCGTGCAGATTTGAGAATACGCTGGCTACAATGTAGATAATCGTAACAAGCAGGAACAAACCCGAGGCAAGGTGCTTCATCTTGCGAAGTTCCGCCTGCTTTTCGAGTTCAAGTTCTGTGAAGTTTTCTAGAAACATGGCGAGATACGATCATCGAAGAGAAAACGGGAGTCGTACAGCATTTTAGAGCAATCTGAAGCGTTAATGTAGTCACCTTGGCGCGTCAATGGTTGCAACCATCGCAATAGCTGTGGTCCCATTGGGATATTGGATGTTTAAGACGGAGTTAAAAGTGGACGTATTTTCAATGCAGGGCAAAACCGTGCTTATCACGGGTGCATCATCAGGTTTTGGTCATCACTTCGCGGGAGTCTTGGCAGCAGCTGGGGCGAATGTTGTGCTCGGAGCAAGAAGAGTAGAAAAAATTGTCGATAGGGTCGCTGAAATCAGAGAAGAAGGTGGGGAAGCCTGTGGCTTTTCTCTGGACGTACTTGACCGTCAGAGTTGTCAATCATTTCTTGACCAGGCACAGGAAAAGTACGGTAGTCTGGATGTTTTGGTAAACAATGCGGGTGTGGAATCTGGTGCCAAGACCTACTCAATGATCGATGAAGATGATTGGGATCATGTGCTTGATACCAATCTGAAATCTGTGTGGCGCCTTTCAAAAATGTATACTGAAAAAGTGATCGAAAGCGGCAAGAAAGCCGGAAATATCGTTAATATCGCATCAATTACTGCATATCGAACGATTAAGGGACAGTTTCCCTATGCTGTTTCGAAAGCCGCTTTGGTAAAGGCCACTGAAATAATGGCACTCGAAGGCGCGCGCTATGGCATTCGTGTTAATGCACTTGCGCCAGGCTACATTCTGACAGATGTGTCAAGGATCTTGCTCGAAAGTGACCAGTCAGACACTTTTAGAGATCGCATTCCAATGCGCCGTTACGGGGAGTTCGAAGATCTCGATGGGCCGCTTCTGCTTTTGTGTTCTGAAGCTTCAAGCTATATGACCGGATCAACAACCGTTATCGACGGCGGACATATTTGCGCTGAACTCTGAATCTGGGATTCAGAGGCGTATTTTGAACCAGCTTGGCAAAAAGAGCGCGCGCAAAAGATTGCATGCGTGGCAGTGATGAATGATAATGATTCTCAACTAGACAGTTTCCATTTCTAACATGACCCTCGCCGAATTAAGTGAAAAAACGAGTTGTCGCGTGCTTGATGCTGCGAAGACTAATAGCGAATTGCAGAGCAGACTTTATGCGCTTGGTTTGTATCCAGGTGTTAGGGTTGATGTGCTGCGCTACGCGCCTGCAGGCGACCCGATGCAAGTGCGTGTTGGTGGAACACTGCTCAGCATACGAAAAGCGGAAGCCAACCTCATTTCTGTAGAGATTACCTAGGTGTCTGACCTCACAATTGCGCTCATCGGTAATCCTAATTGTGGCAAGACCACGTTGTTCAATGCCCTAACCGGTGCACATCAAAAAGTCGGCAACTGGCCTGGCGTCACCGTTGAAAAAAAGACCGGGCGCCTCTCTCTTGATGGCAAAACGACAGTGCTGGTTGACCTGCCTGGCATCTATTCCCTCGAGCAGGAATATCTTGGGTTAGATGAACAGGTCGCACGGGAGTTTTTGCAAAGCGATGCGGTCGATGTGGTGGTCAACATACTCGATGCTACCAACCTCGAACGAAATCTCGTACTGACCCAACAGGTACTAGAGCAAACCAAACGGGTTGTTGTCGTCTTGAACATGACGGATGTCGCAAAGCAGCACGGTATCAGCATATCTGCTGAAGCACTCTCCCAGCGACTGGGTGTTGAAGTGATTCCCATTGTTGCTTCCCGTGGCGATGGTCTTGAAATTCTTAGAGAGGCGCTTGCTAAATCTCTAACGAATGAACCCCTAGAGCATGGCGCATCCGCGCCACTTTCGGACGCAGACAATCAGGACACGAACGATAAATTGTTAAAGCGATATCACCGGGCCAGGACGCTGGTAGATGGTGTGGTCCTTATGACTCCGGTGGAGGATAACTTTACCGAGCGTCTGGACAGGTGGGTGTTGAACAAATGGTTGGGAATACCGTTATTTCTCGTCATGATGTACCTGATGTTTACAATCGCTATCAACATGGGCGCTGTATTCATCGACTTTTTCGATATTTTGTTTGGCGCTGTTTTTGTTGACAGTGTTCGCTGGTTGCTTGAACAGGCATCTCTTCCTGAATGGCTCATAGTGCTGACCGCCGACGGTCTGGGTGGGGGTATTCAGCTCGTGGCTACATTCATCCCGGTCATCGGCTTTTTGTTTCTGTGTCTTTCCGTGCTTGAAAGTTCGGGATATATGTCGCGTGCTGCTTTTGTAGTCGATCGTCTTATGAGTCAATTAGGGCTGCCCGGCAGCGCATTCGTACCATTGATTGTAGGATTTGGTTGTAACGTACCTTCGGTGATGGCGACCCGAACGCTTGGTCGGGAAAGTGACAGGTTACTGACAATAGCGATGGCGCCTTTTATGTCCTGCGGCGCTCGACTTACCGTATATGCTCTGTTTGCTGCGGCTTTCTTTCCGAATAATGGCCAAAACGTGGTGTTCTTTCTCTATCTCCTTGGCATCGTAATGGCAGTGCTCACTGGGTTTATTTTTCGCAGGGAAATTTTTTCGGAGGAGGTAACGCCTTCGTTTCAGGAAATGCCTTCCTACCATCTGCCGGTACTGAAAAATATTCTCATCACAACCTGGTTCAGGTTGAAAGCGTTTGTATTTAGAGCAGGAAAGACGATTGTGTTGGTTGTGGTGGCTTTGAGTTTTTTGAACTCAATCAGTACTGACGGAAGCTTCGGGAATAGTGATACCGAGTCATCTATGCTTTCGGTCGTGGGAAAGAAAATAACTCCCATTTTTTCGCCAATGGGGTTAACCGAAGATAATTGGCCAGCGACGGTAGGCCTGTTCACTGGTTTGTTTGCTAAAGAGGCCGTTGTCGGGACACTCGACGCGCTATACGCCAGTGATGCAAAGATTCAAGCCGACGATACGCCAGACTTGATCGGTGCCTTGTCAGAGGCTTTCGGGTCAATTGCCAATAACAGTGCAGATCTGATTAGTGGACTCGGAGATCCGCTTGGGATTTCCATCGGTGACGTCACCGACGCCGCGATGGTTGCAGAGAGTCAGGGTGTCAATCAGTCGACATTGACTAATATGTCAACCTTGTTTGTGAGTTCATTCTCCGCATTTTGTTACTTGGTTTTTATATTACTCTATGCGCCATGTGTGGCTGTGCTAGGTGCTGTAGCCAAGGAAGCAGGCGTGCGCTGGGCCTTGTTGGTTTTCAGCTGGACGACCGGTCTTGCCTATATGACAGCGACCTGTCTCTATCAATTAGGCACACTTTTAGAACACCCGGTCTTTTCCATTGTCTGGTTACTTGCATCTGCCCTCATTGCCTTTGTAATAATCCAAAATCTTAAGCTCATCGGCAAAAAAGCGTTGCCCGATAATTTGATACCCGTTGTTGCGCTGCGATAGCTTTTGGCAAGTTACGCGCTTAGGAGTCTGCCTTGATGAACCCCGTTTTTTAGGTAAGTTGTTGTTGATGTAGCGAACTAAAAATGTCGTTAAATCGCTGCGCCTTTGCCCGGTTAGCGTCTTCCCTGCAGTTTCGTATGATTTTTGACCACCATCGGGTAACATGACCGGCCGATGGAATTAAGGCTTTCTTCTGTACGTCTTTTTCAGACGCGAACAGCTCCTTGTCTGTCATCTCAAAGTCATCTGTTCAATCGACTATCGCAGCGATTAATTTGGCTATTGTTTTAATTGTTAACCCGAGTGTTAAGAGTACAAAGAGTTATGGATGGATATTAGAACAAGACTCGCGTTATCGCTTGTGTCTGTTTCCCTGCTGAGCATGGCGTTGCTTGGTGCGTTTGCATACCACACTGCTGAAGGGCTGCTTCAAGAGATCACAGTGCGTCAGCTTGATGCCTTGGCCGAGGGTAAGAAAAGAGATCTCGAGAAGATTCAGGAAGGTTGGCGAGGCCGTGTCGAATTAATAAAGCAGCGCGTTATATCAACCGCTGGAAAAGACGATATATCTCCGAAAAATAATTTGTCCCGTGACCTTGGTCGTATCTTAGCCGGTGTTGATAATGTTAGCGCGCTGCGTGTGCTCGATTCTTCAGGCCAGTCAGTCGGTGAAGCTGGCGAGTTTCCCGACAGCGATGTGTCTCCAAAAGCGATAAGCACCGAGGCAGTGAAATACCTAGGCACTTTTTTCAGCGATCGCGCCGGTATTCAGGTCATGTATTCGATCGACATGGTGCTGGACTCAATTGGTCCTGTCATCATGGAGGTCGTTGTTGATGGCACGTCACTCCAATCGGTGACAAATGATTACACCGGTCTCGGTGAGACAGGTGAATCTATGATTTTCAAATCTGGAGCGCAAGACAATATCCTTGTGTTGAACGAAGTAAGGCATGTCATTGATCAAAAACCTTCGACGCCCATGTCCTATGCGAAGGCGCCGTTTTTTATGACTGAAACCCTCGCCCGGAGACCGGGTGTGTTTATTGAGGGAGCCGAGGATTATCGGCAAGTTGAAGTCTGGGTCGCTTCTAGGTTTGTGGAGGATCTTGCCTGGGGCATTATTGTAAAAGTCGACGCGATAGAGGAGAGACAGCGCTCGTTGCAGCTTCGAAGTGCGATGATGGATATCGGTATTGCACTGTCTGCGTTCGCGATTATCGGTGGTACTTTATTGGGTTTGTATCTCGCGCGTCCTATCCACAATTTAGCGGAGTTGGTCCAACGTATCCGCCTTGGTGAAAGCGATCTGCGCGCGGAAGTGGATGGCGATGACGAAATTGCCTATCTGTCTGAGTCATTGAACGAATTACTGGAGCATGTCCAGAAAAATGCACCATTGAATTCTCGTTCATCGGAGTCGCCCGAGTAGCATGATGACCGAGACGCTGGATTTTCTGAAGCTGTTTGGCGGATTCGTCTACCTGTTAATGGGAGGTGATCTGCTGGTCAGAGGTGCACTTGGACTTGCAAGAGAGAGCAAAATACCACCCATGATTGTAGGGCTGACGGTGGTTGCGATGGGGACTTCTGCGCCTGAATTGATGGTTTCGACGATGTCTGCGTTGTCCGGATTCCCCGGTATTGCCGTGGGTAATGTCGTCGGGAGCAATGTTGCCAATGTGCTGCTTGTGCTGGGAGTTCCCGTTCTGATTCATCCCATCGTGTGTGATCAGGAAGGTCTCGGCAAGCAGGCCAGTCTAATGGTTGCGGTATCGGTGCTGTTCCTGCTGATGTGTGCTTTTGGCAGCATCACTTTTTTTGGTGGCGTACTGTTAGTTTTTTTGCTCGTCGTTTTTCTTATATTGGCAACTCGGGGAACGGCGCTATTGCCGATGGATGATGCTGAAGAAGAACTTGAGCGCGTGTTGGGCTTACCCAGTTATAAAAGTTCGATTAGTCTTTTCATCGTGCTGGGTGCTGTCATGCTCCCCTTGGGTGCAGACCTTGTTGTAGACGGCGCTGCGGGTCTAGCAGCAGGGTGGGGTGTCTCAGAAGCTGTAATTGGGCTCAGCCTAATTGCGCTGGGAACGTCTTTGCCGGAGCTTAGCACTACCGTGATTGCTGCACTTCATAAGAGTTCTGACGTAGCAATAGGCAATGTCATTGGCAGCAATATGTTTAATATTCTCGCTATTTTGGGCATTACCGCACTTTTAACGGAAATTCCTGTCGATCCGATGTTTTTGCGTTTTGACTTGTGGGTAATGTTTGCCTGCACCGTCATGTTGTGGTTATTTGTCTTGACCAAGACAACAATTCGGAAGCCGGCCGGTGTGCTTTTTCTCGCGGGATATTTGGGTTACATGTATACGCTGTACTAGCATCGCGCTAAAAACGTTGATCTGAGGTTTGGCTGAGACTGGTGTGTTTAGCCAATAATTATACGAAGCATCTAAAAAAGCGACCCAAATTATCTGGTTTTAAAGCCCTGTAATACAGGGCTTTTTTAGGACTAACGTGGTTGGGTCACTTTCATTATCTCGGTTTGTTAAAGCTGGAAGCTAATGCCCAGATGACCAGCTAGCCCTGGGGCTCGGTAACCGAAAACCTCTTCATATTGCTCGTCTAGAAGGTTCTCTAGTCGAGTGGTCAGCTGTAGCGCATCGTTGAGATTGTAGCGATATGAAAGCGTTACCAGTGTGTAACTGCCAAGTGTTACAACTTCCTGAGGGGTAGGAAAGGGTGGGAAATAGTCATCGAATTGCTCTCCGTTGTAGCTAACGTTCAGGTTCAGGTTTGATTTACCGAGAATGTAGTTGGCGTTGACTGAGCCTGTATTACCAGGTCGTCGAACCTCATCTCGCTGGATACCGGACGTCATCTCTTCAGTTGCTTCTAGCCAAGTGTAGTTCGCCTGCAGATCCAGACGCTCGGATGCTCGCCATGCTAGTGAAACCTCTAACCCTTTACGATGCGATTCACCCTGTCGATTATCTGCTGTAAACAAGAACGTTGTTGGGTCAAACACGAATCCATTGATCTCGTCTTCGAGGGTGGCATCAAACCACGATGCCGAAAGCTGAATGTTGTCGATAAATTGTGAACGAAGCCCTAGCTCCCAACTTAGCGATTGCTCGGGCTTGAGGTTTGGGTTTCCTTGAAAGTTAGTAAAAAAGCCAAAGCGTTCACTGAACGTAGGATTCGTGTTTGCTTCACCAATTGAACCAAATAGCGTTGCCACATCACTGGCGTGCCAGGCTGTAGTAATTCGCCAACTGACCGCATCGTCAAAATCACTATTGTTGTCCAGCCTTGAGCTGGCGGAAAAATCGATCCTATCACCATTGTATCGGTACTCAGAAGCCACGCTAAAGGTGTCGACGCTTTCGTCGCGGTTAGGGTCGCCGAATATTACAGCGCCTCTCTGGACGAAGTCTTCCTCCTCAAATTCCGCAATAAAAGAGAAAGTATGTTCCGAAAAAAATAAATCGGTCTGAGCGCGAAGACCTGTTCTTACGCCCCTCGTAACATCGTTTACCGGGCTTGATGTCTGGTTTTCATTGTCCGTTTCCACCCGCGATGCAATGAATTTTTGGGAAACTTTACCTTCAAGGAGCGTTAGCCCCAAACTTGCTCCGAGGTATCTCTGCTCACTGTCCGTTTTTGATTCGGCATCGACAGGTAAGCCTGTAGTGACAAAATCAGTGTCGTCAAAATCTGCTTCTGAATTGGTCTGTCGGTAATTTATGCTAGCTAAAATTGAATCGGTGAAAAAAGTCGAACCAGAAAGGTTGAAGGTTGTGTTTTTATAACCATCGGACTCACTACCTTGCCGTGAAATATTTGTGCCGTCTGTTTCTGTGCCGTGAAGCCCAAATTTAATTTGGCTGCTGCCGCTTGTGTTTTCGAGGTTAAACCCCCATCGGTTGGTGCCGAAGGATCCGAATTCTAACTGCCCGTTGATATTACGATTATCTCGCTGGCCCGGGACCGGACGTTCGCCCGTTGTAATAATGTTGACTACGCCCGCCATTGCGTTGGCACCCCAAAGAGCGCTTTGCGGTCCTCGGATAATTTCGATCTGTTCGACGCCCTGAGTAGTAAGGTGAGCAAAATTAAATTGACCGCCTTGTGAGAGGTCGTTTGCATTCACGCCATCAACAAGAACCATCACGTGATTTGCTTCAGAACCACGTACCCTTAGCTGAGTAAGGGCGCCTCTGGAGCCCTGTTGGTTGACAGCGAAACCGGGAACGTTCCGCAAAAGATCAGAAAGACTTGTCGCGTTCCGCCTGTCGATCTCCTGTTTTGTAATTAGTGTAATAGCACTGGCTGTATCCCGAATAGACACGGGGGTGTGTGACGCCGTGACGGTGACAGATTCGAGGTTGTTCCCAGTACTGTTTGTATTTGGGATAGTGGATGTTTCTGCCCCGTAGCTGGGAGCGATAATGCCTTGCAGTGAGATGCAAAGCATCGTTGGTATAGTGAATTTTAGTTGTGTTTTCATTGTTCTCCGCACTCCACCCGAGTGTTAGCGTTAGTGTATGACTTGCGATGGGTGTTGGAGAAACAAAGGACCTGAAAAGCGCACAGACGCCGTCATGTCAACAACCGCCCGCCGCGATATGTAAATCAATAAGTAGCGAGGCCGGTCTCCGGGCTCACGAGCGAAAAAATCTTCTATGCACTAGCCTTCCCGTACCCTGAGGTACAGTGGCAAAAAAAGTACACTTAACTCGATTACCGTTGCGGGGGCAGCTTCAGATTTGGAAAAAACGTTTCGTTTCGACGAATCGTTTACCACACTGAATTCCCGTTTAATCCTCATTTGATCGAAACACTTGATGTAAAACATTAGATGTAAAACATTAGATTTCGAAAAAGCGCTCGAGGACACCTTCTACTAGGACAGTATGATAGGTGGGCAATTGCGGCGGGTCAACGTAGAATTGAGACTTACGATGGTCAATTAGGAAAACGGGTGAGTGCCCGGTAAGTTTATGCTGAAACTGGTTTTGATGTGGACGCTGTGTCTTTTGCTTTTTCCGCTGCTCGTCCTGCAGGGAATATGGGTACGAAGAACGACGGTGAGTTTGCCTGAAGCAGCGCACCCTAATCACGGTACATATGATGGAAAGGAACCACCCATTCATATTCTGGGACTGGGAGATTCAGTTATTGCAGGCGTTGGTGTTAATGACCTCGAGGAATCTTTGACTGCGCAAATTGCACGCTCAACATCGCGAAAAGTTGATCGAAGGGTAAACTGGCAAGCAGATGGCTGTAATGGCGACAAGGCTCGCGATCTGTTGGCAAGATATCAGGCGGTTGATAATAACGATCCAAATCATCTCCGGTTTTCTGAGACGGGTGAGCTTTTAGAGCCCGCGGTACCTTTTGCCGTTGATCGTGCATGGCAAGAAGACAATGGGACAACACTGCCTGACTATGTGGTGGTATCAATCGGTGTGAATGATGTGTCCGGCCTCACGTCGTTGACCCGCTGGAATTTTGAGATTACACAAGTGATAGCGTCACTGAGAGAACACTTCGGCGTTCCGATTCTCTTTCTAGGTATACCGCCGATGGCGCGTTTTCCCGCGCTCATTCATCCTTTGAAGTTTGCCCTCGGCGTCAGAGCAGCAATGCTGGATAAAACAATACAGCGAGCGGCAGAATTGCTGCCTGATGTCCACTGGATTGATTCACTCAATTTATTCCAGCATGGGCATATGGCGGCGGATGGGTATCATCCTTCGACAATCGGCTGCGAAGTACTCGGAGAGGTTATTGCAGAGGTCGTGGTAAAGCTTGAAAACACGTCAGCTGAAAGAACGGGGTTCGTGCAAATAACGGATGGAAAAGATCAATAATGAGAATTGCGATAGCAGGCATTAATCACGAGACGAACACCTACTGTAAGTCACCCACTCCATCATCTGCATTCTATCAGTATCGTGGCGAAAAAATGCTTCAACTGGCGGGTACAGAAACAAGTACAGGCGGTGCATTGGACAGATGCAGTGAACTTGGAATCGAATCAGTACCGATCTTGTTCGCCAGCACTCAGCCCTCGGGCACAATCGAGTATTCAGCATACGACCTGTTCAAAACCGAAATATTGGCTGGTATCAAGCGTGAACAGGAGGACGTGGCAGCAGGAAGTATCGATGGTGTATTTCTCGATCTTCATGGTGCAGGCGTTGTTCAGGGTTTGTCGGATTTAGAGAGCGATCTGACGCAGGCAATTCGGCAGCAGGTGGGAGAGGCGATACCAATAACAGCCGCCTTTGATCTGCACGGAAATATAAGCCAGTCTATGGCTGATGCGCTGGACGGTACTTTTTCATGTCACTTATACCCTCATACGGATATGCATCTTCGTGCTGTTGAAGCCATAGATTTAATTGTAGACATGATCGAAAATGACTTTAGACCAGTCACACATGTTGAAACAATACCCATGCTGGTGCCCACAACAACAACAATGGAAGGAATTGGCAAAGATATACTCGGTAAAATGCTAGCGGCTGAAGCCGAGACAGATGTGATTGATGTCAGCTGGTTCCACGGATTTCCCTACACTGATATCCCCGAGGTGGGTAGTCATATTGTAGTGACGACTCGACGTAGTCGAGAGCAGGCGCAGAAAATTGCCAAACACCTAGCCCTGCAACTTTGGCAGATAAAAGAACAGTTCCTACCTGTAAGCCTGACTGCCGAAGAGGCGCTGGTGGAAGCAAGCGCTAGCGAGCGCAAGCCTGTTGTGATTAATGAGGTGTCGGACAACTGTGGTGGCGGCGCTCCGGGAGATGGCACGCATTTGCTGCGCGCGATGATTGAGTTGGGCATGGAAAAGGCTTGTTTTGGTTTTGTCGTTGACCGTGAAGTAGCCTACCAGGCACATGAGGCAGGGGTGGGTTCTACCATTTCGGTAACGCTGGGCGCAAAGGAAGACGAATTACACGGCACGCCGCTTAAAATCACGGCCTATGTAAAAGCGTTGCACGATGGTCGCTTAACGATGTTAGCGATGGCAAAAGGATCCAAGCTTAACCTCGGTAAGTTGGCGCGCTTAGTTGTGGGTGGAATTGATATTATCGTCGCCTCTAATCGATCTCAAACCTTCGATCAGGGCCCGTTTCTAGCCGTAGGAATTGATGTGACCGAGTATGACGTTGTTGCACTAAAATCTTCGAATCATTTTAGAGCAGGCTTCGTTCAGTTAGCTGGTAAGATTGTGACAGCTGATACGCCGGGTTTGACCACGCATAAGATTGCTCATTTCCCTCGACATAATGCAGGCAGACCACTTTGGCCACTTGATGATGCGGCTGCATATGGTTCAGGCGAATCATTTTGAAAAATGTAAGAAATACAAACATGCACAAGAGGAGATAATGATGCATACAGAAACAATTGAATATCGAGATGGTGATACAGTGCTGGAGGCATATGTTGCCTGGGACGATAGTATCGAGGGTCCCCGACCCGGGATTTTGGTGGCGCACGATTGGACTGGGCGCAGAGATTATGCGACTTCGAAGGCTGAAGAAGTGGCTAAACAGGGATACGTTGGTTTTGCGCTAGATATGTACGGTAAAGGTGTATTTGGCGCCGATGGCGACGTCGAGAAGAACGCCGCTTTAATGGGTCCGCTGGCGGAAGATCGAACGCTGTTAAGAGGGCGCATGAATGCTGCACTTTCCGCGATCAGCGCTTTGTCTGTCGTCGATAGTACAAAAGTGGCGGCCATGGGTTACTGTTTTGGTGGTATGTGTGTTCTGGAGTTGGCGAGAAGTGGCGCCGACGCATTAGGGGTGATTAGTATTCACGGAATCTTTTCGCCGGGTGACGTTGCTAATGAGAAGATGACTGCCAAGGTGCTTTGTCTACACGGCCATGACGATCCAATGGTGCCGCCAGAGCAGGTTGTCGCCTTCGAGGCTGAAATGAGCGAAGCCAAGGCAGATTGGCAGGTGCATGCCTATGGTGGAACCATGCATGCGTTTACGAATCCTGCGGCCAACAATCCAGGTTTTGGCACGATGTACAGCCCCGATGCGGATAGAAGGGCGACTCAGTCCATTAAGAACTTCTTGGACGAACTGTTTAGTTAAATTAGCTGACGATAGCTCTATGTTTAAGAAAACGCTGTTCGCATTTTGTGTCTTGCTTCTACTGATATTGACATATGGTCTTAATCAGCTTCGGTCGGCGCATAGCGATATTGATAGTGTTTCGCCTGAGTTGCCCGGACCAGAAGCGGTACGAGCTTCGGGGCAACTTTTCGGCTTGCCAACGAGCATTGCTTACTACAACACGGCAAGTCAGCGTGTGGCACGTAAAACAATGCTAGACGAAGACCAGGACCCTGGCGAAACGGCAAACAAGCGTGTTGATGCGGAATCAGCCGAAACAGGATTGGTTGAGATGTCTTTTCCTGCTTTTGTCGTTACCTGGGAAGACGGTCGCCAATTTGTCATTGATGCCGGTTTCTCCAGAGCGGAGGCCATAGATTTTGGCCGTCGTTCAGCTTTAGCAGGTGCCGGGCCGATAGAATTTCATGGTCTTCTGGCTGATCAGCTGGATATGGCAAAAGTGAAGGGCATCGGTTTTACCCATCTTCATGGTGATCACATGATGGGGTCATTGGCATTTTGTCGTGATAATGCAGAGTTTACTCTTGTACAGACAATGGAACAGCACAGTTGGCATAGTTATCTGACCAAGGGCAGTGCAAAATTACTGAATGAGCTGGACTGCGGCATGCAGTTGCTGTTAGACGACACGTTCGTGCTTAAGGGAATAAAAGATTTCCCTGGCTTGTATGTCGTTTATGCCGGCGGTCACACGCTAGGAAGTCAGATTTTTGTGGCCCATATAAATGAAGGTGCACGCACAGAAACGTATATTCTTGCAGGCGATATGGCTAATCACTTTGATGGTGTCAGATATAACGTCAGCAAACCGCCAGCATATAGCCGTTGGATAGTGCCAGAGAATCTTGATCAGTTATACAAGGTTCGTAGTTGGCTAAAGTTGATGAATCAGGAAACGGACATTTCTGTATTTATTTCTCACGATAAACGACACCTTAACGAAAGCGGAATGACGGCACTCTGACAGCCCATAGTTTCTGAAGGTCTTTGGTTGATTTCGATAATCAGTTAACGTTGCTGAGCGGTTGATTAATGTCAATCATGTCCGGTAATCAAAAATCGGATATTCAAAAAAAGATCAATCAATGTCATGAGTCACAGGGAACTTGGACGCGCAGCTAATCAAGGTAGATACTCGGAAAAATCATGCTCTACCTAGTTGGCTGCGAAGCTGTGTACCCGCGAAACCGATTCGTGGGAGTGGTGAGAGAGATGGAAACAGCCTGCCAGCAAATTGTCGCGCAAAAGAAAAAACGCCAAGCGCCGGGTGCTCTGCTACTAGGCGCTGAAAGTGGTCGCCAGGTGATGCTCTTGCTCTGAAACAATGAGTAAGATCAGAATGTTGAGAGTGCCAACTCTTTGTCGGTAATAAACTCGAGCAGTGCAGCCTGACCCTTTTGTGTCGCTTCTATGCCTCGCTTGATTGCTGGAAGAATTTCGTTAGGGTCAGTGATCCTTTCACCATAGCCACCAAATGCCTGCGCCATATCTGCATAGTGACCAGAGATGTCTGTAGCGCGGTATTTTTCGGTTGATACCTGCATGATTGGTAACTCAATCGCCATGGAAAAGTTGTTGAAGAGAATAGAGAGTATCGGCAAGCGCTCTCTTACCGCTGTTTCAAAATCCATTCCGGTAAAGCCAATTGCAGCATCACCCCAGACGTTGATGCAAAGAGCATCCGGTCGCGCTAGCTTCGCGCCCATTGCAAGACCAAGACCATAACCGAGTTGCGTAGTTTTACCCCAGCCAATATAACTAAGCGGTGTTGTGCTTTCCCAGAAGGGCATGATCTGGTCTCGGGGGCTTCCCGCGTCGTGGGTGATGACAGTGTTGTCCCTATCAACCGTGTGTAGCAGATCCCAGATTACCCGGTATGGACTGATAGGCGCTTCATTATTCGTCAGTTTTGGCATCCATTCTGCCAGCCACGCTGCCTTGGTCTCCTTGATTCTCGCGGGTATCGCTTCTTTGCGTGCTTCGGCCGTTGTTTTAGGTAGTTGATCCATTTCCGCAATGAGGCCCTGCAGCGTCAGTTTCGCGTCTCCCACCAGCGCGTGTTGAACCGGTACATCCTTGTTCAAATCCATAGGATCCAGGGTCGCATGGATGATTGTTTTTCCTTTCGGCATTTGTACGCCGAATGCCGTCAGGGCAAAGCTGCATCCAATGCCGAGGATGACATCTGAATCCCGTAGAAACTCATGTACGTTGCGAGGTAGTGACCTACCGCCGGAACCCAGCGAAAGTGGGTGATTCTCTGGAAACGCGCTTTTACCTTCAATACTTGTCGTGACCGGAATATTCCAGGTTTCAGCGAGTTCTTTTAACTCAGGCCAAGCTTGAGCATAGTGAACACCCTGTCCTGCATAAATCACGGGGTTGTTAGCAGAGGCAAGTACCTTGGCTACCTGCGTGATATCAGCAGGGTCTGGTGCGCTGCGGGTAGCAAAGCTAGGAACATAAGTGAAATCATCCGAAACTTCTTCACCAAATACATCGAGGGGAATCTCGATCATTACTGGTCCACCGCGACCATTGCGTAACTGAGAGAACGCTCTGCGCATCACCTCAGGAACCGTGCGCCCCATCGTGATAGGTTCTGCCCATTTGGTGATGTGCTGCATGTTCAGGGTGGAATTAAAATTGGGGAAGTAATTCGCTATCCGTCTTTGGTAACCCGCGGGCATTACCAGTATAGGGACTGATTCGCTGAAGGCCTGTGCAACGCCGCCAAATGCATTCTCGGCACCGGGCCCATGCTGCATAACAAATACGCCAATGTCATTTCCCGAACTCAAGCGGCTTACGGCATCAGCCATATGCAGCCCAACACGTTCCTGTCGAACGATGATTGTCCTTATATCAGCTTCTGCTGCCGCTTCAATGATGGGATTAACCGGATAGCCGATGATGTATTTAATATTTTCGCGCTTGAGTATCTCAGCGATAGCATTAACAACTTTCATATTTACTCTCTCAAAAATTATCTTTCAATGTCCGGGTTTTTGCGAATACATCAACCAAATCTGCACCTACCATGCCTACGGTTGATTGTAGGTCGGTGCTCATTGGTCGCAGGAACGGGTTCGTCGCTTTTTCAACGCCGAGTATTGAAGGCACCGTCGGTTTATTGGCGGCACGAAGCGCATTAATTTCAGTGACTCGAGCCTGCAGTTGCGTGTTTTGCGGCTCGACGGAAATGGCGAAACGGGCATTTGCCTGAGTATATTCATGCGCGCAATAGACCGTTGTGTCATCGGGTAATACGAGCAGCTTCTGCAGGCTTTCCCACATTTGAGCTGGAGTTCCTTCAAACAATCGACCACATCCCAGTGCAAATAAGGCGTCGCCACTGAAGAGAATGGCATCCTGTTCAAAGTAGAAGGCGATATGTCCTTGGGTATGCCCGGAAACATCAAACACTTTGGCAGTGTGACCGCCGAAATCGTAGGTGCCGCCGTCCGCAACTTCAACATCGATACCCGGTATTCTTTTTGCATCACTTTTCGATCCAACAATGGTGCATCCCCATTGTTCTTTAAGCTCGATGTTGCCACCGGCATGATCATAGTGATGATGCGTATTCATGATATGGGTAAGTGACCAGCCTTTTGCGGCCAATGCTGCATTTATAGGCGCGACTTCAGGAGTGTCTATCGTTGCTGTCAAATTATTCGCACTATCATGTACAAGATACCCATAGTTATCGCTAAGACATGGAAATTGATAGATCTCAAGGGGTGTTGAAATTGCCATTTTGTAGTCTCGAGTGATTGAATGGAAACCATAGCGAGTCGTAAACAAGACATCAAGGGTGATGAAGAGGACAAAGTGAAGGAAAGACCCTATGCTGCATACAGCAGAGACAAATCAGGCAATGTCAGGTGGAATCAAACCACGCCGGCAGTCGTATTGCAGGGGCAATCAACAAGCGTTTGATGAGTTTTGCGCTCGTTATAATCAGCTGAGGGCTGTTTCATTAGTTCCGCTGAGGGCTGTTTCATTAGTTCCGCTGAAGGCTCTTTTATAAATACCGCTGAAGGCTCTTTCATCAGTTCCGCTGAGGGCTCATGCCCAATTCCCCGCAGGGTAGGTAGTTGCGGTGTACGCCGCGTCTAGAATCTGAGTTGTCTGAGGATTAATCTCCAGTCGATGATCCAGCAGGTTTTCCTTTTCAAAAACAAACCAGCCTCTTATCTTATTGCCCCGGAGCACCTGTGGCAGCCAGAGTTGATCATCCTGCCACATTTTATCAAAAGGTATTTTAGCCATGGGCGTCCAAAGTGGGATTGCTTCATCTGTTTCAGTTGGTTCGCCCTCATAGTCTGTTGCGGTGTAAACGTACGCATGGATGCGGGGCATATCCTCAGCATGAAAATAAAGTTCACCCATATAGTTAACGTTTTTTGACTCAATGCAAAGCTCCTCGCGGGTTTCTCGAATTGCACACGCCATTGGTTTTTCGCCTGGCTCAATATGGCCACCGGGTCCATTTACCTTGCCAGCGCCGAGCCCTCTTTTCTTGTGAATCAGTAGCACCTCTTCTCCTCTGATGACAAACATCAAGGTTGCAGATGCCTCCGGTTGCCAATGATTCCAGTCAATGTGCTCAATTTTCATGTTTTGTTAGGTCGCTGTGCAAGTAGGGTTTCGATTAATTGTGTCATGCCCATTGACCTGAAGATGAAAATCATTAAATTAGGCCGCTTATTTTTTGTACAAAACCCCTAAACCTGAAATGGAAAAGATATGTCCCAATTTGATAACGAAGATAACCAAACGATTCGCACCCTCGGCTGGACCATGGTCGGCTTTGTCGGTCTTACTGTTTTTTTAATTGTCCTCGCAACTTCAATGGTTAACTAGCTTGCTTCTGGAAAGTTAGCTCGCTGGTATTCTTTCTCTTACTGCCGCCTTTGATGGTTTCGAAAAACGCGCGCCTTTAGTTAAACCCCACCTTAATCCGTGGTCGGTTGTGATCGCTGATGGTAATCTTCGGCGCCTTTGATAGGCGGCAGGTTGCGTTAGCAGGAAGAACACACTCGCCAGAATTAATATCAAATTGATAACCGTGCCATGGGCAGGTTAATTTGTTGTCAATGACCTCTGAATCAAGTGGGCCCAAAATATGTGGGCAGATAGTTGAGTGCGCTTTTAACTGACCATCGACTGAAATGATGCGATATCGTCCGCTCTTCAGCTCGACATACAATGGAAGTGTCGACATGACTTCATCCTCAAATCCCAAATCGATTTCAAGAGGATGTCGAATTGACTGGCTATCGAGTCGTACCTGTCGCTCTATCATCATTGCCTCATCCTCATCCCAAAGTGTGGAGTAAAGGTCACGAAAGAATTTACCGACAGAAAGCTGTTTGTCTTTGGTGACGTCGGGTACAAGAAAGCGAACCTCAATGTCAGTTTCATCCAACACTGGTGTCACGAGTGTCCAGATTTCCGATACTTGATTTTTACCCTGATAACTTCGAGCAACATACCGATTCTTTGGCAAGTCGTAACAAAGTTCAACATGTGAATGGCGATCCTGTGCGGACCAGATTCGCCAACCCCAATCACCGGCTTCATCTAACTCAGCATACTGGAAATTACTGTCGTGTAGATGGGGTAAATGCTCCCAATCCATGACATTTTCCCAAACACGTTCCTGGCTGGCTCTGATTCGCCTCTGATAAGTGGCAACCTCAACTAGCTTAAGGTTGTTGGGATTCTCCGATGTTGCGTGGGATTGTTTTGCTGTCATGGTTGATTTCAGGCTATGGTCTTATTATTGAGTGTGCACCGAACTGTCTCGATCTGGCAAGCCCCATCAGCCTATACTCAGTGTGGTCGCAGTTTAGTAGCGAGCGATCTAGGGGTAGAATATTTAAAGTCATTATTTGACAAGCTCTCCTTTTCACTACTTATCTGATAGTGCTTTCATAGAACATCGATCCTATTGCTTGCCGGATTTGGTGTGGAAAGAATTGTCATAACTTTGCTTGTTTCAATACCGATTGGTGTTCTGCTCGGCTTCTTGCTGGATGGATTGGCGAAAGTTAACACTCTCACCGCAATGTTTGATGGCCCTTCTTCAACTGAAAATATTCACAACATCGATGTTGCACGGAAAGATTCTTGTGGCAGCTATACCGTATTTCTGAGGGGGGTTAAAACAGGGCTACAATTCAGCGATCTTCATAGCCACCTGTTTCGTCAGATGCAGCTGAGTTGCGTGAAACAAAATTAAGTTACCTCAATGCGCGTGACTGGTTCTTAATATCTGCTTTAATATAAAGTAACTAATAGATAATGCCAGCGATGGTAGAGGTAAGGTCTTGAGTAAAAAACTGCCGTTTGGCACCAAATTGTTCTGGGGCGTTGGGCAGGTAGGTGAGGGTGTGAAAAACGCCGCATTCAACTCCTATTTACTGTTCTACTACAATCAGATTCTAGGTGTATCCGCGACGCTCACCGCGCTGGCACTTGCCATTGCTGTTTTTTTTGATGCAGTCAGTGATCCTCTGGCGGGCTCAGTGTCTGACAAGTTCTCTTCACGCTGGGGGCGCCGACATCCTTTCATGTTCGCTTCTGCCGCTCCGTTGGCTGTTACGCTGTTTTTATTATTTTTCCCCCCGGCAGATATGAGTGAGAACTTTTACTTCGGCTGGGTGCTGTTTTTTGCCATTGCCGTTAGAACTTTCCTAACGCTGTATCAGGTACCACATCTTGCCCTAGGTGCAGAGATTGCCCCTGACTATGAAGATAGAAACTCGTTGTTTGGTGTGGGTCTCTTTTTCGGTGCTCTTGGTGGTTACGGTTTTATTTTTATGATGTTGGCCGTGATATTTACCCCGCAGCCTGACCTGCCAAACGGCCTTTACAATGCAGCGGGTTATCCGATGATGGCAGCTATTGCGGGTATCACTGCCTTTCTTTCAATCATGCTGTGTGTCTGGGGTACTCGAAAAGAGATACCCGGTATGTCGCAGGTAACAGAAGCCGCAGAACCCCTGTCTCCAGGTAGGCTATTCCGGGAACTAAAAGTTGCATTTTCCAGCCCGTCTTATCGATCAATATTTTTTGGTTTGATGCTAGGCACCGTCGTGACTTCGGTTGAAACGACGTTGAATGCATTTATGGGTGTACATTTCTGGGGATTGGAAACAGACCAACTGAAATGGATCCCGCTCGCAATTGCAGGGGGTTTGCCTTTCGGTGCGGTTTTAGGTGCGTACATGGTGCGTTTGATGGACAAGAAGTGGTGTTTGATTTTGCCTGCTGCCTTGACCATTATTAATGTGAACATACTGATCGTGTTGAGGCTACTCGACGTTCTGCCAGAGAATGGCGACCCTCTGATTTTGCAGCTCTTGCTAATCAACGTATTTATTACAGGCATCATCGCGCCCCCCATATTTATTACCATCAATTCCATGTTTGCTGATATTTCCGATGAAATTGAGCTCACCACTGGGCGCAGACAGGAAGGTATTATTTACGCTGCCAGAGCCTTCGCGCTAAAGGCGGCAGTTGCGCTTGGCACAATTGTCGGCGGGGTTATCCTCGATTTAATACAGTTTCCTGAGCAGGCATTGCCGGGTGAAGTGAGCCCAGATGTCCTGTTTAACCTAGGTTTGGCGCAGGGCCCAGCGACCTCATTGTTTAGCTTTTTTGGACTTCTCCTCTATTTTAGATACAGACTAACCAGGAGGAAACACAGAGAGATTCTTGAAAAACTGGCGGAACATAGGGGGCTGGCGGGCAACTGAAGCAAACCTGACGAACCATCAATAATTGTTGACCCATATCAAAAATAGTTCAATTCAAAGCTTGAATCAGTCAGATTCGACCCAAGATAAGACCTATAGCGGCACGATTACACGCCGAAAAAGCGTGGAAAGGGTGTTAAGGGCATTGTGCTCACTGGTTGTGGCGCGTATCTGGAGAACGTAGATGACAACGGCGGTTATAAGTAATCAATTACCTGCTTTGAGCTCCGGTAGCCTCAACGGCTACCTCGATTCTATTCAGCAAATATCTTTACTGACAGCGGAAGAAGAAGTCGGTTTGTTCCTTCGTTTTCAGGAATACAATGATGTTGAGGCCGCAAGAAAAATTGTGTTGTCTCATCTTCGGTATGTTGCTTATGTCGCCCGCAGCTACATGGGTTATGGACTACCACTGGAAGATCTCATTCAGCAGGGTAACGTTGGATTGATGAAGTCCGTGAAGAAATTTAACCTTGATCATAAAGTCCGCTTGGTGTCATTTGCGGTTCACTGGATCAAGGCAGAAATACACGAGTTTATTCTGAAGAACTGGAAAATTGTTAAAATCGCGACAACCAAGGCGCAACGCAAATTATTTTTTAATCTACGCAAAGCCAAGAAACGCTTGGGCTGGTTGAAGGGTGAAGAGGTTGTTCGGGTCGCCGAAGATCTAGGGGTCAAACCTGAAGAGGTTGTGGAAATGGAGAATCGGCTCAGTAGGGTCGATGAAACCTTTGACCGTCCAGACGACAATGATGACGACGTTGTTTCGAGTCCTGTGGTGTACCTTAGCAATGGAAATACCGAAGATCCTGCATGGGTGACTGAATCTGAGGAAATATCCGACCAGAGAGCGTTGGGCTTAACAAAAGCACTGTCGGCGCTCGACGAGAGATCTCGTGATATTGTTCAAAGTCGATGGTTAGCAAATGAAAAAGCTGGCTTGAAAGATCTTGCGGAAGTTTATGGCGTGTCAATGGAGCGGATCAGGCAAATCGAAGCGAAGGCATTTGAGAAGATGCAACCCTATCTTGAAGCATCGTAGTGTCATCTTGAAGTATAGCAGTGTCAGCTAGTTTAGACGCTTAACCAAACCTCACGCGCCAAACCATCTCCCGCATCTTCGGGTCGCCCTCCAGAGCGAGCGTGCAATTCTCGACTTGAGCAATCGTTTTTTATGTTATCACCTTGCCCTACCTTCTGGTTTATGGGTACAGCGGTGTGTGCCCGCTCGAGCCTCCGGAAAAGCATCCATGACGGTCCTTTGAAGTCAGAGTCAACTTTGATATGGTCAGAAACGTTTAGGCCTATCCGTGTATTTGGATAACGCACATCAATTGAATATTAGGGAGAAAACTATGTCGGAAGCGATGATCACAACAGACGCGAGTACTCTGGATTATCCAGCTCTGGTTGCAGACCTGAATCGTCTACTAAGGTTGAGAGCGACGCCTATCGGAATGAAGATGTTTAAGACACGTGAAGAGATGGAGGCGATACCTAGAATTCGACGTCCGAAGGATATTCACACCACCGATCAGATTGTTGGGCAAGCATGTCGAAATGGGTGGACTGTGGGGATTACCATGGATGATCTTGTTGGCGATCAGTGTGGTACCGTTCTTGGGTTGCATCCGCGGGATGAAAAGTGGCTCTCGGGGGACAAGATGCATGGTGTATGGTTCGGATCTCTCGAAGATTCCGCGGCTCACCAGAATGCAATGGATGTGCCTGATTACGGCACGCATGAAGCGATGGTTGTCAGTCCTCTGACTTCCGGCAGGTTAAACCCGCCGGACATCTGCCTGATCTATGCAACACCGGCACAAATGATTCTCTTTATTAATGGTTTGCAATGGCTAGGGTATAAGAAAATGGACTGGGGCTGTGTTGGCGAGTCTTCCTGCGCAGATTCATGGGGCCGGGCATTGAAAACAGGTGAGCCCAGTCTATCGATTCCCTGTTTCGCCGAGCGGCGTTATGGTGGTGTGATGGAAGATGAGTTATTGATGGCGATCCCCCCAGCATTTCTTCCGAAGGTTATCACCGGTATGGATGCACTGTCGAAAAATGGCCTGAGATACCCGATAGCGCCGTATGGCGTTACAAACGACGTAAGGGCAGGGATGGGGGCAAGTTATTGATTTTGCCCCAACGCATCAGCGTTCATGCTGCGCGCGCTAGGCTGCACTGAACCTCGATATTTATTGGTTAAAAATATCATCGGTGGTTGGCTTGTGAGGTTTTAAATTGATTTATCCCGGCCTTCCCAGTAGGGCGCGCGGACAAGCCGCCTTTGAATTTTTCCCGTGGGAAGTCGTGGCAGGTCGTCGGCAAAATCAATTGTCTTGGGACACTTGAAGCTTGGGAGGCGCGCCCTGGCAAACTCCCTTAGATCGTTAGCAAGCTGATCCGATGGTTCAATTCCATCATTTAGCTGAACGACTGATTTGACTTCTTCACCCCACTCTTCGTTCGGCACGCCGATACTGCATACATCGTGCACCGCTGGGTGTTGCATCACCTCATTGTCTACGTCTTGCGGGTAGATATTGACGCCGCCCGATATGATGAGTTCTGCTGTTCTCCCCGTAAGAAATAGGTAACCATCTTGATCAAAGTAGCCCATGTCGCCGAGAGTAAAGTAATCACCTCGATAGGACGAATCGGTTTTTGAATCGTCTTTGTAGTAGACGAACCTGCCTTGATCTGGCGCACGCATATAGATTGTACCTGTTTCGCCGGCACCAACCGGATTTCCCTCGTCATCTAGTATTTTGTTGTCGAATTCGGGGCCGGGTTTTCCAACGGTACCTGGTTTAGTGAGCCATTCCTCTGACCCGACGAGAAAACCGCCACCACCTTCGGTAGCCGCGTAGTATTCGATCAACACAGGGCCAAACCATTCAATCATTTTGTGCTTTACATGCACAGGGCAAGGGGCTGCACCATGAATGATCTGTTTAACACTGCTGATATCGTATTTGGCTCGAGTTGCGTCAGGTAGCGAAAGCATGCGATGGAACATGGTGGCAACCATGTGGCAATGGGTGACCTTGTGCTTGTCGATAAGTTCGAGGGTTTGCTCGGCGTCCCACCTATCCATCATGACAACGGTAGCGCCGGAAACAATTGGCGTTAGGACATCGATCAATAACGGTGCTGCGTGATAAGCCGGCCCGGTGCAAAGATCTACTGGATGATCGTGATTAAACCCAACATCGGAATAATCAGGTAAAAGAATCGGTCTTTCTTTCCTGTAAACACCCTTCGGGTGACCAGTTGTACCTGATGTGTACAACATCGTCCCACCGTGAACTGGGTCCGAGATGTTCTCAGGGTCACACAGGGCAAGTTCGGTATCGTAGACTTGGTGACCGTTTATCTCTCCGCCAATCGCGAGGAACCGCTGAATTTTCGGCGCAAAAGAGGCGAGCGAATCTAGCTTGTGAGCGAATTGGTGTTCAGCAATGAATATCTTGGCGTCACTATTATTGACAATGTAGCCAATTTCCTCGCCGGTAAGGTGCCAGTTTATAGGTGTGACCCGAGTGCCGGTTCGAAATGCCGCCATCATCACTTCTATAAACTCGACTCTGTTGCTTGCTAGCAGCGCAATGCCATCATCCGGTTTTAGGTTCGCCTCTCTGATATAGTTGGCGAGCCTGTTTGCTTTGTCATTCAGGTCGCGCCAGCTATGTTCTCCAAAGCGATCGACCACTGCAGGTGCGGCTGGTTTTACAGCTGCGTGGACCGCAAGCGCCATGCCTGTAGCGGCAGCTTCGGTTGGGTCAATACGTGAATAGTCCAGAGCATTTTCGGTCATATTTTTACCTGATTGTTTGAGGCATGGTGTCTAAGTGTTTTGCGTGACTCGGGTAATATATCGACTGTTCCATATCGACTACAATCGTTTTTTAACCTTGACGGTGATTTGAACCGAATCAACATCTGCCTCATTACGATTGGTCAATGGAAAAGCAAAATCAATGTGTATGACGCTTCCAACATCTGCCTTGCTCGACGCGAGTCGAATGCCAAATCCTGCGTCGACAAGATATTTATTTTCAAGGTTTTGGTTGACGCCTGGCTGCCACACGCGTCCCGCGTCCAAAAAAAGCGCAAAGCCTGGTCGGACTAGATTGAGGATGTGCCAGTTAGTGTATTGCCTTTCTTCAAGGGTAAGCAGAAGTCTTCGGTCGCCTGTTTGAAACCGGTTGACAAAGCCTCGCGCACCGGTCGCGCCACCGAGCACAACCTGTTGGTTGCTATTGAGATTATGCGTGTAGGTTGCGGAAATGCTTGCAAAAAAAGATCTTAGCGAGGTTTGACTGTGAAAATAGCGCATCTCATACTGGGCGATAAGATCTTCGTCTCTTTCCGTCTCAAAATTCCAGAGACCGTTGAGTGAAAAGAAATGTTGTAACAGTATTTTTTCTTCGTAGAGGAGGGTATCAGAGAAACTGGTTGCGATTATGGCGCGGTCGCGATCAGAACCGAATTCCGTCGCAGCATAACCTATCCTGAAATTAAAATTATGACCCAGATGCAGGTCTTCGGTTCTGTAAATCTGGTCGATATTAAAGGCGGTGGTATAGTCGTCCTCTAGAGATTGGTAGTGTATAAATGGATACGAAAGACGTTTGCCAGTCGTTGGGATGGCAGGCGTAGGTAGCGCGTCCCCTGGAGAGAAGCGATCATCTCGATAGGTGTATCCTGCCAGCCACCGCTTTGTGACTTTGCCAACCAAACCACGGGAAACACCATAACTCATTTGGTATTCATCAATTTTGTGGTCTGTTTCGGTGACCTTTTCACCTTTTAGATATTGAGTTTCGGTTCGTTCAACTCGATTGATCCGGATATCCCATGCGCGCTTGGAATCAAGCGAGTAAAAAGGAAGTCTGATTCTTGCGGAACCACTGCTTCCATCGTCAGCATCTGTTATCGCTATCCTTGCGGCGACTCGGGTACCCTGAATGTTTCTGTCTTCGTAGGCAATTTTTGTCGAAACCCGGTCAATGTCTTTTTTATGCGAGATTGAGGCAAGCTTCCCTGAGCCGAATAAATTGGATTCCCGAAGAGATATGCCGAAATTATTGTTTCCTCCCGAGCGATCAACATTCACCTCAGGTGTGAAAGACCAGACATCTTGTGTAATGACCTCTACATCGGTCACGCCTTTACAGTGACTGACAGGAATAATCACGGCATCGTAAAGATATCCCGCATTTCTAAGTAGTCGGGCAGATTCCTCTATTGTTCTTGAGTCGTAAGCTTCTCCAGATCTGAATAGTAGTTCTTCTTGAATAGTGTCGGTTTTTGTTAGCACGTGAAATCGATTGGCCCATCGATACAAGGCTTTGTTTTCTGTGGGGTTCGACTCGTCAAATATTGGAAGTCTTGAGATATAAACCCTACCGATACGTGAATCGGGAGGTAGCTTGTCCGCAATCTGATTTTTGATCTCTGAAACACTTATCTGCGAACGGGCGGCGGAGTCTAGTGATGTGCTAGCTTTATATTCTTGAATGCAACTGAGCTCTTCATTAGCCAGGACAGGATTAATATAAAGGAGGACCGAGAGAAGAACCGCGGAGAGGACTGGACGCATAAGTTTGCTGGGGCTGTTTAGCTTGCCTGAAGAATGAATTATATTCAGCTTGTATGATGTGACCGAGTAATAAAACTGCAAGATCATTAGCCCTCTATGACAGCGCTTTGGCTTTCGTGTAAGGCGCTGATGTTATCAGATTAGGGTTGATCAGATAGCCAGGGTCCATTTTTCGCAATAATGGGGCAGAGACCCACTTATTGTATTATTATGGAAAATCAAGCAGGTAAAAATATAAATTATATCAAAGTGGGAAATATAGTTGAAAATTAGAGCAAAAATGAGGAAATATAATGAAAAATAACTTACTTTGGCCTGCTATGCGCTGGCCTGATGGGTATGAAGCCGAGATTGAAACCGCAGGTGACGATGCTGACTGTGTGTTTGTTAAGTCGCCTGAACTTGTTTCAGATGAGCAGTGGTCATCCTGTGATGCGATCATCAGTACGGCTGACCCTATATCGGGGGATGATTTCGAAAAGATTGGTTCAACGCGAATTTTGGTAACGCCTAAAGTAGGTTTTGACAATATAGATCTGGCCGCGTGGGGAGCGAGAGGTATACCTGTGTGTAATGTGCCGGATTACGGCACACAGGATGTTGCTGACCATGCGATGGGCCTCTTGCTAGGATTGATGAAGGGTATTAATCGCTATGACAACCGCCTGCGACAGGAGCCAAGAGCCAACTGGAAACCAATGGATCACCCTCTGGCTTTGCGCCTGTCCGAGGCGAAAATAGGGGTGGTTGGGCTAGGACGTATTGGTACCGCCATGACATTGCGTTGCAAGGCGTTCGGTATGGATGTCAGTTTCTATGATCCTTTCAAGAGTAACGGCTCAGATCTTGCGCTTGGCATCAAACGAGTTGACAGCCTTGAAGCACTATTTGCTAATTCGGACATTATCACTGTCCATGTTCCACTTTCTGACGAGACGCATAATTTGATTGATGCTGAAGTCCTGAATCACGCGAAAAAGGGGCTGGTTTTAATCAATGCTGCTCGAGGCGAAGTGGTTGATGCTGATGCGTTGTTTGAGGCTCTTAAATCAGGGCAAATCGGTGGAACCGGCCTAGACGTGTTGCCGGAAGAACCGTCGAATATGTCACACCCACTGATAGCTGCTTGGCATGCGGAAGAAGATTGGATTGTTGATCGAGTGCTGATCACGCCACATTCAGCTTTTTACACGCCACAGAGCCTGTTTGATATGCGTACCAAGGGGATTACAGTTGCCCTGAAATACCTGCAGACCGGTAGGCTGGAGAATTGTGTCAACCAGGAGTTGATAGTAAACCAACGTTAGGAATGGCAACGCCCTGTGATTCAAGCATTTGCAGGATGACTCAGTTTACCTGCATCGCGGGTCAATGGCCTGCTAGGTTAACTAGAAGCGCTCGCTTGACAGTGCGGCCTGCAGTACTCGAGAGAGACAAGGCACAGGGTACAAGGTGCAACTATAAGGGTAAGTACGTATATAGCGTATTAGCGCTCGTCCAAAAACTGGGCGAGTGCGTTTTCCATAGCCTCCTGATTCCCGGTTTTCAGCCGCCACCACAGAATTTCGAGCAAACCATACAAACGCTGGTAACACTTTACCGATGCGATATTCGCTGTACCTCCATAAAAATCGAGAAACGTTTCCAGCTGCTGATTTGTCAACCCCTGAGTGGCGGCGAATACCGCGATGTCAAAGGCAGGGGAGGTGACGTTAGCGTATTCCCAATCTAGAAAAACTATCCCCGTTGTTGTCACAAGGATATTGCCGGGATTGAGGTCATTGTGGCAAAGACGGTAGACCTTGCTGGTTGGCCTGTTTTTCCTGACAGATGCTTCACATAGGTTGAGTAGTTCGGTTCGGACAATTTGTCTGTTCTCAAGGTAGTCGGACAGGTGAGCAAAAGGATCAAGCTCAGGGAGCTCAGGTACTGGTAGGCTGTGGACCTGCGCCAGTTGACGGGCAATTTTTGGCAAGAGCTCGCTATGTCTGGCGAGATCGAATTGTTCGCCCTGTTGGTAAGTTGAAACTATAAATTCTGGGGCCCAGTAAACTAACGATGGAACAATGTTGCCTAAGCCCGATTGTCCAAGTGCCCATCGTTCAGCCGCACGGTTCAAGCCGGGTAATAGCTGTTGCGTATTCAAGCGAATGGCGAAGGCCTTTTCTCCAGAGATAACGAGAAAGGTTGAATTGCTAGCGCCACCTAGCTGTCTTTCCAGTCTGGGCCGTTCCGTCAGTTCGTGGGGCCATTGAACCCAACTATCAACTGCGATTTTCAGGCGTTCGTGGATTGTGCGGCTAGCTTTTTTGACCATGAGCGCCATCCGAAACCAATGATGATAATGTAAATGACAAAAAGAAGGGCGGTAAAATACAGCGCACGGTCCAGATACAGATAGATAGATACCGCATCAATCACGAGCCAATAGGCCCAGTTCTCATATATCTTTTTTGTCACCATGTAAGTTGTTAAGACGCTGGCCCAGGTCGTGAACGAATCAAGGAAAGGGAGGGAAGCGTTTGTATTGATGGAAAGCAAATAGCCTGAGATGCTACTGATGACCACGACGGCGCCAATAGAAACAAGATGCGTTCGAATGGACCAGCGTGAAATCGAAAGCGTTTGAGTTCCGGCCTTGTCGCCTCCTCGCCATTGATACCAGCCATAAACTGCCATCAGCAAATAATAAATCTGTAGTCCTGATTCCATGTAGAGAGTCACGTCCCAGAATATGATCAGGAAAATGCTCGTGGAAGCTAGCGCAGCATACCAACAACGAATATCTTCGCGCACAGCGAGAACCAGGTAAACAATCGCAAAAAACACTGCGAAAATTTCAGGGATAGAACTGTGTAGAAACTGATTGACGATTTCCCGAATTGTTTCCGGTGCAGTTTCCCAAAGAGAGCAAGCCCAAGTCGTCAACTGTCTGCCAAGCCTCTTAGGTCGTCCAGTAGGAATTTGATGACGAAAATACCTTTGCCCCATTTTTCCCAGCTGAAACGAATCTCCTTCTTCAGAATTTCCATAATCTCGTCATACTCGCCAAACAACTGGGTGCTCAGATCATTTCGCGTGACGTGAATCCGTGGGTACCGACCAATACGATCAATAAACTCTGCGATTGCCGGAATGTATTCTTCCTTCAACGGATAGAGACTGATGTCGACTGAAGCTTGTAGTAATGTTGTCATTCTAGTTGCCTCCTATAGCTGATAGTCACCAGTGATCCCAATCATCCTAGGTTCACCAAATTGAACGAAGGGGCGAGTTGTGTATCCATCTCGGGGGTCATTACCAAAGCTGCCGAAACCGCGAATTGTGTAGTTTTTGTTAGTCAGGTTTCGGCCCCACAATCTTATTTGCCATTGTTCTTGTTTGTAGGCAACGCTTGCATTAATGAGATTCATTTTGTCGCTTTTTTCACTATGCCGGTCCGAGAAGAAGAAATCGTCGCGGCCCTCGAATGACAGGCTTGTGTGCCAATTTTTCCACCCTGTGTTGAAGCCAAGGTTGTAGGTGTATGACGGTGCGTGTGCCTGGTCCCTGTTATCCAGGTTTTCGCCGTTCTCGTTAATATAGCGATCGAAGGTTGCATCGAGAATGCCAAGGTTAGCGAACAGGTTGACTGAATCTGTTGCTTGCCAATTGGTTTCGAGCTCTAGACCCTGATTGGTGCCCTCTGCAGCATTGCCATAATAATCAATAAACTCGGTGCTGCCGTTCGCTCTCATCCTAACGAGAGAACTTTTTACCTGTTGGTCTCTTCTGTCATCCATAAAAACCGCTGCTCGGATCTGAAGTGTGTCGTCCATTAAGCTGGTTTTGACACCTGCCTCGATCTCCCAAAGGTACTCCGAGTCAAATTCTCGCAGATCAGCATCAAGAGACCCATCTGTATTGAATCCGCCTGCTTTATACCCACGAGATAGACTGATATAGCCCATGGTGTTTCGCTCAAACATGTATTTGAGGGCGAATCTGCCGCCCCACATGTTCTCTGTTGGACTAAAGCTCAGGTTTTCAGAATCATTGTAGTTAGCAGACCTTCGTTCCACCCTTAATCCAGTCGATAGTTCTAGGAACTCACTTAGCTGGCTATCAAATTGAAAGAACAAGGCGCTGTTAGAGGCATCATTGCTGCTAAAGAAATCGTTCGCCTGAAACGTATAATTACGCTGGAGGTCGACGTCTGTTGTCAATGTATACAGGCCAAGAACCCAGTTCGTCTCTATCCCAAGCAGCATGGCAGGTGCTTGGGATATGACTCGGAGTTCCAAACTATTTGTATCTCGGTTTCTCGTATATTGGTCGAAAGACGTATAGCCAAAAGGGTGGAAGCCGGTAAAGGTCCAATCTTCATCGTAGCTGTATTCGGTATCGCTTCGTCCCAGAGCTGCGATTAACTGAATCTCAACATGTTCTAAAAGCCATCGGCTATCAAGAGAGAAAGCGGTTGAATCCTGAAGGTCGCGCCCGGGTTGATCGGACAACGTTGTTCTGGTGTTGTCCAGTGTAAAAGCGTCGTAACCATTGTCGATGTTAACTCTGGAGAGTGAGGTGTCGATCTGCCAACTTGAGCTGGGCTGGATTCTCAACTTTCCCCTGATAATTGATTCATTTCTTTCGTTTGTATTGTCAGTACCGAGATGCGCGTTGTTATAAAAGCCATCACTTTTGTGTTGCTGTAGTGCCAACCTGAACGCCACAGTGTCCGAAATGGGACCTGTTGTTGTTAATCCAACGGATTGATGTCCGTATTGGCCGAATTCGCCCGAGAGAGCGGTTTCAAAAACATTGGCTGGCTCGTTTGTTTTGATGTTAAGTAATCCTGCCAGGGCATTGGCGCCGTATCTGGTGCCTTGAGGCCCTCTAAGCACCTCTACTTGCTGAACGTCGAATAATGACGCGATTGAAGCAGCGCCACTAAAATCGACGTTATCAATCATCACGCCTACAGAAGTGCTCAATGGTTGTATAAATTGACTACGCTCGCCGATGCCTCTGATCTGAAAAAAACGGGCTCTATTAGTGCCGCCGGCGAAGCTGAAATTGGGAATAGCCGGGATTAGCGCTTCGAAGTGTTGGGCTGCCCGGTTGGCAATTTTCTCCTCGCCTAGCACTGTGATGCTTGCCGCAGTGCCCTGATTTGTTTGATCTCTAAAATCGGCGGTGACGACCACTTCCTCCAGTGTGGCAGCTCGAAGATCATCCTGTGCCGCGAGCAGCGGGCTGGTATGGATGAAAGTCGATATGGCCAGCGCCGTCGTTGCAAGATCAATTGCGCGAGTGGTTTTTAAAGGGGATTTTAACATTTTGAGTCTCTTGAAAGTTTGTAAGAGACCCGGAGTTCAGACGGGATAAGACAATATGGGTCCTTTTCCTACGCCGGTTCTAGCCGGATCAGGTTCTAGGGTTCTCCACTTCGCGGAATCTCAGATCACGATGCGCCGATGGCGCACGATGCCTCCCCTAAGGAACGGGGGTATTATCTACCTCATAAGTTGAAAAGTCATCTATGCTTTTCAAAAATAGATGTAGCCGTGGTTCTAAGCACCAGGCCTTTTTGCTTTGGGTATTTTTGCATTACTTGCGATCGAATGTCTTGAACCCAGCAAATTTAGAACTGGTTGTAATCAATCGGGGAATGCCTGTCGACAAACTGATCGCTGGCGGGCATCGGATATTTCAAACCGGTTGCACAGTTAAACAGAACGACTTTCTCGTTTTTTGAGATTCGCCCTGACTCGATTTCCTGCGCTAGCGCCGCTGCCGTCGCTGCGCCTTCGGGACAAAGTAGAATGCCGTCTGATTGGGCGACGCGTGCTTGCATCGTCAAGATGGCCTCATCACTCACGGCGGTTGCAAAACCGTTACTCTCTCGAATCGCGTCCAGAATCAAGAAGTCACCCACTGCTGCGGGAACGCGTATGCCGGCCGCCTGGGTATAGGCATCCTGCCAGAGCTCAGCGTAACGATGTCCTTCGTTATAGGCCTTGACGATAGGTGCGCAGCCGCTCGCCTGAACGGCAATCATTCTTGGCCTTCTTGAGTCTATCCAGCCAATTTTTTCGAGCTCATTAAAGGCTTTCCACATGCCAATCAGCCCTGTACCACCGCCGGTTGGATATAAAATAGCATCGGGCAGATGCCAGTCGAGCTGCTCCGCGAGTTCAATCCCCATCGTTTTTTTACCTTCGATTCGGTACGGTTCCTTGAGTGTTGATACGTCGAACCATCCTTTAGCAGTCTTTCCCTCGCCAACAATTTTTCCACAGTCATTGATCAGCCCATTTACCGTATAGGTGTTTGCGCCCTGAAATGCGATCTCGCGAATATTTACCTGAGGTGTGTCATCTGGACAGAATACGTAACTCTCGATACCTGCCTGACTGCAGTAGGCTGCCAGTGCCGCACCTGCGTTACCGTTAGTTGGCATGGCCATTTTCTTGATGCCTAGTTCCTTCGCCATTGATACGGCTAATGCAATACCTCTAGCCTTGAACGAACCCGTGGGTAGCCGGCCTTCATCTTTAATCAATATGGATCGCATGCCTAGCACAGACTGAAGATGAGTCGCTGGTAGAAGTGGGGTCATGACTTCTCCGAGACGCGTAATGTTTTTTAGGTTGCGTATTGGGAGTAGTTCTCTGTATCGCCAGAACTCGGGAAGTCTGCCGTTTAGTGCTGTCTTTGGGAAAAACCTTTTCACCGCATCTAGATCATACCGAACTAACAGCGGTTTACCTGTTTCAGAAAGGTTGTGGATTTTATCAGCCGGATAAACCTTTCCTGTTTCGCTGCACTCCAAATGGCTAACGAAAGTTTGTGTGTCGAGAGATTGGTCAAGCATGAAAGGGCTCACAAGTGGTGTGTTTTGTGTAAGGCATTTGGCTTGTTCGGTTAACGATGGGCGCATTGTTTCTTCGTTATTCGAGAACTATGACAAAGATGAACGGGGAATGCGAGCATACCTGTTCACACTGAAAGCATGATCAGAGACTATTAATTATGACCACGCACCTTGACCAGATAACTGGAATACCCGATGGGTACTGCTGAAATGCTGAGAATTTGATTAATAAATGAAGGACGGATTAACTTGAGATTGGCTGGTGAGGTTGGCAGACTGCCCCTTTAGTACTTTGAAGGCGGTCTGGCATGAGCGAAATATTTCTTTCCGAAGATGAGGTGTCAAAACTGGATCCTTGGTCTGTTCCAATTGATGAGATTGATGTTTCACAACCGAATCTGTTTAAGACCAACGCCCATTTTGCTTTCTTTGAGCGCCTGCGTAAAGAAGCCCCCGTTCACTACTGTAAAGACAGTGTGTTTGGTCCCTTTTGGAGTATCACTCGATTTAACGACATTATGTCGGTGGATAAAGATCACCATAATTTTTCCTCGGTCGGAGGTGTGTCGCTTGGAGATCGTCCGAGTGACTTTTATACGCCTAATTTTATATCGTTAGATCCTCCGGAGCATGATGGTCAGCGAATGGCGGTGACCGGTGTTGTCGCACCGACCAATTTAGCGGCGCTTGAAACAGTGATCCGGGAACGTGCCGCCAAGATTCTCGATGGCCTGCCAGTTGGAGAAACCTTTAACTGGGTCGATAAAGTTTCTATCGAGCTTACCACTCAGATGCTAGCAGCCATTTTCGACTTTCCTTTTGAAGAGCGACGCAAGTTGACTTATTGGTCAGACCTGGCGACCTCGACTGTCGCTACGGGTGGGTCAATGCCCGAAGAGTCACGGCGCGAAGGTTTAATGGAGTGCCTCGAAGTGTTTACCCAATTGAAGCACGAGCGTGAGAGTCGAGACCCTGCCCAGCACAATGATCTCGTGACCATGATGGCTCATAGTCCGGCGACTAAAGACATGGATCCGATGGAGTACCTGGGTAATCTTATATTGCTGATTGTAGGCGGGAACGATACAACAAGGAATTCAATCTCTGGGGGAGTGCTGGCGTTAAACCAATTCCCCGAGGAGTATGACAAGCTTCGAGCCAACCCTTCGCTTATCCGTAACATGGTCCCTGAGATTATCCGCTGGCAAACACCCCTTTCTTATATGCGGCGTCGGTGCTTGAACGATACAGTTGTTAACGGTCAGACAATTAAAGCAGGCGACAAGGTGGCTATGTGGTATTGCTCAGGAAACCGCGATGAAAGGGTTATCGACAATCCGGACGCTTTTATTATCGATAGGAAACAACCGCGGCACCATCTGGCATTTGGATTTGGAATTCATCGTTGTATGGGAAACCGACTGGCGGAGATGCAGTTGCGCATAATCTGGGAAGAGATTTTGGCAAGGTTTTCTCGTGTGGAAGTTGTTGCCGAACCGGTGAGAGTCGCCAGCAATTTTGTTAAGGGTTATGAAGAATTACTTGTCGTTGTTCATCGCAAGTAAAAGAAGCGTTTTCTGATAGAGCCGTTCTCGAAAGAGGAGATTTCTGTCGACAAACTAGCCCGTGCTTTTTGTCTACGCATTGGCAACTGCACTTTTCTCTCTTGTTATGCGAACAAACACGGCAAGTGCAGCCAGTGTTAGAAACAACGCGAGAATAAAAGCGGCTCCCGGGAAATAGTAGGCAGACTGGTCTCCAGTAAAATAAGCAAATATTTGAGTCATCATGAGGGGACTTATAATCGAAGTGAGGCTCATGGTACTCGAAAGTCCTCCCTGAAGTTCTCCTTGTTGGCTGGCGTCAACCTGACTCGAAGCTATGCCCTGCATTGCAGGACCACCCAAAGCACCCAGCGCTCCCGGTATCATTGCAAGATACATCATCCAAGGCGCAACAGCGGCGCCATACCCTAAAAAAGCGATCGCTGTAAAACTCATACCGATGATACCCGCCCAGCGAAGCCCTGTGCGTGGGATGACCCATCGGATCAGAAATCCCTGAACCAGCGCCATACAAATGCCGATAAACATCAGTGACAATCCGATGTCCTTGGGCGTCCAGTCAAACTTTTCGATGGTAAAGAAGCTCCAGGTTGCGGGTAGTACGTGGTGACCAATGTTATAGAGAAACATGACGATAATTATGCCAATCACCAGCGGGAATTTTTTAAGCTGTAGCAGTGTCCCAACTGGGTTGGAACGTTTTAGCTCAAAAGGTCGCCGGTTCTCCGGTGCAAGAGACTCCTTGAGAACGAGAAAGCCAAAAACAAGATTAAGCAGTGAGATAACGCCCGCAGCAAGAAAAGGCACTCTTGAGCCGTACTCCCCAAGGAATCCGCCGATGACCGGGCCAAATACAAAGCCCATGCCAAAGGCCGCACCAATGAGTCCAAAATTCTGGGCCCGCTTATCCTCGGGGGTGACGTCGGCGACATAAGCGTTACAAGTGCTCATAGTTGAAGCGCCGATACCCGAGATAAAGCGACCAACAAACAACACCAGCAGGGATTCTGCGAAGCCCATCAACATGTAGTTGACTGCCATCACGATTAAAGAAAACAGTAAGACCGGTCTGCGGCCAAATCTGTCGGAGACATTGCCAATGATAGGCGAACACAAAAATTGCATCACCGCATAAACAAACATCAGCCAGCCGCCATAACGGGCAGAGTTGCCGAGGCTCTCACCGGTAATCTCGATGAGCAGGTCCGGTAACACTGGCATAATGATGCCGAACCCGATGGAATCCATCAGGGCGGTCAGAAAAATAAAGACCAGGGCGAATTTATTCATAAAGATTTAAGGCTAAAGTTGGCGCTTGAACATCGCAAGCATTCGTTCCCAGTGTCGCTCCGAAGCATCTTTGTGGTAGAGCTCCCGTTGCGGGAAGACGAAGCCATGATGGGTGTCAGGATACCACTCGATACGGTAGTTAATGCCGGTTTTTGCCAGATAGGCATCAAGAGACTCGATCATTTCCGCAGGCGCCCAGTCATCGGTTTCGGCACACCCTATGTAAAGTTCCCCGGTGATATTTTTCGCGAACAAGTGTGGAGAGTCAGCTTCCTCCGTGAACAGGCGGATACCATGAAAAGAGGCTGCAGCTTTAATACGTTCCGGATACTTACCCGCGGCGTAGAACGCAAAGGGGCCACTCATACAATAGCCAACAACGCCCACGCTGCCATCAGAGGCGTCGGCATCACCTGCGGCGTGTTTCAAGAGTTGTTCGCAGTCACTCAGCACCAATTCATTGGATAAGGCGTTCATATACCCAAACATGACCTCGCGGCTCTCGGGTGATCCATCACTGGTAAAATCTGCGATGTCTCGATAATACATATTGGGTAGCATGACGTAATATCCCGACGATCCGAGGCGCCTGGCCATATCATGCAATTCTTCTCTTTTACCCGGTGCATCCATCAGAAAAAGAATAACCGGATGAGGTCCATCCTCTTCAGGGCAGGTGATGAAGGTGTTCATCTCGCCGTGTTCGGTCGAAATGTTGACGTGTTGATCTTTCATAACTTCTCTCTGTCACGTGTTGGCTAAAACCCGATGTCAACATGCTCTCCGCCGCACTGTCAATTTAAGTTTGCGCTCGAGATTCATCGGAACGCATGAAGTCGGTGACAAAATCGCGTAGCATGCGAACTTTTTAGATCCAAGAGAAAGACTATGGCGAGCACAATAACAATCGGTAAGTTAACAATCGATACGGGTTTGCATTCACTGGTGGAAACGCGCATGACGCCGGGCACAGGCCTTGAACCTGAGCAGGTTTGGGCTGGTTTCGAAGATATCCTCCAACAGATGATGCCCAGAAATGAGGCGCTGTTGGCTCGCCGTGATGAGCTGCAGAGTCTACTCGATCAGTGGCACAGGGATCATGCCGCGGAAAAGCATGATCCAGCAGCTTACAAAACATTTTTGCGGGAGATCGGTTATCTGCAGGATGATCCTGAGGATTTTGTGATTGAAACCAGTAATGTAGACGACGAGATCGCATTAATGGCGGGTCCCCAGTTGGTTGTGCCCGTTGATAATGCCCGCTTTGCTCTCAATGCCGCTAATGCGCGCTGGGGTAGTCTTTACGATGCCTTGTACGGCACTGACGTTATATCCGAGCAAGACGGTGCTGAGAAAGGTGCTGGTGGATATAATCCTGTTCGCGGAAATAGAGTTGTCGCCTATGCAGCCGACTTCCTTGATCAACATTTGCCACTCACCGAAGGTAGTCACGGCGCCGTGAGTTCATACAGCGTTGTGAACGGTGAGCTCAACATGGTGCTTGAGTCTGGCATCGAGACTCGTTTGCAAAACCTAGATCAGTTTGCCGGATATGCCGGGGCCGCAGAGAAACCTGACGGTATATTGATGCTGAATAACGGCTTGCATCTCGAAATACAAATTGATCCAAATGATTCGATTGGCAAGGATCACCCCGCCGGCGTGAAAGATATTTTGATGGAGTCCGCTGTTTCAACGATTCAGGATTGTGAGGATTCGGTTGCCGCGGTTGACGCTGAAGATAAGACGCAGGTTTATGCTAATTGGCTCGGGTTGATGAAAGGAGATCTCGCTGAAGAGTTTAACAAAGGCGGGAGTGTTGTTCGCCGTGAGCTCAATGGCGACAGAAGCTATTGTGATACGAATGGAAATCCCATGGTACTGCACGGTAGAAGCCTTTTATTGGTCCGTAATGTCGGACATTTGATGAAAACAGATGCGGTTTTGTTTGATGGGAAAGAGATTCCAGAAGGAATCCTCGATGCGATGATGACGAGCCTGGCGGCGATGCATGATCTAAAGGGTACCGGTAAACTTGGAAACTCAAGGAAGGGTAGTGTCTATATCGTTAAACCTAAAATGCATGGCCCCGAGGAAGTTGCTTTCACTGTTGATCTGTTTGCAATGGTAGAAGATGTCTTGGGTATCGCGCCGAACACTCTGAAGGTCGGCATTATGGACGAGGAGCGCCGTACAACAATTAATTTGCGGGCCTGTATTGCTGCCGCCCGGAAGAGAATCATTTTTATCAATACCGGATTTCTTGACCGAACCGGTGATGAAATTCATACCAGCATGGAAGCCGGTGCAATGGTAAGGAAGAGCCTGATGAAACAACAGGCTTGGATTGGCGCCTACGAAGATTGGAATGTTGACGTGGGGCTTGCGGCTGGATTACAGGGTCGAGCGCAAATTGGCAAAGGCATGTGGGCTAAGCCGGATGAAATGGCTGAAATGATGCAGACTAAGATCGGTCACCCCGAATCTGGCGCGACGACGGCCTGGGTGCCCTCGCCAACGGCCGCAACGTTGCATGCGATGCATTATCATCAAGTCAGTGTTGCCAGTCAGCAAAACAAATTAAAAGATAGAGCAGAGGCAGATCTTGGTGCCTTACTCACGATACCGCTGCTTGAGGGCACCAATCTGTCATCCAGAGACGTGGAGCTTGAGTTGGACAATAATGTTCAAGGGATTCTTGGATATGTTGTCAGATGGATCGATCAGGGTGTGGGTTGCTCCAAAGTGCCTGACATAGATGGCGTAGGTTTGATGGAAGACCGAGCGACTTTGAGAATATCTAGCCAGCATATCGCGAATTGGTTACACCACGGTATTTGTTCCTCGGAGCAGGTGACCGAAACGATGCAGCGCATGGCTGTGATAGTCGATGAGCAAAATGCATCGGATGCGGCTTACTCGAATATGTCGCCTGACTTCGAAAACAGTGTTGCCTTTCAAGCCGCGAGCGATCTTATTTTCAAGGGAATGGAGCAACCAAGCGGCTACACTGAGCCTTTGCTTCATGCGCGAAGGCGAGAAGCCAAAGCCAGACAGCGAAAGAATCCTGCCTAACGTTTCATTTATTGAGTTCCGTTGACGATGAAAGGTGAAAGCGCGGGCTCTGCTGTATCGAGCGAACGAGGGACTTCCAGCTGACGATAAGCAGGTAGTCATGCGGCTAATTTTAGGATTTGGGGCAGGGTTATCAGGGCACCAAAGATGGTGACCCTGCGACTTAAATTTCGACTATCGAAACGCTAGGGCAGTAAGGCACCACCTTCAATGTCAATTGTTGTGCCGGTCATGTAGGCATTCGTTAACGTAAGAATTACGGCGCTAGCCACTTCTTCCGACTGTCCTGGGCGCTTCAACGGGATATGTTGTGTCCCTTTGGCGAGTATTTCCTCTTTTTTGTCTCCCAGATTATCAAACATGCCTGTTGAGATTGTGCCCGGCGCAACCACGTTAACTCGGCGTGGAGCCATTTCAACCGCTAGTGCTCGACTCAGTCCCTCAACAGCATTGCCAACACAGGACACCGCTGACATGCCCGGGTTGCATTTTCTGGCTGGGAAACCACCCAATAGCGTGATAGAACCGTCGTCTGTCATGTATGGCGATGCTTTGCGAATGACGTTACAGTAGCCCCAGAACTTGTTAAAAGCCTCACGAAATTGCTCGTCCGTCTGTTCTATAAAGGGGGCCATGGTGCGGTTTGCGCCGGTTGCTGCAGCAACGACATGGTGAATAATACCTATCGACTCAAAGAGTGTCGTTAGAGCATCGAGGTTGTGGATATCAAGAGTAGAAAAACTGATGCCCGGGTTACCTTCAGCGGCAGCAGCGGCTCTATCCTCTGAGCGACCCACAGCCCATACTTTTGCGCCCTGAGCCTTGGCCATAACAGCCGTCGCTAGTCCAATACCTGATGTCCCTCCTATTACCACTACATTTCGATCGACTAGGCTCACCATTTTCCTCTCCATTTTGATTAAATAAAATTCATCGCGATTAGCGCACGCCGCAGTTTGGTGCCGCGGTAGACCTATGCTACATTCACGCGCTTGATATAAGCAACATTAAAGATTTTGAGTAAAGTGGCATGTTTTCATGTCTACGAAACGGTTAAGGAAAAGAAGATATGCCAGAAGTGACTACCATTGTTGAACGACCGGTGTGGTTTCAAAAAGCGCTCGATGCAAAAAGGCAAGATGGTGTCGTTGAGGTCGCTGATTGCAATATTCACTTCGCAACTTGGGGTGAGGTTGGCAAGCCAGGCATTGTATTGATCCACGGTAGCAATGCGCATCTTGAGTGGTGGCGATTCGTTGCGCCCTTCCTAAGTGATCAATTTCGAGTAGCTGCAATAGATTTGTCAGGTAATGGTGATAGCGAGTGGCGTGAACAGTACTCTGGCAAATTATTTGCTGAAGAAGTGATGGCGGTTTGCAAAGCAGCAGAGTTGGGAGAAAAGCCGTTTGTTGTTGCCCACAGTTTTGGCGGATTTGTAGGGCTAGAAGCTGGGCATTATTTTGGTAAGTCGCTTGGCGGGATCATATTTGCTGACTTCACTGTTGAGCCTCCTGAAAAATATGTGGAATGGGGTAAACAAAAGGAAGAGCGGGGCGGTGAACCGATTCGGCCGACTCGAGTTTACGAAGAAAAGGCGACAGCGTTGGGTCGTTTCAGGATGGTGCCCGAGCAACCTTGTCAGCACCCCTATGTTATTGAATATCTTGGAACACAGTCACTTCGCGAGGTCGATGGGGGTTGGACTTGGAAATTTGACCCAGCGCTATTCGATCATTTGGAAATGGGCACCGATCAGAGAGACAAGTTTGTTAATATTTCATGCCCAACGGCGGTGATTTTGGGAGAATTCAGCACGGACGAAGGTGCTCTCAGTGCGCCCTACCTTGAAGAGATATCAGGTGGTTTGTTGCCAATGTTTGTGATCCCCGGGACTTACCATCATTTTATGTTTGACGAACCTATGGCAACGGTAACTGCCATCAAAGGAATATTGCTGAATTGGCGTCGAGAAGAGAACGTTGATGAGCTCAATGCCCGTTTTGGTGCGTTTGGCAATGTGTAGATGCGAGTGGATAAACAGAGCCCGCCGCTATTAGATTAGGGCAAGCGGCCGGATTCAGCACGGCTCTTTTAAAAAATAGGCAAATTCGAACAGCCATAATTTTTACGTCTTGTAAGCACACAGAAAAATTGAATCCCTTCTAACAAGTAGGCGAACCACGGGTTCCGCTTCTTTCTCTTCTGTACATTTTATGTTCAACACATAGGTGCTGAAATTTAAGCACTCATCGACTTTGTCGTGCCGCGCACCCTAAGACGAGTCCCCAGCAGGCTGCCGAGCGATAGCAAAAAGCAAGAACCCACGTTAAATCGAAACATGCAAGCGCAAAGAAATAGCCGATAAGTCTGCCTAACGCCAGCAATATGTTGGTCCCCCGCATCCTCTGTCTGCCATAACGTTTTGTCAGAAGAACCCCGTTAGGGGTAAACACACAAGTCAGTGCCCGACTGTCGAGCATCTTTACACACGTATAATAACTGTCGAATATCTTTACACTTTGTTAGAATCAAGGAGCTAAATATTTGGCTTTTGATCTATAAGGGTAATCAATGGGATCTGATTTAGACGCTGGCATAAAAAACAATCACAGCGAGCCAGAACCTGATTCTTTGAAAGCAGAAACCCCAGCTGCTCAGCACCCGGAATACTACGTTGATAATCCCGGATTGCTGCTCCAGGGTACCTATACTCAGGTTGGCTTCGATCTTGTTATTACTGGCTCCGGTGGCGAACAGCTTGTCATCGGTGATTATTTTACCTTTCAGCCGCCACCCAACCTCATGTTTGCGCCGGGCATTGGTATTTCTCCTGTCATGGTTGAAGGTTTGCTCGTGCAGGTTCAGCCGGAATATCAATTGGCAGGTCCTGCTCCGGATGATGTACCGATGGTCAAAATTGGGACAGTCTCCGTTAAAGTTGGAAACGTATTTAGAGAAAACAAAACCACCGGAGAAAAAGAAGCACTGAGTAAGGGTGATGACCTGTACAAAGGCGATATTCTCAGTGTCGAAGGCCTCGGCGGTCTGTATGCGAAAATGACAGATGGCACCAGATTTAACTTGGGCGCGAATAGTCGGGCGGTGCTGAAAGATTACGCCTTTGATCCTCAAGCGGAAACCGGCACCTTTTCCGCCCACGTTTTACAGGGTGGCTTTAAATATAAGAGTGGGTTAATCGGAGAGTTTTCGGCGAAGCGCGGAGCGACTGATAATCACGCGACCATCTCAACGCCATCTGCTGTGATTGGTATTCGCGGAAGTGAACTTGAAGGAAATTATGACCCGGTTTCTCTTCAGACGACCGTCATCCATCGATCAGGCCTGTTAACGGTTACCGACATTAACGGCAATAATCCCACCGTACTTGCCGTGTCAGGTAACGCCGCGACAATTCTGATTGGTGGCAATCCGCAATTTGTTTCGCAAGCATCACCGCAGCAGCAAGCAGCAATACAGCAGGCCCTACCTCCGGCAACGAATGAGGAAGAGGTGGAGGATACGACCGAAGAAGAAGGAGAAGAGGCTCAGGAAGGCGAAGGTGATGAGTCGGGCGAAGGCGAAGAAACGGAAGGCGAAGGCGACGAAGAAGCATCCGAGGACGCCGAGGAACAAACAGGGGCTGAGGGAGAAGAAGAGGCTGAGGCAGAAGAAGACGCCCAAGAGGAAGAAGAGGCCGAGGCAGAAGCAGAAGAAGACGCCCAAGAGGAAGAAGCTCAGGAGGAAGAGGCTCAGGAAGAAGAAGCTCAAGAGGAAGATGCTCAAGAGGAAGCTGAAGCTCAGGAAGGAGAAGCGCAGGAAGGAGAAGCGCAGGAAGCTGAAGGTGAGCAAGCTGCCGAAGACGCTCAAGAAGGAGACGCGCAAGAAGGTGAGAGCGCCGAGGGAGATGCCGCGGCTGAGGCAGAAAGTGCCGGTGCAGAAGATGCTGGTGCAGAAGATGCCGGTGCAGAAGATGCTGGTGCAGAAGACTCAGGTGCAGAAGATGCTGGTTCAGAGGGCGCTGGCGAGTCGACAGATACAGAAGCAAGCGGCGCCGAAAGTAGTGAAGGCAATACTGACTCTGATGTAGCATCGTCCGAGGGTGACTCAGCCTCAGGCCCAGAAGGTTCAGGCCCAGAAGGTTCAGGCCCAGAAGGCGCCGGCGATAGTGCCGGCGAGTCAGCGGGTACAGAAGCAAGCGGAGCAGAAGGAGGCGAAAGCAATGCCGACTCCGGCGGGGCGCCAGAATCAGCCCCAGCGGCAGACGCAGCCCCAGCGGCAGAAGCAGCGCCCACTGCGCCATCCGCACCCGCTGCTGGCTCGGCACCTGCTGCCTCTTCGGGACCGGAGTCAGGGCCGGCAACGGAACCTTCTCCTGCCTCAACTGCACCAGCACCTGTTGTAGCCCCGCCGCCGCCAGTGTTGGTGGTAGCACCTCCTCCTGTGGCGAGTGTGCCAGTTGAAGCTCCGCCTGATAACCCGCCTCAGGCGAATGATGACAGCGTCAGCATACTTGAGAGCGAAACCGTTGATTTGTCGACGCTTTTGTTAGGTAACGACCTTGATCCAGATGGTCAAATATTGA
>ENA-ORDA01000113-ORDA01000113.1-marine-metagenome-genome-assembly--contig:-NODE-113-length-79551-cov-4.201273_pt1 | contig 79551 bp, 64 predicted proteins | sample MGYA00237778_ERZ508506 | MGnify/ENA primary metagenome ERZ508506 (study PRJEB26177, sample SAMN06267891) | marine metagenome | isolation source: Monterey Bay, California, USA | place: Pacific...
AAATAGACATTACCAGAAGTATTATCAGTAATTGACATAGATGCACCGTTCCAACCATCATCGTATGCATCACTGGCAGTAAGCGTATAGAGACCGTCAGGCATAGTGACGACAATAGCATCATCCCCAACCAGAGGAGCACCACCTGCTGCAACTTCATCTCCGGCAGCCGTAATAATTGACCAGGATATTTCACCAGGGTAGCTTCCCGGAGTAACGCTGATACTTACTTCATTAGAAAGGGAAACATTAAATAAAAAAATAAAAATAAATATAAATTTATAACGCATTGACAACTCCTTCACCAAAATATTTAATTTCTATTATATCATCACTAGGAGTAACCAACTCTGAATTCGGATCAAAAATCAAGCCAGATGTACCGGATAAGCTTGCACGAAAGGTTATGTCTACAAGACTACCCGTTCCGTTGACGTAGGTTGAGTCTGAGCCTAAAAAGGATGTATTCAGAGTAATAGAGCCAGTATTTTCATCCACTTCAACAATGCATAAAGGCGACTGCCCTGCATCATCAAACATTGTCCCCACTTCGTCATTTAAGTACTCAAGCTTCTGCTTATCGTATGAAAATTTTATATAGCTACCACCTAAGTCCTCCACAGCAAGTATAAAGACACTCACAATAAAATTAGAGCCTAGTACCACATCATTTACAATGGGGAAAAAAGTGATTGCAGGTGTTTCGTAGTCGATCTCATTCTCATCCAGAGGGTTATCGAAGACACCTTCCTCAATAGGCAGCTCTTCTGTGCAAGAGCTAAACAGAAAAATTCCTGTTAGAAATAAAAGTTTTGAATTGTGGATCATAAGGAGAACTCCCAGCTAAGCTGTGCTTGTTTCTGAATTGGATTGTACGCCAGTCTGTATGGCTTGTCTAAAGTATTGGATGCAATCTCAGGCCCGGTTAAAAATGCGTGGATAGTATTGACGGCCCATAAACCAACCGCAAGACTAGAAAAGAGAGCCAACTGGCCGTTGGAGTCACTCATATTTGCCCTCGCTTGGTTCGCTAAAAGTGTATAATTATCAATATCTTCTTGATTACTCGCAGCTTTATAGTTTAAAACATGCTCGTCATAATCAGTGTTAAAATTTGCATAGTCACCGCTACTTTTTACAGCCATAGCAACCATCCCTGCTTCTAAAAGTAAAAAACCAACCGCGGATTTTGTCTTACCGCTATAAAATTGACCAAATCCAGGAACAACCATGGAGCGTAAAAGCGCACCAGATTTTGATTTTTCTTTGGGAGCCATTCCTGCATAGCTAGGGGTGCCCTGCTGTCTTTTTTTACGAAGTGACTTTGGAATATCTAATCCCAAGACCTCCCATGCCAATGATTCAATTTCAATAATTAAACCATCTACTTTACCTGAATAGGTGATACTCTTCATACTCTCCGCTGCACCTGTAGCAACAGAGAACATCTTTGCGTCAATGGTATAAGTATCCCCTAGCTTTCCAATCGCACCAGAGATCATATACTCAACACCCAACATCGCACCTACTTCTGCGGCACACTCATCACTTGCGCATCCGCCACTTTCAAATCCTTGTTCCTCCAATACATCTACCATGGTTCCACGTTCTACCATCACAACTTTTTTAGTGGATGCTAGTGCTGTTGTAAATCTGTCTGTCAGTGTCTGTGCTTCCTGACTTGTAATACCACGAGCCTCAAAATCCATCACCGCTACTGTTCGAGTAGCTTCTGAACCAGCTCTCTTAAGTTTAAGATTACCAGGGGCTTCCAGGCCTGTGATTTCCCAAGCCATGATCTGCATCTCCGTTAGAAGGCCCGATATATCTCCCTTATGAGTTGCATTTTTGGATCGAACTGTTTCCCCTGTTTCAACAGAAAACATTTTTGCATCAATGGTATACGCATCACCCATTTTCCCGATAGAACCAGAAACCATAAATTGGACACCTAATAGCTGACCAACTTCTGCGGCACATTCATCATTGGTACATCCCGTTTGTTGAAAGCCCTGTTCTGCCATAATTTTCTCGACAGCTTTTCTTTCAATTAAACGAATGGCGTTTGTATTTCCAATCTCAGTTCGCATACGTTCTGTGAGTGTCTGAACTTCACTTTCACTTACGCCTTGCCCTTCAAAGTCTAAAATTGCCACAGTTGGCTTTGAACTCTGAGCTAATAAGAGTGATGTTAAAGTGATAGAGCTTAAAAAGTTAATTACTTTCATATAATGATTCCATTTAGCTACTAATTGATACAAAAAACTCGATCTTCAACTTTGTAAAATATTCAGTTTAAGTATAGTTACAAAGTAAAAGGTTTAACATTTACTTTTTAGTGAGGATAGTCACACCATCCCAATTTTTGGAAGGTGGATTTTTTTTATAATCATCACATCGACCCATATATACCCTAGAAGGATTCGTCTTTCTTCCAGGGAACATCTCTTCTTTTTTATCAAGGCCTTCAAAGAGTACTTTAGCCTTATCCCACTCTTGACTACGATACAGCTCCAGAGCTTTATGATATGTCTGAACAAAGCTCACTGCATTTTCGTCTTCTTCGCCTTTGATGGCAATCAACTCGTAGGTGGTAATGGGCTCTTTTCTTCCCATTACGACCATTCTATCTACTTCGCGACAAAGAATATCATCTTTTATAGCTTTGTATGTATCCTCAGAAATTTGGGTGTAGATACCATATTGCTTGCACGAACTTTCTAATCGAGCAGCAAGGTTGACTGTATCACCCATCATTGTGTAATTCATGCGTTGTTCAGATCCCATATTCCCTGTTACCATTAGACCTGTGTGTATTCCAATTCTATTTTGCATTTTATGTACTTTCTGCGTCCATCGGTCTCCTTCAGATATCCATTGCTCTCTTAGGACTTTAAGTTGCGCTTGCATATCCAAAGCAGTCTTGCAGGCACAATACTCATGGTTTCTCACTGGCATTGGCGCACCAAAAAAGGCAACAATGGCATCTCCAATGTATTTGTCCAGAGTTCCTTTATTATCAAGTAAGATGGTTGTCATATCTGTGAGGTATAAATTCAAAAGTTCCACCAGCTTCTTCGCTGACATCTCCTCAGAAAAAGCAGAGAAAGACTCAATGTCTGTAAAAAATGCAGTGTGTACTTCTTCACTACCACCAAGCTTTGGCTCTTCTTTACTATCCACCATCTGATCAATAAGATCTGGTGAGATATAGGTTCCAAAGGTCTCTTTTAAAAAGCGTTTATCTTTTTCCATAACCAAAAAATGAAAAGAAAAGACACTCAGCTGTGCTAATGCCATGGATGTTACTGGACGAACAACATCCCACATAATGCCATGAGCTAAAAATTGATTGGTTGCAAACAGAACCCAGGAAAGTCCAGAAACAATGACAACAGCAAAACCCCAAAAAGGTTTGTTTGGAAGTCCACTGAAAATGCCTACAAGGATAGAAATCAAGATCAGAAAAAGTAAATGCTTTGCATCGGATACCGGCTGAACAAACTCGTTCTTTAAAATGCTATGTATGACATTAGCGTGTATTTCAGGACCAGCAAAAGTTTTTTGTACCGCCGTACTCTTTAAATCCCCAAGTCCAGCCAACGAAGATCCAACGATAGCGACTTTATCCTTCCAGTAGGTTGGGTCCAACATCTCTGGATCAAAGCAGTAGACATACGGTATATAGGTAAATGTTTTAAATAAACCATAGTAGTTCACATACATACGACCTTTTTCATCAATTGGAATACTACGAACAACAGTACCCGTGGTATCGATTAGCTCTAAAGTGAGTTTGCTAAAGTCGTAATTAAATCCATCTTCCGGTATACCTAGAATGTCCATTACCGCAGACATGGTTATACTAGGAAAGACTTGATTGGTTCCTTCAAAACGTATCGCGGTTGGGCTTCTTCTAATAATGCCATCACCATCTGAAGGAAAATTGGGTGTCCCCATTCCATGAGAAGCAGTCAATAGATCAAAATGAAGATTGCCAATACGCTCAGCGGATGGCAGGTTTTTAGAAACAGATTCAGGAACATTTATTGTGTGATTCTTTGCGGTATACCCACCCGGTAGTTCTTCCATTGGGTAAAGAAAATTAAGAGTATCTGCATTTTCCAGAACAAGTGTATGATGAACTTTATTACTCTTACTGGTACTTTCCACTAATCGATAAGGATTCTGTGCAACCAAAAACTGTTCTGTATACTCTTTTAAATCAGGATCTACTGTTTTTTGATTTTGACTTAATGCATTTACAAGATCATAGTTATCTGTGACCTTTGGGTCAAAAATAATATCAAAAATAAGTGCTTCTGGATTACCCGAAGAAACTACATCAATTAATTGACCGTGGTATGAGTGTGGCCAATCATAGTAATTCCCCATTGCTTCGACAGAGCTTAAGTCAATATCGATAATGATCACATCATCAATAGAACCCTCTTCACTAAAAGAAGCTCTCGCTTTCATTCGGCTATCATAAGATCTATTTTCATACCCCTGAACTAAGTCTGAAATAAATCCACCATCTGATCTCGTGGATACATGAATAGTTACCGCAATAACTAATCCCGAAATGATACCAGCTAATATTCTCTGTGATCGATCAGACATAGTCTATTTTACTTCTTTGAGTCTTGCTCTTTATTCCATTTAACAAAATCAAGATCTGCATCTTCAGTTTGATTGAACTCAAACATGCTAAATTTACCATCCTGTCGAATATTAATTTGCATCCCTTGCGCTAGAGTAACCCACTCCTCTAAACTAATCTCATATGGACCCGAAACTGTGGTTGGTGCATCTATTTTTGTAACTGGGCCAAGTTTAAAAGGTGTTTTTGTGGGTGCTAAGCTTTTTCGTTTCTTTTTTCGTTCTTCAATATAATTCTTAGCTTGATTCACGTCTACTTTTCCTTCATATACTAGGACTGAACTTTCATCTGAACCTGCTTTTGCACGATATTTTGTTCCTCGTATTGCAGCTACGGCGGTTGGTGTTCTAACCGCAATATTTTTCTTTTCTCCAAAAGCAGCTTTCGCTGATACCCAAACATTTCCTTTTTTTAGATTCGCATTAAAACTTTTAGCCATTGGTTTTACATCAGCTTCATTTAATTCCAATTCAGAATTTTCACCGATTCTAATTTTACCACCACCAGTCAATGTTAACTCACATCGAGACCTCGCTAGTGTTTTCAGAGTATTGCCCTCGAAGACTTTTTGATTAGGTCGCGCTTTAAGCCACTTTCCTTCACTGTTTAAAATTTCTACTTTACCCAAAGGCAGTGTTATTTTCCCAAAAGGCTGCTGGCCGAAGACAGTGCAAATAGAAAAAATATATACAAAAATATGTATTAAGTACATCTCAAATACCCTCCTATTTATATCTTATTACTAATATAATTAAGTAAATTAAAAAAATGAGCTATTTGAGTAACTCATGCCATATCAATAGTATATGATAAGCTAAACTACTTCTCCAATTAATTCATACTCATTCGCTTCTGAAATTTTGACCTCAACAAAAGATCCTTTTTCAGTTGCACCTTTTATATGGACAATATTATCTATTTCAGGAGAATCAAACTCGGTTCTTCCAATACTTACTTTATCACCAACCTGATCAACAAGAACTTTAATAGTTTTACCAATAAATAATTCATTTTTCTCAAGACTTATATCATGTTGTATTTCTAAGATTTGATTTTTGCGGTAATCTTTAACTTCTCTAGGAATATTATCATCATGAGCCTCTGCAGTTGTTCCTTCTTCCTCTGAATAAGTAAAAACACCTAACCGGTCAAACTCCATTTCTCTCACAAAATCAGACAAAGACTCGAAGTCTTCCTCCGTCTCACCGGGGTAACCAACAATTAATGTGGTGCGCAATGCAATATCCGGGATAGCACTTCTAAGACGCTCAATACGGTTACGAATACCCTCTTGCCCTAAACCACGCTTCATAGATTTTAACACTTTATCAGAGGCATGTTGTATTGGCATATCAAGGTATTTGCAAATATTTTCAGATTCCGCTAGAGATTCAATAATACCCTGCGAGAGATGTGCTGGATGGGCGTAATGAACACGTATCCAGTCTATATCCTTGATAGTATTTAACTCTTTCAAAAGATGACTAAGGTACACTTTCCCCGGCAGGTCATATCCATAGGAAGTACTATCTTGAGCGATAACGAGAAGTTCTTTAGTACCATTAGCAACAAGCTTTTCTGCTTCTTCCATAATTGCAGGTATCGTTCTACTTTTTTGCAACCCTCGCATAAGAGGAATACTACAGAAAGAGCAAGCATTGTCACATCCTTCTGCAATCTTAAGATAAGCGTAATGATTTGGTGTCATTAGAGAACGAAAAAATAATGGATCATCTTTTGCATAATCTTTTCCAGTTAAAAAACTGACAATTTGCTTATGGTCATTACTTCCGAAAATACGATCTACTTCAGGTATTTCTTTTTTAAGTTCTTCCGGATAGCGTTCAGAAAGGCAACCCATTACTACAAGCTCTTTTAAGGCACCTTCTTTTTTCATTTCAGCAGCTTGGAGAATTGTATCGACAGACTCTTCGCGAGCAATATCTAAAAATCCGCATGTATTAACAACAATCGTATCCGCTTCTTCAATATTGCTGGTAAGTGAAACATTTGTTTTTTGAAGTCCACCAAGGAGAATCTCTGAGTCTACAAGGTTTTTTGCACAGCCTAAGCTGATCATATTTAATTTTTTATTTTTATCAGTCATCACTTTTCATCATTTGAAATTTCTAAAAGGCTATCAACATAGGTCATAGCGTTAAATCTTTCTAAATCCTCTAATGTTTCACCATATCCAATATATTTAACAGAAATATTCGTTTCTAAATAAAGTGGGAAAAGAATACCTCCCTTTGCAGTACCATCTAATTTTGTTAAGATAGCGCCATCTAGATTACAGTGCTTATTAAACTCTTTTGCTTGAACAAGAGAATTCTGCCCTAGATTAGCATCTAAAGTTATCAAAGTATTTACATTAAAATCAGAAAAACGAGTATCAATTAAACGATACATTTTTTTTAATTCTAGCATAAGGCTTTCACTATTGTGTAGTCTTCCAGCAGTATCAACTATAACCACATCATTGTTATTCGCTTGTGCGGATCGGAGTCCATCAAAAAGAACAGCGCTCGGCTCTGAGGTCTTTTCATTACAAATTAATTTACAATCAATTCTATCACTCCATATTTGTAATTGTTGAACGGCGGCAGCTCTATAAGTATCCGCAGCAATTAGCATAACATTTTTACCAGATTTTTTATATTTAGATGCTAACTTTGCAGCAGAGGTTGTTTTTCCTGTTCCATTCACACCAACAATCATAATTATTTTCGGTTTATTTGTTTCTTCAAATTCTTCTTCTTTTTGGATTACGGACAACAGGTACTCTTTGATATCATTTAAAGGATTTTGTGATTTATTTTTCCGGATAACCTCTAAAACTTCTTCTACAGTCTGGAAACCCATATCTGTTTCTAAGAGTTGTTCTTCAAAATCTTCTAAGACCTCCTCATTTATGCCTTTTTTTATTAATGTAGAAAGGGTTTTAGAAAAATTTGATCGAGTCTTTTTTAGAATTTTAAAAAGTTTATTAAACACGTGCATTCCTTATGGATTGAATAAATTCTTTTAAGTACAAATAGAAACTTACGGTTAGAAGAAAAAAAGCTACATATATGGATGTCATTTTCAACCATGGTAAAGCCGTAAATTCAAAAATATGTAAGAAAATACCAAGTGCGGTGATATTAACAGACCATTTCCCCCACCAGTTAGAGTGCAAAATCATGTATTCATAATTAATACAGTATATTGCAAATCCAGCTATAATTACATGCCTTACTAGATAAAAATAAAAAAACCATACTGGAAATTCATTAATACCAACTAGGTAAACTAAAACAGAAATAATTACAATAAAATCTGCTGCTGGATCAATCCATTTTCCAAAATGTGTGACCGCTTTTGCTCTTCTGGCAAAGTAGCCATCAAGCGCATCAGATAATGCCGCCATGAGTATAAGAATCCCAGTAATCCAATTCCACCTAGGATTAGCCATACTGTAAATAATTGGAATTGCGGATAAGGCCCTAAGCATACTTATAAAATTTGCTAAAGTAATAATTCTACTTGGATCTGTAATTTTTATTATTTCTGAAGTGTTTTCTTTTTTACTATTCAACATTGGGTCCTGAAATTCTATTTTTATCAAAGTCTATAATATTATCACAAATTGATTGTGCAAATTTCTTGTCATGTGATATGATTATGAAGTGCTTACTTATCATCCCTTCTTTTAAGAAAGACCTTAATAAGACTCTTTGATTCCAACCTAGACCAAAACTAGGTTCATCTAGAATCAAAACATCAAAATTACAATTTGACAACATCACAACTAAGGATAGGCGAAGAATCACCCATGGTATCTCAATACCATTAAAGTCCTTTATGTTTTTCCATTCTATCCCAAATCGGTGAAGGTCATTTTCAAATGTACTTTGGTTTTTCGGATTAAATAATTTTAAGTCTGTAAGCTTATTCAAAAAAACAAATAATTTATCCAGCAGAAGCAAATTCTCTGGAAATTGATCTAAATAACCAATTTTAAGATCTTCTTTCTCGTTAATATGAAGCCTGACACTTCCTTTTTTTGGTTTGAAATCTTTAAAACAAAAACCTGCAAATGTAGTTTTCCCAGACCCATTATCGCCTATTAATCCTAAACATCTGGAATTTAAAATATCCATTGAAAATTCTTTAAAAATATTCTTTCCATTATCATAACTAAAACTGATGTTATCTATTTCGAGACTCAAATAACCATTCGGGTTTAAAAGAAACTCATGATTTTTTTTTTCATAAGATATAATTTCTTTCATTGCATCTTTATTTAGAATCCATTTCCCTTTGCATTTAAATTGCAGGTCATCATAATCTGACGTGCACCAAATTATAATACCTTCATTTCTCTTTGCCCAATTACTTAAAATATCTAAAGAATAAACTTTGTTTTTATCCGACAAGAAAGACAACCCATCATCAATTAATAATATTTTTCTTTCAAGCTGAGTTGCAGTGATAATATTTAAAAGTTCTTTCTCTCCTCCTGATAAAAAACCAGGATTCATATCAGTTTTAATAGTCTTTGGAAGTTGCGCAATAGCCCCTTTAACAATTGTATCAAGCTCTTCTGGTGTTTTCTGAATACATTCTCCGTTAAAGGAGAGTTCGCTTTTTACTGTCCTACAAACTATTTGATTATCTGGATTTTGATCAATCAAAAAACTCTCATAATCTGATGTTTTTAGATCAACAGTGAAATTATTATTTTTATATTCATGATTAGGGATAAAAGAATTAAGAAAATGACTTTTCCCAACTCCACTTTCTCCGTAAATGATATAGATACCACTAGAAAAATTAAAATCTTTTTTTTCTGTTGTGAATTTATCAAACAATAAGGAAAATTTTAATTCAGCCATCTAAAATTTTTTTAATTATTTTTTGTGTTGCACCAAGATTACTTTCGATAATACTTCTTGAGCTTTGACTCGCTTTAATTATTCTTTTCTCATCCTTAATTAGTTTATCTAGAATTAGAAAGAAATCATTACTGTTTTGGATAAGAAAACCACCTCTATTATTGATTAATTGTTCTGCCTCTGGCGCATTTTGGTTTCTAGGACCAAAAATTATAGGCAATTTAGCGATAGCAGGCTCCATAAGATTATGAATCCCAGTGGAAAAACCACCACCTACATATGATATTTTACTAATCCAATAAAGATTTGCTAATAGACCAATCGATCTAATAATAGTAACTTTTTGATTGGGTATATCTTTATGGTTTCCCGTAAATAATACCGGTTTAATTCCTCCTTTGTTGAATTGTTTTTTAATATTTTCTATTGGCTTAGGATCTAAATCATGGGGGACGTACAATACATTCCAACCGGAATTAAGATTCAATAATTTAATAAGAGATGGAATCACCACTTTATCATCTTCCTCGTGGGAGCTTGCAATAATTATGGTATCTTTTCTCTTTAAAATATCAATTTTGGGTATATCAACATTTTTTTGCTCAAACTCATCTTTTACAAAATCAAAGCGCGGGTTGCCTAAAGTATAAATATCAGGAATTTCCTCGACACCATTCATCAAGCTTCTTAGTCTTACCTCATCATTAGAAGTGATGGTATATATTGAATTCAAAAGTCTATAAAACGATTGATAGAAGGATTTCAAAATTATATTATTTTTTTTTGAAACAGATGGAATTCTTAATGAAGTTAAAATGGTTGTAATATTATAGTATCGTGATAAAAATAATAAATTTGGCCACAAATCATAGGATGAAAAAATAATTTTATCCGGCTTAATTATTTTGAAAGCACTTATTATGGACCAAATAAAATCAAAAGGTAAATAAAACTTCAAGTGATATAACTCATTCTTTACATTATTGTATCCAGACGGAGAAGAAAAGCTTACTATTCGAGTTATTTGCGGGTTGTTCTTTTTTAAAAAGCTTAATATGGGAGCAATTTGATAAAATTCACCAAGACTAGAAACATGAAACCAGTATACTTTATTTAAATGTTCTTGAGAAGAAAAATATCTATCAAGAATTTTGATAGAATGAAACTTTCCAATAAAACTATCTTTTATTTTTTTATTAAAAAAGGAAGTAAAGAGTGCAATTATAAAAATTAAAGGATAAAAAAATAAGTTATACAGAATGATCCAGAAGAAATGCATTATTTAAGCTTCAGGTATTGTTCGCAAGACTTCATTTGGTGAGATAGAATCCATACATATTTGATTTTTCCGGTAACATTTAGCTTTACCATTTTGAGAGCAAGGCCTACACCACAAGTCCTTATCTACAACAGTCGAAGTTCCCAAGTTTACACCAGCTCCAGTTTGTCGAGAAGTCGGACCTAATATCATTGTTACTGGCTTACCGAGTGATTCAGCAGCGTGCGTTAGACCTGTATCACTTCCAAGAACATAATCTGCAATAGACAATATACACAAAGCTTCTCTAAGAGTTGTTTTTCCGGCAAAATTGTGTACTTTTTTTGATCTTTTTTTTATATCAAAACAAATTTTATCACTATTAGAACCTAATAGAACAATATCTTTTTCAACTTTATCAATGAGTTCAATGTACTTTTCCAATTTCCATTGTTTTTGTTTCCAAGCTGCACCTGGAATAATCACAATAAACTGACTAGAGATTCCAGTATCCTTTAACTTTTCTTTCATTGAGTTAATTTCATTTTCAATAAGTCTTAAATGCGTTTTTGGAATCTGTTTATGTGTGTTCCATATTAGTGTTAAAGATTCATGATACATTTTTAAAGTTGAAAAATCTTTGGAAAAAGTATCTAAATGAAATCTAAATAATAAAAACCTACTTAATCTTGGCTTTTTGACCCTAAATAACTCTGCACTCGTATTGAGGCATAATATTTTGGACCTTAAGGAACTATGCAAATCAAAAATTAAACTATAGTTTTTATTTTTAAGATAACTTCTAAAACTATAAAGTTCTGACAATGAAGCTTTTTTTGATAGAGTCATTAGGGCATCAATATCAGGATGGAATTCTAATAAAGAAGAAAAGACATCAAGTGTCAGAAATGTTATTTGAGCTTCTGGATATGCGGTTCTAATTGTTTTTAATGGCGATGTTGCCAGTACTATATCACCGATAGAACTAAATCGGATGATCAGAATTTTCTGATCATATTTCATCGAATTTATTTAACTCTATTACTATTGAAAGAAACGATATCTATCAATGATTTTTTATAATCAGATTCAGGATAAAATGAGATTGAGTCTATTGCTTTATTTGAATATTCTTCTAATTTTTGGCGAGCATATTCAAATCCGCCAGCCTCATCAACGATGTTTTTAATTTCTGTTAGAACTGAATTATTTTTTTTCTTAATACTTAATAGTTTATTCAACTTTCTCTTTTCTGATTTACCCATATTGGATAAGGCGAAAATTAAAGGTAAGGTTTTCATATTTTTTTTAATGTCTCCACCACTATTTTTACCTGTATCACTTTCAGAACCCATTAAGTCGAATAAATCGTCTTTAATCTGAAATGCCATTCCTAAGGATTCTCCATAATCATGAGTTGCTTTCCTATCTTTAGGTAACTTAGATGTTGTGATAGCTCCTAGCTCACAGCTAGTAGCTATTAGCGATGCAGTTTTTTGACTAATCATATTAAAATATACTTCTTCTGTCATTGAACCTGTTATACTTTTCTCAAGTTGAAGAATTTCACCAGCACTTAATTTTTCAGCTGTATTAGAAATTTTTTCTAAAGCATCAAAATCTCTAATTCCTATCATATTAATTAATGCTTTACTTAAAATAAAATCACCCATTAAAACTGATATTTTGTTTTTCCAGATCCTATTTATTGAAGGTTTCCCTCTTCTTTTAGTCGCATCATCTACAACGTCGTCATGAATTAAAGTAGCAACATGAAGAAGTTCCATCATTGCTGCAGCTCGGTAAGTATTTTGATTTGGCTCTTCAATTAATCTAGCTGATAATATAGTTAATATGGGTCGAATATTTTTCCCTCTATTCCTAACCATATATTTAGAAATCGTATTAATTAAAGTAACATCAGAAGATAATGCACGATCAAATTCTATTTGGAAAATTTTTATATCTTCAGCTATCGAAGAGGTAATGTTTTTAAGGTTTAATAAGTCCTTATGCATATCAATATAAAATTACCATTATTTAACATTATTATTCAATCAGCTTCTATCTCTATTCACAAGCCAAGACACACCAATACTCAGTTCATATAAAAAAATTAATGGAAACGCCATAATTATCATGGATACTGGGTCAGGAGGAGTAACAAAAGAAGATAGAACTAATATTACAATAATCGAGTGCCTTCTATAATGTCTCATAAATGGTGGAGTTAGTAAACCAATTATAGACAAGATTAATGAAACTACTGGAAGTTGGAATATTAATCCAGCTCCGATGAGTAGCCATGTTAAAAAACTAAAATAATACTGAATTGAAAAGTTGTTCTCGACATAACCTTCACTTATTCCAGTAAAAAATTCAAGAGAAAAAGGTATTAAAATATGATAGCCAAATAAGACACCTGTAATAAATGAAAAAAAGGAGAAAAAAACAATCGGAATAGCATATTTTTTTTCATTTATTTTTAAACCAGGGGCAACAAATTTCCAAAATTGGTAAGTAAGTATTGGTAGTGATAAGATACAACCCGAGGCAAATGCAATAAACCATTTGATAAGAAACATACCTTGAACAGATAGTACTTGAAGATTAATTGGAACTGATGTTTTTAGGGTTGGTCGAAGTAGGATCTCCATTATATGATCCATATAATTAAAAGAGAGAATAGATCCAATTAAAATAGCAAAAACAGATTTTATTAACCTCCATCTAAGTTCTTCCAAATGGTCAAGAAATCCCATTTCGTGATCATTTGTCTTTTTCATCGTATTATTCAGATAAAATTTGTTGGATTACCCAGTTTATATTTAGGCTCTTAGAATCACTTAGTTTTAATACTTTTTTCAGCTTATCTTTTTTCTTCGTTGTCCAAAATACTTTTCCAAGGTATTCAGAAACTTTGTTATACACCCTATCTTTTGATCTAGTAACCCTTCTTTCTTCTAAGATACCATTTTCTTTCATAAGCATTAACAAATTCTGAATGCCAAGATATAGTTCAGCAACACCAATACTCTTAGTAGAAACAACGTTAAAGACTTCAGGTTCTTTTCTATTATTTTTAGAGAAATAATGTAAAATATTTTTTAAAAGAGAGGCCAATTTATTAGCTCCGCTCCTATCAGATTTATTAACAACAAAGATGTCAGCTATTTCAATTAAGCCAGCCTTCATTAATTGTATTTCATCTCCAGATTCAGGAACAAGAACAACTATTGTAATATCAGCGGCAGATGCTATGTCAATCTCACCTTGACCAACGCCAACTGTTTCAAATATAATAAAATCTTTACCACTAGCTTCAAGTACATCACTTACATCTTGTGATTTACGCGCTAATCCTCCTAGATCGCCATGACTGCCCATACTTCTAATAAATACACGGTCATCCCACATATACTTATTCATCCGAACTCTATCTCCCAAAAGAGATCCTCCAGTAAATGGACTTGTAGGATCAACAGCAATAATCCCAACCGTTTTTCCATTCGCTAGAATAGTTTCGATTAATTCATTAGTTAAAGTACTTTTACCCGCACCGGGAGGCCCTGTTATTCCTATCCTGATACTTTTTTTATTCGAATTTAAATCTTGAAGTGGACTTTTTTCTAATAAGGGTGCATTCTCAACGATTGTAATTAGCCTCGAAATACATACATGATCATTCTCTTTTACACCCTGCAGGAGTTCTTCTGTCATTTATGAATCAAACTCTTTAACAAACTTTTTATAACTTATTATAACTAGTAGTCGACCATCTCTTTTAATAAATTTTTCTTTTTCTAATAGGTTAAGCGCTCGTGAAACTGTTTCTCGGGAAGTACCTGCCATGTTTGCAATGTCTTGTTGAATTGGAATTTTTTGAATATTTACTTGGCCATTCTTTATTACACCTTGATCATCAGCAAATCTTAGTATACACAGAGCAATTCTTTTTTCGGCATCACTAAGAGATAAGCTGGCTATATGGCGATCACTTTTTCGAAGTCTATGAGCCATTTCTTTTAATAATTGAATTGCAATTTGTGGATAATCATGTAGAACTGTTAAAAAGTCTTTCCTATTTAAAGTTAATACTTCTGTTTTTTCTAGTGCAATTACATTAGCCGAACGTGATTCACCATCCAATAGTGCCATCTCACCAAAAAATTCACCTTGATTAAGCATAGCTAAAATAACTTCTCGACCATCTTTACTTAAGCGAGTAACCTTAACGCTGCCTTCTCCAACAAAAAAGCATTGCTCGCCATCGGAATCTTCCATGAAAATCATACTACCAGCTTCATAGTGCTTCGCTTTCATCTTTTTTGAGATGTAGCCTAATTCTTTTTCACTTAAATCATAAAACAGTGCAACTGATTGTAGTAATTCGATTTTATTCATACTTAAAAATACAGCTAACAGACTTTATTTCAAATTTTATAACTAGATTTGTTAATTATTTGTGCGCTCATAATTTTTAATCACAGATCGCAAACGCCTTATTGACAAGGGAAATCATTAAAGTGTAATTTAGCAGGCTTTAAAACAAAGGAAAAAACAAAATGGATAGACATCCTCAACAAATTAAAAGAGAAAGACAAGATATTAAAAGAAGAGCTCGAAACGTTGACGCTCTTTCAAAACTTAGAACAAACGTAAAAAAAGTTTTAGCAGCTACAAATAAAAAAGAAGCTGAACCTGTTTATCAAACAGCTGTCAGCGTTATAGACAGAGCCGTTAATAAAAATTTAATCCATAAAAATACTGGATCACGAAGAAAAGCTCAGATTACTAGACATTATAATACTTTAAAATAGTATTTCCCTCAGATTACCCGTCAGACACCTGATAATTAGGTGCCTCTTTAACGATTCTAACTTCATGAGGGTGATTTTCTTTCACGCCAGCTGCTGTGATTTGTACAAATTTAGTATCTGAGCCAAAACTCTCAATATTTTCACATCCACAATATCCCATCGATGATCTTACACCACCAATTAATTGATGGATCGTATTACGTACTGGACCTCGAAAAGGAACCATTCCTTCAATCCCTTCTGGAACCAATTTCGTTGATTCTGCTCCTTCTTGGAAATATCTATCCCCGCTTCCTTTTTCCATAGCACCCATTGATCCCATACCTCTGTATGATTTATATTGCCTTCCTTCATATAAAATTGATTCTCCAGGACTCTCATCCATCCCTGCTAACATACTCCCTAACATAACTGAATCTGCCCCAGCGGCTAAAGCTTTTGCAATGTCTCCACTGTACCTAAGACCACCATCAGCAACAACGGGTATTCCTTCTTTTCTAGCTACATCTACAGCATCGATAATCGCTGTAAGTTGTGGCATTCCAACACCCGCAATAACTCTTGTCGTGCAACTGGCACCCGCTCCAATACCAACTTTTACAGCATCAACACCAGTATCAATCAATGCTTTTGTAGCATCGCCTGTTGCCACATTTCCTGCAATGATCTCTATATTGGAATATTTATTTTTAATTTCAGAAATTGCTTTCAGCACTCCTTTAGAGTGCCCATGAGCTGTATCTATTATTATTACATCTACATCTACATCTGATAATGCCCCAGCTCTTTCAAGAGAATCATTTGATATACCGATAGCTGCACCCACTCTCAGCCTTCCATTTTTATCTTTGCAAGCGTCAGGATAATCTTCATTTTTTTGAATATCTTTAACCGTAATTAGACCCGTTAAATTATTTTCATCATCGACTACTAAAAGTTTTTCAATTCTGTGTTTCTGAAGAATTTCTTTGGCTTTTTCTAGTGATGTACCAACGGGGACAGTGACTAAATTTTCTGAAGTCATTCTCTCAGAAATATTTAAATTATTATTAGTTTCAAAACGAATATCTCTGTTTGTAATAATCCCTACTAAGGTTCCATCTTCCCTAACAACTGGAAGGCCGCTAATTTTATATTCAGACATAATTTTCCTAGCAGCTTTTATAGAAGAACCTTCATTGATAGTAATTGGGTTAAGGATCATCCCACTTTCAGACCTTTTAACACGATCAACCATATTTGATTGGTTTTTGATAGATAAATTTTTATGAATTACGCCAAGACCACCAGTCCGTGCGAGTGCTATCGCCATCTCAGTTTCAGTAACAGTATCCATTGCTGCACTTAAGATAGGAATATTTAACTTAATTTTATTTGTTAGTCGAGTATTAAGATTTACATCTCGTGGTAAAATACTAGATTTCTGAGGTACTAAAAGTACATCATCAAATGTATACGCATTTTTAAAGGGTGGGCGATTTTTCACTTTTACTCCATTGTGATATTTTGTTCTACAGTGGTCAATAAATTACCGGATTTTATATAATTTTTTAATATTTTTATTTCATTAGATAATGGACGATCTCCGCTATCAAAACTGCATTTTTTAGAAAGAGACTCTATTACTTTTCTTGTACCCTTACCAGGATTCATACTTAAACAACCAATAAAGTTAGCTGCGCCAGATACAAGTAATTCGATTGCTAATATTGTAGCTATATTGTCTTGTATCTGCAACAACTTCAATCCAGCCCAAGGAGCCATACTTACTAAATCTTCTTGCCCAGCAGATGAATTAATTGAATCGATACTCGCTGGATGCGCTAAAGTTTTATTTTCAGAGGCTAGAGCTGTTGCGGTAACGTGAGCAATCATGTATCCAGATTCAAGACCTGGATTAGTTGTTACGAAGGGAGGAAACCGACCTTCAACACCTTTCATGAAATAATGAGTCCGCCTTTCGGATATTGCTCCTAACTCACAGAAAGCTATTGATACAGAATCTAATGCTTGTGCTACATGTTCAGCATGAAAATGACCAGAGCTTACAACAGAGCCATCTTTCATAACTAAAGGATTATCACTCACACTATTAATTTCATTGTTAATAATTTTGGAAGCATTATAAAAAATATCTCTGCAAGCACCATGTACATGAGGAATACATCTAAAGCTGTAGGGATCCTGTACTTTACCACAATCAAAATGAGAATTAACAATCTCACTCTGTTGCAATAAGTTATATACATTTTTTGCTGATTTCCTTTGCCCCGGGTGCATTTTAGCTTCGTGAATTTCTTTTTGGAAAACCTGCATACTTGAAAAACTATTTTCAACAGAAACTGCACCAATTATATCAGATGATTTTATTAAAGTCTCTCCTTCAAGTAATACTTTTATTGCAATAGCTGTAGAAACTTGAGTACCATTTATTAAGCTCAGACCTTCTTTGGGATGAAGCTCTAAAGGCTCAATATTTAGACGATTTAAGACATCTCTTGATTTACATATCTTATTTTTATAATAAACATCATTTTCACCAATGAGTGCTAATGCCATATGACCCATTGGAGCCAGATCTCCACTTGCACCGACAGAGCCTTTTTCAGGTATTACTGGCAATATATCATTATTTAGGAACTCAATAATTTTTTCAGCAACATCTACTCTCACCCCACTATAGCCTTTGGCGTAGGTCAAAAGTTTTAAATAAAGGATGGTTCGAACGATGCCATGTTCGAAAGCATCTCCTGTTCCTGAAGCATGACTTCTTACTAAGTTTTTTTGTAACTGCTTCTGATTTTTTTCATCTATCAATACATTACTAAGCTTACCGAAGCCGGTATTGACACCATAAATAATATCTTTTGTTTTTAATTTTTCTAAAAAACGATTATGTGATTTTAAAATATTATTGCGAGCTTCTTCCGAAAGAGAGACTGTAACGGGACCGTTAAAAAACACTTTAAAGTTTGAAAATGAAAGCTTATTTAATCCTACAGTAACTGAATTCATATAATAATTTAAGATTTAGAATATATCTTTAACAATAAATGTTAAAACTATCTAATTGAATCCATTTCAGAAAAAGTTTCAATTTCTACAGGGAGCGATTTACTAAAAATTGTGCCATATCTTTTTAAAACAATCCTATTGTCTAGACATATGAACTTTCCGGCGTCATAGCTAGTCCTAATGAGCCGACCAAACCCTTGTCTAAATCGAATAGCTGCTTCAGGAAGATTGTATTCCATAAAGCTATTCCCACCCTGTCTATTAATATATTCAGAGTAGGATCTGACCAAAGGTTCGCTAGGAACGTCAAAAGGTAACTTGACAAGTATAAGAATTTCAAGTAGGTCACCCGGTAAGTCAACTCCCTCCCAAAAACTATTAGTCCCAAAAAGAATACCATTATCTTTTTGATGCATTCCTTTAATAATTGCAGGCCTTGAAGCACCTTTAATTTGAGCAAAAAGAGGTAAGTCTCTTCCGCCAGGCTTTTCTCTAAGATATGATGCAGTTTGAGTTAAAGCTTTAACTGAAGTAAATAAGACCATAATCCTTTTGGATAGGGTTTTATGTAGGTGAAAAACTAAGTCCCCTATGCTAGTCGGATCGTTAGAAATTTCACGGTTACCACCGTATTGATGGTAAACAACTTGCTCATTATAATGAAATGGGCTTAAAAATTCTTTTTTAATTACATTAATATTTTGATCAATTCCAATTCTTTTTAAAAAGTAGCTGAACGAATCTTGTATTTTTAGTGTGGCTGAGGTTAATACGCAATTTTCTATTCTTTGGAAGAATGAGGTATTTATTGTTTCTGAAACATCCACTAAAGATGAGTGCATTGAAATCACAAGTTTTTCTCGATCCGTTCTTGGAGACCTAAAGTCACCTTCAAGCCAGTAAACGTATTCCGGATCATGGTTTTCAGTTAAGTGAATAAGCGATTTCAGTAATGAGTTACAAACCTCTAAAGAATGTTCAAGTGTTGAATGTAAAGAAGGAAAGTCTTTTTTCTTATTGTCTATCTCTAGAATTGTTTTCCTTAGGGCATCAATACACGAAAAAATAGTTGAAAGGCACTTTTTCATTTCTCCTAATTCTAAATCTAAATGCCTATATAACTTTTCAACACTTCCAACTATAGGTTTATCTTGATATGATTTTTCAGTTGAAAATTTATTTTTATTATCCTCCCTAAATTCATTCATGAAATTTTTTAGACATGCATAAGAGTCTTTCACTGCTTCTTTCAATGCATCTCTTTGAGGACCAACATCTTTATTAACATCACTAATTTTATTAATAATATTATTCCAACGTGATGATCTGGTAAAAGCTGGATCAACAGTTTGCAACAAGTAGTTAACCTGTTGTTCATTCCACTCAACTCTAAATTGATCATAAGCTGATTTAACTAAGTTATGTGCTTCATCAATAATCACATTTTTATAATCTGGTAAAAAGCCTGGTTGAGCAACATCGGTCATTAAAAGAGAATGATTTACGATAATAATATTAGCATGAAATAGATTCTTTTTAAGTTTTCCGTAATAACATCCATCATTTTTTTTGCATAGATCCCCTGTACAAAATCCAGGCTCACTACATATAAGAGACTGTAGCCATGTTCTTCTGGAGTTATAAAACCCAGAACATTCAGAGAGGTCACCTGTTTTAGTCCAATGCATCCAAAAGACGATGGGCAATAAAGCCTCTAAATCTTGAACTTCAATTGTTCTTGAATCGGATATCAACCAATTTAATCTAGTTTTACATATGTAGTTTCTTCTACCTTTAAGCATAATTGCTTTGATGGGTACATCAAGGGCCTTTGATAACTGCGGAAGGTCTTTATAAAATAACTGGTCTTGAAGCGGTTTTGTATGACAGGCAATAATTGTTGGTCCTTCAGAATCTAAAAAAGATGAACTTTTATAAGCTCCAAATAAATAAGCCATTGATTTACCAAGTCCAGTACCAGCTTCGAGTACGCCAATTTTAGAGTTATCGACAAGGACATTTTCAATTAACTCAGAATATTTAATTTGATTGGGTCTTTCTTCAAAGTTAGGATGTACATTACTTAATAAACCACCATTGCCAAATACCTCTTTAGCCGTAATGGAAGAAAGATCATTATTACCCTCAGCGCTGAATGTACTTTTGTTAAAAACACGTTTATTAGTGTTTTTTAGTAATCCTTGGTTTAGTTCACCTCTTTTCGTCAGTTCATTACCTAGGTTTATATACAACTGTTGATTCGGTATTTTTGAACCTTTAAGCATCGCATTAACTTTAGAAACTAACTCTAAAGGATAAGTCGCCAATTCATCTAACATCTTTAAAAAAATTAAACCTGTATTTTCAGTATCTTTCTCTGCTCTATGAGATCCCTCAGATGATAAACCAAAATACTCTGATAATGCACCGAGATTAAATACAGGTTGCTGAAAAAATAAAGTTCTAGCAAGTTGCAAGGTATCGTATCTTTCAAACTTAGGCACATCACGACCAAGCCTTTCACACATTTTTATTAAAAAATTTTGATCAAAATGTATGTTATGTGCAACAAGTGGTGATTTTCCAATAAAACCTAATAAATCATCAATGACCATTTCCTCTGTCGGAGCATTTCTAACCATCTTATTTGAAATACCTGTTAATCTAGTAATCATAGCAGAAATCTTTTTTTCAGGATTAATTAATTGAACAAATTTTTCAGTGATTTCTCCATTTTCAAATCGGATAGCAGCGACTTCAATTACGCGATCTTGAGATGAGTCAAGGCCTGTGGTTTCAAAATCAAATGCTGTGAAAGTTGACAGGTTTAATAGTTTTAATAATTCAGGTCTTTTCAAAATATCTCCATTTAGGAAAAAAGGATTTTAAAATAAAATAAAGGGTTAGATAATTCTTCTTTTGGAATTTCATGTGCCAACATTCCAGCTATAATATTTTGGACCTCTTCATTACGTGCGGCTCTATTAATGACAAAATTCAAAAGGAAACTAGATTTAGCTATTCTTTGAAGGCGAGTACTAGTTTTTAATTCTTTTCCAATTTCATCCCATAATAATTGATCATATTCTGAAAAAGATTCTTTAGTAAAATTATTTTTTGTTTTTGATTCTGATAATACTTTCATTGCATATTTCCCTGAAACCATAGCGTTACCTATACCCTCTCCTGTAAAAGGATCTATTATTCCTGCAGAATCACCAATCAACATAAAACCATCACCGTGGTTTTTTCTATGGATGCTACCACATGGAAGATTCCATCCTGTTGGTTTTTCGAGTTGAGTGGCATTTTCAAAACGTTTTTTAAAAGGTCCAGATTTAATAACTTGGCTAAGGATTTGCTGAAGCGTTCTATTATCTTTTTTAGCATAATTTTTACTGAGACCAATCCCTATATTTGCCTTACCTCCTCCAATAGGAAACAACCAAAAATAACCAGGATTGACCTCTTTTATATAATGGAGTTCAATTTGATCGCTTAAACCCTTTACGCCAGAGTAATAACATCGAATTGCAATAGAAGTATTCTCCATATCCATTTCATAAAGACCTGATTTTCGGGCAACTATTGAATTTGCACCATCAGCGCCAATCACAACAGGAGCTTCAATTCGTTCATCATAACCATCTTTATTTTTTCCAACTATTCCATTAATTTTCCCATTTTTATAGATCAGATCTTTAACGATAAAATTCTCTTGTGTATCAGACACACTTTTGACTTTTTGGAATAAATAGTTATCAAAAATCAACCGAGGTATGACATAGCCTTTTTTGTTTGACTTTTTTAGATCCAAATCAAACTGTTTATAACTTGGGCTTCCGAAAGTAATTCTATTGATATCGGCTCCATCAAGATTTTCGATTTCTTTTAGTAAATCAAGCTCTCTCATTATACGGATACATTTTCCGGATAAAGCATCTCCACAAATTTTATCTCTTGGAAAAACTGCCTTCTCTAAAACAATAGTTTTTAGACCATACTGTTTTGCATAAAGTGCAGCTGAAGATCCAGCTGGTCCACCTCCTACAATAATGGCATCATACATACTTATTCATCATCTAAAAAATCTACAGCAAATGAAGGATAAGCTATTCCATATCTAAAATAGTTAATTATTCTTAAAGAGAAGAATAAGAAAAAAGTAGGTAAAATAAACCATGGAGCTCTTACACATAAAAACATCGCAAATGTAAAGAGAGGATAGAATCTCGCTCTTTGTATATGTCGAACATGATTTGGCCATAATAAAGCAATTAAAGCATATGGTGAGGAGACCATTCCAGCAGTACTTACAATTGGATCATTAAAATATATTCCTAGCGATACTGAAAGTAGCATCAATAAGAAAGATATTATAAGAATCAAATTTTTATTTTTCCATTTAATTATATCCCATGTACCCTTTTTTTCATCAAAAATTAATGTGAATTGAAATATCATTAAACATGAAACAAAAACTAAAAGATAAGGAATAATTAAGAGCAATGAAGGAACTTTAATTTGAAAATTTATATAGCCAAAAAAAATTAATAAAAGCGCAAGTAGAGAATGGTTTAAAATTTCATTATTGGTTAAAATTTTATTACCAGCAAGCCATATTTTCTTAGGAAACATATATTTTATAAAAATATAAGTGACTACAAGCAATTTTAGCAAACTGACAAATGATTCAGACCAATCCCAATAGATAAAGCGATCAAATGAATGCATCCTTACTACAATCCCTGAGACAACTAAAGTCCAAATAGAAAATAAATGGATCAAACCAATTTCATCAATTCTATCTCCTAGAGTTTTAAAAAAAGGTTTAAAATTATTGTATAATTTTGATTTTTTTGAAAATAATTTTTCTATTATCATATTAACCTACTATAGCTTTCCCCGTAATTTCTAAAATAATTTCATTAAAAAGTATAAACCCAATTAAAAAAGCAGAGATTAAGAAAAATATTTTAAACATTAAGAGATCTTCTTTTGGACCAATAATTTTATGACCAAGCTCAGAAATAAAAGATTTAACACTCCATTCTTTCAAAACAAAAATAGCTGTCAAAAAACCACCAACAGGTAACATATATTTAGAGGACAGCTCATCCATAAAATCAAAAAAAGTTTTATCCATGAATGATGTTAAATTAATTCCACCGCCCATTGATAATGAACAAAAAACTCCAACAATTGTAATTAAAGATCCAAAAACAAGTGTTGCTTTTTTCCTTGACCATCCCTTCTGATCAATCATATATGCGGTAACAACCTCAAGAATTGAAATTGCAGATGTAAGCGCAGCCATAAAGAGAAGCGAAAAAAACAAAGTGCTCCAAATCGTTCCATAAGCTAATTGAGGAAAAATTGAAGGAAGAACAAAAAAGATTAATCCTGGGCCACCAGCAGGGTCAGCTTTTAATGCAAAAACGGTAGAAAATATTGCGACTCCTGCGAGCAGGGCAATGAAAGTATCTAGAAAAATAACCCATAGAGCTGATTTTATCAGATTCTGATTTTTATTTAAATAGCTACCATATGTAATCATTGTCCCCATACCAAGACTTAAGGTGAAAAATGAATGTCCTAGTGCAAGTACTATTGATGAGGCAGTTAAATCAGAAAATCTCGGAAAAAACAAGAACTTTAATCCTTCTACTCCACCAGGCATCATCAAACCTTTGACTGCCAATGCAAATAAAAGAATAATAATAATCGGCATCATAACCTTTGACCAACTTTCTATGCCTTGTTTTACTCCATTAATGATTACAAGAATGCATAAAGCCATAAAAAAAATTTGAAAAAAGACTGGCGACCAAGTTGATTGAATAAAATTAGTAAATAAAGAAGCTGCTGCTTCAGGATTACTATCGAGAGCCTCGAAACCTCCATTCATCGATATCAAGACATATTTAAGTATCCAACCTCCAACTACTCCATAAAATGATAGAATTACAAAAGCAGAGCCCACACCCAAAAATCCTACTATTTTCCACCTAGATTTTGGCGCAAGCTTATCAAAAGCACCTACAGGACTTAATTGAGTTTTTCGACCAATTGCAAATTCTGCAACTATTAGACTTAAGCCAATAACTAAAATAAATAGGAGATAAATGAGTGTAAATGCTGCACCTCCATTCTGCCCAGCGATATGGGGAAATTTCCAAATATTACCAATACCAACCGCAGAACCAGAAGCCGCTAAAATAAACCCAAGTTTAGAACCCCATTGCTCTCTATTATTCATTTGAAATTCCCCCTTCTTGTACAGTATCTTTTTCAATTGGTCTATTCATTACTTCATTAAAATCAAAAAAATGATTATCCACAATTGCATCAACCATTGAGTAAAAATATATAATTACAATCCACCAAGCATATTTATTTCGCTTTTCAAGATATCTATTTTGCGGCAGAGCATAATTATTTTCATCAAAATTTTTATAGATTAATGCATTTTTAGACCAATAATTAATTGCTGCTGCCTCAGCTCCAATAATAATAAAAGACTTAATCCATTTTTTATTTTTAATCTGACCAGCTCCTGGAAATAAATAATACGGTATTTTTTTTCCTATAGTACTTTTAGAACTGTCTTGTTTATTTGCAAAGAGACCAACAGAGGATATTATCAAAATAAAAAAAAGGAGCCTCTTTCTATACATTCTATTTGATAGATGCTATACAATCAATTTCTACAGAAGCACCTAATGGAAGACCAGCTACTTCAATTGTTGTTCTGGCTGGAAAATCAAAATTTTCAAAAAATAACTTAAATGCATCGTTTACCTCGTTAAATTGACTTAGGTCTGTTACATATACAGTTAGTTTTAAAATTGACTGTTTTGAAATTCCAATTTCAGTTAGAATACTATCTATATTATCTAAAACAATTAATGTTTGTTCTTTCATAGTACCGTTTATCAATTCAAAGGTAGTTTTATCTAAAGCAATTTGGCCACTTGTATATAGGCAGTTATCACTAATAACCGCAGTGCTATAAGGTCCAATAGGCTTTGGTATTTGTTCAGATGATATAATTTTTTTCATGTTTCTTAAAATTTATCTTCAAGGCAAAGGCATGGTAATCCAACATCTTCATTCATTTCTCTATAAACATGATGATCAAATTTTCTTAAAAAGAATTCTCCTACTGCCGCAACTGTGGTTTCAAATAAATGTCCTCCGAGAGTTTTCATCTCATGATTACTTAAGACAACATGAGCATGCACAAAGGGGACGCTATCCTTTAAAGAAACATTTCCTTCGAAACTTACAAGCTCAAGAGTTTCAATGAACTGCTTTTTAATATATTCTTTTTTTATAGTGTCGAAGGCTCCTATTTCTGTGTCTTTGACTGCACCAATCCCTGATAGCTTTGCATTTTTTATATTATTTTCATTACAAAACCGGGTGAGTGTATCCATAATTTTTTCACTTTTTTCGATGTGAATAAAAAAATCATCTCCAACTTGTTTATATTGCATAACCTATCCTTTTAATAAATTTTTTATATATTTCTCTGATTTTTCTAATACCTTATCAAAGCTTAAACCTTCCTTACCTCCAGCTGTTGCAAGGTGAGGCTTTCCGCCACCGCCACCGCCCATAAATCTTCCAATATCCTTAGCTAATTTCCCAGCTAAAACACCAATTTTATTTAAATCTTTTGAAACAATAATTACCGCTGCAGGTTTTGTATTACTTTCAACAAAAACAATTCCAATGCCACTTTTTAATTGATTATAAACTTGATCACCAATCATTTTAATATTTTCACCTTCAAACTCAGTAATTTTTTCAATTAAAACTTTATAATTATTAATTGTTTTATACTTTTGTGTAAAGTCATATGATAAGTTATTTTTTAAATTTTCTTTTAGTTTTTTATCAATTTCTTTTTTCTCACTCAATAATTGTTCAACTCGAAAAACTAGATCTACCGAAGTAGAATTAAGAATAGTTTGTAGTTTTTTAATAGTCTGCTCGTTCTTTTGCATTTCTAAAACAGATTTTTTACCAGTAATTGCCACAATTCGTCTAACCCCACTAGACAATGATGCTTCTTCTTTAATTTTAAAAGAACCGATATCTCCTGTACTGCTAACGTGAGTACCACCACAAAGCTCTTTTGAAAAGTCAGAAACCTGAACAACTCTAACTTCGTCTCCATATTTTTCACCAAAAAGAGCTTCAGCACCTTGATTCTTGGCATCATCAAAACTTGTAACCGATGATTCTAATTGAATATTTTCTAAAATTTTATCATTTATAATTATTTCAATTTTATTTAATTCACTGTCAGTGATTTTCTTAAAGTGAGTAAGGTCAAATCTTAGATAGTCAGATTCTACAAGTGATCCAGCTTGATTAACATGATTCCCTAAAACAACTTTTAGTGCTTTATGTAATAAATGCGTTGCAGTATGATTTCGCTTTACATTTGATCGTTTTTGTATGTTTACTTCACAAGAAACAGTAGAAGGATTTCCAAAAACACCTTCACAAATATGTATAAAGGTTTCATTCTCCTTTATTACGCTAATTACATTTAAATTTATTTTATCTCCACGAATAGTGCCTATGTCAGATACTTGACCACCAGATTCAGCATAAAAAGGTGTTTGATCAAGAACTAAATATATATTTTCATCTTTTTTAGAAAAACGTATTATTTCGGAAGTTGTTTTTAATAAATCGTATCCCACAAATTTTGTTTCGGAATTATCCGAAATCACTTCCCATTTTAAATCTTTTTTTAAAGCTCTAAATTTACCAGAACTTTTAGCTTTGGATTTTTGTAAGGACATTGATTTATCAAATCCATTAGTATCAACATTAAATCCTCTCTCTTTTGCAATAAGTTGAGTTAGATCGAGAGGAAATCCATAAGTGTCATATAGTTTGAAAGCTTCATTTCCTGGAATTATATTATTATCAATGTTTAAAAGAACTTTTTCGAAGTGGATTAAACCTTTATCAAGGGTATTATTAAATGCTTTTTCTTCAGATTTTAAAACAGTTTCAATATAACTTTTCTTTTCTAATACCTCAGGATAAACGCTACCCATTATCTCACTGACAATTGGAACAAGTTTAAATAAAAAAGGTTCATTGAGATTAAGTTTTCTACCAAACCTTAATGCCCTTCTTAATATTCTTCTTAATACATATCCCCTACCTTCATTTGAAGGTATTGCTCCATCAGCTATTGAAAAACAAAGCATTCGAATATGATCTGCTATTACATTATGAGGAATAGGGTTTTTATCGTAGGAACTTTTTGCAATTTTAGCTAATGATTTTATTATCGGATAAAATAAATCAGTTTTATAGTTATTATCTTTCCCCTGGAGAACTGATGTAATTCTTTCTAATCCAGCACCAGTATCAACATGCTTATTAGGTAGAGTTTCTAAAGTGCCGTCAATTAATCTGTTATTTTGGATGAAAACAAGGTTCCATAATTCCCAATATTCATCAGAAGAATTAACTCCAGATGCATCTTGAGTCAATAAATCTTTTCCAACGAAATAGTGAATTTCAGAGCAAGGCCCGCATGGACCCGTTTCACCCATTTCCCAAAAATTATCTTTTTTCCCTGCACGAAGAACTCTTTCAGGGTCAATATCCGTCTCTTTTATCCATAAATCATATGCTTCAGTATCTTCTTCATAAACGGTTACCCATAGCCTACTTTTATCAAGCTTCCACTCTGTTGTAAATAACTCCCAAGACCACTTGATTGCTTCTTTTTTGTAATAGTCACCAAAAGACCAATTACCAAGCATTTCAAAAAATGTATGATGAAATGAATCAACACCAACTTCCTCTAGATCATTATGCTTACCTGAAACCCTTATACATTTCTGGCTATTTACAGCTCGTTTATACTGAGGAATTATTTCATCAAGAAATATTGGTTTAAACTGATTCATACCAGCGTTAGTGAATAAAAGTGTAGGATCATCAAGCGGGGCGACTGATGAACTGCGTATGTATTTATGGGCCTTTTTTTCAAAAAATTTTATAAAGGAGAAACGTATATCTTTTGAATTCATGTTAAAAAGTGAAACTTGTTTCGATGTTTGTCATATTATTCATTTCTCCATTATCAGAAACATCACCATCTCCATTGAGATCATTAAATGTTCGTCTAAATACGTACGTTAGTATCATGCCATTACCTAGATTAAGACCAATGTTGTATCCCATAATAGTAGATTCTGAAAATTCAAAATTGAATGGATTTGGTACATTTCTTTGCTGATAAAACCAAGATGCTTTTTCTATTTTACTTAGGGATTTTTTTAAACCTAGAACTGCCATGAAGCTTTTATTTGCTTTAGTCTCAAATTTATTTTCTTCTGAGTTAAATTGTTCACCATTAAGACTTTGGTATGATGCTCTAGCTAATATCATTGAACCTAGGTCTAGCTTAAGAGAGGAAAAAAATCCATTCTGTTTCCCATAAGAACCAAGCTTACTTGCTTTTGTAATAATCACCCCTTGATTTCCTGAGATACTTTTAAAAGTTGATCTTTCAACCTCATAAGATCTATTGAAATAACCAAATTCAAAATTCCCTTTTGGTACCATTCTATATTCAAAATTCATTTTAGCCGGACCCATTTTTGCAGAGACCCCAAAAGGGATAAGACCATATCCAGCATTTTCTTTAGTACTATCTGATGGGTTCAAAGTTTTCCCTAGAAGACCTGCATATTGAGAGTATGCATTTATCTTTATTTTTCCATCGGAGTATAACGGAAAACCAATATCAAGCGCATAAGAATTGAAAGACTCAGTCTTTTCATTAATATCTATTGGCTCTGGCTTTTTGACTATATCATCATCCAAAACAACAATAGTATCTAAGTTCCAGCCTGGAATTTGATTATCAAGTGTATCCGTTATTCCATCACCATCAATATCCCATTCAATTAATTCATTATCAGCAAGACCATCTCCATCAGTATCTACCTGCCATTTACTATTATTAGGAAAATCATCCACTAAATCTGGAGCACCATCATTATCCGTATCTCTTAAACCTAGATATTGATTTCTATCACCAACCCAAGTTAAACCAATATTGATCTTGTTCGAAGTCGGTGCGGATATACGAAAACCAGTTAATCCAAAAGTCTCTTTAAAATCATTTGTGAAACCGTGCATATTTAAACCAAATAAATAAGATTTAAATTCCATTCCCACTTTCCTGACTTGAGGATAAAGTAATGTATTTGAATAATTATTTAGTAAAATCCCATACCCCATCGTTACGTTATCTAATGCACCTATTTGGAAATAATTTTTTTTCCATTTACTACCATAACGTATATAGTATATTTTATCAATCAACGTATTTTTAACTTTCTCTCCTGAAGAAAAATCCCACTCATCATCATGAATGTTACCATCTTGGTCAATATACAGAACAAAATCAAATGCGATTGAGAGTTTTCCAAATGGGACTACTGGGCGTAATGCTATTTGATTCCAAATTTCACCATCTATTGTAACAGCTCCAAATGCACCTCTAACTGATTTCTCTACTGAAGCATTATTAGGATTTAAATCAATATTCTGTCCCGTTAAAAAGCAAACAAAAAAAGTTAGAAGGATTATTATAGATTTAAAATACATTTACACTCAGATTTTTGTTGATAAAATTAGTATTCTACAGGAAATTGAACAATGAGTAAATGTGAAACAAAAAACTTGAAATGAAAATTATATTTTAGGTAGAAACATAAAGAATTTGAAAAACAAACTAATACTTTTAAGTATCTTTTTTTTTAATATTTTAAATGCAGACTTATCAATAATAAAAAGTTTTAATCTGTATTCAAAAAAAAATGGTATCATTGCTGAATTTAATGTTAACTCAATTAATGAGATTAAAAACATATCGGGATGGCAAGCAAAGTCTGGATGGTTCTACATAACGCTATATGGATATGATGGAGATACTGTTAAAATAAGACCACAAACTCTCCCAAAAGAAATTCATAAACTTCAAATTATTAAAGTAGATAAATCAATTCAACTAGGAATAAAACTTCCAAATCGTATTGAGTACTTTAATATCGAACCCGATTATAATAAATCGACTATTTATACTTCTTTATATTATAAAAATGAGATTCTTGCTAAAGTAATTGAGAATCAATCATTTAAATATCCTTTGAGTAGAATAAATAAACTTATTGGCCTTAAAAAATGGCTCTATACAACTGGCCTAGGTCTAACTATATCAGGTATTTCAAATAAACAACAAAATATTAAGCGAACACAAACTGGTATAGGATTAGGAATTATAGTTCTAACATCGACTTTAGATTTTATTGGTATATTTTAATGTCTGAATCACTAACCTATTTTTCTATCTTCTGGGCAATAAGTTTTATCTTTCTAGGGCTATTTTTACGATTCAAATACAAAGACCGCTTTGATGATTTGGATTAAAAATATTTTTTTCGCACTAAGTATTTCTTTTATTATTGGAAATAATTTAACTACTCGACAATCATATGAGGCATTAAAGCATCCCAATTCTTTAATCCATCCAACTACTAGCATTACAAATATTTTAAGAAATGGCTACGGCGATTTAGATTTATCTGAGATTTTAGAATTAAAGGAACTAGGCATTGAACAAAAAAATGGAAGACTGAAATCATTTTATCCAAATGACCTTGATAAGGTTCATGAAACAGAGCATTTTAAAATTCACTATACGCTATTAGGTAATGATGCTGTTTTAAACAATGAATACATATATAAAATGGGTGAGATTTATGAAGAAGTATGGTCTTTTTTTATTGACTCTCTTAATTACGATCCTCCTATTAACGTCAATTCGAATACAGAAAACCTATATAAAATATATGTAGAAAATCTTCCCTCTTTTTATTTTGGAGTAACCTATGTAGAAGATGAAATTGATACAAACTTTTCGTGCACAAGCTTTATAAAAATGAGAAATAATTATTCTAGTTCTCAGTTTAATGAACATACTGAAATTGAAAATATAAAAGTAACGGCAGTTCATGAGTTTTTTCATTCTATACAATTTGGATATAATTGCTACGAAAAATTATGGCTTATGGAAGCTACAGCGGTTTGGAGCGAGGATCAACTTTACAATAGCATTAATGATTTATACAGATACATGCCTTCTTGGTTTTCAAATCCCCAGAAATCATTAAATGATGAGAGCTATCATATGTATGGTTCTTTTATTTTTTTTCAATATATCAGCGAACATATTGGCGGAAGAAATACAATTAGAGAGTGTTGGAATCAGTCTAGAATTTTAGCCAACAAATATTATGATAATTCTATCTTAGCTGTAGATAATGCTTTAAAAAGTAATAATACTACATTCAATGACACTCATTATAAAATGCGTGTAGCAAATTTAATAATGTCTAATAATTCTGAATTAGATTATTATTCATATGTTGAGGCGGAAGGATATAAAACAGTTTTAGAAACATTACCTCAACAAATAATTCTTTTTGAAAAAGGTGAAAAAAACTCAATACAAATACAAAATCAAAGTTCATTTTCATGTAGTTATTATAAAATAAATACAGTAGAGCCCATTCAAATTGAATTAGAAAGTTCGAATACTGATCTTGCTCTTACGGCAGTTACAAAAATTAAAAATCAAAATATTTGGAACATATCAAAAAGAAATAAAATAAATATAGATCCAAGTATTGATTTAGAATGGATTAGTCTAATAGTCCCGACAAGCAGCAGTCCATCTTTTAATTTTGAATATAGTATATTTTTCAAAGATGGAAATTTTGAAGATTTTTTATTTTATCCACCTTTTCCAAATCCATCATACTCTCAGGATTTAGTATTAAAGTTAAAAGTCATTACCCCTCAAAAAATTGATATAAATGTATATAATATATTAGGGAATGAGATTTGGAAAAATGAACTCAGCTCGCTTCAAAGCGAGCAAAAGAATTTAAATTGGAATAAAAAAGATTTCTTTGGGAAAAAGGTAGCCAATGGAATTTATTTTATTAAAGCTAAAGGCGTAAAAAAAATTGAAACTTATAAAGTTATTATTGTAAAGTAATTCTTTTAGGCTGAATTGAGATGCCTCATCATTTCCTCTAAATTTATTAAGTACTGCTTTAACCCATTTTTATATTTGATTTTATATTTCTTATTTTTATCATTTTTATTGAAAATATAAGCGGAAGAACCAACTTCTTTTCTTGCAATTTCAATTATATCAGATAAAAAATATTCAAAATCATCTAAATTTTTATTTAATTGCTCGAGCTCTTTAGATGTTTTTCTAATTTGTTTTGAATAAAAAGAATCGGAATTATAAAAAAAAGCCATATTAGCTTTTTTGTTAAATCTTTCAAATTCTTGATTTAATTGAGAACGTTTATACCTTATTTTAAAAAGTGTAACTTTGTAGCTAGATACTTCATCTTCAATAAAAATCAACTTTTTATTATCTTTTTTCAAACCTTTATTAATATTTTTTAAACTTTTATTGTATTTATTTTTAGCACGTGAAATTTCAAGACTCTTTACTTTAATTATGTTTTTAATATCACTTTTTTTTTCATCGGATATATTTAATAGTTCTGAAGAAGTTAATGGTTGTTTTGAAACTATAACTTGAAGGACCTTTAATAAGGAATCAACTTCATAGATCGATTTCTTAAAAACCTCATAGTGAGGATTAATTCTGTTGTAGATCCTCATATCATTATCAATAAAATACTTCAACTCTTTTCTAATTATTTTATTAAGGTGTAACGATTCATCGTTTCTTTTATTCATCCATTCATTCGTTTCTAAAATCTTCACATCTAATGAATGTCTATCTATAATTTTCCAAGATTTGACTTTACCCGCACAGTTAGAAAACAAAAAAAGGGTTCCTGCAATAGCAAAAACCCTTAGAAGTAATACTTTTTTAAGAATCAATCGCTTAATTTACCACTCTGTTCAAGTTTTTGAAGTTCAGTAAATCCGCCAATTTTTTCATCATCAATAATAATTTGAGGAATAGTACGCCCCCCTGTTAACTTGAATAATTCTTCTCGACTTATACCCTCTTTTTCAATATCAATTTCTTTGAAAGGGAGATTTTTCTCTTTTAATAAATCTTTTGCATATTTACACGGACCACACCATGATGCTGAGTAAACTGTTATATTTTTTTCCATTATTTTCCCTATTTCATAAGTAAAAGTTTTTGAACTTGTATTTTTTGACCATAATTAGCAACTAGGAAATAAGCACCCGAAGCTAACATATTTCCAGAGTTACTTTTACCATTCCAAGTGAAGGTATAGCTACCAGGTACTAGTGTACCATTATGGATCATCTTAACCTCTCTCCCTAGTATATCTATTATATATAATTTACCGTATTCAGTTTTTGAAATTGATAGTCCTAAATTAGTAGATGGATTGAAAGGGTTTGGATAAGAAGGGTTTAACCTATAACTATCAAATATTAGCTTATCTTCGATGCTCAAGGGTGCTACATAATTAATTGGAGCTTCCGTTGTGAACCTAATTGCTCTCTGATCTTCCAAAATAGCGGCACCAGGCGCATAAACATTATTAAAGGCATACTGTAAGCCATAATTTTTTTCGGGTGATTCAATACCAACTGTGGAATAATTTTTAGTTACATCAACATCAGCTATTTCTAAGTACTGGAAATCAATAACGCCATCACCGCTCTGAGTTGTTATTGAATTTTGGCTATGTAAAATAATTTCAAAAGTTTCTTCAGTTACTTCATCATATCCATTCAAAGCTCTAGACCATTCTATAATGTATCTACCATTATCTTGATCAAACCAAGTATAAACATTAATCCATATATCATTCTCGCCATCATTATTAGTATCTAATGTTTCTAGATCATCTGAAAAGGGAGCAAGTAAGGCTTTAGGCCCCATATACATTGGAATAGACATATTCCAAAAATAATCAATGTTACATGGTACAAATGAAGCCCATCCATTCGAGTTGACAGTAATTTCATTATATTCTACACCGTGATACTGAAAAGTAAATGGCAATTCTAAATCCACATGATCGTCATCATCAAGTTGATGATGCGTTCCATTTTGACCACCATAGTTTGGATCTAATTCAACCCAATCAAAAGTTGGTCGGTGCTCATAATTAACGTCCGTATCGTCATAAGCCCAATAACCAAAGTTATTTGGAGCTACGGGATAATTACTTGAATTTGGATTAATAAATAAAGAGACCTCTTTAGAAAAAAGAGTAACTTCATTTTTAGTTAATTCGACTAATAGAGTAATATTGCTTCCATAAGAGACTTCTGAAAGTTCTATATTATAATTTGTTGGATGCGTTGATGTATTATGTGCAGATATCGAAGACATAAAATCAGTATCATTTAACCCTATTGATACTCCTTCAGAAATAGGGCTTATTTTTATTTGTATATCCTCGTATTCTGATCCTGAATAATTATTAAGGATCAATGTTGGTGAAAAAGATTCTCCCGGTTGTGGTGTATCTTGAAAATCCATACCAAATATAATGGGTTCATGCTCAATCGCTATTTTAGCAATAATATTTCCTGAGGCATTTTTTAATAAACCTATAACTGAGTTTCCAACATCTGATTTATATGCTTTTATCATTATATTATTAAAATTAATTGATTCTTCGGGTGCAAGTTGAGGAACACTTATTACGATAGGCGATAAAGGTTCAACCCATTCAGAGAAAGATAAAGAACCTTCAAATGAGTTAACATCAGCGGTTGTTGAAATATTTTTAATTTCAAAATTAATGTTAATGGATGAGCCATAAGAAATTGTTGAAAAACCTTCAGACGATTCATAATAAAAATTAGTTAGAATTATATCAGAGACTTCTGAATTAACAGATATAGCCTTGTGACCTTGAATAAATGCGCTTTTATTTGCATAAATATCAAAATTTTCTACCGAAGAAATATCTAAGCTAGTAACAAACTTTCCCTGCTCATCAGTTAATCCTTTTGAAATTATATCACTATTACTCATTATACTTACAACCGCATATGGTACCATATTACCCTGCTGGTCATTTATTTGTATTTCTAAAAACCCATCAGATTTTGAAATATTTTGTACATCAATTGTAAACTCATTTGGCGTGTCTAAATACACCTGCAATGAAGGATCTCCTAAAATATTATATACATGGGAATAGAATTCTTGAGCCTCACCTGGACCTGATTGAGCAGGAAACTCTTTTAACAAACCTGATTGACCTGCCTGCATTGCAGGACCTAGTTCTACGATACCATGATTCAGCATTGCATCATACATATATGCATTTATAACATTATTGTATTTTGTACTTGTATGTAGATCAGAAGGCCCAATAAAAGCAACTCCTCCTTTAGGAACTGTAGGCGTTCCTCCTCTAATAATTGCCTCCGCTAAACAAGGATCAACATTATTAGCAAAGTCATTTGAGTTACATACATAACTCATAAAAACCGGTGTTAACCATCCATTATTTAAATCGTTCACATCATCTACATGAAATTCGGGGTAATGCCATCCGTTTGCATCTCCCCAACCTCGATAATTAACAATGCCTGCTCCATTATTGATCAGAGGTATTATATATGATGCTCCCTGCTGAATAGGAGGATAAAAAACAGTATCAACTTGACTATATCCATAATCAATGAGTTCGTCTCTTAACCAATATGATGTCCATTTAGGAGTTACCGGGATAGGATAAGTATTAGAGTAGTTTCCAGCAACTACAATACCACGACTCAACCAATCTGGATTATATTGCAGCGGGTTTCTAACATAATTAATAGTTTTAGACATTATCACGGCCAAGTCTGAAAGAGAATCTATCGATAGCCTACCAATAAAGACATCAGGGACATTATCATTCCCATAGATATATGTATACTTTTGATCTGTAACATCATTTTCAGGACCATAGTAAAATGATGGTAATTCTGAAAAGCCGTCTACATCTCCAATGAGTAATACATATTCAAGCATAGGATCTTCTTCTAAGGTAGTTTCTATAGTTTCTTTTATTTCATTAGCTGTTTCTCCAGCCACTGACAATGCTACTACGTATACATCAAAACCTTGAGATTTTTTAAAAGATACAAAGTCACCCAAATAGTTTACAACTCCATCGGGGGCTATTATCAGATAACTTCCTCTATGAGCATTTAACTGAGAAGGTAGTATCTTATAGTTTTCCGAAACCATGTTTGAAAAAGATAAGGGAATTCTTGATCCAAGAACTTCTTCCTTATTTTTTCCCCTAAAAGAGCTTTCTTCTGCATTAATTAAAACTATAGAAAATAATAAGAATATTAATTTTTTATAATTACACATTTTTGTATCGCCTGCTTTTTTTGTGATTCAATTTGAACAAAAAACATTCCAGATCCAGTATTAAGACCATTAAAGTTCCTAATATCTAGTAAAATGTTTTTTTCTCCTGAAACGAGCTTTAGTTGCTTTGAATATATTTCCTGACCCAGAATATTAAAGACTTTTACTTTTGAGACAGCTCCAATTTCACTATCCATATTTACTTGAAATCTTCCATTAGATGGATTTGGATATATACTACTAATTCTTAGTGGTATAATCGGCAAACTATTAGTCTTCTGACTAGAAATATCAAGATAACCATCATCTATTGCTAAAAGGTTTAATTCTTTAATTTCCCACCCACTGTAACTGACACTTCCATCAACTAGAAGTTTTAATTTTATTTTAAGACTTGAGAAAGATGAGTCATTTAGAATTGTAAAATAATCAGTTTTAAATTCATTATCAGTAGATCCAGACATTTTTTTATTAAGGACAATATTTTCAAATTCATCCAATAATAAAAGATTAATATAGTCATGATCCCATTCAGTCTCATATTTATGATCAATACTGACAACAATTCTATTTCTGTTTTCAATACTAAAATAGTCGGTTTCAATCTCTTGAACAAACGTTGTAGAATCTGTGTTTTGATAATAAAGATTGGATTGAGATTTTAATAAACCATTACTAAAAACCCAAGGGCCTATGGATGCATCTATAAGCCAAGGGTCGTCTGAAATTAGACTTTCAGTTTCGATAACTGGTATAGAAAAACTATAATCACCATCTAATAAAAATGATTTTTCCCATGGCATGTAACCATCAGGCATTTCGATTGTAATTTTATAATTATTTTCGGGAAGAGATATAGTATTACTCGATAAATTTAACTGAAGTGAGTCATTTTTAAATTCGCTAGTAATTACAGCGTAAGGAATAGTAAAAATATCCTCGAATCCACCAATTAAATTGAGGCTTAATTCATTATTGCGTACAGGTTCTAAATAAATGTTTTGGTTCGTTATGCTACTATTGTTTGCCACCACTGTAATTTCTTGATTCTGAAACCCATAAGCCTTCACTTTTAAAGTGTAAGTACCTACATCTAATATTCTTCTATATCTTCCAAATTCATTAGTCAGTCTTGGCGTCAAAATAGAACCAGAATGTTCAAGTATCTCAACAACTGCATTTTCTAAAGGTTGATTTGTATTGTTATCATAGACAATACCAGTGATTTGAGATGCATCAGCATAATATCCTATTGCTCTATCCATTAAATAAATCATTGCGGGCTTTGTTCGTTCAATGGTGTTTTCAATAAGAAGACTATCTGGTTGCAAGTTTGCTGTTCCACATTCTACCAAGTATTGAAAGCAACCTGTTGTTTTATAGAACCAATCATGTATCTTTCCATTTCTTGATCCACTAAAAACAGGTAGATAAGTGCTTGTACCATCTTCTGTAGGTATTAAACCTGAAAAGCTATCCGCAATTTTTTTCATTATACCTAAGTCTGGAGATTCTTTAACCTCTTCCCATTTCCATGAGGTAAAAACTTTTTCGGATAAGTTTCCAGACCTTGAACTATGCCATACAATGGAAAAAACAAAATCATTTTCTAAGGCCAAATCTCTTAGTGCAATAGATTCGGATTCAGAAAAAGGCTCCTCGCCTTTATAATAGTCATAATGAGATGCATAATCTGAATTATCAGGTTCTAGGAATGTATCACCAAAAGCCCAATTAAATCCAAAGTTTCTATTTAAATCGACTCCATCAATATCGTTCCCGATAGATGCGTCAAAATCGAATATATTGTTTGGATATGGCCCAATAGGCGAAAGGTCCCTTTTATTTTTTCTAAAACTCAAGTCACTTCCATCGTGGACTACATTTAACCCTTCAGGATTTAAAGTAGGTATTATCCAAATATCTAAATATTGTTTTAAAATATTCATGTGAGTAATAATATTAGGATTTGGGAATAATAGATCGTTTATAAGATCCATAACAATTTCAACACCAAGAACTTCTTCAGCATGTACTTGTCCAACAAATAGAACCCTTGGTTCATCTTCTTTAATGTCTGCATTATCAGAAATTTTAATTGCAAGTATTGGCAAATTTTCTTGCGTAGAAAATCCAATTGTATCAACTTTCATTAAATTGCTTATGCTTTCAATATTATTCAAGGAATCAAGATAAGCGTTTATCTCTTGGGAAGAATGATATCGACTATCTAATTCTTGGCTAAAAAGAATTGAAGAAATCATAAGTAATAAAATTTTATTCATGTTTTACTTTAAGTAAGAGATCTTACCTCTTTCTATACTGTTACTTGATTTAAAAACGTAGAAATACATGCCACTTGAAACTGAAGAACCGTCTGATTTTCTACCATCCCAGGAAATTCGATGGTTCCCCTCTAAACCTGGAAGAATGAGTTTATTCATAATTTCCTTACCTGTTAAGTCATAAATGGTAAAATCAATTGATTCTTTACTAGGGACGTAATAATCAAAAGAGATTGATCCATTAAAAGGATTAGGATACGCACTAGAAAGAGAAAAGGAATCTGGAATATCGCAATCAGTGCAAGATATTTTATTTGATAAAAATTCAGATTTAGTAATTATTCGACCATAATAGTTCGCTAAATCTTCCTTTCCTGAGCTTCTGTAGTCTATCCAGTCTAAAAAATATTCAGAGCCTTGATGTTTGGTGATATTAACATCTTGCTGTTTATGATAGGCTATACATACTGGTAATCCATTTATTTCCGTTGTCATACCATAGCTCATTTTATATCCACTTCCATAGAGATCAACACCATTAATCAATAATGGATCTTCATTATAATAACCTCTACCATCTTCCCAAATAATAAAAAATTCATTATCTTCTATATTCTTTACTATCGGTTTAAACTGATCAGTTGTATCATTTGAAAATTGAATTTCATCTTCCATTATACTACCATTTTGAAGATTCAATACATTTGCAAAAATTTCAAAATCAGATCCATTTCTATAGTCCTCCCATGTGATTAATGAATGAGTACGAGATTCATTAATATCAAAAGAGATATTACCCTGATCATTATCCGCTTCCGAAATAGGTACCCCACCATCAGAGAATGTAGTATTTCCATTCCAATCAATTACTTGAGCATAAATATCTGAAAAATTTCCATTTTGAGTCCAAACTGCCATCATTCCACTCTCTTCGTTTATTATTCTCACTTGGAGATTCCTAGAATCATACTGAGTGCTACTCAGCTGGTTTCCATTTGGATTCCAACCAATTTCAATATTTCCATCAGCATCAATTTTTGTGAATTTCAAACTTGCCGCTGGCCAAGCATCCTCTAGCCAGAAAATAAGAAATTTATCATCCGAGGTAGGTATAATTTCTAAGATATAATCATCACCATTTGAATCGACTAGCTGTATTCCTTGCTCTGCGAGAGTAATAGAGCCATCTGAGTTAAGCCTTTGGTAATAAATATCATAATTAAAGCCACGACTCTCTGACCAAAAACAACCAACTCCGTCTCCGACTTCTTTTAATTGCACACTTCTCATATCAAAAACAGCTGATAAAGAAACACCAGTAGAATCCCACATGTTACTTAACTCTTGATCTAATTTATTAATTCTTAAAAACTTTGGCGAAGACAAACCATCAAAAGTTGCAGTATAAAAATAATTTTCTGTTTTTATGTAATATGGTGTAGAAAAATCAGTTTCAGATGATGAATTATCTCCAAAAGTGAGCTGCTTACCATTAGCTGAGCTTATTTGACCATTAAAAATACGGGTCCCATAAATTTTCTTTGAGGCTCTGTTATCTTCCCAAATAACAGAATAATCACTATTATCAACTCTAAATGGTTTTGTATAATTTATATCGCCATCTAATCCCTGCATAACAGTTTTACCGTTGTTAGACCATTCCGGTTGAAAATTAGAATCAATTTTTTGTACTTTAAGATCTATGCTACCCTCTCCTTGATCTCCATAAATAATGAACAGACCACTTACTCTATCACCAATAATTGCAGGTGCATATTGGTAACCACTTTGCTCAGATATTCCAACTGGAAATTCATTAACTGGAATACCACTAGAAGAAATATTTTGATACATAATATCAATCTCTGGAAAAGTGCCTCTCTCCCAGACAACACTTACACCGCCATCACTATCAGGTGAAAACCTTGCACTGAAATCTGAAATATCGATTGGATCAACTCTTACACCATCCCCCCATTGTTGCTCACCATAAATATCTATTTTTTGAAAATATTGATCTCCATCTATTGGATCATCTCTTAAGTCTTTCCAATTGACAAACACCTCGCCAGCCTTGTTTCTTTTCACTCTTGGAGCAGTTTGGATTGCCTCATTCATTGAAACTGGTTTTGCATTTTCAAATACAAGACCTTCTGCATCTACAAACTGATAAAAAACTTTAGAATTTTCATCTCCGACTTTCCAACAAATAAAAGATTGTGAATTATTAACATAAGTAGCTCGCGGCTTTAATTCTTGCTCGTTTGATGCCGCAATTTGAATTCCATTTTCCTCAAATTCCATGACCATATCAGAGCCAAACCTTTGACCATAAATATCTGCATTTGCACCCTCTCTAAAATCAGCCCAAGCTATAAAAGCCTCATTATTACCTGCATATTCAATTGTTTTTGCGTTTTGACTTCCACCCTCCACAACTATAGGAAAACCTGACCCAGGGGAACCAATAGTGTAGTTTGAGGACACATGAGTCCCATAAATATCATCATCTATACCACTTCTTTTATCTTGCCAAGTTACAAAAACTCCTCCGAGACTATCCGTACACATATTAATAGAAATCTGTTTTCCCGCTACATTTGCTAGAGCAACACCATTTGGATCCAAAAGTATATTACCATCAGAATCGATATGCTGAATGTAGATATCACCTTGTGCATCAAATCTATAATCCACCCATGCAACATATGCACCACCTTCTCCGTCTGTAATGGAAACTGGATCCTCCTGACGACCTGGAAGATTAGTTACTACTGCACCAAGTTCCCCCCACAGAAGATCACCACTTTGGTTTATTTTATGAGCAAATATATTCCGCATGCCATATCGGGTATCAGACCATACAAAAATGGCTTCACCTTCATAACCTGAAGCTAAAGTTCTATACCATTCTACATGAACACCTTGCCTAATTGGAGCACCATCCTCACTACTAAAATCAATTGAGAATAATAGTTGAATCGAAAAGAATAGAAAAAATATTTGTTTCATTTTATTAACCTTTTATAAAAAATTATAATTTTAAATTTAGAATTTGTAAACCTTCTCTTGTGCAGACAATAATTTTATCATTCCAAAACTTTGCATTGTAAGCATAACCAATGGGAAAAATACCTTTATCAATCGGATTCGTGGGATCTGAAATATCATAAACAGAGATACCTTTTGATCCTATTGACAAAACAGCAAAACGATCTTTCACTGTAACACTATTGACAGTAAGGTCTTGAGCAAAAGGATAAGTTTTTGAGGAAGCCGATGAAAAACTTTCATTTGGAATATAAACTGCTCCAGCATTATCGCACGCAACAAAAACGCCATCTTGAACTAATTTTACTGCAAGAGCATTACCAGCTGTATTCACTCTTCCAATCAACTGTGGTTCTGAGCCTAAAGAATCTAATGAAAATACTTCAACTCCTATTTGATCAACGGTCATTGCAATCCTAGAAATACCATCTGAATCAATACCTGTGGGTTTACCTGGGGTATAAATTTCGCCTCCTGCTGAAGGAGTCCATTCAATGAACTCAATTCCAAATAAATTAGTTGTATCTAAACCATAAATTCCCCATTTCATACCATCATCATTATCTGCAGAGTACATTACAAACTCATCTTCTCCATTTGCAAATGAAATAAAATCTTTTGTCCTGGCGCTCATAATAGTATTTCTATATCTTAGGCTATCCTCACTGTCATAATTAAATATCATAACGTCTTTATTAGACTCAGTGACAAAAAGCAAATTATTAATTTTATTGTATTCAATTAGCGCAACATCTTCAAACTCTAAAAAAGATCCACCTTCATAATAACCAAAAAAACTTTTGATCAATGACATTGAATTCAAATCCCAAACTTGAACTCCTGACTGACCTGCTGCAATAAAAACAGTATCATTATTTATAGAAATATCACGAGCAAATCCATTTGTTTCAAATGAAGAGTTAATCTCATATGACCATAGATCTTCAATATTTGGCTCCATACAGCTGTAAAACAGAAGTAAGGAAAAGGTAAGCAATATTTTACTCTTAATATTTATCATAATCTATTTTCCATTCGATACTTATCCATGTTTGTAATTGATTAAAACTTTTCAGGTCTGAGACCCAATTATATGATGAGAATGTAGAGCGATCTCTCATTCTAAACGCCAACTTAACTTTCATATCTTCAAAAATTTGTTTTTTCATCCAAGCATCATACTTTGAATCTTGGTGACTTCGACCTGAATGAAGCGGGTCATTAAAATCTTCGGCATCATACTTTCGATTTTCAAGCCTATACGATATACCTAATTCATCGACTAAAATAAGGTTTTTATTTTTCACCATTGGAATATATAATTCTGAATAGTTATATGACCTATCAAAGCTACTCGGTCTTAGTGGGCTTTCATTTGACTTACTTGAAGCCCTTCCTGATTCATATTGAATTGCAATTATACCAAACTTTTTCAATCTGAAGTTTTGTTTTCCCCTTAAATAAAAAATATCTAAATCAAACTCTGTAAATGGCTTATCATAATATCTCTGTATGTAACCCAAACTAACATTTGACCATGTCTGCTTTGAAAATTTCTGTGAAATTGAAAAACTCTGATTTCTATCTGTAAATAAGCAAGGTTCATATGAACTGTTTCCAATATCTTTATTAATATAGTGTCTAAGGTAATAACTATTCAAATGGCGAATTGAATACCTAAGGTTTTTATAGCTGCCCCATTTATATTCAATGTCACCACCACCATTCCAATATTTTTTATTCTTATTATTCCGATAATCTGAGATACTAAAATTCCCTTTAAATATTATTTCATTGTTTTTGTTTTTATAAACTGTTTTTTTACCTCTTAATGAAAACTTTAATATATAGCTATCATAAGTAGTAGCATTTCCCAAAATATTTGGGTTAACTAATGCTTCTGAATAGTCTTTTTCTGAAAATCTCATTACATTATTATCATAACCTGTCGAGATACTTAACACATATTCAGTAGGCGTCGCCCCAAAAAGTAAAGTGACAAACAATAATAGTTTTAAAATTATATTTTGAATAATCATTAATATAGAATAAAACGAGTAAGAACAGTTTTTTCCTTATCAGCAATTTCAACAGTGTAAGAATGTATCCCTTTAGGTACAATAATTTCACAAGATCGCCACTTACCAGGAACTATATCTGGTCTTTCCAAAATTTGTGAAGCTGAAGATCTCTCCGTATTAAAAAAATACGTTCCTAAAACCTTTTTACCTTCCCGAACTCTTATTCTATAGGACTCTTCTTGCCCCATAGACTCATTAAATTCAAGTCTGCTCATTATTTTAAGAATATTCTTTCCCGGAGCTTCAATTTTCAATGGGAGGACTGAGGAGCATTCATAATATTTGATATCTTTTTTATTACTTTTTAGAGATACAAAATTTTTATGCACTGTAGGAGAAAGTATTTTTTTTTGTTTTCCAGGGTTTTCAAATTCTTTTGTTAGAACCCGAACCAAGGAAGGATATTTTTGTTTAGAGCTCTCGATCAGCTCAACTTTATGCTCTCCTTCTTCAAGATTTATAAAATAATTTCCAGAATAGGTATAACTATGTTTCGGATGCTGAACAGATTTAATAGATTTTTGAACTTTATATTTATGTTTAACATTTATAGTGTCCACATCATCGAGGACGATCCTATACTGAAAGGGATAACTATTACTTTTATCACGAAGAACAGGTAGTCTGGAGATAAACTCAAGTCTCATAGGGCCTTTTATATTAAAAATTAAACCTTCTGATTTAATAGGGTAATAAAGTCTTCTCTTAGAATTAACAACTAAGATTTCCTTTTCCTCCCCATTCTCGCTAGGTTTTATAAGCCGACCAGAAAGAGGGTTTAATAAAAAAACTACTAAAAAGAAGTATAGAAATATATTATAATAAGCTGTCTGGTTCATGTTGAATTAAATGCTCTTTTATTTTTTGTTTACTTTGAAAACCCACAAGGAATACACTTCCAGACACAATCAAGAAACATATTAGTGCTACTAAAAGATTATATCTTTCTATAGCATACAAACTCCCCACGCCAATTTCAGGTAATGGGATTGGTGCAAATTTCATATTATACTGCTCAATTAGAGGTCTAATATTAAGAATATGTAATCCTAAAACATTTAAATTTATAAACTTTGAAAAGACACCTTCTATACCACCTTCAGTTCCAATGGTATTCATATCAGCACGTGATACAACACCAGGTGATAAAAGTTTCAAATTAAATGAAGTTCCTAAACTGGCAACACCTCCTCCAACATTTATAATCGCATCATATGAATCAATTGAAGAATATTTATTTAAATAGTTCATTCTCTCTTCAATATTATCACTTAGTCTATCTTTCTTGATTAGAGGTATATTATGTTTTTTAATATTATCTAAAATAATATTTCGACCTTTAACAGAAAGAAGTCTCCCCATATCATTTCTTCCTCCAATAGAAGCAGCTATACTGGTAGAAAGTATTAATTCTTTTTCAAATAAAATTCTCTCCATGTCTAACCATGTAAAGTCAATTTGATTCGCACCCCATTGAGACGCACCAATACTTGAAATAGTTACAGGATTTAAGCCCAGTGCTTTACACGCAGTTAAGACAGCAATATTAGCACCCGGCATGGAACCAGTCATCAAAACAGCAACCGTATCATTTTTTTTTAGACCCAATTGATACATAAGGTCTATTACAACAGCTGCAAAATTTGGATCTAACGTTGTCAACTTAGCATCAAGGTCACCTTCGTCTGTGGTGATCAAACTATAGGGCCCACCAACAAGTCCAGTTTCATTAGGATCATTTTCAATATCAATGAAAACACTCTGCTCCATCCTATGATTTTTTAATTCATCCATCGCAGTTTTCATTAATGTTGCAGCTTTTACTTTTGAATCATATGAAGGAGAGACATCAATAGTTTTATTTTTTATTGCAATTAAAAAGCATAGGATGCTTAAAAGAGATAACGATACCAAAGTGGAAGTTCTTTGAATTGCAGGAATAAATGGTTTTTTTTTATAATTGTTCAAATAATGCACCACCAAAGATAAGAATTACAGCTAGTTTTACAATTACTGCAGTAAGTAAAACGACTGAAACCGTTCTTACTACACCCTGTCTATCCATCCAATTTGCAATTAAACCAGGGATTATATTACCAATTACTGCTACAGACCCAAGGTCTGCTTGTATAAAAATTAAATTCCGTGAAATATACCCAAAGAAAAATCCAAGAATAAGAGCTAACACTATGCGCCGTTTTCCATATAGGAAAATAAATTTCCCAAGGACTTGAATGATAAACCAAACTAAAATCGCAACTAAGAATGTTGCAAGTACTTGCAATGGTTGATGAAGAAATAGAGATACATAACCTGGCACAATAATCCCACCTGCTGTGACACCTAAAGTCTCAGATAAGACAAGGCTAAGAACAATGCCTAAACCTATGCTTACTTCAGCCATTTATCTTCAATTTAGATATTTTTTCAAGTATTTCTTGACCAGCACCTACTTGATTACCAATAGCATATATCAATGTTTCATTTGGTAAAGATTCTAATAGTTCTGTGGCCTTAGTTAATTTTTTATTTAAATCAAATGTCTTTATAATTGTTAATGGAGATAAATAGACAAGGTCATTTAAAATTTTTAAAACTTTATCTCCTCTTATAATAAAAAAATCTGGTTTTATTTTACTAAGCGTAAGCTCTATCATTTGAGCTGTTCTTCCAGGCCTATCTTCTCTTGAATTAAAGAAGATACATGTTTTTTTTCCTAGACCATACCGATCATTAATAGAATTCCAAATTCCTAAAGTTGATACGGGATCATTTGCGGCCATCCCATTAACAAATTTATACGTGCTTTCTTTTATCATTAGATCCCAAACTACTAATGCACCTACATCGGGTTTAACCTTATGCATTCCATTTAAGGCAGTCTGTCTATCAATGCCAGCTTTTTCACATACATCTATCGCAATTGCCACATTAGAACGATGCTCAATATATGTAAACAAATCAATCTCTTTTTGAGATACCGAAGTTGGATCCGAACAAACGACCTGAGAATTATTTTGCTTTGCAACAGCTTTAAGTATATCCGGTTTTTGATCTTCTGCAGTTATTAATAAAGCCTCATTAGGGATTGTATTACATAACGAATAAGCAACATCTTCTTCAGTTGGACCCATTTCTTCTAAGTGGTCAGGCCTGACGTTAGTTATTACGCCAATATGAGATTTGATCATTTGATGTTCTGCAATCCATTGATATTGAGGTTGCACAGCCATACACTCTATTACAACCGCATCAGGTTTCTCGGAAGCGAAGTATCGTAATAAACGAACCTGCTCACCTATAGATGGTAGCCTCAATCTATGGATAATTCTATCTTTTCCTTCTGGATCTATTACCCTAGGCGCAGTTCCAGTTGTTTTTGCGAATGTTTTAAGACCGCCTTCTCTTAATCCTGCTGCAACTAGTCTGGTAACACTAGATTTACCTCTTGTCCCATTGACGTGTATTCTTAAAGGAATAGAGCTAAGGGATCTATTATGAAGTTGAAATTCAATGAGTCCAGCAATACATAAGGACATTGCTAAAGCTCCTAGTAAATATAGGGGCATCATCAAAAAATTTCTAAAATATTATTACTACGGATTAGCCTTCATATCTCATAATAATCCTGATTATTGAGATTAAGTCCATCACGTTTACCATACCATCACCATTAGTATCAGCAAAAAATGCGTTCACCTCTCCCTCGTATCCAAGGTTATAATCTACTAACAGCATTAGGTCATTGACATCGACTAAGCCATCATAGTTTAAATCACCTTGTAGCCTAACACCACTACCCCTGGTGGTTATTAAGATTGAAGTTTCATCTGATAGCGTAGAAGCAGAGTTATGATAGCCATTATTAAATGTATATTGCAAACCATTTGTCATTGTGTGGTCTTCAATTCCAATTGTACAATAATCACCATGTATTTGATCCCAACTGTAGGAACCATAAGAGGTATTATTAAATTCTTTATACTGAAGCAAGATATCGCCATCTCCAGTTGGTGTTGGATAATAACTAGGATCGAATAATACAGCCTGAAAGGTTTCACGTGAATTGTTTTGGTAAGTACGAACTTCTGACCACTCAACAATAAATTTTTTCTCTGATTGATCAAACCATGTATAGACTCTTCCACCATTAGTTGTTTTTAAATCGTCCCAAAAAACTGCTATCATAGCCCTTGGTCCACCAACGCCAGGTATTGTATAATTCCTAAAAGACTCCATGTCTGTTGAACCCATAGAAATCCAACCGTTTGAACAAATACTTATTTGATCATAATCCTGACCATAAAAAGTAAATGTGAAAGGTAAGTTAACAACCTGTACATCATCTCCATTATCGCCAGCATCAGAAAGTGCACTGAGATGGGTACCCGGGCCTCCTTCACGATCATCTATTTCAATCCAATTGTAAACAGGAGCAAGAGTATAATCAATATCTTCATTATCGTATATGTAGTAACCGTGAGAATCTGGACCAACTGGATCCGTGACTGAGGCTACCCCTATTTGCAATGGAATTAGATTATTTGAAGCATATCCATCATCTGTTTGAATATTTACAACTAGGTATGCTATTGTCCCAGGAATTGTTCCATCTAATGCATTGATCTTAAACAGATTTTCACCATTATAACTAGATTCTCCAGAAGGAATTCCTGACCATGAACCCGTATTATCTATGATTTCAATAAATGGTGAAGAAGAGGTTAATGTACCAGCAACCGGCTGTGAATTTGTTGACCCTTTATTTTCCAAATTAATTTTAATATCTGATGACATACCAGGAGTCAATATGTCTGTCGCAGTTCCAACTACATCAATATCACCTGCAATTATTTTATTTCCAGAAACATATATATTCAAGATACCCTGGAAAGTATTTTCTTCATTATCCAAAAAATCAACAATTATTTCTAAGTTAGTACCATCTTCAATCCCTTCATCGAGAACTACGATATAGGGTAGTGAATTCGATGAAGTACCACCCGCAGACATATCACCGAATTCATTAGAATTCGAGGCTATTTCAATATTATTACTTAATGATGAGATGGTTCCTAAAACAGCTGTTGAATTTTCAGAGCCATAGTTTTTTGCATTAATATAAAGCTCTAATGTTTCCCCACTATTAGCAGTTGCATTAGAGTTTCCAATCGAGCTCCCCGTATTATCGTCGATAATCTGAACTGGGTTTTCGGCTATATTGACAGAAACACCAGAGTCATAAATCTGAAAAGAGCTTTGATAAGGATAGTGATTCTTTTTGGTAACAGTTAAAAGAACCTCTCCAGTTTGAGTAGTACTCACTGGCAAACGGATGAATCCTTGATCATTTGTATATCCAGATTCGACCATTACTCCATCCATTAAAATTGTTACCCATGCATTTTCAACATTACCAATATCTTTAGAAACATTTATATCAATAAAATTTGTTCCTTTTGCTATTGCATATGAATGGTCAACTGTTGTTAGCTCAGGATAAGCACTCCACATTTGCAAGGAGGACTCACCCATTAGACTATTCCAATGAACAAATATATCTGAAAAGTTATTGGGATTATCAGGGTAATTTTGATACAACATCATCTTACCGTACATTAATGCACCACCAGCAGAATTAATATTTTTGATGAGACTTCCATAATAAAATCCCATGTCCACTATATTATTAAACATTGTGTGTGTACCTGTTGTGGCAGTACCAATACAAACAACGGATCCTTTAGGATTGGACGATGTACCAGCTCTGATAAATGTTTCCGACAGAGCTTCTTCTTGCCCAAAAGAGCCAGTACCACAAGTTATCACTGTCGCAACAGGAAGCATAAACCCATTTGATGTACCATTTACATTACTATCACCAAATCCACTTACACCATAAAAGCCTCTATAATTAAAAAATGAGACTCCATCTGAAATTCCTGATTGCATTTGACCTGGGAATGATCCTCCATAAACAGTATTCACCTCTTCAAAACCAACCATATCAAGAATATCATGGATCGCTTCATTTGTAATAACACATGATATGCCAGAAGTGCTCTGATCACCAACTAGACATGCACGTTCGAACCAATTTTCATTCATGTAGGGATTTGACTCATAATTAATAGTTTTACTCACAATTGTATTCAAATGGGAGCTTGTTTCAAATGATAAACGACCTAAAAATACTTCTGGGAAGTTATCCCCACCTTCTAATGTTGAATAAGGGTGATCTCCATCTCCGTTATATCCGCTCATTGATTCAACCCAAGTTGGGATATCATATGCTCCAGTTACATCACCAACAATGTTTACGTGAACAGGTGGATTATCCCATGTTTCATAAGCATTTTCTATATAATCTTTTAAATTATTTCTATCATTAACAATATTAGAGCTAGAAACAAAACTTACATCATAGCCAACTCGCTCTTTCCATTTCATTAATTGTTCTATTGTTCCAAAAAGATTACCAATGTTGTTAGGTAAGACATACAATATTGCAGGGCGCTGGTATTCTACATCCTCGCGTTCTGTAGTACTGTAATTAACGACTATAGACTCATAAAGAACTTCAAATTCTTTTGACCTTTTTCTTGGAATAAAAGGAATTTCACTTGTTTCTGTTTCAATTAATGATATTTCTGCGTCTTTAATAATTATCAACTCTTTTGAAATTGGATTGTATCGAAACGGAGTCAAGGTAATTTGAGTCATAACTAGATCTCTCATAACAATAGGGTCAGATGCTTTGGCTATTTCAGAAGGAAAAAGTTTATTTTGTTCATAAGCATTACCTTTTAGAGCATTCCCAGTCAAGTCACGTTCCCAACTTTCAAAAGGAATAATGTCTATATTTTGAAGAGTTTCTTGTTCAATAATCTCTACCTGAACTTCGATTCTTTTATTCGGGCTGATAGCATACATTGTAGAAACAGTTGGAAGATACGGTTCTCCTGGCTTTGCAACCAAACCATCACCTTGCTGAATAGTTGGCTTTATATATTGATTGCCATTCTGTTCAACTTGTTTTAATTCATATCCATAATTTTTGAATCGTAATTTTTTCTCATTTAAGGTCGATGTAACCTCGAAACCATTAAAAGGGACGGCTTCTGACTTCTCTGCAGTATATCCGAAACAAATAACAAGTAATATTGTTAATTTTTGAAAAAATCTTTTCATTTAATCCTCTATTACATAATCAAAAAGTAAAAAAAATCTGGATAATAAAAGCTACCAATGTAAACTAGCGTTGCAGCGATGGTGAAAAATGGCGCCATCGGCATCGCTCTGTCTCTATTAAAGCCCTTAAATATAGAAACGACTATCCAGCTAAGCAAACTCAACAGAGAGGCAAAAAATAAAGTTAATGCCATCCTCATCGGCCCTAGCATTGCTCCAAGAACGATACCTAATTGAATATCACCAAACCCCATACCTTGTCTTTTTGTTATGAACCACATGATGCCTAAAATGAATAAAGGAATCAAAGATCCAATAAAAATGCCCCATAGTGCAGCCGTAAGAAAAATATTTCCAAGAGCAACGTTAACAGATGCAAAAAAAATTCCTAATAAAATGAAGATTAAAGGAATTTGATATGTTCTGTAATCAACAAATGATATTGCAAAAAGAGTAATAGAAAGCAATCCAAAAGGGATCGCCTCTATCAAATCAAGATTTAAAAAACTCCAAACTGAAATAAATATAGATAAAAGCTCTAAGGATATATTTTCATGGTTTAAAGTAAAATTGTCTATTTCAATCCAGTTAATTATTCTTTTAGCAATATGCCCAAAAAAAATACCAAAAAATATTCCAAAAATAATCATTTACTCTACAAACCAGACTGAAGAGCAGATCCTAGGTGAAAAACTGGTAGATAAGTTAGAACGACCATAAGGGCAATTACCGCTCCAACCAATAAAATTAATAATGGCTCTATAAGAGTAGTCATCCTTTCGACTAAAGCATCTACTTGCTTTTGGTAATATATAGCAGCTCTATCAAGAAGATCGTCTAGCTCACCTGTTTCTTCACCTGTGGATGCAAGCTGAAGTAATATAGAAGGAAAAACCTCTGTTCGCCTGAGCGCGGTTGAAATATTATAACCATCTCGGATATAATCAGATGCATTATCAATAGCTTTAGCATAGACTTTATTATCAACAACTTTTCTTAATAGCGCTGTTGTTTCTAAGACAGGGACTCCAGCTCCAATTAAAATCCCAAAAGTCTTACAAAATTTATTTAAAATTGATTGTTCAAGAAGTGATCCAAAAACAGGTATTTTTAGTTTTACAGAATCAAGAGCATAGCCACCTCTTTGGGTTTTTGAAATTAACCAAATGATCGAAGTAATTGTGAAACCAACAAAAAATAAAAACCCTACATTGTTGGTAAACCATTCACTGAAGTCTATCATCTTTCTAGTAGCTGGAGGTAAACCAGCACCTAATTGAGCATATACTTGTGAAAATTTAGGAATAATAACAAGTAACATCACCATCAACATACAAATCAAAAAAACTATCATAAAGATTGGATAATTCATAGCAGATTTCACCTTGCGACGAGTATCATCTAAGTTTTCTAAGTAAGAAGAAAGCTGCTCAAGTATTTCGTTGAGATTACCACTTACTTCTCCAGCTTTAACCATAGCTATAAAAAGATTGTTAAAAACACCAGGGTGCCTTGAAAGAGACTCTGACATATTTAAACCTTTTCTAATGTTATCGCTCACCGATGATAAGACCTTTTGGAACTTCCTATGCTTCTCTTCAGCGCCCAAGCTCTGTATTGCTCTCTCTAAGGTTAAACCTGCGGAAAACATTGTGGCTAATTGTCGTGTAAAAAAAACAATATTTGCCAATGGTATTCTATTTTTAGCTTTCTCTATTGATAGTTGAATTTCATCTAAAAAAGGGCCTAAGAAATCAAACGTATCATCCACTTCTTTTAAAGTTATAACCATCTGTCCGTTTGTAGTAAGCTTTTGAATGGCATTGTCAAGAGAATCTGCTCGTATTTCGCCCTCTTTCCTATTTCCCTCAGAGTTTTTAGTTAGGTAGTTATAGACAGCCATTATAACTCTTCTACTGTAGACCTCAGTATTTCTTCTACAGATGTTGTACCATCAAGTACTCTCTCAAGTCCAGCATCTCTGAGTGTGATCATCCCATTATTCAGGGCTGATTGTCTGATTTCATCTTCGTTAGCATTATCAAAAACTAATTTCCTAAGATCTCTAGCCATTGGAATCATTTCAAAAATTGCCAGTCTACCTCTATATCCTGTATTTCTACAATCAGCACAACCTTTTCCGTGGTATAAAGGACCATTGATCTTTGAACTATCTAAACCTACTAAGGCTAATTCTTCATTCGTTGGGGTGTATTCTTCCTTGCACTTATCACAAATTTTACGGACTAACCTTTGTGCCATAACAAGGTTTAGACATGAACCAACTAAAAAAGGAGCAATCCCAATATCCAGTAAACGAGTAATGGTTCCAGGAGCATCATTTGCGTGAACTGTTGAAAAAACTAGATGACCCGTTAGTGCAAATTTCACTGCAATATCCGCAGTCTCTTCATCTCTAATTTCACCAATTAATAGAACATCAGGGTCTTGCCTTAGTATAGACCTCAGTGTGGCGCCAAAAGTTAAACCTATATCCTCAAAAACCTGAACTTGATTAACCCCATCAAGCTGATATTCAACAGGATCTTCAACTGTTGTAATATTTGTTCTATCACTTTTTATTTCTTTTAATGCAGCATAAAGTGAAGTTGACTTACCTGATCCCGTCGGACCAGACACCACTACTAGACCATAAGGTTGATTAATAACTTTTTTAAAAGTACCTAAATTTCGCTGGGGGAATCCAAGTGATTTAAGATTAAAATCAAATCCAGTTTTGTCTAATAATCGCATTACTACTTTTTCGCCATAAACAGTAGGTAATATTGAAACACGAATATCTATATCTTTCCCAGGAGATTTTATAGAAAACCTTCCATCTTGAGGTAGCCGTTTTTCAGCAATATTTAAATTAGAAAGTATTTTTATCCTTGTGACTAAACCACTCAAAGATGATACAGGAGGCGTCATAATTGTTTGCAGTACACCGTCAACCCTGATTCTTACGTAGACTTGCTTCTCCATGGGTTCAATGTGGATATCGGTAGCTCTTTCTTTGATTGACTCAATAAAAATAAGATTGACTAGTTTTACAATGGGCGCGTCTTCATCAGAAGCCTTATCTGGAGAAAGATCTACGATCTCTTGCGATCCTTCTTCTCCAGAAACTACAGTAATACTGTCTATAGTTTCAGCAACCTCAGCAGTTTTTTGAATATCACCATAAACCTTATCTAATGACTTCTCTAGTAAGGTTGGCCCAACAACGAGTATGTCTGGATTCAAACTGGTGAGTCTCTTAATGCTATCAATAGCTACAACATCTTCAGGGTCTTCCATTGCTACAACAATAGTTGTATCATTCTTACTAACACCTAGCACTCTATTTTCTCTTGCAAAATCTTCAGGTATAAGAGCTGCGACACTAGAATCAGCTTCCAGTAAAATAAAATTATCCGCTTTTCTGTATCCTAATTGTTGGCTATAGGCGTTTGTAAAATCATCTTCTTCAATAAATCCCATTTCAATTAAAGTTACACCTAACTTGTCATTTGTGGTTTTTTGTTGAGCCAACGCTTCGTTTATTCCACTTTCAGTAGCCTTACCATTATTAACAAGTATTTCACCAATTTTGGAAAACTGTGGATTGAAGTTAGACGTCATAATTATTTCCCATTTTTATTTTTTTAATAGCATTACTCACAAGGCGCTGGGGATCGAACAAGCAAAATATCTAAAGGATCACTACTTGTAATTTCCGGAATTAACAATGTAGCAGATAAACTAGCCGTGAAATCATCATAAGAACAGGTAGATGGATCTGTAGTATCATCTATATTTGCTAAGGTGCATACAGCTTGGTCAAATTCAACCATTATCCTTGCGTAACCATCAGAATCTGTTTTTACAACTGGTTCACAATTTATCATTGAGTAGCCATTCCACTGCCCATCGCCCTCGCCTTCATCAAATGTGTTTTCAATACCATCTAATCCATAATCATCAAAATTTTCAGAAACCTCAGAGTTTTCTAGAACACCTAGAGAATCTAAAAAAGAATCATGATCGTCATTATTCGAACCTTCATCCACGGTACTAGGATCGTCATCTTTTCCGTAGTCACGCCATGTGAAGCATAAGTCACCCTCACCAGCGTCAGCAGTTCCATCTGTGGTGTCAATACCAAAATCTTCATATGCTTCGTACCCAATTTCATAAAATGCATTAACACCTGTTCCATTAAATGATACAGGTGCACCAACTACAGGATTACCATAAAAATCAATGACAAGCGCGCTAATTTGAATCAATGCCGGATTCGGGTTTAAACTAAAGTCGTAATAAGTAGAATTTGATAATAATGAAACTTGTCCTGGGAGAAAAAATAAAGTTGCATCACCTTCACCTTCATTAACAAATGAAACAACTGAATCTCCATTTGCACCAAAAGTAAGAGCCCTCACTTGGCCAATAGCACCGATAGCATCGGTTGAGTAAACCATATTTGATCTTGCCACACCTGAGGTCGCCGTGCCACTTAATATACCTGTATTATTAGTAAAGCTCACACCTTCAACAAAAGCATCAATACCAGTAGCTGGAGGTAATGGAGAAATATTCCAATAAACATAGGTCGAGTCCTCAACAGGATTATACCATTTATCATAAACGATAGCAGCACATTCTGTTTGGTAGAAACCACCTCCAATTGCCTCTGTACTATTTGGATCATATTCAGCTTCAATATAGTAAGGCGCGCCAGAAGCAATGACGACAGGAACGGTAATACTCTCCAAATCATCATTGAGAGTATCACAAATAGTTGTTTCAATAGTGTTTGTTGTCGCGATTATCCTGACTGGTCCAGGCTCAGTACCACTATTCAATGAAACCGTTGCTATTCCATTTACCGATTCAACTAATACCTCAGTCAGTCCAGGTGTATTCAAATAAGACTCTGACATTGCCGGCTCCAATTTAAAACTAACCAGTATAGGAGTTGTCAGAAGGTTACCATTGTTATCGTAAATCTCAGCTTTTATATCTGTAGATTCAATTCCTCCACCATCTTTAACAACAATTGTGCTTGGATTAGAGGATGGGATCTCAATGTACGAGCAAGAACCAACTGCACTCTCTGTGCCAATTATAATTTGCTTTGGTGCCGTTACAGTGTCTCTAATTGCAGGGTGCCAGAAAGTTGTATTTACAGTACCAGGCCCTACATTATCGCTGAAACTATAAGATTCAAATGTGGTGTTTACTCTACCAGTTGCATCAGTATAGCAAGTATCTCCACATGTAACAAATCCATTCTCTGATTCAATATCTAACAGAACTCCACTTAATTCATTTCCATATGCATTCTCAAGAAGAACAATAAAAGGAGTACTCTCGCCCAATTCTACTTGAGCATTTGCTGTAATATTCATAGTGTAAGGCCATACTTGGCTACTCTCTTTAAAAACAGAAAATTCAATATTATCGATAATTTCAGTGGTGTATTTGACTTTTATTATGGCTCCAGAATTTGAAGCAGTTTCAATTTGTTCTTGATCATCATCTGGTGTAAACATAGCGTAAGCAAACCCATTTCCACCTAAGTCTGGAAAACCAAATCTTTTAAAGTTAGGTTCAAACTTAGTTGATGGACTATCTGTATCCCAACTACCACTTACTCCCGTAGTCGAAAAAGACAAGGATTTTTCATTAACACCTGCTCCATCAGCATCTAAAAGTCTTGCTATAACCACTATAGAGGTTTCCCCTCCTTGGGATATCACCTCACCTACGATCGTAGGGTTATCAGTGGCACCAGTGATACTAACAAAAGTAAGCTCAAGCGATCCTTGCTCAACTGCTTCATCCACACTTGTTGGCAGACGATCATCACATGAAAAATTCAATATTGAAAGGGAAAGCATTAGAAGAAACCAGATTAAATTATTTTTTTTCATATTACTCAACCTCACTTTGTTCAGAATCTAAATCCTGTGTTTCATTATAATCTTTTATAGATGAATTTTTTGTTACGTATTTTTCATATTTAATCATTTCTTCTGATTTTACAATCCCGGAATATTCATCAACTATAATTCTTGGAGTAATTTGTATTATCAAATCAGTTTTCCTTTCAATAATACTACGCGAAGTAAAAAGCTTTTCGCCTAACCATGGCAACCTATGAAAAAAGGGTAATTTATATGTGGTTTGTTTTTTATCATTACTGAGGAGACCTCCTATAACGATAGACTCGCCATCTTTTACTCTAATGGTAGTCGATGAAGTCCTACTTTTAACTCTAGGAATATTTGCATCAGGACCGATAAACTCAAAAATAGTTGAAACTTCTGGTTCAACTTTAACAGTAATATACCCATCTGTATTTACTGTAGGTGCAATATTTAATTTAATACCTACTTCTTCTTTTTGCACCTGTACTTGACCTCCAACTCCTCCAGAACTCAATATATAGGGAACAATATCAACTAGTTTAATACTTGCCTCTCGACCATTGATTGTAGTTAATCTAGAATCTGCAAGAACCTCGGCTTTATTATTCCTGAGCAGCATATCTAATGTCAAATCAAATGCTGTTAATTGCCTACTGAAATATTTTGGTACTATTCCAGTCTTATCTTTTTCAAGTAACCCACTCAACCTGTTAAATGGCATCGTCGCAGGAAGGTTTCCAATAGTTTGATCATCTGGAATAACAGAACCGCCTCCAGTTGTTAGGGGAACACCATTTTCTGCTAGTACAGTGGTGTATGAAGAAATTTTAGACCAATCTAGTCCTGTTTTATCTTCGATATCAGCAGCAACTTCTATCAGGCGAGTTTCTAACATAATTTGAATTGCAGGTACATCAACTTGTTCCACTACTTGTATTATTTCAGCAATTTTTTTAGGTGAGGCATGAACAAGAAGTTTATTACCAGGGATATCAACTTGAACTTGATCTGAAATATCCTGTAGTAAGCTTTTTACATCCTCAGCAGCAGCATATTTAAGAGTTACCACATATGTTGTGACACCCACCTCTTCTTTTAATTTTTTAGGATCAGCAACTAAAAATGAATTCCCAACAACCTCGTAACTTAGTCCAACAGCCCTAACCACTAGGTTGATGGCTTGTTCTATAGGAACTTCATCAAGGTGAATAGAAACCTTATCCTGTTTATTAACGTTAGGGTCTGTAACAATATTGTAACCGCTTTCTTTGGCAAGGATTGCAAGAATACTAGGTAAAAAAGCGTCCTCAGCATGGATAGTTATTAAAGTATTATCTTCCACTTCTTTTAAATTTTGAGCGGATGAAAAGTTTATAAGCCCAAATATAATAAGAGGTGAAAAAATCTTTTTTAAATTCATATTAATTAATCCCTTGATAATTTTATTTAGTTTTTAGCTAGCTTGCCTCATAACCTGGAGCAGGATATGACTTTATACCATTGCTTGTTTTAATCTTAACTTGCGTTCCATCGATTAATATAATTGTTCCAATATTAGGAATATCATCACCTGTTGCAACTGTAAAAGCTTTTCCTCTATAATCGATTTGAGCTTGAAATGAATTTTTTCTTTGGTAAACAAATGCGACTCTTAAAGCATTTCTATTTCTTTTGACTTTCCGACCAGAACCATCAGCTAAACCTAGAACATTTGTCAATAGCATTGGAGTTTTATCAACAGAAAATTTGAATTTACTTCTATCTTCAAGGCGACTTTCGAGATATGATATAATGTTCTCAAGTTCCTTATCAGTTCCAAATTGGATATTTGCGGATCTTTTTTTCAATTTATTATATTTTTTGTTCATCGGAAATATTTTAAAGCTCATCGCAAGAATTGAGAGGATCGTTATTCCAATAAGCAAATTCCAGATTGTTAAAGATCTATCGCTCATGAGCTAACCTTTGATTTTGACTTTACCAATGTTATAGTAGATAAATTGACAGAAAATTCTTGAAATATAAGTTTTTCTTCATCAGTATTTGCTTTAATCCTCTCAATCCCATTTTTTACTTCAAACTCATCAACAGTAATCAACCTAGGTGATCGTTCAACCTCAGATAAAAACTTTCCAAATTGATCAAAGGTGCATTCAAGGTTGATTATATATGGTGCTTTAAAATATGTCATTTTATCTATTCTTGGTTTTGGTTTTATACCAAGTAAACGAATATCCAAATCTTGAAGCATATCAGTAAGATTATTCAAAAACGGTAGATTCGCATCATCTGCTAGTGAATCTGCTTTTGATAAAGCTAAGTTTTCTTGAAACAGGGTAAATACTCTATCTAATTGACTAGCTAGAATCTGTGCACTAATTAAATTTTCATTTAGTTCTTCTTGTTCTTCTTCCAAAATTTGAATTCTAAGAGGTTTATCACTAATTAAAAAAGAAGAACTAACCCAGTAGCTTATTGACAAGAATATCAATGCACCAAATAAAAAAATGTTCCTTTTTTCTGCCATTTCGAGCCCTTATTAAAATAGTTTCTTATTATTTTTCTTAATACTAGCTTCAATTTCAAATCTAATGATATCTTGCCCTCTAATACTCACCTTGCTATGACCGACATATTTGATACGGTTAAAATCGCCAGAGAATTCTTCATTATTTCTGAGAGTCTGTACATATTCATCAATAATTTCAAAATCTTTTCGATCTTCAAAAGTGAGTGCAATACCTTTTAAAACCAGTTTATTTCTCTTATACCTTAAACCAGTGATTGCAATATCTCCAGGAGTTAAAGATCCCATCTTTTCTAAATTTTGAGCCCATAAGAATCTGTCTTGCTCTAAATCTGCAAAGGATAGAATATCATATTTAGAAAGGTTTTTCCCTTGAGACTGTAATTGATCAATTTCACCTTTCAACCTTCCGATCTCAGTTTCTTTCTGTTCAATAATTCCATTATACCCTAAACTAATCATCCAAACTCTAACGTTGGCACCCAATAGTACTGTAACGAGCAAACCGAAAAGAATCCAACGTACTCTTTCTTTACTTCTTTCGATGAGTGTCTCTGCACTTTCAGCTTTATTAAGGTTTATTATTATATATTGCTTACTCAATGCTCATTCCCCCACGAATACCTAGACCAAGAGCGGTAGTATATTGACTTTTATTTGAGACTGAAATATTTTCCACACCATTCATATTTTCAAAAGGATCTAAAATGGCGCACTCAATATTCAACTTTTCAGTAACAAACTCTGTTAAACCGACTGTTTCCGCAGCACCTCCAGTCAAAAATATTTTAAGAAAGAAGCTCTGCCCTGTCTGTTTCCCATAGAACCTTAGGGATCTTCTCAAATCTTCTACTAAATTATCATAAACTGTTCGTTCGGCAATTCCAACAGAATCTGAAGCTTTACCATCAACATTAGTTCTTAAAGAGCTTAAACCTTCTTTAAAAAGTATATCTTGTGCCTCAACGTACGGAATATCTTTTTTATCGGAGAGCTCTTTGATAAAGTGATGTCCTCCTAATGGAAGATCTCGAGTGAAGAACTGCTGTCCTTTTCCGTATACTATCAATGAAGAGGATATTGCTCCAATATCCAGAAGCACCACCAATCCATCTTCTGGGATATCTTTTGTGAATGAGAATGCATTACTTATAGCGATTGGATTTACATCAACTACCCCGGGCTTTAGACCACAATCTTTGATAAGGTCCATGTGATTATTCAAAACACCCTTTGTGCAGGCAACTAAACCTACATCTATTTTATCAACTTCTTGTTTATTAGAGCCCAAAATTTGATAATCTATAACAGCATCCGTTCCATCCATAGGAATATGCTTTCTAGCTTCAAATGTCATGGCAGACTCAAGTTCTTCTGAAGGCATTTCCATGGTTGTAATTTGCTTAACACTGGCGAACGAACCATTCACTCCAGTAATAAGACCTTTTACTTTTTTAGGGTTAAATTTTTGTTGACGAAATAATTCCTTCACTGCCATAACCCAATGTGATTTATCAATTTTTTCTGGATCATAAGTAGTATTCGGTTCGGGAACTAATCTTGAACCAGCATCTAAAATTTTATATCCATCTTTATTCTTTTCAACCGCCACCATTTTTACATATTGGCGTCCTATATCTAATCCTAAGTACATTTTATTTAAGACCTAATCTTGAGTTTGAGTTTTGGCTTCACCATATGATGCCATCTTTAAAATAACAGTATTATTTGAGTTTTGTAAATCAGGGAAATACGGCGGAGGTTTCAATTGCAAGTTCCAATCATAATTGTAATTTTTATCATAACCAACACCTGGTGAAGTATTATATGGTCCAGGATAGTTCCTCTTCATATACCCTCTTTTGAATTGAACAACTGACCCCCATAAATTTACTGTCCCTCGATCATCATCATTTCCCGTGTATACACCGCCGGTATTTTGGGGTCTGAAAAAATTGCGGTGTCCACCTCTTCCATCTGCAATAACACCATAGCTTAGTCCATCATTCCAATTATGATAGTCAGCTAAAGAGTTTTGCCAATAATGAGAAAGAAAACCACCATTCATAGCTAGAATAGCTGCATTTATTTTAATATCAGATCCAAACTGACCACCTCTTGCACCATTAGGCCTTGTATTTGCAATAATAACACTTCCCCCAGCAATCAAACCCATTACACTATTTGATCCTCCGTCCATTGGATGCACAACCGCACCATTTGAATAAGAATCTGAAAAAATCAGATCATCAATCAACCATATATTTCCCCAAACTCTATCAATAATTTCAGGGTCATCGTGCCTTCTATATTCGGTATAATCATCTGTTACTATTGTAAACTGTCCATCTACAATGCCTCTAACAAGAACCTGACCTCCTTGAACGTAAATAACCTGAGGAGAATTACCTGTTGGGAAAAAAGATCTAGACATATGAACATATTCACTATTATAAATGAGATCTGGACAAGTAAAGATATCACAATTTGTACCTCCAGCCGTCCAATAATCAAAGTCAAAATGCTGGATATCTCCCGCTCTGCAAAATTCACTATCATTATTGTAGTGATTATGATAATAGTTCATCGCATTCCATTCAATATCTTCATCTAAGCCAGTTGGAGCGCTTTCATTTTTAAACGTTATTGATTCGCCCAGCGTAAAACCTGCTATAGCAGTATTTGGAGCTCCTGGAGGATTGGATGTGAAAAAACTTGTAAAAGAGATTCTAAAATTAGCTTCATTAAACCCACCTACACCAATGACTTCAGCTCCACAGACTACACTTCCATCAGCATTACTAAGGGAAATAATATCACCGCTTTCAAATAAATCAGCTGCCATACTCACACCATTAAGATCTGGCAATGAAGCCATGAGTATACCGCTTTGATTCGCCATGGTATACCCAAAGCCTGGCTCAAACCCAGGAGGGGCCCCAAAAAAATTAATCGTTCCAGGTGTAGTTAAATCACCTGTATTACCCCAAGTAAATTCAAACTCAACTGGAGGATTTCCAATTGGAGGGATATTATATAGCCATTGGGCAGCCCAATAACCACCCTCAACAAAGTTAATCTCTGTCATTATAAGAGAATCTTTTTTACCTGATCTGAATAGCTTAGAATCAGCTACAAATGTTTTTGTTGCGTTAGCACGAGCAGTCTGAGCAGAGTTATCTGGAGGAAAGATTATGGTGGAGACCGTATCTAAAATTGTATTACCATCCTCATCTTCAAAAATACCTTCATCACATCCACCCCAACTCCCAATGCCACCACCATTATCAACGGCTTCTTTAGTGATATTTACCTCACCACTGAACTCAGGACAACCATAATTACTAAATGCCATATTTCCATTTGTATGTACTTTACCTTCCAGTTGATCTCCAGATCCAAAATTAACAGTTCCAGTATTCCCTGGCCCTATAGGCTCTTCAACATCCGTAAAATACATAAATTCTTCAAAGCCTTGCGGAACCATGGTCGTATAAACTCTTCTTTCGATAGTCACGTTGGTTCCACTTGTATTTATATACTCTGATATACCCGTTGAGTAAGCCTTATACTCCTTACGTGTTGAGTTTGGTATAAGTTGAGTTGAACACGCAATATCTTTATAAATTCCAATTGGCTGTCCTTTCTCATCTTCGCCATAGTTTACTCCGCTGGATAAAAGTAGTGTATCACCTGTTATATACGGTAAGGCAACTATCCCAACATCATTGAGTCCAGCCTCGGCAGAATAAAGTGCTTTCCATTCAGCATAACGGTATTTTTCCATTGCGGATTGACTAAATGAATTCTTTAAATAAGCAACTGTAAAAAACATGCTAACTAGTGTAAATAGCAATGCAAGTGGAGCCGCACTTCCTTTTAAACCTCGCTTAAGCATTATCAGCACCCATTGCGTTAGTAATTTTTGATTGTATGTAAGCAGTACCTAAAAAAACAGTCCTATGATATGTATGAAGCTCTTTTACCGGTTGAGAAAACTCATCCATCACATCCGTTTCCATGGCAAGAGTTAGTGTCAAGTGTATATACGAATTTTTAAACAAAGAAAGACTTGGACTACCCTGCATCTCATAGTTAGCTAGAAAATCATCAACATAGACAGTTCTTTGATTTTCACCTCGAAATACCCCTTTGCTTGGAAAAGTCAAAACACCATCAACTGGGACACTGTTATTGAATTTTATTCCAGAATTCTGATTGCACGATATGGCTATTAATGGAGATATATCAGTAAAGTATTCATATAAATTTATAGTAGCAAATCCATTTTGACTTCCAATTTCCACTTTTTGAGCTAGGTTAAGCTCTCTGGTAATTTCTCTCATAATATTATTACCATATTGTCGAATATCCTGCCTTACTGTGTCAGACTGATAATGCAGCATTACAGCTTGAGCTCCGCTAGTCATACCTAAGGCAATAATAGCCATGACGACAATCGCTGCAGATAATTCAACCAAAGTCATACCTGCACGGGATCTCTTTAAGATAATTTTTATCAAAGTTCAAATACCGTCATAATAGTTGATATTTTTCGTTCTCTGTTTACACGACTAGAATATCTTGAACTAGGGGAAGAGAAACGGTCTGACCACTTTATCCAACATTCCAATTCATATCTAGTGAAATCAGTTGAACCAAACTCATTGAAACCATTTAATCTACGTAGATCATAGTATAACTTTGCTTCGATTGAATTTTTCTGATTGAGTCCACCAACTAAATATATTGCATCACCGTCAGGATCACCGGCACGCTCGCTTGGCGATAACCTTCCATCAGCAACTCTACCTTTCCAAAACTCCATATAATTCAGAAGCTCCTCTGTCGCCCGTTCTTTAATTTCTAAAGAATGTAGTTCGCCCCTAGCATGAACAACACCCATCATGAGTCCAACACAAGCAATGGAAATAACAACGGTTGCAGTCATTACTTCAATAAAGCTAATTCCAGAGCTAGTCTTTTTCATGTCAATTATAATGTGTTTTGCGCAAATAGCTTTGGGTTTTCGGCAATACTTTGAGCCATTTTCCTTTCAATTTCACCTTTAGACACAAGCCTCTGAAGATCTTGATCAAGTGATTGCATTCCTTCAACGCCTCCAGATTGGATTATTGATGGAATCTGATAAATTCTATCTTCCCTAATTAGATTTCTAATTGCAGTATTTGCAATCATTATTTCGCAAGCCGGTATTCGTCCCTTACCATCTTTTGTTTTAAGCAGTTTTTGAGCGACAACAGCCTCCAAACTCTCGGCAAGCATCGAACGTATTTGTCCTTTCTGTCCCGATGGGAAAATATCAATTATTCTATCAATAGTTTTTACTGCACTAGATGTATGCAATGTTGATAAAACTAAATGACCTGTTTCTGCGGCTGTAAGAGCTAATGAGATTGTCTCAAGGTCTCTCATCTCTCCAACTAAAATAACATCAGGGTCTTCTCTCAAAGCAGATCGCATAGCATTTGCAAAACTATGAGTACTAACACCTAGCTCTCGCTGATTGATCAAACTTTCTTTTGTCTCATGATAATATTCAACAGGGTCTTCAATAGTAATGATGTGACATTTCTTTTGTATATTAATATGATCAACCATTGCTGCTAGCGTTGTACTCTTACCCGATCCAGTTGGACCTGTCAAAAGGACTAATCCCCTGTTAATCATTGCTAGGCTTTTCAATACTGGAGGAATACCTAAGTCATCAAAGTCTTTTACTACCTCCGGAATAGTTCTAAAAACACCAGCAGAACCTTTTATTTGATTAAAAATATTTACACGAAATCGACCTTTACCCTCTAAACTAGCGGAAAAATCGATTTCTTTTCTTTCTTCAAATGTTTTTATTTGCTCTGAATCCATGCATTGTTTGATAATAGAATCCATGTCTTCTTGAATGAGAGATTCCATATTAAGTCTCTGCATTGTACCATTGATTCTAACCATTGGAATAGATCCAACACTTAAGTGCAAATCTGATGCTCCACTATCTACTGAATATGAAAGCAGTTTATTAAGGTCCATCGAAAGCTATTCTCCTTCTGGTGAACCATACCCAGTAAATTTACCTAAATCTGCATCATACACAACTTGCTTCCCCGGGCCACCGGACATCTCTTCAGTACTACTTGCTGTGATTCTTCCACCTTGATCATTTAACTGTAAATCAAAAGTCCATTTTAATTTCGTAGAACGGCTGACATCAAGTTGCCCAGCTCTTTCCAGCTCGTCAACTTCAGATGGCCACTCTCCTCGAGTTTGATAGTACATCTTTGAAGCATTATTAATATTTGACATTACAGTTCTTGCCTCGGAAGCATAACCACTTTCAACATAAGTCAAGTAAGTTGGAAGTGCAATCACTGCTAAGATAGCTACGATTACAACTACAACCATAATTTCTATCATTGTAAAACCAGAGGTTGAGTTACGTTTGAGATTCATTTTATTGCTTCTCCTTATTTCTATTTTTTGAAAAATTTAATTTTTTATTTACCTATAAGTTTATTTTACGGATTACTCGACTAAAAAGATAAACGAAAAGAAGTGTGATTATACTCACATTTACATTATACTACTTTAAAAAAAGTATTTTTTTTGTTTGATTGAAAGAGCCCGACGAAAGCCGGATAATATACATGCCAGTTGAGACGAATTGCCCAAGTTGATTCTCAGCATTCCAATTCAATTGATATCGCCCAGGACTATATTCTTTTTCAGTGAGCACATCAACAAGTTCTCCATTTAGATTGTAAACTGAAACTGTTAGGAAGCTTTGTTTTGGAACTTCAAAATTAATTTGCGTTACTGGATTAAATGGATTTGGATATGGTGACTTTAATAAATAGTTAACCGGAAAGAAGTTTTCTTTCTCTTGCTCCAACATCTCCGAAATACTATATACAACTGAATTGAATTCTAATTCCTCTATCCCATGTAACGTATCAATTCCATCACGGTTTGGAATTAAATCAATAATTTGAAATGAAGAATCAAGAATAGCACCAGATGGAATAAGCATGTATTCATCTCTAATACCTGAGTATATAGATCGATCAATTCCTTGATAGCCTATAATAATATCATCACCTAGCCGTCCATTAAAATAATTTGTAGCCGAATTACCTTCTAGCCTATTATCCTTATCATTTCCCAGTACATCTGCGGATAAGATACCAGAGAGCGAAACATTATTTAAATATTGAGACTTATGAGTGTAAGGGATTTCAGGGCTATAACTAATTGAAAAAGTCCCTTCAAAATCAACAGGAAGTAGAGGAGTATATAATAATGTTTCTCCAAAAAAATCTTTTATAAGCTCATATAACTGAGGATCACCTAATTCCATCGCCCGCCTTGTATTGAAAGCATATTCGTTATCGCCAGAATACCCATCATTATTAGGGTTGTGCGCCCATAAACCAAAATAACATTCTAAACCCATAGCTAAATACTCTTCATCATAATCATCAACCGGCAAATCTGATAGAGGATTGTAATAATCATTTTCAATAGCTTGATTCATTAAAGCTAATAATTCAGTTTGCATCCATGGAATTGCTGGCTGGATACCATAACCATGTACAAAGTGTAAGATCTCTTCATATGTCGCATTCCTAGCTGAGTTTTGATTATATTCCACAACACCTTCCGGGAAAATCTCAGTCGAAAGTAAGTCTTGCCCTTTTATTCCAGAATCAAAAAGAGCAACTAAATAGGGGGATTCATACTCATCTTCATCGTTAAGCAAAAACATAATTGCATTACTTGATGCAATTGAATTGGCTACTGATGATTTATTACTACCATAGTTAGAATTTGGAATATTTGATAGAAACGATTCAAGTACACTTCTTACATGCACTACCATTTCTTCAGTTATTTGATCTTGAATTAAAAACTGGATATAATCACCATTTGGTGTTTGGACATGAGTATATCGACTAGCAACATTTAAAAATATAGAATCTATATCATTTGGCAAATCGACAATCCCTGTATTTGATGAAGATATATCCAATACAGGAAGTTGCGGAATAATTACACCATCAATAATATTCAAAGTCACAGGGACAGAAACTGGATCTGCATCTAAAGATGTGACGTTAACCGATGCAGTGTATGTACCTTCAGAGAGATCATCAGTCACCAATTGAAGATTGATAAAATTTGATTCTTGGCCATTTAAAATTCCAATAAGACTATTTGTTTCTGAGGTGAGTACCCCCCATGGAATTTCATCTTCAACAGCTTTAACCATAATACTCATATCACTAGAGATGTACTGTTGGTTTGCAACAATCTGAGTGCCTTGAGAGCCATCTTGATTTTGGTAACCCACTGTTCCAGAATTTAGAGTACCGTTCATAGTTTTGTAATTGATATCAAAGGATCCGTTGGGATACAAGATGATCTGAAAATCATACTCACCCCAATCAGTAGTATTCCAACGAACAACATTATTAAACCAAACTATAACTCTTTCATCATTTGAATGATAGTAAATATCGCCTGCAGAATTAGAGTTTCCATTAGTGTTATTTGGATTTAGATCATCAAAAAATCCAAAAATTGCAGGCATAGGCAAGCTACTTGATGGCAGCTCATCATTTAACCAGACTTGCTCATTCGCACTATCCCAGCCAATCCAACCATTAGCATTCACTTGTACATAATCATAGGGTTCATTAAAAAATGTAAAATCAAAAGGAAGATCGATTGTTTGACTAGCAAAATAATCGTTATGATTCAGAGAAAGTGGAATTCCTAAATCTGTTAAATCAACCCAGTTAGATGTAGAGCCCTCATCCTCGTCTGAAACTGTAGACCAATAATAGCCACCTTGGTCAGGACCCCCCTGTGGATTATTAAATGGAACCTCACCTACTAAACTTGCCTCATAATTCAAGACTGTCTCAAAATCCCCATTGTTTATTATTTCAATTACTTGACTTTGACTCTGTCCTAATTGCAGATCAAAACTAAGATTCTCAGGAAGAACAACTAACTCAGGGTAACCAAAAGAAACTGTAAAAGAGATTGTTTCATCAGAGCTGGAGATATCGTAAATATTAAGGCCCCCATCAGCTGAATTACCATTATTGTATAAAAAACATGCTGGATCAGAATTATCATTAAATTCAGTTAAACCGTAATCTGAACTAAAAGGTGCTGTTTCAAAACTTCCATTACTATTAATCGAACCACCCGGTCTATAGACGTATAACTCATCAGGGGGTCCTTGAGCATTACCATTACCCGCCTCCGTATTAACTCTATAAATAACTAAACCTGATCTGTTACCCACAGCGTTAGCATCATACATCCCTTCTTGCTTTCGGTACTCCACAACAAAATATTCGGAATCAGAATTAGCTGAAGCAATTTTAAATGCATTATTCTCTACTTCATGTAAGGAGTTTAATGTATACCTTCCACTTTGTGTGATTTCCGTTAGCTCACCCCAATTAAAATATTTCCAACGAGTAAAAGCACTCGGAAACTGTGGAGGATTACTATTTGACGCCATAAGATCCCAACCCCCTACTGGTGTAGGAGCACCGCTTGAGGAGTAATGATAATAGTCTGGAGCCCCTAGAACATGACCAAATTCATGACATAGAACCCCAACATTAAAATACCAAGATTCAGAGAGCATAAATAGATAATCGTAAACTTGAGCACCATTAATAGTCACATCTTGTGAATAAAGATTCCATCTATGTGGCCATAATAAATCAGACCAATCCCCAGGTGTTCCGTATACGACAAAAGAAACTGCGTCAACAAAGCCATCATCATTAGCATCTACATTTACCGAGGGTGAAATATTTGAAGATATTGCATTTAGAGCGTTCGCTAATAGCGCATGCTCTCTTTGAGATCTCTCAGCATCACCATTATAACCTTGCGTATTTGCTGTTGTAAAAGGTTCATAGTATGCTCTATTGTACGAATCTATGTAAGCGGTATTAGAACCTGTAAATGTTCCTGGATAATGTTCTGTGTTAACTGTTAAAGAGTCATGAGATATATCAAGAAAGTAATGTTTCAGAGAAGGCTCATCTAATTCTGTTTGAAAGACTTCATCATAATAAGACCTCGGTTGAGGAAAATCAGGGTCATCTGCAAACCTTATAAAGACATTTATTTGTGAAATTTCTCCAGAACTAGGAGCATCCCTATTAGGTCTAGATCCACTATTGTCATCCTCATAAAAATTTTTCTTTGAAATATATTCATCATACCCAAATGAAAGACCGGCTTCAAAGCCTATTTCTCTAGGATCAACTGATTCAACTTTGAACGCTGAAGGGACTAATTCATTCGAAGAATTTTTTTCAGCATAATAATAAAAACCATCATTTTTATTCAGTACAATTGTATAGTTGTCCTCATCATGTAATCGCCTAAGATATTGATCACCAGTCACGTAGCAATCAAGCATACTACCATCTGGAAGTCTTATTTCTCTTGGTATTTCATCAAACCAGGTAGCACTTAAGTACGATAAAAAAGGTATTGCGACTAAAACATATCGCACAGCATGCAAGAATTGATATATCATCTATAAAAATACTAACTTATACTTCCTTAGTTCAAACTATAATTTAAGTAAGTGAAACATTACTTACTTAATCATCAGCATTCTATTGCTGCCAATTAGAGAACCATTTTTTATCAATGTACCTATATATGTACCGCTTGAAACCTTTTCACCAGAACCATTCTTACCATCCCATGTGAAGTTATTTACACCCGATAAAAGGTTTCCATCAAAAAGTGTTCTGACTTTTTGACCATTAATTGTAAAAATATCTAGAGTGATATGTGAATCATTTTCAATAAATATTTCAATTTTAGTTTTAGGGTTAAATGGGTTAGGATAATTACTAATAACGGTAAATTTTTCTGGTGTTATTTTTTCGATACCTAAAAGATTTTTCTCGACTCGAATTTGATGAAAGATATCACCCGAAATTGACTCATGGGAAGCTAATAAAAAATCTTCTGTATATTCTAAAATATTATAATGTACTTCTTCATATCCAAGAACTCCGAGAGGAGTTAGGAATCGTCTCATAAAAGTGATTTTGTTATTATCCTTATCATACCCCAAATAGTGATAAGCCCAACTTAAATCTTGATTATAAAGAAAACTTGACGAAGAATTATAAACTAAAAGTCCTTCTCTGTCACCACCCTCACTAATCTGTATTGAGATATTTCTGTATTGATAGGATAACGTTGGCGAAGTTAAATCTTCAGTTCCTGTCCAATGACCATTAAACCCATTAATATCTTGACCAAATGCAATCTGGAACAATAAAAAAACACCAAAAACGATATATTTAATTATATTAACTTTTATCTCCTTAATAATTTTACAATTAAAATCTACTAAAAAGTAAATACAAAGAGGGCCAATAACTAGCCTTAAGTGCTTTAGGTCACTATTTCATTAAAATCATCTTTTTTGTTTGTCTGTATTTTGAATTTTTCAGTACGTATACATACACACCACTTGGGACTTTAAATCCATTTTTGTTTAAAGAATTCCAATTAACAGTATAGAAACCAGATTCTTTTATCTCAGAGAAAAGTTTGATTATTAATTGTCCACTTAAATTATATATCGATAGATCATAAAATTCACGGTTAAGAATTTCAATTTTTATGTTAGTTGATGGGTTAAAGGGGTTTGGATAATTTTGCATTAGAGAAAATTTAACAGGGACGGCTTCCTTTAAAGTTGATAAAACTTGATCACAGCCAAGTAAATGAGACCCAATAACGCCACCAGAATCTGACATGGTTAAACAGCTAGATGATTCCTGCAGGTTGTACTGAGAAACATCAATATCGCAAAATATAGGATCCACATTATAATTACTCCCTCCATCTGTCAATATAACCGAACTCATTTCACTCAATACATCAATACCTTCTTGGATATTTGAGAATGAAATTTCTAAAGAAGTCACACCGCTTTCACCAGGAGAATAGAATAATGATTCAGAATTTGACCATAGTATAGAATTTGAGATTACAACATCTGAACTATTCATAGAGATAGCAGAACCAACTCCCGCTGAGTTTCCAGCGAACGTAATTTGGTCTAGTCTTGAAGTAGCTTGATTAACAACAATTGCACCTCCATAATCATATCCATTATTATCCTCAAACGATGTCCAACTAACATTGCTTATTCCTCCATTTTGATATAATGCACCACCTTCAATAAAAGACTCATTTTTAGTTATTATTGAATATATAACATTGAAATTTGAATTCTGAGTATAGATCCCACCTCCCCAATATGCAACATTTTCTGAGAGCAATAAATTAGTAAAAACAGGTGAACCACCAGAAACATAGATCCCACCACCGAGGTTTGCGCCATTATTTCTCACAACGACATCATTGAATTCAGCGTCAGAATCAGAGAGATAGAGACCTCCTCCAATTTCAGCATTATTATCTTCAATAATTAAATTTTCAAACTTTGGTGAACAGTTAGAGACTACTAATCCTCCTCCATTAGGCTCAGATCCGCCCTTAAATGACAGACCTCTTATTTCAGCATTATTGTTTGAAGGTCCATCTAGGACAAAACAACTTCCACCAACAAGGCTCGAACCAAAACTCGTTTCTTGAACTAGTTGCATATCATCTGAAAAATATGCCATTGATTCAAGAACTAGATTTTTATATTGGAAATCTATTTCTTCCGTGTAAACACCTTCATTTAACCTAATTGTATCGCCATCAACAGAGATTGCAATAGCTCGCTGAATCGTTGAAAATGGGGCTGTAAGACTTCCATCATTTTCGTCGTTTCCCGATGCATCGATGTACCAAACAGGTCCTGCATTTATTGGACCACAACCAGGAGCAAAGCATCCGACAAGCGCCCCTTCTTCTCCACCATAAAGACAAGGAGAGTTTTCCCTAATGTAGTAGTCTCCTGAGGGTGCATTACAAAAATATGGCTCTTCATCAAAATTTCCGTTCCCCCAAATAAGCAAACCATTATCATTCTGTATTATTCCATCTTGCAGATCTTGAACTAAGCTATAATTTATTGTGACTTCAACCTCTTCACCATTCGACCTAAAATATATCTGGCTAGACCCATTTCCCCAAATTATTGAATTTTGAAAACTTAAGTCCGTTTCATCTCTTATGTAAAGACCTTCACCATATAAACCTGCTGAATTATTAGAGATAGTTGTATTTGTAAAATCGACAGAAGAATTGTTCCGTATATACCCACCTCCACCTGATGAAGAAATATTGTCAGCAATTAATAAAAAACTAAATGATGGGTCAGCATTATTAATGTAAAGTCCACCTCCAAGTCCATCTGCCTCATTACCAACTACTTCAATATTGGTTCCCAACAGGTCAGCATTATCTTTAAGTGATATTCCACCTCCAGAATTGTTTGCAATATTATTTATAAAGACAACATCTTCCATCTCGGGAGAAGATTCATTACGGAGATAACATCCACCACCAAATTCAGCAGTATTTTCTTGAAAAACACAATTGTAAAATTTAGGCTCAGATCCCTCCCTTGCATATAAGCCACCGCCTACATCATCTGTAGCATTACCCGTTATTAAACATCTAAAAAAAACAGGTGAAGCATTATAACAGAATAGACCTCCACCGCCGCCTTGATCTGCGGTATTGTTTTGAATAATACAATCTTTTACTGTAGGAGAGCTATTTTCAAAATAAATTCCACCCCCATAAGTAAAAAAAGAACCATTATCATCGGGATCTTCACTATTCCCAACTCCGTTTTGGAGGGTAAACCCTTGAAGGATAGAAGAAGCTGATTCATTATTTTTAAAAGTGGCAGCGCTTGCATTTGATCCAGCATCAATTACAGTTAAAGCAATTAGCGATGAATCAGCATTTATATAGTATTCAGAACTAACTAATATTTGTTTTCCTAAAAAATCTATATTTTCTGAGTATGTACCAGGAGACACAATTAAGGAGTCCCCATTACTTGCAGCATCAATAGCCAGTTGTATTGAGTTGTAATCTCCAGGGATAAGGATTGTTTCAGAAAAAGCACCTGAAAAAAGGAATAGCGATACTATAAATGTATATTTCATTTTTACCATATTTTTTTTATTTAGAAATTTAAGTTAGAAATAGAACTTAATTCAGGATGAAATCTGCAACTATTCGTATTAATTTCAGCCCCGTATTTAAAAACGTACATTAAAAAGAAAACGAAAATGATTGTATTTATACCTAAAGAAAAATCACGAAATGAAACACGCGTCTCTGCAACTCCAGACACAGTAAAAGATTTAATAAAAGCAGGTTTAGAAGTTCATATTGAATCAAATGCAGGTCTAGAGTCCTTTATTTCAAATGAAGACTACAAAAATAAAGGTGGGGTCATTGTTGAGGATCCCTTAAAAGCATATGCAGAAGCAGACATAGTATTGAAAGTCATTGCTCCATCACTTGATGAAATCAATAAGATGAAAAGTGAGTCATGTATTATATCCTTCTGCCAGACAACTCGAGAATTGGAATATGTCAAAACAATTAAAGAAAAATCAATAACAGGTTTTTCAATGCACCTTATTCCAAGAACAACGTTAGCTCAAAAAATGGACGCCTTATCGTCCCAAGCAAATATCGCAGGATATAAATCTGTTTTATTGGCAGCAACCAAATTAGGCGTATACATGCCATTATTAATGACTGCAGCAGGAACAATTAGACCTGCAAAAGTTTTAATTATCGGAGCCGGAGTCGCTGGACTCCAAGCAATTGCAACTGCAAAAAGACTTGGATCACAGGTTGAGGCATTTGATGTCCGCCCAGTAGTCAGAGAACAAGTAGAGTCTCTTGGTGCTAAATTTATTGAAGTAGAATCTGATTCAGATGATGGTATAGGCGAAGGTGGATATGCGAAGGAGACATCTGAGGAATACAAACAAAAGCAACAAGAACTAATGCATTTACATGTGTCTAAGGCTGATGTAGTAATAACTACGGCGCTTATTCCTGGACGTCCTGCTCCCGTACTAATTCCGGTAGTAATGGTTGAGTCAATGAAACCTGGATCTATCATTATGGATCTAGCTGCTGAAAATGGTGGTAATTGTGAGCTAACTAAGAAAGATGAAGTAATTAAGCACAACCAAGTTACTATTGATGGAACATCAAATATTCCGGGGACAATGCCAGTCCACGCAAGTGAACTCTATGCTAAGAATATTACTTCTTTTTTAAATTATATGATTAAAGACGGTGCCTTAAACTTAGATTTGGAAGATGAGATAATTTCGGGAGCTATGTTTGCACACAGGGGCAAGATAACAAATAAACAAACATCTACAGCCTTAGAGGAATTATAAATTATGGATATAAATATTCTTACAGTTTTTATTTTAGCAATTTTTGTTGGTGTTGAAATAATTACAAAAGTACCTCCGACACTCCACACACCATTAATGAGTGGATCCAATGCAATCTCTGGAATTGCTGTAGTTGGGGCTATTATATCTACAGAATTAAATGGTGGAGTAGGTAGCTACCTAGGACTCTTAGCCGTAATTTTTGCAACTGTCAACGTTGTAGGCGGATTCATGGTCACAGATAGAATGTTAAAAATGTTTAAAAGAAAATAAAGGAAGACCATGCTCTTATCAAACCTATCATATGTTCTTGCTTCAGTATTATTTATACTTGGAATAAAAAAATTAAGTCATCCCAAAACAGCTCGAGAAGGAAATTTTATTGCCGCTTTAGGTATGCTGATAGCAATAGTAGCTACATTATTATCTAATGGTCAAATTGATTTAAAGCTCATATTTATAGGTATGATAATTGGATCCATTATTGGAGCTCTGTTCGCAACTAAAGTAGAAATGACTCAAATGCCTCAAATGGTTGCTATTTTCAATGGATTTGGAGGTGGCGCCTCAGCTCTGGTTGCCGCAGCAGAATTCTTAAAAGGTGGAGAAATTAGTGTTTTTACTATTTCAACTATAAGCATTTCAGTTTTTATTGGTACTCTTACATTAACTGGGAGTTTCATTGCCTTTGGAAAGTTACAAGGTTTTATCAGTGGGCAGCCTATTGTATTTCCAGGACAGCAATTACTTAATGCTCTTCTAGCAATTACATTGCTGGCAGTTGGTATATTATTATCTATCTCTTCTCCTACTGAAATAGAATATTTCTATTACCTAATCGCAATTTCAGCAATTCTTGGAATAACTCTTACTATTCCTATTGGTGGAGCTGATATGCCAGTGGTAGTTTCATTATTAAATTCATATTCTGGAGTAGCTGCTGCTGCGACAGGTTTTGTTTTAATGAATAACGGTTTGATTATTTCAGGGGCTTTAGTTGGAGCATCTGGACTTATTCTAACAAGTATTATGTGTAAAGGTATGAATCGCAGCCTTGCAAATGTGATATTTGGTGCAGTAGGATTAAAACAAGAATCTTCAAGTAGTGCTTCTGGAAAAGAGGTAGCAATAAAAAGCTATTCTACTGAAGAAGCAGCAATGATTTTTGACGCTGCTGAAAAAATTATCATTGTTCCAGGCTATGGTCTGGCTGTTGCACAAGCACAACATTCTGCTCGTGAGGTTGCAGAATACTTAGAAGCACAAGGCAAGCAAGTTTTATATGCAATACACCCAGTTGCAGGAAGAATGCCTGGACATATGAATGTTTTATTAGCGGAAGCAAATATTCCTTATGAGCAGCTTAAAGATCTAGATGAAATAAATTCAGAGTTTGAAGATTGTGATGTTGCATTGGTACTTGGTGCAAATGATGTCGTTAATCCTGCTGCAAGACATGATACTACATCTCCTATTTTTGGAATGCCAATTTTAGATGTGGATAAATCAAGAACTGTAATTATCAATAAAAGAACAATGAATACAGGTTTTGCAGGTATTCAAAATGAATTATTTGGCTATGATAATTCAATCATGGTTTTTGGAGATGCTAAAGATATGTTACAGCAACTGCTTAAAGACCTTAAAGATCTATAAATTGCTTTATCAGCATTAATATTCCTAAGATTAGTAATATATAACCTGTTATTTTATCAATATAGATAGATCGTTTTTCTAAGGCATGTAGGACTTTAGTTCCAGCTAGTATGATTGCAACAAATACATACCATGTAATATCAATAGCACCGGCAACTGTAGCCATTATTATTTTATCTACTAAGGTTAAATCATCGGCCATGAATTGACTAAAGACTGCAGTGAAAAACATCAGAATTTTAGGGTTGAAAAATGAGATCATAAACCCTTCAAAAAAGCCTTTACTCGTTTCTTTTTTATCAAATTTAATCAGCTCTCTTTTCGATCGGTTAAAGATCATTTTACTGCCTAAAAAAATTAAAAAGAAAGAACCCATTATCTGTAGCATGATAAAAAGTTCTTTGTTATCAGTAATTAAAGATGAAATACCCAGCACTGATATAAAAGCATATATACCTAAGCCTAAACCATGACCAATACCAGTTAATACACCTTTTTTACGACCCCCTTGAATAGTATTTTTTATAACTACAGCTAAACTTGGACCTGGAGAGATAGCTCCGAGAACACAAATAACAGATATGGCAAAAATAGATTTAAAATCCATTAATAATTATTTAAGATTATAAATAAGTTATTTAGTTTTATTTGTTGGGTGTATTGAGATATTATATTTCCCACTTTCTAATTTTGAATCAGCATAATTAACGAAATCAATGCTGAAAGCATTTTTTGTTGAATTCCACCATTCTGAAGCTCCACCATTAGCAAGCAATGAAATAATTGAATATTCAAACCCCTCTATCCTAATTGAATCAATAGAACCATATTCTTTTTGAACATAGATAGCTTCAAATCTTCTAATTGCAACTAGCATCCAAAAGTGAAATCTCAATTTCTCCACTGAGTTTAAATCATCTTGATTATCTTTTGCTTTAATTAGAATTGAAGCAAGCTCATTATTACTTGAGATAGCATTAGCAGTCATGCTCATATCCATACTACTTTGTTGGAAGGTCTGAGATCTTAAGGCATTGGTATTTTGCTTTAATTGGATGGCTAAATAACCTAGTGTTAATACAGTTGCTAATGCAGCAATTAATTCACCAAGGTTTCCTAAGTCTTGAAGAGACATATATTTGAATCCTATTTTTATTAAAAACTAATTTAGTGAAATTATAAATGAAACTTATGTTTTTAATCACCCAAGATCGATTTGTCTGCTTTTAAAAGTTTAGTTTTCTGAACCATTCTTTTTATTGAATATTCAGAATTAAAGGTAAGAACTTTATCCAATGGTATCCAATCTACATCATGGGACTCTTCACTAATAATTATATCTGTTTCTTTAGGGTTTGCTTCAAATAAGAAACGGATATCATAATGTTTATGAGATGGTTGATCAATTTGCTCAGGTATAATATGGATATCTAAGTCAAAAATATTGTTGCTCAACCCTATAATTTTTTGAATTCCAGACTCTTCCTTTGCTTCACGTAATGCGACCTTGTATAAATCAGTTTCTCCATTTGAGTGTCCTCCGAGCTGTAACCACATACCTAATTTTTTATGATGTGTCATTAAAACATGGTCTTTAAAGGGATTTAGAACCCACGCAGATCCAGTGAAATGACCGTTAAAATCATTCTCTCTTATTGATCCACTATTTTTAAAGAAATCCAGAACATCAATGGCATTGGTTTCTTTAGGAAAGCGTGCTATATATTCTCTTATAAGATCTTCCAAAGAGCTTGACCTATTAAAAATTTAAATTATACTTATTAATAATATACCTGATCTGTAATAAATACAAAATAGAATGATCTATTGTTCTGAAATTTTGTTGATTGTTAATCAAAAGGATATTCTGAAAGTAAATTTTTTATTTTATCATAACATAAAGGTAGTGAAATATTGCTTGAAACTAATGGCTCATCAACTATTTCCCAATATTCTATGTCATATGCTTTCAATTTTGAATTTGCTTCTACCATTGGAAAATGCTCATTTTGATCCATGCAAATTATTTTTTTATATTCATCCAATTTTATGTCATTAACATGAACAGATAATTCGTTTTTTCTCAAAGGTTCTATTTTTAAAAGCTCTAGTTGTCTTAGAGCAGGTTCATATATTTTTCTAGTCTTATATTTCCCAACCATCAGACCTGCTGAAAAAGCTTTACTTGATATATTAGCATTTAATGCTAGAGAGTTATAAACCTCTTCACTGAAACGGCTCCTGAAAATATTTGCGGTACAAATAAATAACACATCTTGCATAAATTTTATCTCGCTTAATTTTATTTAAATCTTAAAAGAGCATCATCATTCCACAGCACCAATAGAGATTGGGATAAGACCATAATA
>ENA-ORDA01000118-ORDA01000118.1-marine-metagenome-genome-assembly--contig:-NODE-118-length-78695-cov-4.985894_pt1 | contig 78695 bp, 65 predicted proteins | sample MGYA00237778_ERZ508506 | MGnify/ENA primary metagenome ERZ508506 (study PRJEB26177, sample SAMN06267891) | marine metagenome | isolation source: Monterey Bay, California, USA | place: Pacific...
AAAACTGCTTTTTATTGTTGAACCGGTATCTCCATCAACGAGTTCAATGGATACTAATTCTACTGGGTTTCCATCTTGGTCTAGAACCATACCGTGTAAATCAAGGGCGTCTTTGGTATTGAATATTGATGAGTTCAGTAATCCAGAAGGGTTACCTTGCAAAATTAGAGTTCCCGACAGAATTCCCATTATTGCCCCAATCATTACCAAGGCTGCTGCAATTTTCCTTCTGCGGTCCCCATCTGAAGGAAGATAGTCTTCCAAATCTAAGAATTCTGATTCTTCTTTTTGAGGAACCTGCACAACAATTTCTTGATCTGCCTTGCGTTCTCTTCTGCGAGAAGCGATTCGAGAATTAACCAACTTTGATTGCACCCTCTGGCGCAATGCTGCAAGCCGGTTATCTTTGTCATCGCTGATATTTACTCCCCCGGCCAAGTTAGCGGAGGTCGTGCGCGGATTTCACCCCTCCCCTCGGTTATCCGCGAAAATTAGCCACACTAGATTACCCCAAACGAGCAAAATGCATACTACAAGAAGTATTCCAATAACCATTTCACTATCGTCTTGACTTTCTTCTAATTCCTCATTTTCTTCGACTAATTCTGGTTCAAAATCAATTTCTTCTATCTCGCCGTCATCAATCACCCTGACATTAGACCAAGAGCCTGTTAGCAGACCAGACTCTAGGATGAATCCGATTTTGCCCAAAGACTCTGCACTTACTTTGTCAGCAGTGTCATTGTGAGTGTGCCAATGGCCACCTAAATATGATGCATTCTCTCCATATCTAGTGTCGATTATGTCAATTGCTGGGATACCTAGCTCATGTGCAGGCACATGATCATCGTATATCCCGTCTGTTCGTTCGAAATCGAAATAATTTGAAGGACCTAATTCGCAGACTTCATCCAAAAATAGTATTTTTTCTTCAGTTCTATCCCATAGACTGGAATTACCAGGATAAGTTTTTCGAATTGTCAAATCTGAGTCACCAATCATATCGACCAAAATGAAAGATTCTATTGAATCCGCTTCCTCTTGAGTTAAATTTTCACCCCAAGCCTTGGCTCCTAAAATCCATCCAGCTTGACTGTTGTAATCTCCTTGGTCTTCACCATCTGTGAAGAATAAGGTCACTTCATGGGACAAATTCATCGACGGGATGTGCCTTGCTAATTCAATTAGTACCGCCACACCACTCGCACCATCATTTGCACCATCGATTGGCTCATCATGGCGGCTCTCATTCCAATCTTTATCGCCGGCAGACCTGGAATCATAATGAGCAGCGAACATTACAGTAGAGCCGGCTCCTTTGTTCCATGTTGCATACAAATTGGTCAAGACCATTCCGTTAACATGATGGGTGGATTCGGTAATGTGCCAACCTGTAAGATTGGATTTAATCGATTCACGTAATTCAGAACTTGCTGCTGAACCGGGGATTCTAGGGCCCAAAGATGTCTGGAAGCCTACTGATTCATTTGCCAGATTGCCATCAAAGGATAGTTGGCAACCTAAAGGCGCTTCAGTGCCTTCTTGAGCTCCAGAAATTGACAACGTTGGAGCAATTACAAGAAGTGCCAAAACTAGCGCAATTCCCATTCGCATTGATGATGCCACATTCGCCGACTATTAAATACCTCATTTGAACTCGGTTATTTGTAATGCAGTGATGCGTTTCCCTAAAGGTGTGTTAAATGTCCGAACCGTGCTCTACTCGTGCTTACACACTTCTCCTAATATTCATGCTCTCTGCAATGTCTCCATTGGCATCTGCAGACCCAGCTGAAGAACCCGCTCTTGAGCCGGATGAATTCACCCCTGTGTTTGCAGATATAGATGATTTCACGCCCACTGGAGCCCACCCCTATATGATCCCAGATAGTAATCAATCACTTTACAGTGCTACAAGATTGATGAAACAATCATGGGTTGACGAGGGAATGCCTGGCGTTGAGATCGCAACATCACCACAAGCAAAAACAAGCGGTAGAGCGTGCACACCATACGGCGAAGGAGACACTGCTACTGTTCCAACCTCCGGTGGCTCAATTGATGTAACCATCGAGAAGACAACTTCAACAGCCGCATTCATGGTTCAGACCGGAAGGACTGTTTCTTCTACTGTTCTGAATAATTGGGCAAGTACTTGGGATTCAACAGTATATCCAACTCTAATGACTTACTTTGGGAAGGACTACTTCGACGGCAGAGGAATTGCTGCCCCAGACGTGGATAACAATTGCCAGATTGAAATTGTAATCTATGCAATAGATGGCGCATACAATATTGGAGGGTATTTCTCACCCGGTATGTCTTCTTCAAGAGAAGCCATTTTCATTGATATTGATGATGCTCCTCTCGCATGGTCGAAGGTTATTCTAGCTCACGAACTTCAACACTTAATGCACAACGCTCTCGATCCGTACGAGAATTTGTGGATTGATGAAGGAGCAGCAGATATGGCTGCTTTCCTTTGCTTTGGAGGTTCTTCAACCCTTTACGGGCACGTCAATGCTTGGACTACTGCTAGTGAAATATCTGTTCGTTGGTGGAATCAAAGAATCGCAGATTATGGAGGAGGATTCATCTTCCTACTGTATTTAGCAGACCACCTTGGAGGAGGTCCAGCGATTAGAAAACTAGCCCAGGATTCATCTACTGGGGCTTCTGGAATAGAAGATCTTGCTAGAAACCCAATTGGGGCCACACCCGGTGTTATAGGTCGTGATTTCATCGACATATACACAAACTTCACGATTGCTGCAACCCTAGATAGCGATCAAGGAATTTATGGAATGTCTAACCTTTACATGACTCCAGCATGCGGATCTAGTGACTTCTGTAGAATACAACCTGCTGACACCAACAGCGATTGGATCGGACCTTGGTCATCGACTGGTAACACAGTTGAAGGCTGGGGCGTTCAAGTCTTCAAATTCACACCTGGTTCAGCATCACCTGCGCCACTTACCATGCGCTTTACTGGAGACGTTCCAGGAATGGATGGAGTAATAATGAGTAGAGCGTCTGCTGATGGCATCTACACTCGCTCGGACATAAATTTCAACGGAGCAGTTGGTACTGCGTTAGTACCTGGATTTGGAAACTTAACCGATGAAATTTGGGCAATAACATGGTATGCTGCGAACAAGGGTGACTGCGATTACACATCTTGTGGAGGATCATACCCTCAAGCAGTAATAGATGTGGAAGCCGCTCGTATTACATCTCCTGCTACTTTGAGCCTTAATTCTACAGTTCTCGCAGATAGAGATGGAGATTCTATGATAGATACTGCTGAGATTGAATTTAACGTTCTTTCAAATGCATTCTTCGAAGATTTAGATGTTGAGATCCAAGTACGAAATTCATCTGGTATTGTTCTTGATACAATGGAAACTAGAGTACAAGCTGGCGGAGGAGTGGATGTCTCTACTAAGTTCTGGTACACTGCAAAAGACAGCGAAGTACATACCTTCCATCTGACCATGAGAGATATGCTAGGGGATTTGATTGACAATACTCAAACCGGTGCGCAGTTCATGGATAACATGAAGCCTGTATCCAATGCAAGCATCGATACAGTCGATGCTCAAACATGGGACAATATTCAATTCGTAGGAAATGGATTTGATGCATGGGGCCTCTCTCTGGCAAACAACACATTACCTTACTTGGACGACCCTGTTGCATATGCATGGGATTTCGATGATGGTAACACCTCATCTCTCAAGAGTCCTGTTCGACCTTATCTTGAAGTCGGGCAATACAATGCCTCGCTAAGAGTAATGGACCAAGGAGGAACTTGGTCTCAATCTGATGTCAAGTCAATCAACATCACTGACACGAGCCTACCAAATCCAATAATCACTGTTAATGGCCTTGTTATTGAAGATAACATTTCAATTCTAACTGGACAAATTGTTCAATTTGGTGCTGAAAGGACTACAGACAATGTCCCTGTAAATAATCTACAATTTACTTGGGATTGGGGAGATGGTGAATTAGAAGGCGGAAAGGGTGTTTCTTCCGCATACCACCTGTGGGCTGATGGATTAACTGCAGTCACAACATATAACCTAACTTTGACAGTTGATGATGGAGTTAACACTGCTTCCAAGATCATTCAAGTATTCGTAAACAACCGTGCACCGGGACAGATAAATTCTGATGTGATAATTACTGAGACATTTACTGCCACAATGCTACCAAATGTGTTTGAAGATGAAGACGGAGTATTGGTTGAATGGAATTGGAATTTCGACGAAGGAGTAAATCTTGATGGTGGAATAGTTGACAGAACTGACCTTTTCGTTGAGATGATGTCAGCCAACCAAAACCCAATGGCTGCATGGTCCACACCTGGAATCAAATTAGTCAATATCACTGTCTTAGATAACGATGGAGCTGCTGCAAGTGCTCAAATGACGGTGCAGGTATTGAATCAACTACCCGTAGCACAATTCACTGTACGTGACTCAGGCTCAGCCGGCAGCCCAATTATCGACTTCAGAATAGATGACGGCCAAGTTGATGTGCCTTACACATTTGATGGAAGGTCGAGTTTTGACCCTGATGGACAAGTTGGAGATTCAACTGACTTGACATTTAACTGGACATTCTCAGATGGTACAACTTCTGAACAATCTCTGGTCACTCATAACTTCTCAACCCCTGGTGAACACTTTGTAACCCTGTATGTGATAGATGAGAATGGAATGTCCAGCGAACAAAGAACACTATCTATTAGGATTCAAAACCCTAAGCCAGTTATCTCTGTCAAGATATTCGATGTTTGGTTTGATGACGAGTTAGTCACTTCAACAACCCCTCTTCCAGAAGGATCATCTTTCGACTATTCACATACTTTTGATGATGAAGGAAATGTGGTCACAACCCCTGACCAGGTACTATACTTCGACTCGTTAGGAACAAGAGACGGAGATAGATCCTATGAAGGGAGATTCGTACCCCTTGAATCTAATAACTCTGATTGGAATGGAATTGTAGAATATTCTTGGGACTTTGGAGATGCCACTCCAATTTCACATGAACCAATGCCTTGGCATTCATTCGAAAGACCAGGAACATACAAGGTATCTCTAACTGTAAGAGATTCATACTTGACAGGTGATGTCACTAGAGCAACTTTCACTGTAGTAGTGAACCAACCTCCAGTCATCGGTGATTTCGACATAGTTGAAACAATTTATGTTGGTGATTCGATAGTTCTGGATGCCAACATTACAGACGCTGAAGATATTTCTGAATATGTTATTTGGAGAGATCTAGATGTTAATGACGGATTACACACCGATAGAGACGAAAGAATCTCTTCCAACATTATTGTACGATGGGAATTTGATGTCAACTTTGATGAAGACGGAAACGAAGATACTGCTGATGATTGGATAACACCATCAGGTGCTGATGGGATTAGAGTTGCTGCAAGTTGGGATGATGAAGGAATAACCATTGTCAGAGTATCTGTGTGCGATGGAATGGGCGTCTGCGTAGAAAAAGATGCTGAGTTAACAATTCTGGCTAAAGAAGACGCTGAAACAAGTCTCTCTGACTTCTCTGTCCAAGATTGGCAAGACTGGTTAGTAGATGCTAGCGGCGAATCGATGGTAATTCTAGCTCTAATTGTTGCAGTATTGGTTCTTGGATGGGCAGTAATGCGTAGCCCTACTGAGATTGAAGAAGATGCTGAACAAGCAGCAGCGACATACGAAGTTGATGAAGTTCAATCCTACGGAGGCGTTCTTGGAATGGACCAGCACACACCACCTCCTGCTCCAGGCATACTCTCGAAAGATGAACGTCGGAGTGACTCTTCTGGCTACATTAGACCACTCAGAAGAAGACGCTGAAGGTAAAGGAGATTAACCTCCGACCACACCTTACCCTCCGTAGGAGGGTGTGAGCATGAGAATTCGGCTAGCTGTATTTTTGGCGCTAGTATTCTTGATACCGATGATCACGCCTACCGAACTGTCTCCAATCAGAGAGGCAACAGCTGAATCGAATTGTGACGGTGGCGAATTTGTAACTCCTAATTGGAACAAAACTGTCGAAAGACACGCCAAAGTACCCAACGTAAAAGACTTTGAAAACGACTATGCAAAAAACAAAAGAAATCGTGACAGAGATAATGACGATGATGAAGAGCAAGATGATGATGAAGAAATCATCTACGACGGTCCAGAAGAAGAATGGATGTCATTCGGATTTGATAATGAACTATCATTACTCAGGGATGATTTCCAAACTACAATGTTGATTGGTAATGATGCTGTTGGAACTTTAACAGTAAACCTAGACCACGAAAGGCGCACTACTATTTGCGTAACTATAGAGACTACAAATAATTCCTATAACCCATCTGCTGACGTTTATCTGATGACTGACACTCAATATGACCGCTATACTGCTGCATATGATGTTGATCATGGCGCCTGGGGAGGGAGAAGTTACGAAGCCGAATTAAACGAAATTTCTCCGGAGTGGAGAAGTTTCAACATAGCAGGCTGGCAAACTTTCAGAGACTCGCACCAGTATGAAGATATCAAAGAGGTATCTTTCTCCGTGTCATTAGATGGGCCTGAGATTAGCAGTGGTCTTTTCGGCGGAGATACAAACCAATATTTCAACATAGTAATAGACAACACAAATAATTCTCATTCAGGAGATGCATTGCCTGAAACCACTATTGCAGCATATGTATCTGTTGTTTCTGAAGAAAGGTCGACAATACTACCAAACTGGACAGTATCAATAGTTTGTTGCGGATTGATGATAGCAACAATGGTGATTCCAATTCTCATGAACAAGCGCTACATGGAAGCTGGATTAAGCCTAACTTCTGAAAATCAGCAACTCGACAAAGGCTTAGTTCCGTCATTGGAACAGACTGAGAATAATTAGTATTCCAGTAATGTCCATGCATCACGAAGGTCTCTAACGTTGATTAGGCCTTTATCCGAGATGCGGAATTCATTCCTCATAGTAGCATATACTAGACTCTGATCAAGCATTGGTGCGTGTACTCTAGCCCAGTCTCCGCCACCGTTGATAGCCATCAGACTGTGACTCAGGCCTTCGCCCTTCAGTTCGACTGCAGCCTCAACAATTTGAAGAGCGTCGCTTGGATTGTGAGCAGTTCCACAGAACTTTACAATATCTCCAAACTCCTGATTTTCCTTAACAAGTGTAACTATATCTGCAGAATCTGGGATTCCGTTGATGTCATGCTTGGATGCAATGATTTTACATTCGTTCTTTGAAGCCGCTTCATGAAGTGATTTGCGGACTGAGTCTTCAATAGATAGTTCGAGGTCAATCCATGACACCTTAGAATCGATTGCCTTCTCTAGAATAGCGATTCTTTCTGATTCGATTCCAGGGAAGTAGCCGCCTTCTGAGACCGGCCTTACTGTGAATACAACAGGAAGTGGTAGTCCTTCTTTCAAAGAAGAAATTGTAGCATCAACATCGACTTCAGACATGTCGCTAGTATCCCACTCGTTCTCAGGAGGTAGTGAGACCTTCTCTCCTTCTTCTTCTTCTGAAATTGTAGGATCTGGGCGAACTAAATACAGACGGTCGAATCTAACTTCGACCATATCCGCACCTGCTAAATTAGCACGTGCTGCTTCATCTGTCATTTCTTCGACGGTTATTCCATCTAGAGCAACGCATACTTTTGGGTCAGCCATGCTGTCGGCGACCTAACCTTCTTCATTAACGGTTGCGATTAATTATGTGAACGAAACATGGCTGTTTTTGGATAGAATTGACAAAAATCGCTCTGATTTTATTTCTTTAAACAGGCACATCTGAAGCTGGTTTTTGGCTATGTTCATATACCCCCTCCGGCACCCTATTGTTTGTGTACGAGAATACAAGGTGCAATCGCCAGACTGAGGCGATTTTACTACTGTAACCAATAGTGCAAGAAAAAGCCAAGAATAAGGCGCTGAATTGCGAGAACTAAAGTAATAAAATTAAGTTTTTTCGTTACACAAAAAATAAACAATTAGGTGAGTCGATGACCGAAGAATATAGTGCACAGAGCATACAGGTGCTAGAAGGGCTGGAAGCCGTGCGGAAAAGACCAGGTATGTACCTGGGGGACCCGCATGACGGATCGGCACTACACCACTGCATCTGGGAAGTAGTAGACAACTCAGTAGACGAACATCTTGCAGGCCACACCGATTTGGTAGAAGTTGGCTTGAACCCAGATGGTTCACTATCGGTGCGAGACTACGGAAGAGGAATTCCTGTCGGCATACACGAGGAATTCGGCATTTCGGCTGCAGAAGTCATCATGACAAAATTGCACGCTGGAGGAAAGTTTGACAACAGCTCATACAAAGTTTCAGGAGGACTACACGGAGTAGGAGTATCTGCAGTAAATGCTGTTTCGGAGTGGATGGAAGTAACCATTCATCGCGGAGGCGTCATTTATCACCAAAGATACGAAGCAGGAGTCCCAACTAGCCCCTTGAAAGAAATTGGTTCCTGTGAAGACACAGGGACTTCGATTGTTTTCAAACCGGACTTAGGGATATTCACCCACATAACTGAATTCGAGTTCGAGCAAATTGATACAAGATTGAAGGAGACCTCATTCCTAAACGCAGGCTTGAAGATAGAGATTACCGACAACCGTTCAGAAGATCCGCACGTCAGCACTCACCATTACGAAGGCGGATTAAGCGAATATGTAACTCAGATAAACTCGGGCAGAGAAATCCTTCACGCAGAAGTCATCCACATTACAGGTGAGAAAGAAATTGAGAAAGGCGACGTTAGTGTGGAATTGGCGCTTCAATGGTCTAATGCATTTAGCGAATCTATCCGCTGCTACACGAATATCATCCGTAACAAAGACGGAGGAACTCACATGTCAGGACTGAGAACTGCCCTAACGAGTTGTTTGAATTCTTATGCTAAGAAAAGAAACATGCTGAAAGGTGATGCTCTTTCTGGAGACGATGTAAGAGAAGGACTTGCTGCAATTGTTAGCGTAAAGCACCCTGACCCTTCTTTCTCATCCCAAACTAAAGACAAGCTGGTTAGCAGTGAAGTAACTGGTATTGTTCAAACTGTTGTTTATGAGAAACTTGGAGACTTTTTCGAAGAGAACCCTTCGGTTGCTAAAACTATTATCGAAAAGGCACTTTTGGCATCTAAAGCAAGAAAGGCTGCTCAGAAAGCTCGTGAATTGACTCGCCGAAAGGGAGTTTTGGAAGGAGGAGGACTGCCAGGTAAATTAGCAGATTGTCAATCCAGAGACCCTAGTGAATGTGAAGTATACTTGGTAGAAGGAGATTCTGCTGGTGGTTCTGCAAAGACAGGCAGAGATAGAAGAATACAAGCAATTCTTCCACTCAGAGGTAAAATCCTGAATGTTGAAAGGCAGAAGCACAATCTGGTAAAAGTCTTCCAAAACCAGGAAATTCAGACCATGATACGTGCATTAGGTGCAGGAGTGGGCAATAACCCAGAGGATGAAGGCTCATTTGATACTTCAAAATTGAGATACTCAAAAATCATCATAATGACTGACGCCGATATCGATGGAGCACACATTAGAACACTGATGCTTACGTTCTTGTGGAGGTTCATGCGACCTGCAATCTTAGAAGGCCACGTATACATTGCTCAGCCACCTCTATTCCAACTATCAAAAGGAAGAGTCAGCAGATATGCATTCTCTGATGAAGAAAGGGATTCCATCATGGAAGACCTAAAGGGCGACAATCCAAATGCCAAAATCGGAGTACAACGCTACAAAGGTCTTGGTGAAATGAATCCAGAACAATTGTGGACAACTACAATGGATCCTGAAAACAGAACTATGCTCAGGGTGACGGTTAAAGACGCAGAAGAATCAGATCGAATGTTTGAGATCTTGATGGGAGAAGATGTTCCTGATCGCAGGGCCTTCATTGAGCGTTATGCAAAGGAGGTGACAAACCTTGACATCTGATGAAATAGAAAACATAGAAGAAGATGATTCTGGAACTAGTGATGCTAATTTACTGAATCGACCGTTGAATGAAGAAATGAAGAATTCCTACATTAATTACGCAATGTCAGTAATCATTGGAAGAGCTTTACCTGATGCAAGAGACGGCCTGAAGCCGGTTCACAGGAGAGTTCTGTATGGTATGTACGAAGGTGGCCACACCGCTGAAAAGAAATTCAGTAAATCCGCTCGTTCTGTTGGAGAAGTCATGGGTAAATACCATCCGCACGGAGATCAATCAATCTACGATACAATGGTTAGAATGGCACAGGAGTTCTCCCTACGCTACCCCTTGGTAGATGGCCAGGGTAACTTCGGTTCAATTGACGGAGACCCACCTGCTGCAATGCGATACACTGAGAGTCGATTAGACCGTATTGCAAAACACATGTTAGAGGACATCGACAAAGACACAGTAGATTTCCAACCTAACTTCGATGATTCTGAACAAGAGCCTACTGTTTTACCGTCAAGGTTACCAAATCTCCTACTCAATGGAAGTGATGGAATCGCCGTCGGTATGGCTACACGAATTCCACCTCATAATCTAACTGAAGTTTCAGGGGCTGTACGATTACATGTTGAGACTATTCTCGAAGAAGGATCTAGTAATCAAGGAATGCCATCATTGTCTATAGAGCAATATATGGAGCACATAAAGGGTCCAGACTTCCCGACTGGTGCTTCAATTCATGGTATCGATGGAATTTACGACATGTACACTACCGGTAAAGGAAGATTCCACGTTCGTTCAAAGTGTGACGTATTGGATGATGAAAAGGGTAAAAGAATTATTATTCACGAAATACCTTACCAGGTCAAAAAAGCAGACATGCTAGTGCATATTGCAGAATTAGTCACTAAAGGTTCAGTTATCGGTATCAGAGATATTCGTGATGAGTCTTCAAAAGAAGGTATACGTGTAGTAATTGAAGTCAAGAATAATGCAGACCCACACGCTGTTCTTAACCAATTATTCAAATCTAGTAGGTTACAAGAATCTTATTCTGCTAACGTAATGGGAATCCTAGATGGAAGACCTGTTCTACTAACATTACCTGTTATGCTTCACACCTATGTTGAGCACAGGGAACAAGTCATTGAGAGAAGAGCGAATTACGATCTTAAAAAGGCCGAAGCCAGAGCGCATATTCTAGAAGGATTAGTCAAAGCACAAGACCGAATTGACGATGTAATCGCTGTAGGTAAAGGAAGTTCTAGTCGTGAGCAATTTGAGTCAGTGCTACAAGGAAACGAATTATTCCCAGGTATTGCCGCATTCAGTTTCACTGAACCACAGTCGAAAGCTATTGCTGAACGAAGACTGTACCAGCTAAGCAGGCTAGATGTTGACAAGGTAAAGAATGAATTTGATGAATTGCAAATTAAAATTACTGATTTGAATGATATTATCGCATCAAGGCCTAGAAGATTGGACATTCTGCTAACTGAATTGGATGAAATGGTCGAAAGACATGGAGATGAAAGAAGGTCTTTCATTGACCCAATGCCGCTTTCGATGGATAGAGAAGATTTGATTGAAGAACGTGCAATTGTAATTACTCTGACCAATGACAATTACATCAGGCACTTGCCTGCAGAGTCTTTCCGCATGCAAAACCGTGGAGGAAAGGGAATGAAGGGTGTACAAACCAAGAATGAAGATTTCCCTACAACTTTGATAACTTGTTTCAGCAAAGATAGATTGTTGATCTTCACCAATCGTCCCGCAACTAAGAAGGACAAGGATGACAACGAAGTTCCTTACATTGAAGGTAGAGTGTATGGTCTGAAAGCGTGGGAGACACCTCAGGGTTCCAGAACCAGCAGAGGCAGTCATATCCGCAACATACTAGGATTGAAGGATGATGAACACGTTGTCTCAATTATTCCATTGAATAAAGATTTGATCGATGAGCCATCGGGTCATTTCCTTGCATTTGCTACCAAGAAAGGAGTAATCAAGAAGAGCAACCTTTCTGACTATGTCAAGATTAATCGTAACGGTAAGAAAGCCATCAACCTAGCAGCAGATGATGAATTAATCACTGTTAGAAGTGGTACTGAAGAGCACAATGTAGTCATGGTTTCTAACCTTGGTCGCGCTTGTAGATTCGATCTATCATCTGTAAGAACCCAAGGAAGGGTATCTAGCGGAGTAAGAGGAATTAGATTGGAAGGTGAAGCTACACTTGCTGGAATGATTCTAACCAATGACATCGACACCAGTGTATTGACACTATCAAAACAAGGTATGGGTAAGAGAACCCGCCTTGGAAAGGGTGAGAAGATACTGACAATAAGGAATGATGAGCAACAATTCGATGAAAATGGCGACCCTAAGACCGAAATGGATGGTTACAGAGTAACCAAACGTGGAGGTAAGGGAGTGATTACAATGAACCTAAACGATGGAGATGTAATCTCTAGAGTTCACCAAGTACCTGATTTGAATGACCAATTGTTCCTACTATCTGGCAAGGGCGTAGTAATACGAATCTCAGCTGTACAAACCAAGGAGACCTCTGGACGTTCATCAAAAGGAACACGTGTTATGGAACTCAGATCTAAATCTAAGGACTCATTCAAGGACCAGTTGATTTTCAGTGCTAGAATGCCTGCAGAATTAGCCGAAGAAATCCTCACTGAGAAACCTGCTGAGGAAGAAAGTGGTGAAAAACCGGTAGTTAATAGCGAAGAAGAGTGAGTAGATTTCATCCGACGGGTTCAAACGCTGACCGCCCATCTGCGGCTTAGGGAGCGCAAGCCTCCTGGATGGTGAATACTATGAATGAACAGAATCTAATCTATGATTGGAACGTTGTCGATTATGAGTATACTAGAGATTCAAACAATCATCCACATGGTGTTTGGTTTGATGATGAAACTTTGAGAGATGGCCTGCAAAGCCCTAGTGCTCTAAATCCATCAATAGAACAGAAAATCGAGTTATTGACTTACATGGAAAATTTAGGCATCCAAAAGGTTGACCTTGGACTGCCGGGAGCGGGGCCATTCCATTTAGATCACATAGATTCAATGCTAAATCATATTAAGCAAAATGATTACAAAATACGCCCTGGTGCTGCAGTAAGAACTCTGATGAATGACATTGAACCATTGGTTGAATTGCAATCGAAACATGAAATGGAAATCCAAGCAAGTGCCTTCTTAGGTACAAGTCCAATTCGGCAATTCACTGAAGGTTGGACTATGGAAAAGTTGGTTTCAACAATGGAAAAGGCAGTTTCCTTTGCTGTTGAAAATGACGTACCTGTCATGTTCGTTACCGAAGATACAACTCGTTCAAAACCTGAAGATGTCAAACTAATTTATCAGCGGGCTATGGATTTGGGAGTAAGGAGACTTTGTGTCTGCGACACTTGTGGGCACGTCACGCCAAATGGCGTCAAGAAATTACTTTCATTCATTGATGAGGAAGTGATCAAAGATGGCGGATATCAAAGGAGAGATATCGAAGTCAATTGGCACGGTCATCAAGACAGAGGACTAGGAGTTGCAAACAATATTGCTGCAGTAGAAGCTGGAGCAGATGTAATTCATGGAACTGCACTAGGTGTTGGTGAAAGAGCGGGTAACGCACCTCTGGATCAGACACTAGTGAACTTGTCACTAATGGGAGTAATCGATAATGACTTATCGTTGCTAAATGATTATGTCAAGAAAGCAAATGAATACATCAAGGTCCCACTACCAAGAAACTACCCTGTTTTCGGACAAGATGCATTTGAAACCGGCACTGGAGTACATGCTAGTGCTGTCATCAAGGCAATCAGAAAAGGCGACATGTGGCTTGCAGACAGAGTATACAGCGGTGTTCCAGCAGGAGACTTTGGACTCAAACAAGTAATCAGGATTGGACACATGTCTGGCCGTTCAAACATAATTCATTGGCTTGAGAGCAAGAAGATTGAAGCAACTGATGAACTAGTTGCGCATTTATTCGAAGTTGCCAAGAGTCAACCACGAAATATGGAAGAAGAAGAAATTGAGAACGCAGTGGAATCATTCCTACAACAATCATGAGTCGGCTTCTTCTTGCTCAGTCTCATCAGCATTAATCGGATTCCATTCTGCATCGACAGAACCGCCTGACCATTCGCCTTTGACATCGATTTCGACCATCTCATCGCCATCCTCTCTCCAGATAGCGTCTCCTTGGCTTCCGTTTACGATAAGAACTCCTCTCTCATTAATTTGGGTCTTTAGCAACTCTATATGCTTGGAAATCGGTAAGAAGTGACCAACTGGAGTCCCTGCTGTAACGAATGGATTAGTAGCAGTACAAATCATCAAACCATCCTCGGGTGCAACGATATCCACCGATAATCCAGGTGAACCAGGGTCTGAAATAGTGGCAACTACGTCTCCTTTCTCGACTACGCTGCCAGGGCTAACAAACATGTCGAGAAGCCCTCCTTCACCTGCTCTAAGCCAAGTTGAACCTCCTGCATTTAGTCTGAAACGAGGACGACTAGGGTTCTTTGGAATGACTTTCAATGCCCTAAGTACATTCAAGCAACCATGAACTGCAACTTTAACTGCAGATTGATCTAGCAAATTAGCCCCTCCTCCTTCATATGTAACTGCAGCAATGTCCAATTCATTTGCAACTCTTCGAAGACTTCCTTTAGGTGGTCTGCTATCCAACACCACTTCAATTCCAAATGCTTTAGCTAATATATTGGACTCAGGATGAGATAGGTCGCCCCTAATCTGAGGCATGTTTGAACGGCCTACAGCGGCGCTATGCAAATCAATTATCACATCTGAATCTACTATCAACTTCTTCTTGACAACGCTGGCTACTCTTGAAGTTGTATTGCCCTTAGGTTTGCCAGGGAAGGATCGATTCAAATCCCTTCCATCTGGGAAATATCTCGACTTTGCTCTATATCCTGGCAAATTTAGCACTGGAACGATACGAACTGTTCCCGCCATTGTATTCGGATCCAAAGCGCCCTCTGGGCCAGTGAATATTGAAGATAGTAAATTGGTGCACGCACTAGGTCCTGTTAACTCATCACCGTGAGTTCCACCAATAATTGTTACAACAGGACCTGGCCTTACTCCATGGAAAACCGTCACCGGTATTGGCCAAGAATCACCCATGTCAACATCTAGCAGTGGCAACATAATAGTTCGCATTTCTCCCGGTTTGATTCTTTTTCGGAGAAATCTAGTTACCCCCCACTCTGATGAACGGTCCCAATCTGGGCGATCCTCTGATTCGTGTTCCTGAAGGGCTTTTTTGATGGCCAAGCGTCTTGTTTTAGGAAGTTCATGTGCGACTCTAACTCGCCTCTTCTTCCCCGCCATGTTGGGCCATTAATCAATGTGACATCAAAGTGATGGAAGACAGGATAAACAAATCAACCTCCTGTGACTTGGATAACCATGGGAGAAGGAGTTCAACGACAATATGCCCCCTCATCGATTTGCTTCGGCTGTGGACCGGCTAATACCAAAGGTTTGCAAATCGATTCATTCCGATGTAAAGAAGGACTAGAGATGCATTTCACTCCATCTGATGAGCATCAGGCATTCCCCGGAATGGTAAATGGGGGAATAATTGGTAGCCTTCTTGATTGTCATGGGAATTGGGCTGCTGCAATCGCATTGATGGATGCATCAGGGGCTGATGAGCCACCATGCACAGTTACTGCAAATTACAGTATATCTCTCAGAAGGCCTACCCCCACTGGTACAGAGTTACATGTTCTTGCAGAAATTGAAGAACTATTAGAAGACAGAGTAAATGTGAAAATGACACTAACTGCTGATGGAAAGGTTTGCGCTACGGGGAAAGGTCTTTTTGTAGCTGTCAAAGAAGGGCATCCTGCATATCACCGGTGGTCATGAATGGCAAAGGCTAGTGATTCACAAATTGAAGATTTGAATAGTCTTCGCGAATTTGTAATCGAGGTAATGCTCGCAATGGGAGCATGGAGTGAAGAACAACTTACAAAACTCACTGCGATTGATTTAGGCGTTTTGAAACGAAATGCAACACAAAGGCATGGAGTCACCAGGTGGAGAAGAGGGGTTACAAAACCTAGCAAACCAGAAGAAGTAGAAGTGATCGATTTACACCCGAGACTAATTTCTGAAGAATGGAAACCATATGCTGCTTGGGTTATGCATCATGAATTTGTTCATGCACTAGGATATACTGCACATGATTCGACATTCCGCTCCCTAGAGAATCTATGGCCTAGCCAAGAATCTTCGCAAATGGGGGCATCTTTTACTGAGATGTTGCGAGCAGAGAAAGCATCTTGGCTATGGGTTTGCAATACTTGTCAGAAGGAATACCCTAGACAAAAGCCAGGCAAGGGCCGGTATCAATGCAGAATTTGCAGAACGGTTTTGGTAGATGTGCCCAAACCAGCGTCACAGTGATTAGTCACTTTTGATGACAGCAATTCATGCGGAGGTTAATTGCAATCATATTACTCTGCATACTTTGTAGCCCCGTTTCAATGGCAGCCATTAGTTCAAATGAAGGAGGCGGAGAATTATGGTTCTCATGCAATGACATTAATGATTGCTTGCTGACTGAATTTCAGATTGGTGAAGAGAGTATACAAGGAACTGTTAATTCAGCGACTCCTGTTACCCCTGAATCTGTTTTAATCGAACTACCAATGTCGCCTGAACAAAGTGAAATAGCACTAATTCCAGACATCATTGATGAATTACAAATTGATTTACGCTACCAAGATGACGTAATTGGAATCTCGAGACCAGACTTACAAGTTACAATAATTATCGCTCAATCGACTACTGTAATCGAATTTGAGGGGGACTCAAACCCGACTGATGGTATTTCAGGCCTATACTATGTTGAAGATGAGCCCCTGGAGAATGGAGGTGACAGATTATTATGGCCAGAAGAGAGTATCAGGGTTTTACTTCAATTTGAAGTAGAACGACCAGGAACCTGGCAACTCAATCTTAGAGGAGCATCATACATGTTCTTAGACATAATCTGGTCAGAAGATGTTGAAGCTAGAAATATCGACGAACCATCATCCGATGGCAATCCAAGAGCAACCGACCTTGAGACCAATCATTATGGTGCCTTGGTTGAAGATGAGAGAGACTGTTGGAGATTTGATGTAAGTGATCATGAGGTGCTTAGAATTACTTTTGTCTGGGAGGTCGTCCCCTCAGAAATTGAACAATCTCATGGTCAACCGGATTTAATATTGCCAGACAGAAGACTTGCACCAAGTCCTGATTTAGAAACTGAAGTTACCAATGGAGAGTCACGTATTACATGGCAATGGAGAGCGTTGCCTGCTGGAGAATACGACATGTGCATAGGCGGGAGGTTGAATGCCTTCCAACCTTACCAGTGGGCTGGAATTATCGCATTTGAAGGAATAGGACCTACATCCCCTGAAGAATTTGATTATTCATCATATGAATGGGAAGGGTTGGGAATGAAAGCCGATGAAATTGGTGCTGAGGAACTAGGTGCTGCATCTGGAATGATGGCACTGATACTCTCAATTGCATTCCTAGTTGGCCTAGTTATAGAATTCAGAAAGGACACTACCTCCAAACCGATTAGGTATGGATTATTCGTCCCGGGATTACTTATTTTGCTTTTAGGAGGTGTCATTTCACCATTATGGGCGATAGGTGGAGAGGTTCAATCCTCGGACGAAATGAGTCTCGAAGAATTGATTGAAGTAAGGCTTGATCAATTGTGGCACGCATCGCATCCAGGTACACCTGCATCTTCGAGAGCCTTACACGTTGGTGCAACATTCGGAATGTTGGATGGTGAAGATTTGTCTGTCCGACTTGTAGCAGATGCTGCTTGGCCTCTTGATGATGGCAGATGGCAACTTCACATCCCTCAGATTTACGAACTAGATTTGGAGTCACTGATATTCGCAAAGGTTGCTGAAAAAGGCGCACGCCCATCAGGCGACAACAGTTTAGATTCTCATTCTCGTTCGTTTATTTTGCTTTCAGCTAGAACATTAATACTCGATTTACTAATGCTAGAAGCCCTATTAGTTGTTGATGAGTTACCTGATTCGAATGTCATTCATCTTGATGCCGAGATGGTTAAATCGGGTTCTTCTGGAACAATTCAAGACCCTACTTGGGGAACTAGGCCTGCAGATATATCTGAAGGAAGATGGAAACTGATGCAACAAAATCTTTATCCATATCTAATATCAATCACTTTACTAGATGGAGACAGAGATGATTTAGATTTTAGAATCCAATTTAACAATGATATCGACCATAATTTACTGTACTCAACTACCGCAGTACAACCTAACGCGCCACTACTTGAGTCTCAACACCTTTGGATTATTGCAGGTATATCTCTTGCAGCAATTGGAATATTTGCTGAAAATAGACGCCGAAATAATGCTAAGCATATCCTCAATCAGATGGTATCTGAAAATATGTGGAACTGATTAATCATCTAATGATTGTAGAATTTTCTCTACTTCATCTGTGATTTTACCACTATCAAGAGCCTTACCAAGTTTGGTTCTCTTGGCTTTTGAGAGGTTCTTTGCTGCTTCATCGATCATCTCTCTTTCTTCATCACTGACTTTTCCATCTGCTATAGCGGATTTAACAGCACCTCTGACAGCCATTTTAGCGGCTTCTTCATCGCTGATTCCAAGTGCTTTTTGGATAGCCTTCAGTTCAGAAAGTTCTTCATCAGTAATTACACCATCAGAATATGCATTCTCGTATTCCTTTACTAGGAACTCAGTGTATGTATCTGGATTTAGAATAACATCTCTAATTAGCCCGAAATCTACCGAGCCTTGTCGTGAACCCATCTCTAGAAGTACAATCGATTTGCGTACTTCTTTTATGGCCATATCTTTCAAACCGTGAGCAACCCATACCAATCCAGAGATTGTAACTGCGGAAGCGAACCACCTCATGACGTCAGGGTCGACTAAATTGCCGGGAGAAATTAACTGAAAAACACCAATAACAGCCATCATTGACCCACAAATGATCTCGAACCAATCATTCAAATCGGGTTCATCATCGAAGACGGAAAGTCTCTCATCCACCATGGTGTCGTCGGGGCTCATATTGTATGCACATCCACGATAGACCTTGAGGGTGTCGGCTAATCAATCGCTTACCTTTTGGACTATTGACCACCACTATGCATCATGGGTGACCCGGAACGCGCTATCTCGCGACTCGGATTACCGGATAGTTTAGTTGATTTTATTGAGAAGGATTGGGGAATTACCACCCTACACCCACCTCAAGCCGAAGCAATGCCTTCGATAATGGCAGGACGTAATACGATGGTTTGCATCCCAACGGCTAGTGGCAAAAGTCTGGTTGCATTCATGGGAATAATTAATCAAATTATGACCAAGGACATTGGCTCAAGAGGTATTTACATCGTACCTCTAAAAGCACTGGCTAGTGAAAAGATGGGTGAATTGAAAGAATTAGGAGACCGGCTCGGACTCAAAATCGGGCTAGGAATAGGCGATGCACCTAGCGAAGCAAGGCAAATTGATGATTGCGACATACTGGTGTGCACAAGCGAAAAATTAGATTCTCTTATGAGATCTAAACCTGAGATTATGCGCAGAGTTTCAGTTGTAGTAGCGGATGAGTTCCATCTTGTTAACGACAGCCATAGGGGGCCTACTATGGAAATTAACCTTACAAGGATACGCCACCTGCTTCCTGAAGCGCAAATAATAACGCTATCAGCAACTGTAGGGAACTCTCAGGATCTTGCTGATTGGTTAGACAGCGTTCTTATTGTATCGGAATGGCGCCCGGTTAGTTTAGAATATTCAACTTTAGCAGAATTAGATTTAGAACCAAGGGCAATTCAACAAAGTGAACTAACTTCAGAAGGCAATCTCAACCCCCCAAGAACGCTCACTGGTCCAAAAAGTCACATTGCATGGGCTGCACTCAGCGATGTTTACGAACAAGGTGGCCAATTACTTGTATTCGTTGCTACTAGGCGCTCTTCTCAATCAGAGGCCAAGAAATTGGGCCAAAGAATGCACAAACATTTGGCAAAATTAAACCCAGAATCATTAATCCCTTTGAAGGAATTATCTGAGAGACTATCACGAACCTCTAATTCTGCCATGGGTGACATATTAGCAGAATGTGTGAAGGGTGGTGTTGCTTTCCATCATGCAGGTTTGCGACATACCCAAAGGAGCATGATAGAGAATGCATTCAAAGAACGCATTTTACATTGTCTCTGCGCAACACCGACACTTGCTGCAGGAGTAAACTTACCAGCTCGTAGAGTTCTAGTTAGAGATTTGAAAAGATATGATGATGGAATGAGCCGATTTCTCCCTGTTATGGAGGTCAGACAAATGCTTGGAAGAGCAGGAAGGCCAAGATATGACCCGCTGGGTGAAGCCTGGTTAGCCTGCAAAGGTGGCGACCCAAGAGAGGTTGCAGACGAAATTGCAGATCGATATATCCACGGCCCTGTTGAAGATATCACATCTAAATTGGCTGCTGAACCTGCTTTGAGGTTCCATCTTCTTTCTTCTATCGCAACAGGTGGTCTAAACTCTAGGCAAACTATTGGTGAATTCTTCTCAAGTACTTACCTTGGGCATTCACAAACTCATTCCTATCTGCAAGAAAATATTGACGGGATGCTCAGATGGTTAGTTGAAAAACGATTCATTAGGCGGAAAAATATTGGAACTGTAACTGAATCTTGGGATGATGAGACACCATCATGGGTTGATGCAGCACAGTCTGCATCGGGCGTAACAATTTCTGCTAAGAAATCCAAAGAACCAACTGAAGCAACATTTGGTTTCCAAAGAGCATCTAGTATAGCAGTTTCTAGTACAGTAATTTCCGATATAGAAGCATTAGACACTGAGTATGAAGCAACACCTATGGGGGAAAGAATTGCTCAACTTTACATCGACCCTCTATCTGCAGATATCCTAATCGATGGATTACGCCGTGCTGTAAGGAGAATTGTCCGAGAAAGTTTACCAGTAACACACTTCAGTCTCTGCCACTTAGTTGCTGCAACACCTGATTTCATATCGTTTTGGCCTAAATCCAGCGAACTTGAATTTGGAAGTACGTTGCGCCAAAAAGCAGCATTAGTTGAAGATGAATTATTGATTGAGAGCCCTATTGATGAGAGAGCAATGGGCCTTGTTAAGAGTGCATGGTGTACCGAAATGTGGTATGAAGAAGAAGACCTAAGGGACATAGAAAAGAAGATTGGAGTAACTCCAGGAGATGTTCACTCTAGAACTGATTTGATGGCTTGGTTACTCCTTGCAGGAAGAGAAGTACTTCTTCGAGACGATGTTTTCGCTGAAGAACATCTAGGACATGTTGCCCAACTGGTAGGAATGATTGAATTAACGAGATCAAGAGTAAGAGCTGGTTGTAAAGAAGATTTACTTCAACTTGTACAAGTCAAGAATGTTGGACGTAATCGTGCAAGAACATTGTCCAAAATGGGTATACGCACCCCTGCTGATTTGTTAGCAATGAGTATTACAGAACTGGATTCACTAAAATCAAAGCGAGGATGGGGTCCAAAATTAGTTGAGAAGATTATGGATTCTGTGAGAGTACTCGCTGTATCCGGCGAACAGAAAAAACCTCGAAGTGATGACGAGCCACTACCTGGCGAGCGTCATGATTGAAACATAGTACTCTTTCCGAATGCTGTGAGCGCACCGGTTTTTCCTTGTAGACGTGTCACTTTACAAACACCTTGTGAAGACCCTCGCGCACTGGCAATGTCTTGGATTTCAAATCGGAAATCAGATGATTGGGCCTTGATTAGTGGCACTGCACTAGCTAGTGATATTCATGCTTGGGCAGCATATAATGTTCTAATGAGAAACCGAGAGCGAACTAAGATGAAATCAAATTCAATCGATGGCGAATTTATCAGATTACTTTCAGGTACACATCACATTGCAACAAGTTTCAACCGTGCTGGTTTGCAAAAAGGAGACACTACCGCCTGGCTGGTAGATTTATCATGCTCCAATTTAGAATTGGAATTCGTAGAGCATGCTAACAAAATGGATTTCACATTACTGGACGATCGTCCTAACCTAGAGATATTTGATTCCTCAAGAATGGGTATAGTTTCTCCAAAAAATGAGAATGCTGCAATTGCCCATATTCACCTTGCAGATATACGCTAGAGTTCGTAAGTGTCAAATGGCCCCTCCTACACCACCTGTTTATGGTAGTCACTAGCCGACAAGCAGAATCCCATTTCTCAAACGGTAGAATCTTGGATGAGGACAAGATAACTAAGGCCTTGGATATGGCAACTAGCCTAGGTGCAGACTATGCTGAAATTAGGCTAGTCAGCGAGACCACAAACACCGCATCACTCAAAGATGGCAAACTCGAGAGAGCAATTCCTGGCCAAGAAGTTGGAGTAACGATGAGAATTCTGGCAGATGGGGCATGGGGGGTACATTCTACAAGTGATGTGGAATCAATTGTACAACAAGTAGATTCAACTTTCAGATTAGCCAAAGCGGTTGCTGCAAGGCGTTCACCATCACAAACAATCGTTGAACTTGCAGAAGTTCCTATTATCGAAGATGAGATACATTGGAAAAGTCAAAAAGATATTCGAGAAACCGACCTGGATAAAAGAATCGAAATGATGTTGGCGATTGATAATGAAGCCAAGGATGATGATAAAATCGTTTCAACTGCAACCGGTTGGTCTGATGAACATATTCACACTGAACTGATGACTAGTGAAGGAATGAACCGTATTTGGTCATTCCAAAGAAGCTTGATCAATGGAATGGTAACAGCCCGAGATGGCGACGACGTAGTGTCCTATAGAATGAGGCATGGCGGAGAAGGTGGTCTTGAGTTAATCGAGGCGTGCGACCTTGGAGAAATGGGTAGAAATGCTAAAATTTCAGCCCTTAGGTTACTCACTGCTGAGAGAGCACCTTCAGGAAGAATGCCATTAGTTGCAGATAGAGACCTCACAGGCGTATACATTCACGAAGCATTGGGACACCCATGTGAAGCAGACTTAGTTGCGGCAGGAGATTCATGTCTTGAAGGAAGGCTTGGAGAAACCATTGGTTCTGAGATTTGTACCGTTATCGATGACCCTACAATTAGAGGAGGATATGGCTGCTACCCTATCGATGATGAAGGAGTAGACCCTAGACCCAAAAACCTCATCGTAAATGGAGTCCTAACCGAATACCTAAATCACCGTGAAACAGCACACAGGTTTGACCTTCAACCAAATGGTGGAGCAAGAGCACAAGATGGCCTCCATCATCCGCTGGTAAGGATGTCTAACACCATCATACAAGGTGGAAATCATAGAGATCTGGATGAATTGATCGAAGATATTGACTTTGGAATATACGCTTGTGGAAGTAGAGGCGGACAAGTTGACACTGGTAGAGGTTCCTTCCAATTCGCTGCTCAAGAAGCCTGGATTATTGAAAATGGATCATTATCTAGGCCAGTAAAGGATGTTAGTGTATCTGGAATGACTCTTCAAATCCTAAAGGATGTTGATGGCTTGACAAAAGACTCTCGCCTTGCAGCACCCGGGTTTTGTGGTAAAGGGCAAACTGTTCCTGTCGGAGATGGCGGCCCAATTATGCGCATAAGAGAAGCATTGGTGGGATGAACATGATTCCTGATGATGCTGTTGAGAGACTTATGGAGTCCGCACTACTGATTGGTGCTGAATGTGAAAAAGCAAATATCCAGCAATGGGAAATTTACGCTAACCAAGGATACGGGCACTCGATGGAAATTGAGGCAGGTAGAATATCGATGGCATCCGGTGGAGGAGAAGGCGGATTTGGAATTAGAGTCGTTGAAAATGGACGTTATGGATACGCACATTTGGTAGATACTAGTTCTTCCAAAAGAGCGATTGAGCAAGCACTTAGCATTGCTAACCGCTCTCCATCAATCGAAGGATTTGAGCTACCGGGCAATCAGTCTGCATCCAATGTAGGTGGAATGAAAGACAAAGCGATTCTCGATATGACTCCAGAAGACCTTTTGGAACAAGGTGACCAAGTGCTTACTAGAGTCTCAGAACTTGATTCAAGGGCAGTAGCAGTAGGTGGAGGTATCGGAGTAGGGGCAGGCGCTGGAGCAATTGTTACTAGCAATGGAATCGAATATGGAGGAGTATACACATCTCATGGCATAGGAATTCATGTCTCGATAGATGAGGACGACCAGCTGACTTCTTCTTACGAAGGAGAATCTTCGCGTAAACTTCTATCCGATGTCACTTCAAGTGTCGATAAAGCGGTTCACTGGTCACAAATTACTCGAGAAAAAATCCCTGGTGGTGAAACAGAGGATTGCCCCGTGCTGATGACATCAGACGGCTTTTCACCTCTTTTCTCAGTAGTTGTCCCTTCCGCTGTAAAAGGAGAACGATTAGCACGTGGCGAATCTTTCTGGTCTGGGAAAATGAATCAGATGGTAATTGCAGATCACCTGTCTCTTACCGATGATGGATTGATGGAAGGAGGTATGTCTTCCGGTTCTAGAGACGATGAAGGAGTACCATGTCGCACTCAGAAGATAGTAGAATCCGGTCGTCTAACTGGAGAATTATGGTCCACCAGAGACGCCGCAAAATCAGTTGCTGAAGGCAAGGTAGACTCTGCTGAATCAACAGGTTCTGCATCTAGAGGCGGGCACACTTCGCCTCCATTGTGCGGATGCAATGATTTGATTCTTTCATCATCAGCAAAATCTCATGATAGAGACCGACTGATTGAAGAGATGGATAACGGATATATCGTTCACAGTGTAATGGGTGCACATACAGCAAACCCAACCAGTGGTGACTTTTCAGTAACAACCTCAACAATATTGAGAGTTGAGGGAGGAACTGTCATCGGCGCTATTTCGCAAGCTGGTTTGTCAGGCAACATGGCTAAGGCTCTGAACGGCAGAGTAGTTCTAGGAGATTCATCAAAACGCAAGGGTTCTTACAGTACCGGCTCGATGCATGTCCCAGATGTTCTACTAATGGACGGACTGAGGATAAATCCTGCTTGAACTGTTTAGTTTCAGTTTCTTTGCGAAACTGGCAGACATCTTCATGAACCGTCTCCAACGAACATCTAACTCCACGGAGGTGAAAGGGAGTGTCAGAAGAACTCAACCAGCAAGCACGAAAGCCCGAACACCCGTCCTACGACGGGCCTGAAAATGAAAATGGACCGTCGAGGTGTTCATAATGTCAGATTATGAAGCACATGTATCTGAGGTCATAAAACAAGTCCCGGAAGCTGATCCTGAAAAGGTGGCTGAGGCTTTTGCAAGGTATGAGAAAGATTTCTTGATACCTCCAGAAGATGCTATGCGTTCAGTACTAAGAAGATTCCAATCAGACACAGGAGTTGCTCAGCCAAGCAATGTCCAATCTAACAATACTCAAAGACAGTCTGCACCAATCAAAAAAGCAAGTAAATTATCAGAACTAACATCTGAAGATAGAAATGTAGAGATTGAGGTTGAAATTGTAACCCATAACCCAAGGACTACAATGGTACGAGGAGAAGAAAAGATTGTCCCATACGGACTACTGGAAGACCAACCATGGTCAGAAGGTGGAGATAGAACAAGATGGGAATTCAAGGACTGGGGTAACAACCCGAATATTGCTCCCGGTGCTGTAGTAAGACTAGAAGGGGTTTCAGTCAATGAATATCAAGGCAGAATGAGCCTTAACATCAACCAAGCGAGCCGAGTTGTGGTACTTCGTGAAGGTGAGAGAACTGTCACCACTCCTGGTGAACCTGTTGAGATTAACAAGATCAAAAACCCAGGTAATGCTACTGTCGTAGGGAGACTATTGGCAAGTAGAAAGGACCAGATTCATCGCAAAGACGGCTCAGGTTCTATAGACATTGTAAGAGGCCGCATTGCAGATGACACGGGCGCTATTGGATTCCTTTCATGGGAATCTTTTGACCATGAAATTGGAACATTATTGAAATTTGAAAATGCTCAAGTTAAGGTATTTAGAGACACTCCGGAGATTAACATTGGTACATCCACAAGAATCGAAGTATTCCACGATTCTAATTTCGCATCAGCAGATGACTTAGTGGCACGTTCAGTCAGTAAGATTGAAGATTTAAGAGACGGTTCAAGAGATGTAGAAATTATCGTAGAAGTCCAGAAGATGATTCGAAGAGATTTCAAAGGTAAAGATGGAGAAGACAAGAGCGTATGGTCAGGAGATATCGCAGATCCTACCGGGAAATGCCGATGTTCTATTTGGTCCGAGCCTCCATTTGACTTCGAAGCAACTCCAGTTGTTGTAAGATTGCGAGGAGTAAGAGTTAGAGCATGGCAAGGAATACCCGATATTACAATTGACGATGTATCACAAATCGAGATACTCGCAGCAGCTCCTTGGGGCGATGATGTAGACTTGACTAACAATGTAGTTGATGTCCCTCTAACAGACCTTGCAACTGGTGCAAGCCGAGTAGGAATATCGACAACTGGGCATGTAATTTCCATCAGAGAGGATTCTGGAATAATTAGCCGGTGTACGGAATGTCGTCGCGTTTTGAGGGATGGTGAATGTGCAACTCATGGAAAGCAAGATGGTAATTCTGATGTTAGAATTCGAATGGTACTCGATGATGGCAACTCAACAATATCGCTGATTATTAACAAAGAGGCATCTGAATTACTGATCAATATGAATCAAGAAGCCATAACTTCTCACATAAATGAAAATGGTACTATGGCTTTCGTACAGGAACTTAGAGAAATGTTGCTAGGACGCCAACTAAAGGCATCTGGCAGAACAATAGTGGATGAACAAGGAGCAATGCTTCTATCTGACGCAGTAGAATTAATGGATGTTGATTCTGCTTTAGTTGCTGCCGAACTAAGAGCAAAATGGGGAGTGGTTTGATTGCAGCCAGAGAAGAGAGCTAGAAGGCAACCTGCTTGGCACATGCTAGCATCAGAATTTAGTGACTCAACATTACACCAGCAAGGATCCGGTGAATTCGACCCACTATTTGTCATCACAAAGTTGGGGGCTAAAGTGAACCGACTAGTAGTGGCTGGACTTCTTGAGAGATTAGAACCAAGAGAAACCTCGAATGGGGCAACTCTATGGCAAGGCCAACTAAGAGATCCATCAGGATTACATTACTTCTCAGTTGGAGATTATGCACCAGAGGCAATGCGTGAACTAACTGTCCAATTAGCATCAAGAATTGATGATGGAGAAACTGTCATGCTGATAATGACTGCAAAAGCGAGATATTTCCAAAATGATGAGGGAGCAGTATACACTAGCCTTCGCCCAGAAGAGGCCGCCGTTATTACCAGGTCGAATTACCGAAATTGGCTAGTAAAGGCAGCAGAGGGACTACTTGAAAGAATGGATGCTCATGATAAATCCTCATCTCTTGAGAAAAACCTCCAGTCTTTAGCTTCTGCAGGAATACCAGAAAACCTTCGTGAAGGTATTTTGCTTGCAAACGAGCATTATGGTGAAATAGACTTGGAAACTTATAGACTCAATATCATGCAAACACTGGATATTGCAGAAGACAAGATGCCAACAGCAACTGCACCTAAAGCGCCAACTCCACAAACAAGTTTGGATGTCGCTGATGAATCATCAGCAGCAGATAACGCAGGTGGAGGGACCGATTTGAAGCAAGTTATGCTCGACTTAATTTCTAGGTTAGATCAAGGCGAAGGGGTCGATTTTGACACGCTTCTCTCTAACGCTGCAGCAAGAGGGCATGATAGAGATGCTGCTGAGTCAAGCTTAGATGATTTGTCAGAAGAGGGCACTGTTCATGAACCAAGATTTGGATGGTTTAAGATAACAGTTTGACCACTATTACTCCAACAGGTTGAAGTTCTGTTCGCGTCCTCATCAGTTTACAGGTGAGATTGTGGCAGGAACTGATTTCTTTATCCGCCCAGCAAGTGGGACATCTAGTACCGACTGGCTTAGGCTTCCAGACGCAGACATTAGTGTTGTAATTACTAGGAGGATTACACGTACAGTTCTCCATGGAGGAGAGGGTGATGATCTTGTAGATGAAGGCGCAGAGTCGGCTGTATACACTGTTCGTGGCGAAATGAGCCACGATGAATACAAGAAAATCTTGAAGATGTTCAGAAGTGGACAACCATACATTCACGATCCTTACGAAGAAAGGGATGTGAAAACCGTTTTTGGTAGAATTGAATATGATGGTTCCAAGAACACTTACACATTCGAATTTATTGAAGATATACGCTGAGGTGCAGTAGATGAGGTCATTGGATGAGTCTAGAGAAATACTCTATGTCATCAGAACTTTAGATGTCCTAATGGGCTCAGGAGTAGGTCTTGAAGCAGCAATTCATTCAATATCCCAAGGAGGATATGGAATTATTTCGAAAGACTTTGCAGTATTGATGGAGAACATCAACAAAGGAAAGCCAATGGAAAGAGAACTCCGTGCACTACTGAAGAAAGCTGAAAATGATGGCTACAAAAGAGTCATCAATACAATGCTCAACAATGTAACACAGAATACTGACATTATCGAAACTTTGCGTAAGCAAGGCGAAAGGATGGAAGAAACTCGTACTGAGGCTGTGAAAGAATATATCGAAGAGCTTGGAGGAGTCCCTGAAACTCTTCTATCCATCGGAATGATAGGACCTATTATTCTATCAATTCTAGGAATTGCACCACAACTTATGGAAGGCGCTGAAGAATTGTTTGGAACAATGAACCAAGGCACGATTATGACCATCGTTAATGCTGGACTATTTTTTACATTGGCAGGGATGGCAATGATTGGATTAAAGGCCCACACAAAGGACCCGGGGTTGTGATACAATGATTTTCGGTATTCTTGAGATGTTTAGAAATGAACCACTTTTGTTGTTCATAATAACTCTAGGAGTTGCGTGTGCTATTGGTGGCATACCACCTATTATTGAGAGGCAACGCAGAAGATCTATTGAAAATGACCTTCCTGCTTTACTCGAAGCTTTGTCAGATTCACTAGGAGCGGGTTTGGGACTTCAACAAGCAATGATGGCTGAAGCCGACAGGAACAATGGGAAATTAGGCAAATTGCTAAAGGAAACCTTAGCAGAAAGTCATGCATCAACTTTCGATGCTGCACTTTCAAACTTTGCAACTAAGTCTCGTTCATCCCAGGTTCAAAGAGTAATGCACCTTATTTCAACTGCTATAGAACAAGATGCTCCGTTGAGGAACATCTTGGCCGACATGTCTAGAGACTACGAAAGATTGAATGATTTAATGAATAGAAGAGAATCTGATTTGATGGGTAGATCTATTCTAATTATCATGTTCGTTTCTGTAGGACTTCCTTTTCTAATTGCATTCATTGTTGGCCTATTCGCACCAAGAAGCCAGGGATTCCAACTTGAAGACTTCAACTCATCATTCACTATGTTCTTCGGAGCAGCATCTCTTGTTGCGATTGGAGTTAGTGGAAGAATGCTTGGTAGGATGCGCTCAGCACTATGGTGGGCACCATTGTGGATGGCAGTCTCTATGACTATCTATCACGTTGGAGTTCAAGTAATCGGAGGTTGAAGAAATGGAAAAAATATTGGATCAATATGGAAGAGTCACAATCTACATGGAAGGAAATCATCCAGCACCTATGTATCACGTTGATGGAGGTGTTGAACCCAATCCATATGGCAATCTGGCGGCATTACTCGAGGATGACAATCTGGAAGAAGTGATGTACAATGGAGGCGCACAGTGCGTTAAAGTTGCTCATAGAGATCACGGCATGTGTAGAACAAATGTTTGGGTTGATGACCAACAAGGTATTGAAATTTCAAAGAATATTGCTGCATTTACATCTGTACCACTCGGAGATGGCCCCGGAATGGTCCCAATTTTCGATGGCAGATTACCAGATGGTAGCAGAGTAAACGGCACAATACCTCCCGTATCCCCTGACGGACCGACTCTTACTATTCGTAAATTCAGAGAAGACCCGCTAACAATGATTGATCTGATTAAGTTTGGAACTGTAAATCTTAGATTAGCAGCAATGATGTGGGTTTGGATTGAAGGATTGGACAGTAGACCTGCAAATTTCGTCATAGCAGGAGGAACTGGTTCTGGAAAGACCACTACTCTGAATTGTCTTGGAATGTATATTCCTTGGCACAAGCGCCTCCTGACAGTAGAAGATACTGCTGAATTACAAGTCTACCATGATCACTGGCTACGAATGGAAACACGCAGAGAAAGGCCTGATGGAACACCTGCAGTTGACATGAATGATTGCCTGAAGTCTAGCCTAAGAATGCGACCTGACAGAATAATTGTGGGAGAAGTTCGTTCTAGCGAAGCTGCAACTTTACTTACCGCAATGAATACTGGCCACGATGGTTCATTCGGTTCTCTGCACGCAAATACTGCAATGGAAACAATAACCAGGATGATTAATCCTCCAATGAATGTACCACCAATTATGCTAACTGGTCTTGACCTGATTATTATTCAGGCCAGACTACACGTAAACGGTAAGACTGCAAGAAAAATTACTGAAGTTGCAGAAGTTGCCGGTATGGAAGGAGATAAGCCTAGATTGAATGCAATATGGAAGTATAATGCTGCAACAGATACAATCGAGGAAACTGGAATTCCTTCAAAGATGCGAGAAACTATTTGCAAAGCAGCAGGAATTACTCCTGCTCAGTTCGAGCAATACGTAACACAGAGAGAACAAATCCTTGCTGATCTAATTCGAAGAGACATTAGAGACATTGAGACTGTTACCAAAGTCATCCAAAGTTTCTACGCCTCTCGTTAATCGTTTGAAAGATTCAGACGAGCAAGTAATTCGTCAACACCATCGATTTTGGTCCTTAGTGAGTTGACTCTATCAGAAGCATCTGCAACAGATTCTGCTAATTCCAGATCATCATCCATGACCTCTTCGTCACCATCGGTGCGGAATTGCTGAGCAAGTCTCTTCAAATCTGAAATTATTGAATCGACCTCGGTGTCTGATACTTTTATTCCAGGAGCAATTCTTGGAATTTCCGAAGGCGAAATATGCCCTAATTCTGCCCCAACGACTCCAGCCGCAGCGACTACTCTCGGCCTTAATTCAGCATTATTGACTGCATATCCTTTCTTTTCAAGGAATCTGATTACTAAAGTCTGCTCTGTGTCACCATAATGGCCGCCTGCCTTCTTCAAAACGGCTTCAACTAATTGTTCAAAGCCATCTATATTGCGTTCTAAACGATCTAGAGTTCTTCTTTCATTAGGCTGCAAGTGAATAGCACCATGTTGTAACAATCTTGCTACTCTAGTTCTTCTAGCGGTTCTAGGATCACTTGCTGCAATCTCTTCATCTAATGAGATTTGTAAATCAAATAGTGCGTGTATTCTACCCGAAACTGAAGGTAGGCTCATGTCCAAATACAATTCTCTAGCCTTTTCTTCAAATGCCATTCTAGCTTTGACCATGTGGCCGTCATGAGATCTTATCAATTCAGGAAGAGCATCCCTAAGCAACTCTCTTGCTTCTTCGAAATGCCGCAATGCTTCTCTTTCTCTCCAGGAGTTTGGCATTTTATGCATAGCATCTTTTTCTGCTTTGGCTATTGCATCGAGAGAATAAAGTCTGGCCTTGACATAATCTGCTGCGTTTTCATCATTAACTGGCAAGCCATGTCTTCCAAGGCTAGAAATGAATGCATTTACATCTTCAGAGTCATCGATTGAACCAACTAAAAGATAATCTCGGCAAAGGGCATCTATCTCTGCAGTTCTACCCTCAATCTCGATTACAGAAGCCGTTATTTCAACAACTGGTGCAACTGGGGCAACTGCCGAAACTACCACTGTAGGAATTGTTTCCACGGCAGTTGGAGGGGAGATATCGATTATCTCGACTTCATCTTGTTCAACTATGTCCTCTATTACTTCGATTTGATTTGATTCAAGAATGACCGTTGGTCCAGCAACTTGTTGAATCTCAACAACCGGTTTGACCACTGCTTCATATTCATCGGATGGTGAAGGAATTGTAACTGCTTTTGGTTTACCTCTAGGTCTTCGCAAACTTTTCTTGATTGACCCCCAAGAGCCCGATTGAGATGTTAATACTCCAGCAACCCTCATCAGTAGAGCTTGTTTTGTCCCAGAACGTGGTAGGTCTAATTTAGAGCACAACTCATGAAGTTGATCTCTTGAGAGAGTATCTAATTTCTCAGGAGTTAATTGCTTAGCATCGTGATTGAGGTGCAAAAATAGACGTTGCCTCCTCTCTCTAATCGAACCAGATTTTTTGACCCCAAAGACTGCTAAGACATCACCTAATTGGTTATTTAATATGGAATCTATACCATCTGGAGTTAAATCCCACTCATCTAAAACGAGGTCTGCAATCAGTTTAGCGCGTAGTACTTCTACGGAACCATTTCTAGAAAGTCCGTGCCCTGCACAGATTTCTTTCAGGCGGTCTAACCTAGCCTGATGAAGTTCAGAAAGAAGGGTTTGCTTGTCGTTCATTTGCATACCTCCATTATGCCTCCACTCCTCTCCATATTTGAGGTTGCACCCCAACGAATGCCATTAGAGGCTGATTATTGAAGGGTAATTTTGCTGTCATGGCCCCTACGGGGCCGAGAAAAATAGGGTGATTAAGGGCAATACATTCAAACCTCTACATCTCCGAGTGATGTGAGGGAGATTGTTGGGGCGTAACGAAAGAGCTGCAAAAACTACGTTGAAAGAAGCCACTGCTCTCGCTATTGGCATAATAGATAATGTCAGGCATGACCTTAGGCGAGAAGAAGTTCGTTTAGAAGAAGAAATGCGTGAAAGAGTTGAAGCTGTACAGGCAATTCTGAATGAAGTCGCCAGTATCCAAGATGCAATAGTTGCGGGAGCATCAGAGGTCAAAAGGGAATTAGAGAAATCCAAAAAGAAGATGGTTAAAACCGGAGATCGAGAGTTTATGGCGACACAAATAATTGGTTCTGCCGCCCGTCTAGGCGAACTTAGGATTCTCCACCTAGATGCCGTTAACAGAATCCAAGGAGTACTTGCAAGACCGCCTTCAGCAGTAGATATCATTGAACGTATGACCAAGGATTTGCTGAAATTATCCGGTTCATGGGAATCATCTGCCAGAGAAATCGATGAAGCCATCGCCGATGTTGTCGATGTTAACGCACCGATTGAGATGGTAGAACTATCTAGAGAATTAAACAATAACGGATACGACCTTATTCTTGCAGGAGATGACAGGGACCCAGAAAACATTGAGAAATGTCGTAACAAAATCCGACAAATGACGGGCGAAGATAGAATCAATCAATCGTGATCTTCTTCTTTCAGTAGAGGAGTGTATATCCTATCTTCCGAAAGCCTACCTTTGGATACTAAATCTTCGATATAATTGTCCATTAACTCCTTCATGCGTCCACGCTTATCGGCTTCTGGCACCTCTCTCATAACCATTAGAAGTTGATTCCAATTGAAAACAAGGTTATGAGCACCAGAATGACTTTCCTCGAGTGGGAAAATTCGTTCTACACTCGTGGTGACCATACCATCTTTGCTTACAGTTTCTAGAATTATGTCTATGCGAGGATCTGAATCTTTCGGACCTTGTGATTCTGAAACCGAAGTGAAAGTTTTCCATTCTGTCAGCGGGTTTTCAAAACCTAGAGTTCGACCTCTATTGCCAACATCTGTAAGAATTGTCCTAACTTTACGTTGCTCGACTATCAAGCCAATTTTATCCAGCATGTTTTCTTCAATACTATCTAAAATTGTCATCTCCAAACGCAGAGATAGTGCCGCTCCCGCATCTATTACTCTTGAAAATCTCGAGATTGGGAAATCTTCTCTTGTCAGTAGAACAGTGTAGCCTTCCAATGGCACAGGAATATATCGAGACCTAGTATCGTCTTGACGCTGCATTCCTAAAGTATGTCTTCGAGCTCTTGATGGCAAAGATGAATGTAATGCCCTAGTAGTGGTATAACCATCGATATCTCCCTCTTGTCTTAATTTCTCCAACCATTCTACTCGCTCAAAGACGTCTTCTGGAGCTTCGCCTAAATCTTCAGGAAGCATCACTTTGATATCTTTCCTAGACCTAATTAGTTGTCTTTTGACAATATCACAATCAGCAATAATTATTCCTCTTTTTGGAATATATTCCGGTTTATCCTCACCAACTAGGACTCTAGTTGGTTCTCTTCTTGGAAGTACTAAGTTAGAAGACAAGCCCTTGACTCGGTTATTGTACCACCAGTTAGCAGAAACTGGCACAATATCTCCATGGCCATCAATCAACAACTGTATCGCTGTTTCCACATGTGGTACTTGCTTTTCAATAAGATTCAGTCCATCTGGTGAACTGTCAATGAATTTCTTGGCATGCGTGCTTACTCCGTCCCCAACTTCTGGGCACAAAAGGATCTCAAATCGGTCCTCTTCGGTCATCACATTTGCCTCGGCCAGCACTTACCGGCGTTCTACGGGCGCCCGCCACTCGTTAAGAAGGCGACCCTTGTGGGGTGTTCCATGGAGACCAATGTTGCACTTGACACTCTAGAAGGACTTCGCGACATAATCAACGCTAACCTTGAAGCTCTAATTGAGGAGCAATGTGTCATTCACGGAGAAGTTGCAGAAGTTTCAGGTCGCATACTATTGGCTGGCGGTAAAAGACTGCGACCGATTCTAGTTCACCTGGCATACGAGTTAGCCGGAGGGGAAAACCTCGATGAAATAATGCCATTATCGCTGGCTTCAGAGTTTATTCATACTGCAACACTAGTTCATGATGATATTAATGACGAGGCTTTGACTCGAAGAGGAGAGAAAACTATGCACGCATTAGTTGGACAACCTAAAGCTATAATCGGAGGCGACTGGCTATTCGTCCAGGGGTTCGGATTAGGAGGAAGATACAGAAAAGAAGTCGTAGATGTCATGGCTAGTTTTTGCTCACGCTTGGCTAGTGCAGAGTTCAGCCAATTAGATCATGTGCTAGATCTTTCCACATCCCCGGAAGATTACTTAGAGATTGTTAAAGGGAAGACTGCAGGTCCTTTTGCTGCTGGGTGCCAAGGCGCAGCACTTGTCGCAAATGCAAGTGAACCTGAATGTCAGGCTCTGTTTGATTTCGGATTAGAACTTGGAATAGCATTCCAATTAGTTGATGATTTACTAGACATTAGAGGAGATGAAAGGATGGGTAAACCAAGAGGAGCAGACATCTATGAAGGAAAGATGACATTGCCTCTAATACATGCTCTAACTCTCCTACATGGAGAACAAAGAGTTAGGCTTGCTGAGATAATCAGAGACTTCGATGATTCGCTATTTGATGAATTGATATCGCTGCTAGAGAATGCAGAAAGTCTGAGTTACTCTGAGATATTAATTAACAATCATTTAGAAAGAGCATTACAACATATTTCTGTTTTTGAGGAATGTGAAGCAAAGCAACTGCTTAAACATGTAGTTGAAATGGTTCAGAATCGCCACTCCTGAGGTGTTTGTTTGTCAAGTTACGACCGTGATGTTATCGTTATCGGCGGAGGTCCCGCCGGTAGTACAGTTGCTCGTTACGCAGCTGCTAACGGTGCTGATGTCTTGGTAATCGACGGTAGAGACCCAATTGGAACACCTCTTCAATGTGGAGAGTTAGTTCCAACCAATGACGAAATGAGACGCTTATGCCCCGACGTCCCCGATATGGATGACCTATTCCAAACTCCACCTTCTGCAATTTCTAGACACTCAGACAAGATGCATTTAGTCCCCCCATCTGGTAAGCCATTGAAATTCGATTTCGACGGATACGTATTGAATAGAGTTGCGCACGATGAGTTCTTAGTAGAAATGGCTAAGAAGTCAGGAGCCTCTTACATGGTAGACTCAAGGGTTGAAAAGGTCGAAAATGACACTGTTTATCTGAAGAACGGAGAAACCCTTACTGCACGTATCATTGTAGATGCAGGTGGGCACAACGGACCGATTCGAAGAGACTATTGGAATGAAAAATCGGTTAAAATACCGGTCAAGTTCGTATTAATGGAAGGAGATTTTGGAGAAGCGGTTGAATTGCACTTTGGTTCCATGGCCCCTGGCGGTTATGCATGGATGTTCCCAAAACAAAGTGGCGCAAACATTGGATTAGGAATTCAACGCAGTTTCGCAAAAGGGAAAACTCTCAATCAATATACTGATGAATTCACCTCTAAGTATGACGGAGAGGTTACTTTCAACGGGGCTGGATCTCTTCCAATGTCTGGCACCATTAAGAAATTTGTAAGAGGCAATTACATGCTTGTAGGTGACTCTGCGGGAATGGTACTACCCTCTAATGGAGCAGGCATTACCATTGCTATGATCGGTGGCCGTATAGCAGGAAAGGTGATTTCACAGCATCTACAGGATGGCACTCCTCTCGAAAATTACGAGAAAATCTGGAAGAAACAAATGGGTAAAGTTATGCGCAATTCCAAGAGGTCTTTCAAAGTGGGAAGTCTCCTGTTCAGGTTACCAGATTGGCTCCTTAACTTGATGTTTAATCGACTAACTAAAGGAATTATTTGGAGAGCAGTAACTTGCCGAAGGATGTTCTGGGTGATTTAGTTAAGATATACTTAATTTAGGTATTTTTCTGATAAATCAGGCGGTTGGTTCAAGTGGCTTGCATGACAGGGAGTAACATGCACAGAGATGATGAGGCGGTTAGCCCGGTTATCGCAACTGTGTTACTTCTTGCTATTACTGTACTACTATCGAGTATGGTATTCGTCATGATGGCTTCAACATTAGATAATGTTGAGAAAGCCGACCCTAAAGCCTCGGTATCGGTTAGAACTCTTTCAAATGGATATCATGTAATCACCATTACTAGCATTGACCAATCATTGGACCCTGCCAAAGTTAAGTGGACTATAGTTAATCAAACAGGTCAGAGCGAAGTAATGAAGACTGGATTTGTTGACGATACTGATGTCTATGGAACCGTAGGATCAAATGTCTCATTCCATGATAGAGATGCAGGATGGTCGATGACTAAGGGAGACTATTTCGTGATTAACTGTCAAACTATGAATTGTAATGAAGGATATCACTACTTCCAAGTTGTAGATACTGGTACCAATACATTACTGGCTAAAATAAACTTACCAGCGCTGGAAAGTTAACCGCCAATGAATGACATCTCGACCTTTTCTTTGTCGACAAGTCCTCTATTTTGAGAATAGGCATCATCTCGGATTGTCCAGATAGACCTTACAGCTTCAGCAATTTGTTCTTGACTAGCATTCATTCTTATCAAGGATTTCAAATCATTACCTTTAGATGCAAATAAACAGGTGTATAGCGAGCCATCTGCTGAAATTCTAGCACGGTTACAGTCACCGCAAAATGGCTTAGAGACGCTTTCGATGAAACCAATCTCTTGACTCCCTCTAAGATACCGGTTCGCAACTTCCCCAACATGGTTAGCACTGATTGGACTGAGGTTCTCCAGCATATTCCTCATCATATCACCAGTTATTACTTCGTCATCATTCCAGGAATTTGTTTCCCCTACATCCATGAATTCAATGTATCTAACAATTACATCACTGCCTACAAAGCGATCTGCAACCATCTTCACTGAGTGTTCATTATATCCAGCCCTGATTACCGTGTTTACTTTCACGTTAAGTCCAGCTTTTCTTGCGGTTTCTATTCCTCGTAGAACCGTCTCGGGAGTCTCATCAGTATCACCCATGGCCTGGAAAGTTTCGACATCTACTGCATCCAAAGAAACTGTAACACGATTCAACCCCGAATCTGCCAAGTCTTGAGCAAACCTCTCTAGCAATATGCCATTGGTAGTCATAGCGATATCGAGTTCTTTAGGTAACATCTTGATGAATGAACAAATATCCTTTCTCAGTAAAGGCTCTCCACCAGTCAATCGTACTTTCGACAGACCTAATGGCATTAATGACTCTACAACATTGCTTAATTCTTCATAACTCAAAATCTCTTTTTTTGCTAAAAAATCATGCCCATCAAAATGTTCTCTCGGCATGCAATATCTACATCTCATGTTACATCTATCGGTCAAAGAGATTCGCAAGTCTCGCAACGGCCTGTTGTGAGCATCTCTGACCATGCACAACGGTGCATAAAGACGCACTTCAACATGTGCCTTGGATGACTTCATGTTGGTGAGGCCCTTCGGAGCAATTACGGGGGCCTTTAGGTTGGAACAAAATGGCCATGTTTCGGATAAATACAATCTAGAGATTGAGAAAAGTTCTCTATCTGGAGTTGTAAAACTACCCCCTTCAAAGAGCCACTCTATGCGATGGCTAACATTAGCCAGTATGGATTCAAATCCAACCGAAATAGAAATGTGGGAAATTGGCCAAGATGTTCAGGCTCTGATCGATTGCTTCATAAAACTTGGACTAGAATGGGATGGCAGCGTTTTCAAAGGAGGAGATTTAAGTCAGCCAGGACAGACATTAGACTGTAAAAATAGTGGAACAGCGCTAAGATTTCTAATCGGACAATCTGCAAGTTGTGAATTCCCAATATCTCTAGACGGTGATACCAGCCTTCGTACAAGGAGTTCGTTAGAACTATTGAAATCTCTAGGTTTAGTAGAAATTGAAATTCAAGAACATCAATATCCGATACACATAAACGGCCCTTTGGAAAAGACAATTGTTGAAATTGATGTCTCAAAAACATCCCAATTCTATTCATCATTGTTGCTGATGGCTCCACGTACAAAGGGGTTTGAGATACTGACAAGAGGTTCTGCAGTCTCACGTAAACATTCAGAACTTACTTGGCATTTGTGTAAGATGACAGGTGCAAAAGAGCCTGGTGTGCCTTGGACTGTGGATTGTCCTGATGTTGAGATACCGCCTGATGCATCAATGATGGCATTTGCTAAATTGTCTGGATTGAGTGTATCTAATCCACCAGAGGTATCTGATTCGATTGGTCACTCTTTGGAAAACAGTATGCTAAGAGACTCAAACGACTTGATAACCCCAATGGCAGCATGGTTAGCAGTTGGAGATGGAGGGACTATTTCTGGTGCATCTCACGCAGCTCTAAAAGAATCTAACAGGATAACCAAGACAGTGGAAATGCTTTCCCAATTTGGGATAAAATCTACTGCTAGCGATGATGGAATTAGTATTGAGGGCGGACAAATACCGCAAAGACCTGATGGAATAGTCAGATCGTTTGGCGACCACCGTATTCAGATGACTGCGATAATATTGGCATCTATATGCGGAGGCACAATCGAGGGTGCAAATCTGCATCAAGTTGCATGGCCATCTTATCTTCAACAACTGAAAGATTGCGGACTTAAATTCGAATTTGTTCAGCCATGACGCCCGAAATGGTGGTCTAGAGCATTTAGTGGAATCCTCATAGCGGTAGGCCTGCCATGAACACATGCCCAAGGATTAGGAATCCTTCGCATATCATCTAAGAGTCGTCTCATCTGAGATAAATTAAGTCGCTCATTAGCTTTCACTGCACCTCTACAAGCGTTAAGGAATGCCAAGTGATCTTTACGTTGTTCAACTGTTTCAAGTGGTGCTCCATCTTCGCTCATATCAAGTAAGATATCGTGCAAGAATGGTTCCAATTGACTTGCAGATAGCAGAGCAGGCGCACTTGTTATAGAATATCCTCCCGCATTGTTATTGATTACAAAGCCCATTTTTGAGAGGTCGTCCATACGAGCATCTAGTCTTGCGATTTGTCTTGCATCTAAATCTAGTGGAACTGAACTAATGCGTTCTTGAGGTTGCCACAAACTCTCATCATTACGAAGTCGTTCGTAGCGGACTCTTTCGTGCAGAGCGTGCTGGTCGATAAGTAACAATTCCTCTTCAGCCTGAACTAAGATGTAAGAATCTGCGAATTGGGCAAGTGGCTCCATAGCAGGTAAATCGTTTATGACAGGACCAAGCGGTTCTGCTTTTTCTGGGTCCTGTGCGTCACACCCTGCATGGCGATGCAATTCTCTTTCCCCAATGGATAATGCAGGAGCAATCGCTTCAACTCCAGTTATTGTGGTTTGAGAAGATTCTGCTACTGAGATAGGCCTAGGTTTCTCCTGTTTCTTGTGCTCTATCGGCTTCTCACCGGTTAGTGAGATTTGGGCAGTTTGTGCCCAGGCTGGCTTTTTGATAGTTCTTTTTTCTTCAGTCTGTGGTGCTAGAGAAGTTATTCCAGTGATTCCACCACTTGATTCTGGCTCTGTAGGGGTGGACTCCAGAGTGTAAGCGATTGCTCTCTCTAATCTCTCAAGAACTCTCCAGGAGTTTCTCAATCTAACTTCTCGCTTGGTAGGATGAACATTCACATCGACTTCGTCAGCAGGCAAGTCAAGAAGCAAAACAGCCACAGGGTGCCTGCCTTGCATCAATCTTGTTCGATAGCCTCTTCTAATTGACTGTAGGAATGGTTGAGCAGCCACTGGTCTTCCATTTATGAGAATATGAATATCGTCACCTTTACCTCTAGTAATATCTGGAGTAGAAATCCAACCAGTCCAATTTTCTTCACCAGGTGCGTCTTTGTCACTTGGAGGAGGGGAAATTGGTATCATTTTACCAGCTTGTCTTCCAAGAACATCATACAGCCGATCTTCCATCTCATCAACAGCAGGTACTTCCAAAATCACTTTTTCGTCACTAGATAGTCTAAACCCTACCTCTGGATGACATATTGCGTGAGATACTACAACATCTACGATTCTGCTTGTTTCTGTAGCAGGTCTTCTTTGGAAAGCAAGTCTTGCTGGCTGATTTGCGAAAAGGTGTGATACCTCGATGCAAGTTCCTTCTGCAATTCCTGCAGGTCTAATGGTCTCTTTGTCACCATTGTCCATAGAGATTTGACGTCCTTCTGTACCGCTTGGTCGGCTTGAAATTGACAACTTGCTGACCATTCCAATACTAGCTAATGCCTCTCCCCTAAAGCCGAGAGTACCAATCGCTGCCAAGTCTTCCTGTGTACTCAACTTACTAGTTGCATGACGATCTAATGAAAGGGACAAGTCATCCTCATGGATTCCAGAACCATCGTCGGTTATCCTCATCAAATCAAAACCACCTCTTTCGATTTCAATCGTAATCCTCTTCGAACCTGCATCGATTGAATTCTCAATCAACTCCTTCACTACCTGTGCTGGCCTTTCGACTACTTCACCGGCGGCAATATGTCCGATTGTACGATCGTCTAATTGTTTGATTCGACCTGGGTCACTCATTTTTCACCCTCCAAGATTCTCAATAAATTGTATAGTGCGTCGTGTGCTTGACGTGGACTCATAGAGTCTGGGTCTATACTCGAAAGTGATTGCTTCAAAGCATCTGTAAGCGGGTCTTTTTCGATTCTAACTTGAGGTTGGCCAACGAATCCTAGCAGTGAAGATTGGCCTGCACTTCGAGCAGTAGGGGCTCCTTTCTCACCGGCTTTCGCCCCATCTGCTTGTTTTTCCAAGAAACTTAGGAGATCGCTTGAGCGTTCTACAACATGGCGTGGCAGCCCTGCTAAAGCAGCAACTTGCACACCGTAGGAATCGTCACAAGGACCATCTGCAACCGTGTGAAGGAATTTTAATTCTCCATCAGATTCTGCTACTTGTACGTGTACATTTACCAAGCCCTCAGACTGACCTTCAAGACCAATTAATTGATGGTAATGAGTTGCAAATAAGGTTCTTGCTCTGATTCTACTGCAGATGTCTTCGGTAACAGACCATGCTATTGAGAGACCATCGAAGGTCGAAGTACCCCTGCCAATTTCATCCAATAAGATTAGTGACTTTGAAGATGCTCTTTTCAGAATATGAGCCACTTCCATCATTTCCATCATGAAGGTAGAACGCCCTCTGCGGATATCATCCGATGCCCCAACTCTAGTGAAAATACGGTCAACCATTCCAATTTGTGCGCTGCTAGCTGGAACAAAGGAACCTACTTGAGCAAGTACTGACAACAAAGCAGCACATCGTAAGTGAGTAGATTTACCGCCCATATTTGGACCTGTTATCAACAAAAACTTACGCTTTTTGTCAAACTTGATATCGTTAGGAACGAACCCTGATTGAACCTCTAAAACTGGATGTCTCAATCCTTTAGCCACCAATCTATCATCTTCAAAGATTGAAGGTCTTGTCCAAGAGCGTGTTCTAGCAACTTCTGCAAAGCACTGCAATACATCGATTTGGCCAACATTAGAACTAATGTTCCCTAGAGTTCGGGATTTATCCTTGCACCTATCTCTTAGATCACGGAACATATCATATTCCATTGTATTGGCTTTGCTAGCAGCCGTCATCAGTCTATCTTCCCATTCAACTAATTCATCGGTTACATATCGATTACCGTTAGTCATCTGTTGTTTTCTTTTCCATTCATCAGGGACCTTAGAAACATGAGTCTTTGTAACTTCGATAAACCAGCCTATTTGCCGGTTGTGCCTTACCTTAAGGGAAGGAATTTGTAGTCTTGCTCGCTCTTTGGTTTCCAAATCTTTGAACCATTTGTGACCGATTGCTGCAGCATCACGCAATTCATCTAACTTCGAGTCAATTCCTTCGCGGATTATTCCGCCATCTCTTAGTGACAAAGGGATTTCGTCATTCATATTGGCTTGGATATCAATACGCATCATCTCAAGAACGTCCAAATCTTTTGATAATTTATTCAACAATTCATCATCCATTTCTTGACATATGGATTTTAGCCTAGGCATTCTCTCTAAAGCAAGACCTATTGCTAGTAAGTCTCTACCGCCTGAGCGGTTGTAAGATAGTTGAGTTGCAAGCCTCTCCATATCCCTAAGACCCCTCAGATTATCTCTAACTTCATCTAATCTTCTAGATGACCTTGCTAGTGAAGCCACTGAATCTTGACGGCTTTCGATTTGGATTTTATTTGCTAGTGGTCTTAGTAGCCATTGCTTTAGAGTCCTACGACCCATAGATGTCCTGCATCGGTCAATAGCGCCAATCAAGGAGCCTTCTTTTTCTCCAGCGAGGGTCTGAGTCAACTCCAAATTACGGAGAGTGGTTTGATCTAGAATCATACTCCCTTCAGGACGCATTATCTCTACTTCCCTTACATCGACAGTATCGACGATATGCATTGCAGCAAGATAGTCTGCCGCTAATCCGGCCGCATCCATTGCTAATGGAGAGTCATCCAAGTCGATATGTCCTAAATCAGCTACATCCAGAATACTCTTCAGAGCATCCTGCCCTTTCCTTTTCGATGATGAATGTTGAGAAAGAGTCACTCCATCTAATTGTGAAATGACATTACGAAGTTCTTCTCTTTCAGCATCTCGAGGTGAAAATATTACTTCACGAGGGTTGCTGCGAAGTAAATCATCTAGTAATCGTCCCCATCTTTCATCTCCATGATGCTCAACCGTCCATACATGACCAGTAGATGCATCAAGAATTGCAATTCCAAGTCCTTCTGATTTTATGCATATTGCAGCGAGGCCTGCGATTTCATCTGTTCCAATCAAACTTTCTTCGTAAAGAGAACCTGGAGTGTAAACTCTGGTTACTACTCTTTCTAGCAATTTCGCACCCTCCCTCAACTCCTCTTCTTGCTCCGCCACGCATACTTTGTGGCCGGCTTGAAGCATTTGGCGGAGGTTATCCTCCAATGCGTGCCAGGGGAATCCAGCCATTGGAATAGGCTGGTCTGCTTTCTTGTCCCGGCTAGTTAGAGAGATCCCTAGGACTTCTGAAGAGACTACTGCGTCGTCATGAAATTGCTCATAGAAATCACCCATGCGGAAGAAAAGAACGGAATCTGGATACTCCGTTTTAATATCCATATACTGGTCCATCATTCCTCTCTTCGCCATCGGGACACATCCATTGCTTGCGCTAGAGTGTTGCGACCTCGGCGGGGGTAGGTAAATGATGCCCTTGATTTTCAATCAATCTTTTCAGATTGAGAGTATATCTCAGAATACTTGCCCCTTGCGTATTGCATCTGTTACATTCCATGCCATAATCGACATTATCAACAATGTAACAAGTATGAAACCTAGATCTAGTATTCCTCTAAGGCTAGTAAATGAACTTCGAGCGTTGCTGTCTATAGATATAGCGCCGGGGCTATCGTCCCCATTTATTCCGTGAACAGAAATCATTCCATCTTTATCACAACTTATGTGAGTTGGAACAAATTTCAGAGACTCTGGTAATTTCTCGACTTGAACATCCTCACCTGAGATAACAGCAACCGTTGAAGAACCGATGTTTCCGAAAAGCCACACGTTGTCATTATTGTCTACAACAGCAGCGTAACTTGATATCCCCATCGATGTCGCTTCACCATTCTGGATTTGTATGGTATCTGCAGTACCAGTAGCAATGAAACCATCTTCTACTTCGAAGATGTTGTGAATCATACCTTCATCACCCATGTGGACGATATCGATTGATGGGGCTACTATTCCATCCCAGGTTACAGACAATACCAATTCAAACATTGGTGGAGATGCTGGGTTTGAACCTAGCCAATTAGCAGGAGCTTGCCAAGATCCCCCAACTAACCAACCGTCTGGAGTAGCAATCATTGTTTCCAAATGCATGTTTCCTTCGTGTTCAGTGACCGAAACTGAGCTTGATGGGTCAGGAAGCCAAATCGCAGCCAAGGAATCACTTGTTCCATCCTCGACTACCATAAGCAAAGCGTCATCGTTCTTTGAGACTCTTTTTGCAGTGAGATTATCCCCAATTTGCAATGGGCACCATATATCTTCACAGAATGGGCTATCTTCCTCAATAAAGAAAATGCTACCTTCTAGACCTGAACAAAAGAATGTGATTTTATCATACTGTTCCAAACATGTGGCGTATTGAGCACTATTGTCCGAGGACGGTGTTGAAATTCTCATTCCATTTTCGGTTTGATACATGATTGCATCGCCAGCGGAATCGTAAATAATTCCATCAGCATTCATCTGCCCGCCCTGATGAACTCCTGAAAGTTCATTCGACCAATCGATTAACACAGCGCCTGTAATAACTAAAATAGTAAATACGGCAAACGATAACCACTGATGTTCTGATTCCTCTTCAAGGAGTCTACGCCAGCTCGACATTACCCCCCCCTGTGAGGGCACCATCCATGACCTTTCCCCTGTGGGAGGAAAAGGGAAACCATCGGTATGGTCAAATAGGGAAGGTCAGTCGCAAACTCGCCCGGAGGTATCAAGCATGGCACGTAAGCCCGCAAGTATGTACCGCAGACTGAAAGGTCCTGCATATACCCGACGCAAGTATATCGGTGGTGTTCCTAACAACCGTATCCTTAATTTCTACGCCGGTAATCGCCGTGCTGCAGAGACAGGAGAGTTCTTAATGGAACTAAATCTGATCGCTGATGAATCTTGTCAAATTAGACACACAGCATTAGAAGCAGCCCGTGTAATTTCCAATTCAACAATCAGAAAAGTCGCTGGTGCACAAAATTACGCTCTTCGCATCCACACCTATCCTCATCACGTTCTTCGTGAAAACAAGCAGGCTACTGGTGCTGGTGCAGACCGTGTATCACAAGGAATGCGTTGTGCTTTCGGAAAGAACGTGGGTACTGCTGCTCGTGTAAAGCGTGGTCAGCGTGTTGTATCACTGCAGTTCACTCCTGAGAATTACCTAGTAGCTAAGGATGCTCTTCGCAAGGCTAGCATGAAGTTCCCAACTCCATGTACAACCAAGTTAATCCGTGGCCACGAGCACGTCAAAGGACTGGTTTGAGAGTATTACTTGCTTCGGCAAGTCGATGCGTTAGCAACCTATTGCTAAACAGCATAGTTTTGTCAGAACTACCGGCTGATTCATGAACATTAGGCAAGACGACTTTACTGGAGGGGATTGATTTGCGAGTTGCAGTACTGAAAGAAGACAACTGTCAACCAAAGAAATGCATGGATGAATGCATGACATTTTGTCCTCCTGTTCGTAATGGGCAAGAATGTGTCGTTATGGATGAATCTACGGGGAAACCACACATCTCTGAGTCTCTATGTATTGGTTGCGGGATATGCGTAAACAAATGTCCTCATGATGCATTGATAATTACGCAGTTACCTGCTGAATTAGAAAGTGATATGATTCATCGCTATTCACTCAACGGGTTCAGACTATTCCGCCTACCAACCCCATCTAAGGAATCAGTTGTAGGAATTCTTGGACCAAACGGAATGGGTAAATCTACAGCATTCAATATTTTAAGTGGCTCAATAATCCCAAACCTAGGCGACTTTGAGGCTGATGAATCTTGGTGGGAAGATGTCATTGCTAGCCTACCTCGTGGTGAATTGAGAGACTTCCTAGTAAATGTCAGTGAATCTGAAATCACAGTTGCATTGAAACCACAGTATGTAGATCACATACCAAAAGCTGTCAAAGGAAAGGTCGGTGACTTACTCAGTTCAGTAGATGAACGAGAAATGTTTCAAGAGATGGTAGAGAAGTTAGGAATTGACCATCTGCTAGAAAGAAATCTAGACCAACTCTCTGGAGGAGAGTTACAAAGAGTTGCGATATGTGCAACTTTGTTGAAAGATGCAGACGTATACTTCTTTGATGAACCTTCATCATACCTCGATATCCATGAAAGGATGCGAATTGTGAAAATAATTCAAGAGTTATCGGAAACATCTCGAGTAATTGTTATTGAACACGATTTAGCAGTATTAGACGTCTTAGCAGATTTAGTTCACATTGTCTATGGCCAGAAAGGGGCATTCGGAATATTTACCCCGGCAAGATCAACCCGTCAGGCAATAAATGCTTACTTGGATGGTTTCCTGGTAGAACAAAATGTTCGCATAAGAGATAAACCAATCAAATTCCAAACCCACACAGACCGTTCTAATGAACTAGGAAGCCCAGTAGTAGAATGGGGCGGGATTGAGAAGAAACTAGGAGACTTCAACCTCAAGACTGGAGACGGAAAGGTCCACCAAGCAGAGGTTGTAGGAGTAGTAGGGCCTAACGGGACTGGTAAATCGACAATGGTGAAGATACTCGCTGGAGAGCACGAATATGATGCAGGATGGGTTACTGCTGACGCTACAATCTCTTACAAACCGCAGCATATCGATATAGACATGGATTGCACTGTTCAAACTTGGCTGGATGCGGAAGTTGGCCCAAGGTGGAGAGGAGGCGAATACAATGTCACTGTTATTCGAGCATTGGGCGTTGATGAATTACTTGCAAAACAAGTCAACAATCTCTCCGGAGGAGAAGCGCAAGCTGTTGCTATTGCAATTTGTCTCGGAAAAGAAGCCGACCTGTACCTCCTTGACGAACCAAGTGCACACCTGGACGCTAATGCCCGTATGGAAACTGCAAAAGCAATTCGTAGAACAATGGAAGCCAATGAAAAGGCTGCATTTGTGATCGACCATGATGTATATTTCATTGATATCGTATCAGATTCATTACTCGTCTTCGAAGGAGAAGGTGGTAAGCATGGTATGGCAGAAGGACCATTCAAACTTAGGAAAGGAATGAACCGTTTCCTTTCAGGAGTTGATGTCACTTTCAGAAGAGACCATGACTCCAAGCGCCCAAGAATTAACAAAAACGCCAGTCGTAAAGACAGAGAGCAGAGAAGTAAAGGCGACTATTACTCATTTGATTCATGAGGGGGAATTATGCCAGCACAGGTCCCCCCCGAAGCACAATCTATTGGTAGAGCTAGAGGAAGATTGTCTGCATCATCACTCACTACATTCCTACGTTGTGAAAAGCAGTGGTTCCTAAATTACAGAATCGGCTTGAGGGGACCTCTTTCTCCTCACCAAGTAATGGGAATTGAGGTTGAAGATGCATTCTGTGCCATTATTATGCACAGAGCGCCAAAGGTGAATTCTGTACAAGAATTACGAGATTGGTTGTATACCTTAGTTCCTAAACATGCACAAGATGCCCTCGATAATGGAAAGAAAGTTTTCGATGAAGCAATGTGGTCAGAAGGAGATTTTGATTATCACTTTAATCTTGAATTAGTATCCAGTATGCTAGAGAATGGAATATCACTACAACTGGAAGAAGTTGAAGCATGTTTCGAAGCAGGAGGAGGGGTGAATGAATTTACAATTCCTGCACCTTGCTGGGACACTCCACCTCATTTTACACAACCAGAGAAGTCGAACAGTATGATTTCATGGAAAAATGAAACTCATGAATATTCTGATAAAATTACCTGGCAGGATGCCTGGGAAATTGCAAGGCCTTGGGTTAAAGATCCAAGAAACCCTGAACCTCAAAGAATGTACCATAACGATAGATGGGCTGCTGGAGAATGTGATTTGGTACTTAGGTGGGACGGCAGAGTTAGAATTATTGATATCAAAATGGGCGACGGCGGAGGTAAATTTGCATCGAGTCTTGACTCCCAGTTGAACTTCTATGCATGGCTTTGGAACGAGACTCACGATACAGTTTGCGAAGGTTTGGAAGGATGGTACCTCACAAATGGAATGCGCAAAGTAGTGGATGTAAATCCACTTACGACTGCAGAATACAGAGAGGTTCATGACAATATGAAGTCGTGGGATAGTGACAACCGATTACCCTTGGAGTCTCCATGTGATGGAGAAGCAGGTGGATGCCATTGGTGTTCAGTTTCCAAAGTACCCTATGATGCTCCAGAAATCACCATGCCTTGTGAGCCATTATCTTCAATACCATCACGGGTTAATGTGAAAGGGAAATTGCAAGGTGCTTGGGGACCACTTCCAAATCATTACGGAGAACTGGTATTAGGAGCTATGATTCAAGCAGGAGACAAGATGGTAACTCTTGAAGAAAGCCAACCAGGTTCATTCCCTGAAATGCACGATTCACCACATAATGATGTGTTCATCACGGGTGCATTACCGGGCGTATGGAGAAGGCAACCGCGTCTATATTTAGACGCACTCAGCGAAATTGTGCCTGAAACAGATGCTGAATTAACCCGCATGGGAATGTTGAGGACTAAGGCTAATGTTGAGGGGGTTGTACTTTCTTGTTCTAAGAGAGATGGAAAGCGTGCTGATGGAAGACCTTGGTCGATGATGTCATTCCATATTTGGGATGGCGAGAGAGTGGCGGAAGTTGTCGCATTTGGCTCTGCCATAAACGGAACGATGCTTTCAATCAGACCAGGAATGGTAGTAAAATTAACTTCTGTTGAATTAGGATGGAGAGAAGGTTTAGTCCAACTAAGAATAGATTCCAGAACGACTCGGGCTGAGATCAAATCGAAGCCTTGAATAGACTTGGTTTGTGCTTACAGTGACATGCCAGTGCATAGCGCAGATCCGCTGACCGACAGTGTCGGACCATTCAACAGACTATCTGCCTCGCAGGCCAACACTTGGGATGATTGTCCTAGACTTTGGTGGTATCAAAATAAGATGCGACTAAAGTTCCCGCAAACCCCTCCTTTATTCATGGGTAGAGCTGTGGAAGAATGTGTCTGTAGAGTTTTGATGGAATCACCCGGATTAGTATTCTCGACTGCACCGACAGACGTTTTGTCTAATGGTGCTGACAAATTATTGCCTCTATTCGATGATGAATTACCAAGTGATTTCATTTCTTGGTGTGAATCTAGAGTCGATGCACACTGGCCAGCCATTAGAGATGAAATGCATGCTGCTTGGAGTAAAGATGCAAGGAAAGCCGGGAATTGGCACGACTACTCAATGGAAGCATATCGAGACATGTGCGTTACCGCACTAAGAATGCATATGGGTGAAGTTGAAGAATGCATGAATACAATCTCTGACCAAGAGTTGAATGATTGGCGTAACGGAAACCGCCAAGAAATCCCAGCACCGGATGGAAGAGAGGAAACTGGACCACATCCGATTGCCAGAAAAGGAGATTGTCATTTAGTTGAAGCTTGGGAAATCGCAAGGCCATGGTTCGTTGACCCTAACGCACCACCATTTTCACTCAATGTAATTCACCCTGAACATTGGTTCCAGGGAGAGTATGATTTAGTCTATCGACACGGTGGTAAAATCAGAATCATGGACCTAAAAGCGAGTAGAGGCGGAGGTGATAGGAGTGGCAACTATGTTGAACAATTGCGTATCTATGCAATGCTTTGGTCGATAACTCATAGTGGAGAAATACCCGATGCTCTAGAAGTTTGGTACCTCGGAGTTAATGTTCGAAAATCAATCGAAGTACCTAGTGCAGAAGAAATTACTTCAATGGAAAATAAATTGAGTGATTTGTGGCATGAAATCAAAGATTCTGAAATCACTGTTGATGATTGCCCGACTATACCTAGGCCATTGAGAGGATACTCGGAAGGCGGAGTTAAAGTCGAAGACCCTGAAGATATTCGATGCTCCACATGTGATTGGGCAGGATTATGTCCTAACGGGTCTGGTGATGATGATCTTCCTGAAGGAGGACAACATCAACCACCTGGTGACATTAAGGTATACGACCTCACTGCATTTGGGGATTTGAAACCACGAATCAATATCTTCTGTGAGGTATTTAGTGCTACAAAGATTCCAGATAAAGCCCCAAATCTAACTATTGAGCAAGACGGCGGTTTTGCATTTGTAAGAATCGTAGCAGAGGAAAGTGAAGGAGTGCTCACTTACCCAGAGAATGTCGAAAAAGGAGATACTGTACGCCTAATAGGAGTTGTGCCGTCGACTAATTGGAAAGGTGAATTGCAACTTAAAGTAGATCCACATGCAAGAATCGAAAAGGCGTCAGAGGCCGAAGATGGAGACATTGGATTATTTGATTTCCAAGCAAGATGGAATGTTGCAGGCAGAGTTGCCTATACCACATACAAGTCGGGAGTAGGGAAGAATGGAAAGCCTTGGACAAGAAAGGGAATTGTACTACTTGACAACAGTGGAAGAATTGCTGTAGAAGGCTGGGATAATTCCTGGCCTAGTGTATTCAATACTCTAAAACAAGGTGACGAAATTGCTGTACTAAACGTTTCATTAGATGCTTGGGCAGTCGATGTAAAAGCCAATTTAGAGAAGGGTAGCACTCTACATGTGTTATCCAGAGCCGATGAAAATTAAAAAAAATCGGGTAAGGGATTATTAACGACCAGTAGTAGTCCAAATCATGGTTAAAGATGATTTGTCATCTCTTACAGTTCCCCAACTCAAAGATAAACTGAAATCAGAAGGATTGCCAGTAAGCGGTAAAAAGTCTGAATTAATTGCTAGATTAAGTGCTAATTCAGGATCTAACAATCAAGTATCTAATACTAGCAAACCTAAGGCTACAACTAAGCCTAAACCTGCAAAAACCTCAGACTCAGAAGGAGATTTACCGTTTTTCCAATCGATTGCTGCTAACGGTATTGCCTCAGTCGAGATTGATAAATGGGAAGCAGGAAAATATGGAATGGCTGTAATAATATTCATCGTTATGATAAGCGCAATGGGCTCAGAATCTTGGTATTCAGGAACACATAGTGTGGAATATGATGAAGATTTATTTGGTGAATCTTTTTCAGGAACTGAGTCCTCTGAGATTAATTATGGCCTCAGTGAAGCGAAACTCAAAACCAAAATTACCGGAGATATGTCATTCTCACAAACTATGAGTATTGATTTATCCGACGATATGTGTGAACAGGCCCCCGAGATTCAATGCGGTAAAATGTCAAATGCAGGTACTATAATCCAAATCACATTTTGGTTATCTCTACTAACTATCACGTCATTATTAGTCATTGCAGTAGCTCGAGGTTTCGGCCAGTTACAAACTGGAGCGGTAGATGAGAACTACTCAAAAATACAATTCTGGGGATGGAATGCTTGCATAGCATTACCCGCTTTAGGAGTAATCATTTATGCATTGATTTCATTTTCATTTGAGACGGATGGGTTATTTGATGGAGAAGGCAGTTTTGGATTAGGATCAACTTGGTGGATGATGTTCTTCATGTTGGCAATTTTTGCTGCATCGATTCACAACTCAATTGTAAAGAAAATGGTTGAACTTGCGAAGGCAAAAATGGAAACTAAGTGATTACGTCTAATTCAAACTGTAAACTAGGCGCCGAGAGGGGGATTTGAACTCCCGCGTCCAAGGGACAGTGGATTTCGAATCCACCGCAATACCAGGCTATGCGATCTCGGCTTGTATCTCGCCCACCTGCAAGACCGTCATAAGAGTGATGTCACTGGGGTGGTATGATGAAGGTCGCATTGAAAGGACATGGGCATGACCACTCAATTGAATTGGAAGCAGGTTCAACTGTCAAACAAGCCTTAGACATAATAGGAATTCATCCTTCAACTGTAATTGTAAGTCATGAAGACGTGGTATTACCACACACAACTATTCTCAACTCTGATGTTTCGCTGGATTTGACAATTGTCAGTTCTGGCGGCTGATCACATGTAAATTGAGTCAGGAGATTCAGATAATTCTGAAATCATATCTTCTGCCTTTTCAGGATGCATTTCTTTCAACTTATCTGCTAACCTTTGTGTAGCATCAATTGGCACAGGCAGTGGAAGACTCCACCATCTCCTAACTGTCTCTAACAACAACTGAGCAGCCACTGGATCTGCAGAGTTGCCAACTGTTGTAGCAATAGTACACGATGTCTTTACATCCTTAACTGGGCCTAATGCGGTAATCAATGCAGCCATACCTATTACTCCTGCTGCAGGCTCATCTCTACGGACATCAACACCCATAGATTCCAGTTCAATCCTATAACTGGATGAACTGGTAATTGTGAATATGTCTTTTCTGTCAGCTTGCGCAGACATGCCTGCTAAGACCAATGCTTCTCCTCCTTCGAATAACTCTAGAACCGCTGTAGCCATCTCAAACTGACCCTCTGGAGTCATTGGTTGGGCATCTCCTGTTAGAGTGAATACATCTCTATCGTCAATTCTAACCCTCGAAAGAAGAATATGTGGTGGAACCAGTAATCCGTCATCATCTAGTTTAGCAAGAGGTGGCAATGCTGGATGTAAGATTCTAGCGACTGGTTCAGCATCTAATTCAGTATTGACCGCATCTATTGCCAACTTACCGACATCGCCAACCCCTGGCATGGCAACTAAAAGTAAGCTGCCTGCAGTTGAGGGCTGTGAAATCCAGTCGATGAGTGCACCCATGAAAGAAACAGCGCATTTTGACGCGGTATAATGATTGGCATCATTCTTCTTCGCCAGAGGCCAAAGTTGGGAGTGTGTTTGCCCACCCGTCTTCTTCAACTCCGTCCAACTTTCGTCTTAGATGAGCCCTCTTATCTTCAGGAGACCATTTCATCGGCGCTGCTGCTTGAGCAATGCCTCCACACTTTGGACAGGTAGTCGAAAGGCTGTGAGCACCACAATCCTTGCATTTCTGCATTTGTTGGCGAGCCATATCAATCCCTCTCTGCTTCTGCAGAACCACCAGCGTTTTGGATTATTTCTATGCAAGCAGTTGTTGCATTATCCCATGCTTCCTCTGCTGTCTTGAAATCAGGGGCTTTCAGGTCAATCCTGTAGGAAGGAGCGCCGTCGTAATGGCAAGTAACGATTAATTCGGATTCTTCATTCGAAATGTTTTCTGCAGCAATTAATGCCTCTTTGATTACATCAATGCCTTCTGCTTGATCTACATTTAATACAAATCTACCACGGATTACCACAGTATCTGGAATGATATTCTTGACTGCAATTTCGATGAATGCTGCAATCCAGTCACCTTCGAAACCGACTTCTTCTAATGATTCTGGAGACTTAGCTGCTTCTTCAAAGGCACCATAGAGCGTGGCATAGGATTCAGTTAACTCCATTTGAGTTTCTGCAAGTTCGTCCTCAGACCAACCAACCTGTTCTGCGAGAACTTTCAGAAGTTGCTTTGCTCTTTCTTCATTCTTCCACTGAGCGAGGCGATCTCTTTTCCTTTCTTCACTGACTGACTTAAGAGATAACTCAAGGGATTTGTTGTCTTTCCTAGTTCGTAGAACCTTACAGATAAGACGCTGCCCTGGACGAACAAAGGCTCGGATGTTCTTGACCCATCCGCTTGCGATTTCTCCGATGAAAATGAATCCTTCAATTCCATCATACTCATCAATATCGACATATGCGCCGTTCTGTTTTACTTCACGAACAACAGCAACGACTAGTTCGCCTTCAGAAGGTCCGCCTTCGATGAGATTTTTTGCCATGGAGGTCTAAGCCTCCATTCACTCAAGTGACTCTACGACATTACAGCCGACCAACTGAGCTTTACCGCCAGCAGGATTAGTTAGAGTAGCACCACAGACTGCACATGAGATTGCAGTAGTAGCACGGGAAAAGATAATACTCTCATTGGAGCAGTCACGGCATGAAACTTTTAGGAAATTTGCAGTCATATTATTCACCTCAGTTGTCAACAAGTTCGAACTTCTTAGCACGCTGGCACGGAGCGTAGTGTGCTTTTCCAGTTTCAGTACAACGGAATAGGATGTTTACTCTCTTAGTTGGTTTTTCACGACCATCTGGCTTTGGACGTGGGAAACCACGGTATCCAGCCATAACACGGCGGAAACGTCTCTGACCCCACTTTAATTCGCTAGCGCGCTTCTTCTTTACGCGCTCTACGGTATGCATGGTGTGCTTACCAGCACTCGGGCTGTAACGCTTAACCTGTCGTGGCATCTTTACCATAGTCTCACCTTGAGCATTCGGCCCACAAGCGTCCTCTATTTAGTGGTGACGGAATGGAGAAAAACCCGAATCAGCCCACTGAAGGCAAGATTACCGGTGATGTTCATAAATCGCGGGGTCGCCGTCACCGCCATGGATTCTATGGTAGAGGCGGCCATTTGGTTTTGGATTCCTCTCATTTTGGTCCCAATTGGCATTTGGCTGGCAGTTAGTGGCAAGGCAAAAAACCTAGGCAAAATACTGTCTGTCACTGGATTTATACTCGTTCTGATTTCTTCTTGGACAGTACCATCTTCTGATTCTACTGCTGCCGGACACCTATTACTATCAATCATGGCTCCTTCTTTACTACTAGCATATGGTATACACGGCATGATATTTGGAGGAAATGTCCCTGTTGGCAAATTGGACAATACTGCAAGATGGAGTGGGGCACTAGCAGTAATCATATCTATCGTAATATTCTGCCTAATGCACTGGTACAGTTTTACTCCCCTATGGAGAAATGGAGAAGTCAACCCCTATTGGATAGTGTTTTGGCCAACATTCCTATTATTTTCTACCTCACTATGTTCAGTAGCTTCCTTCGCACTGATCACATTCGGCGACGACAGATTTAGTGAATCAATCAAATTAGCAAGTCTCTCTGTAGTAATGACAGGAGTGGCTTTGGCTGCAATCGTTTTCGATGGATACCTCACTACTGCTGAAGAGTTCAGAGACTACCTATGGCTTGCTGCTGCAGACATAATCGGCACTGTAGTAGGGATAATGATGGCTATTGGCGCATTTGCAATAGTAATTTGGACTTATGAAAAGTCATTACCTCCTCCAAAAAACTCTCTGCCACCGAGCGATGAAGAGATCAAACATGTTGTTGAATTAGCCGCATCACACATAGGAGGGGAAGAAGAATGAGCAAACCTAATGCATCTTGGAAGATACTTGGATTAGCTGCTATTTTGCCAATACTAGTATTGGTGGCCATAGATGTATCACTAGGTGACGACATTCACCCAGAGTCATTCAAGAGATTTGGAAACGCAGTTCTAACATCTTATGTATTGATGGGGATTGTTTTGATGGGTAACTTGTTCTTTTATGCAGATTCAAGACACAGGCCATTAGCACCATTTGTAGGAATGATGTCTGCCGTCGGAGTTGGAATATTAATCTCTTGGTCTTTGGTCTCATTTGACGATTTATTACTCGAAGCAAATAGTGGAATGAGAGCACAGATGCTTTCCAATATTGTGCACCTATTAGTTAGCGGTACGGCGATGCTGCTGGCTAGCATACTAGCACTTGGGATGACTTTTGCAACTATTACAGGCCGGAAAAGGCGCGTACTATTTGAGGAAGAAGAGTAATTTCTCTCTCCGTCGGTTTGATAAAGGGAGGGCCGGTGGCCCAGCCGTTAGGTGATATCATGTCCAAAGGTACTCCATCTATGGGTAAAAGGCAGAAGACCACCCATTTACGCTGTCGCAGGTGCGGCCGCAACGCTTACCACAAGCAAAAGAGCGTATGCGCATCTTGCGGATATGGCGCTACAGCTAAGATTCGTTCATACAGTTGGTCTAAGAAGACTCACCGCCCCTGAAACAAGTCGTTTCCTTAGGAAAGGCCTGTAAAGCCCCTTCTATTCGAATGGTATAGGCGAGACATATGTGCGGCATTATAGGTCTCGTGGGTCGTCGTGGCTACCACATCAATCAATTACTCTATGACGGACTTACAGTACTGCAGCATAGAGGCCAAGATGCTGCAGGAATAATGACTGAACATGAAGGTAAATACCATCTTCGTAAGTCCAACGGATTAGTTAAGGACGTATTTTTCAAAAGGCATATGCAGAATCTGCTTGGATCGATTGGAATCGGGCACGTCAGGTATCCAACTGCTGGTTCATCTTCTGCTGCAGAGGCTCAACCATTCTATGTCAATTACCCATTCGGCATATCTTTAGCTCACAATGGTAATCTGACTAACGCTAAAGAAGTCAAACAACTTCTAACCGGCAAACATCGAAGGCACGTTAATACAACATCCGACTCTGAATTATTACTCAACCTATTAGCAATGGAAATCCATGCAAGGACACATAATGTAGACATTGACGGAGAATTGCATGTTGATGTCAACACAATATTCTCAGCAGTATCAGCACTGCACGACCAGATCACTGGAGGGTATGCATGCGTTTCACTAATCTCAGGATACGGTATTCTTGCATTCAGAGACCCTAATGGAATAAGGCCACTAATATTCGGAAAGAGAGAAATTGATGGAGAAACAGAATGGGTAGTTGCAAGTGAATCCGTTGCAATACACGCACTTGGTTTTGACGTGGTAAGAGACATAGAGCCTGGTGAAGCGGTCTTCATTACATCAACAGGCCAATTAATCTCTAAACAATGTGCAGCTGAAACACATCATTCACCATGCATATTCGAACATGTATACTTCTCCAGACCAGACTCTATCATAGATGGAATATCTGTATATCAGGCTCGTTTAAATCAAGGACAAAGACTTGCTGAAAGGATAATTGAACAATTCCCTGATCATGATATTGACGCAGTTATTCCAGTACCTGATTCAGGAAGATATGCTGCACTGCAAATGGCCGGAGCATTAGGCGTAGAATATAGAGAAGGATTCGTCAAAAACCGTTACATCGGTCGAACTTTCATTATGCCGGGCCAAGCCATGAGGAAGAAGTCAGTAAGACGTAAACTAAACGCAATACCCCATGAATTCTCAGGCAAAAGTGTGCTATTAGTAGATGACTCAATTGTCAGAGGAACTACGTCAGCACAGATTGTAGAGATGGCTAGAGAAGTTGGTGCTAAGAAAGTGTACTTCGCATCAGCAGCACCTCCGGTAAGACACCCTAATGTGTATGGAATCGATATGCCGGCAGTAACCGAATTCATAGCGAACGGGAAAACCGTAGATGAAATTGGAGAAACTATTGGCGCTGACAGATTATTTTATCAAACTCTAGAAGACTTAGTTGAAGTCACTAGTATTAATGGTAAACAAGCATGGGACACAAGTTGTTTCAACGGAGAATATGTCACAGGAGATGTGACTCAGGAGTATCTTGACGAACTAGAAGCTGCTAGGAACGATACTGCGAAAGCAGTTAATGAAGAACCTGAAGGTACCATTGAACTCCATAATGATGAATGAGGTGGATTAATGCAAAAAGCATGGATCCTTCGATATGGAGAACTTGGATTGAAGAGTCGAGTAGTACGTCGACAATTCCAAAGGGCTCTTTCCAACAACATGGAATCTCTAGCAGTTAATGCTGAAATTTCATTAGTTCAAGATCGAATAAAGAGCATGGAGGTTGTAACCAGTGGTGGCGAAAAGGATGCTGTTGATGACCTTCTGTCTCACGTTTTGGGAGTTGTTGCTGTTGACCCTGCAAATGTGATAGCAGAAACAATCTCACCAGGAGTTGTTGCGAAAGCAATACTAGATGCCGACCCAAGGTTTGGTGAAAAAAGGACATTCGGTGTTCGGACTAAGAGAGTCGGGCCTAAAGGAGATTACAAATCTCAACAATACAGTAGCGAAATAGGTTCTGCAATGTGCAACCTAGATGGTTCACTGTCTGTTAATCTAACAAAACCAGACATTTGGGTGAGATTAGTACTAGAGCCAGAAAGGGTCTGGCTACTAGGCGATAGAATAGTTTCTGCCGGAGGATTACCACCCGGGGTTCAAGGCGATGTCTTGTGTAGAGTGGTTGATGAGAAAAGTATGCTTTCTGCATTCCTGATTATGAGGAGAGGTTCACGCCTCGTACCTGTAGAAGGTTGCGATGAAGACCTACTTTCCATACTGAAAAAGTGGGACCCATTCCTAGGCCGTAGGTCGATTGTGAAAAGCCCTAGTGGAGAAAAAAGATGGAGGCACCCATGGGGAGTTGTCGGACTATCACCCGAAGAAGGAGAGAAATTAGTAAAGCGCCGTGAAACGGACGTCAAAACAGTCCCTCTATCCACATTAGAACCTCTCTGTGGATGGATCGGTTCTGAAATTGAAGACCTTTCTAAACACATTAGGGAACCTAGTTTACATCCATGCATGCCAAACTTGGAAGCATGGGTATCTTGAATGATGGCTTTGCTGACTACACTATGGCGCTAACTGTACCGGTGGTAACCAAGTTCGAGGCGACCGCGAGGATTACTGCTGTGTCAAGCGGTAAAAATCTGGCATATGGGCAATCAGATGGAGTACTGAAAATCGGTACAGATGAACTCAAGACATCGACCATTACTGGTTTGTATGAAATGCCTTATGGGGATTTGATTGTTGGAACTAGTGAAGGCATTCAAATCTTCAGAGATGGAGAAGAAATCACATCGCACAAGCATGAAACTGGCATTGACTCAGTCACAGGACACCAGAGTAATGCTGTTGTAATCGATGGACTTGGCAGAGCACATCTTGTTGACTCCAAGGGTCAGTCCACGTCGGTTGATGCCTCGTCTGTTCTGTTCGCTAAATTAGGAAACCAGTTGGCTATAGCTACTGAGTCCGGCCATGTATACACTTACTCACTAAACGGACTTAAGACATGGGAGAGGCCGCCTAGGGGAGATGTAGGAGAACGGATAACTGCAATAGGCTGGAATGGAGACACTCTGATTGTTGCTCGCGAAGGGCATGGACTCGTCCCTGGTGAAGAAGAAGCTTTAGAGATTGAATACTGGAATTCAAACAGTCTCGAAAAGAGAATTGATGTCAACAAAAGAGTGGTATCAATAGATGGCCCGTGGATGGGACTTGACATGGGAGGTGTAATGCATGAAAGTGAAATTGTGGCAGATTTACAACATCCTGTACACCATCTTATCGACAAAGGAGATCACGTTCTAGCTGGATCATGGTTTCACCTGCATAAGATTACCACAGATGGCATACAGTGGTCTGTTGAGACACAAGGAATGGTGGAGCACCTTTCTTCGAATGAAGACGGCACCTCTGTTCTGATCGCAGGTAGTGACCAAAACGATTACACAGACCCTGAGCCGGTAGTATTGATTGACTCAACTGCTGAACCAGTATCACTAATTGAAGAGAATACTGCAATCGATGATTGGGGAGACGCACCAGCAATCGAGGTTAGTGCAGAAGAAATCTATGGCGACGATACTTCGATTGAAGAATTAGCAGGAATTGAACAATCTGATTTCGCAAATCAATCTGACCTCCTAGATGCCCTGAATGATGAAATCGTCAATGAAACAATTTCTGAAGATGAAGACGACTTGATGTTCGCACTTTCATTAGATGCAGAGGAAGTTATTGCCCCATCACCAGATGCCGGAGGCGATCAATCTCTAGTTGCAGACCAAGACGGAACTGCAATTGTAACACTCGATGGAAGTGGAACAAGAGACCCCCAAGAAAGAATCACATCTTGGTCATGGGTAGATGATAGCGGAAAAGAAGTAGCAGACACCCCGGTTGTAAGAGTTCGTTTGAATCGCGGAGGTCATCGAATGGAATTAAGAATAAAAGACGGCGATGGAAGATGGTCTTCTGACTCTATAGATGTGAGGATTGAGTGATGACTTCATCCCCTAATATTTGCCATTTCTTCGTTACTGCGCTGCAGCAAAGATGTAGTGTTGTAACCAACACATCCAACGGTGAAACTGTGATTATTGACGGAGGAGGAGATTCGGATAGGATAATTCAATGGATTGATTCAGGAGTCGGTTCTCCTGATCATGAAATTGGATATTATGATGGCAAAAGAAAAGTTGTTGCTTTGATTAATACACATGCCCATTTCGACCACAGCGGACATATACCCTTCCTAAAGGAGCATTATGACTTGGAGTGGTGGCTTCACAAAGATGATTTCTTTCTACAGAGCCTTGCTCAAGAGTCAGGTAAACGATGGGGGTTTTCAATCCCAGAACCTGCAATTGCAGAGAATACATGGGAAAATGGAGAGAGACATGAATTCGGTGGAATGATATTCGAAATAATTCATACTCCTGGCCATACACTTGGAGGGTGCTGCTTACGCCTGATAGTTGATGATGGAGCTGACCATCTGTTTGCAGGAGATACGTTATTCCAAGGTTCAATTGGCAGAACTGACCTTCCAGATACCGGAGGAGATCTAGATCTTCTTCTCAGAATGATTAGAGAGAGGCTATGGCCTTTAGATGGTGATACAATTGTACATCCAGGGCATGGTCCTTTAACGACAATTGATGATGAAAAAAGAACCAACCCTTTCCTAAACGACGGCTTCAGAGGCCGTGGTGCTTGGCTGTAATCAAGACATCATTGATGCAAGTGCTGATTCAAGAACAGGAAGAGTTTCTTCCCATGTAGCAACAATACCGTAATCCGCATGAGCGAAAATTGGTGCATCAGCATCTTTGTTAACTGCCACGATGTACTTTGAAGACCTCATTCCAGCCAGATGTTGAATCGCTCCAGAGATTCCTACAGCGATGTAGAGGTTAGGATTGACTGTCTTACCAGTCTGCCCAACTTGCATTGAATGTGGAATGGATTCCCATGTGTCTACTGCGGCACGAGAAGCACCTACTGCTGCACCTAGTACATCAGCGATTTTTTCCAGATGAGAAAAGTTCTCAGGAGTGCCCATACCTCTGCCTCCAGATATGATGATATTTGCTTCGGAGACATCCAATCGAGCAGAGGCTCTAGCGATGATTTCCTGGACAGCAGTACCTACGTCACCTGATTGATCAACAACTGAAACATTCGCTGCGCTGGAATTTGCTGCAGGGAAGATATTTGCTCTGACTGAAACAGCCGCATCACCAGACAGTGCTACTGTTTGCATAGCCTTGCCTGAATAAATAGGGCTGGTAAGGTTCATACCGTCTATTGCTACAACATCTTGTACGATTGACAATCCTCTACGTGCTGCAATCCTTGCCGCAACATCTTTCGATTGAGGCGTTGCAGCTGCTATTATGATACCAGATGGTGCTGCTGCATCAATTGCTGCTGCCCAAGAAGAGGCATCATAGTTTTCAAAACACGCTCCTTTGACTGCGATTGTTCGAGATGCTCCTTCATATCCCGCCCCATCTGCCATTGCTGCATCTGTGCATGGAACTATGACTGTAGGAGATGTACCCAGTGCGATTGCAGCACTAACAAGTTCAGCGGTTACTGGTGCAATTGATCCTTTGCTTGTTTCTGCGATAATTATACTATCTGACATTTCATTCACCTCAAATTACGTTTGCCTCTTCTCTTAGTAGTTTAGCGACTTCTTCTGCCGAAGAGCCCCCTTCATACTTCTTCCCAGCTGGTTTTGCCGGTGGTGGAGTTTGTGAAACGATAGTCACCGTAGATGTTGGTGCATCTGCAGTCACAACGCTTACTTGTGCTCTTTTAGCCATCATTATCCCTTTGACATTTGGTTTTCTGACTTTCAGATTACCTTTGTCGCAAGAAATAACTGCGCTTCCAGAAACTGAAACGATTGCAGATCCTGTCTCGACAGGTGAAGTAACAGTAATTCCTCCATCGAACTTTGCATCGATGATATTTGAAACACTAGACCATCCAAGATGTTCTGCAACTCCAGGACCGGTTGAACCTGCACCTGTATCTGCAGATGCTTTTCCACAGTATACAACTTCTGCACCTAAGTTAGTAATAGCCTGAGCCAATACTGATTGGACACTGTTAGAATCCAGATCTGACCACGAATCGTCCCATACTCTAACGATTTCATCGACACCGATTGCTTTTGCATCCTTTAGAATCTTATCTGACCCAGAAGGACCCATAGTTAGAGCAGTGACGCTTCCACCTGCTGCTTCTTTGTGCTGAAGAGCTGTTTCAATTGCGAATTCATCATATGGGCTGATAACCCATTTTACAGCAGAAAGGTCGACTCTGTCGCCGCTTACTACTATTCTGGCATTTGTATCCGGGACACGCTTTACAAGAACTACGATGTTTGGCATAATACTCACCCAACCCCCTTGGGGGTTGGTTGTGCCACCTAAAACTCGTTGATGAACCTGTCTAATCACCGTGTTAGTTGATTGACGCGCTCGAGTGCTTCAGGATTGGCTCCGAAATGCTCTGCGACAGCGGAGAGGCCACGGGAAACTCCCGCTGCAACACCCATTTTGGCATCGAACGGGTGAAGGGTTCCATCTGCAACTGCAGACTTGAATGATTCAAGGTCTGTCCAAGTACTAGGTTCACCGAATTCGGGCTTTGGAGTTACTACTACTTCTCCAAATTCAGGAAGAATGATGTGTTCAATCAACTCATAGACTGGAGAATCAGGTTGCTCAGGGTCGAGATATGCTTTACGCATTTTCTTAGTCAATTTCTTTTCATCATCGTGCAATAGAATCGCTCCATTTGGATCAGACTTGCTCATTTTGTGGTCAAAGGACTCCATTCTAGCACCGGAGGATTTCAAACCAGAAATAATTGGAGTATGGAGGCATGTTGCCTTCCCCCATCCCCATCTATCTGCAACATCTCGCATGTACATGTGGGCTTTACGTTGGTCCATTCCGCCAATTGCGACATCGATATTCATTTCAAATATATCTGCAGCTTGCAAAGCAGGATAGAAAAACTTGGAAAGGTCTCCATCGGATGAATCTTCACCACGTCCCATTATTGAGAAAGTTCTCCTAACTCTTGCCAAACTCATATTCTTAGAACACCTTAGCACTCTGGCCCAATAATCTCCAGACTCCATGATACTTGAAGCCCAAACAAATCTTAGTTCGCCAGGGCCATCACCTTCAGGAGGGTTGTCTAATAATACTCGGAAAGTGTCTTCCATGTAACGAGCAGTTGTCTGAATATCATCCATAACTCCGTTGAATTTGTCGTTTACCCAAGCGTGCCAATCTGCTAAGAAGATTAGGACATTAGCGTCGGCGTCTAACATTCTTTTTAGTTGTAAAGATAGTACCTTCCAGCCAATATGTGCTTTGCCAGACGGTTCGAATCCAACATAACAACGGATTACTCCATCGCCACCAGCAGAGGTACCATCTGCAAGACAATCTACAAGGTGATCGATTCCAACCGATTCATCAACATCATCAATCATCAATTTGAGACGAGATAATGATTCTTCATCGAGTTCTGCAACCCTTGGGCATCTCTCGATTAGTTCTTGCATGATTACACCTCGATTCAGAGTAAATCGTTAAGTTTCTTTACCTTGCCTTCTGATGGAGCATTTCCTGCTTCGATCATATTTTCAAGTTCGGCAATCATCTCATGAGCCTTATCGATTGTTTCTTGCGAGAATGAGGAACTCATTTCCATTGACTTGTGAGCCATTTTTATTGCAGAGCGTGCCTTCGAGAATTTCTTTGCTTGTTCCTTCGCTTTGTCTCCACGTTGCTTGCCAGTGTAACCGGTTGCTTTATCCAAAAATGTAGACCACCTGGATCTAGATTGCATAGCTTGTTCTCGGCCACCATCAGATTCTAGTAAATCGGATAATGCATCTCCTTTCATCTGCTCAACATCAACCTGAAGTTTACCATCTGTGGTGTATTCAGCAGTTACAGAAACTAGAATGCCAAAAGAAGCACTGAATACGCCATCTGCTGTAACTTCAACATCGTTGAAATGTTCTGTTGCTAATTTGGCTAAACCTGCATTATTGCCAATTGATTTTATCAGACCACGCTTGACTTCGAATCGCTCCATGTGTGTGCCAGAACCATGAGGGAAATAAGGGCTACCTTCGTGAAGGGTAAACAAAGCGGGGGCTTTTTGGTTGATACTCACTCCCAGTGGTATGCGCAGAGTGGCGATTATGCTGTGTTTCCTGATGTTGATGCCACTAGTAGGTGCGGCTGACGAACCTCAGGCTACAGTTGACATTACTTTGGAAAGAAGATTGGCTAATTTTGATCTAGGGATAAATGGAGGCGAACTATCACCTAACGGTGAAACTGTTCTAATCTATGGAGCTGAAGGATACGCACATGTTATTTCAGCTACTGACGCAGATGATGAAACTAAAGACATAAGATTAGAAAATGAAACTATGTTTGACATAAATTCTGTTTCATGGCACCCAGGTGGTAAAAGCGCTTTGCTAGTTGGAGATTCTGGAACTGTGCTAAGATATAACTCGACAAACCACGCACTGGGAGAAGCAGAAGGTGCTGCTCCAATTGCAGGACAGGATATCAATTCAGTAGAGTTCACCCCTGGTTCATCTGTTGCTTATCTCGGAACAGAAGGTGGACAAATTTGGAAGTATTACGCTAACACATTTACCATGCTGGATAATGAGGCATCATCTAGAATAACAGATATTGCTTGCTTGAAAAACGACAATATATGCGTATTTTCAACACTTAATGATGGGCTTGCAGTAGTAGACCAAGGAGACACAGTAACTTGGATATCCAATACTAGATTCTCCACATGGATTGGAGTGAGTTGTGAAGACCCTACAATGAATTCATGCTCTGCATTTGCAAGCGGTAAGAAAGTTTATTCGGTAAATATTGATGTGATTGATTCAACTAAAACTACTGTTGGGTCAGACTTTATTGGCTTACGCGATTTAGATGGAGACACGATAGCAGATGACTCTGCAGCTGATTCTTCGACCCTTTTAGCACTGGCTCCGCTGGGAATGGTAAAGTGGAATCAGTATTCGACTGAGGCTTTCTTGATGTTCTCCAACGATAATGCTTCGGAAGAGGATATTTTACTCAGCGGAGATCGGTATGCAATGGCGTGGGAGAACTCAGAGTACTCTGGATTCCTAGTAACTGGTCAAGGAAGGATTGTATCCTTCGAGCCTGCAAGCGAAGAAAGTGACGTAGGAATCCCAGGTTTCCTCATCTTACTGGTAGCATTATGTGTACCAGGAGTATTCATTGGATTGATTTATTGGAACAGTCCATGGCTACAACGAAAATACGCTAGCCTATTTAACCGCAGTAAGAAAGGTGAGCAATAAGCCCCTAACCTTCATGAAGCCCGTGCTACCGCAGAGAACCATGGAGCCCTTTGAAGGTGTAGACTTCTACGACATCGAATCTCTTCTTACTGAAGAGGAAATTATGATTCGCGACATGGTTCGCGAATGGGTAGATGAAGAAGTTCTTCCAAAAATTGAACATGCATGTGCAGAGGGTGTATTCCCTGACGAATGGAGAGTTGCCTTAGGTGAAATGGGTGTACTAGGTGCCCCGCTGAAAGGCTATGGCTGCCCAGGACTATCTTACGTAGCATATGGATTGATTTGCCAAGAATTAGAAAGAGGAGACTCTGGACTTCGCTCATTTGCAAGTGTTCAAGGATCACTAGCAATGTACCCAATTTGGGAGTTTGGTACCGAAGAGCAAAAGGAATACTATCTACCTAAGATGGCATCTGGAGAATGGATTGGGTGCTTCGGACTTACAGAACCAGACTATGGTTCTAATCCAGGAGATATGATCACCAAAGCAGAAGATATGGGAGACCATTACTTACTCAATGGTGCTAAGATGTGGATTACTAACGGATCTATAGCAGATGTTGCAGTAGTTTGGGCCAAATTAGATGGAGTAATCAAAGGATTCATTGTTGAGAAAAGCGATGAAGGTTTCAGCGCTCCTGAAATGAAGGGTAAGCATTCCTTGAAGGCTAGCGTTACCAGCGAACTAGTATTCCAAGATTGTAAAATCCCAAAGAATCGAATGCTTCCTGATGTAAAGGGATTGAAAGGTCCATTCTCTTGTCTAAATAATGCAAGATTCGGTATATCCTGGGGTGCTCTCGGATCTGCTATGGCTTGTTTCCACTCGGCAAAGACGTATTCGCTATCAAGAATCCAGTTTGGAGAACCAATTGCTTCATACCAACTAATTCAAAACAAACTTGCTTGGATGCTGCGTGAAATTACCAAAGGTCAATTACTCGCTTATCACCTAGGAAGAAAGAAAGATGATGGTACTTGGTTCAATGAACAGATAAGCCTGGCAAAAATGAATAATGTAGACATTGCATTGGAGATTGCTCGAGTTTCAAGGGACATACATGGAGCTAATGGAATCCTAGATGAATATCCAGTTATGAGGCACATGGCAAACCTCGAATCTGTCAAGACATACGAAGGAACGCATGACATTCACAATCTAATCATAGGAAGATACATCACAGGGATTCAGGCATTCACTCGAAATTGATGATCACGGACCAGTCCATGATTTACAGTGTTTGAACTCTGAACTATTCAGGGCATCATCCCAGATTCCTAACTGTTCGACATTAGTTCCATCCGACCACTCCCCCATGTTTCGAAGTTCTTTGGAATCAACAAGCATACTTGCTGAATAATCTGCCATACTTTGATTCCCATCAGCTCTAGCGACCAACCAATCAGATTGATGAACAACCCTACGGTAGAATCCCCAATCCGCCAATGTATCATGGGTCTCTGTGGCTTGTAAGTAATGACTTGCAACTAATCTAGGGAAACCATAGCGATCACTTGGAACCTCGATGAAAAGTGCATTTTCTCCAAGCAATGATTGATGATAAACTCCGAAACAATCATTCACGCTCATGTCATCTTCGCTGATTGCTACATGTGCCATGAATTGATCAGGTATTCCAGACAGATTAATCTGAAGATTATCTTGAACTGGCCTCGCGTATGGAGTTTCGAGGTCAACAAATAGTGATTCATTACCCCAACCTCGTTCTAAGGCCCAGTCCAAAGTAAGTAATGCGTAGCCTGCGCCAAGACTATGACCTCCAATCATCAAATGTGCAGGATTTACATTCTCTGGGATAATTGTTGTAGTGAAATCTAAAGCTGCGTCGATAGCAACCGCTCTAGGAAGGTGGAAGGGGTGGTTCGACATTCCATCTTCTTCATGTAATTCGTAAGTGTCGTAACCCGGTGGCATTACATCAGAAGGATATTGAACAAAGGCAACTGCAACGCCTCTTGAAGATATAGTTTCAACCCAATCCACATATGATTTGAAAAACGGGTTAGCAAACCCATGGAGGATTATGGCTAGAGGCATTTCTCCTTGATGCCCATCAGGCAATGTGAGATAAACTGAGAATGTCACGTCTTCTTCGTAATCACCCTGAATACTAGCAACTTCTTCCGGCATAGGATATTCATGAATCGTAGTAGTTACTGAATATGTTCCGACGCCTAAATCTAATTCAGGAGGAGATGGAGATAAACCTGCCATAGCAGATAATCCCGGACTAATTAGCCACACTGCAAGCAATACAAGCAGAAAGTGAGTTGTTTTATCTATGGTATTGTTCGCTTTGTTAAACGGGTTTTTAGGTGTTCCACCAATGATTAGAACAGTGCACAAAATTATGAATCCATAGATTGTAGGCAACAGCAAGAATGCATCCCTAAGGTATGCAATATTTAGCAAAGAAAAGATTAGTAAAAGACCGAATGTAATCCCTAATATCAATGCAGAAATGGATTTTTCACGAGCGCCACTATTAGGTGATCTAACGTATGCAAATGGAACCAAAATTATAGCCAGAGCGAAAGCCTCAGTTCTCCATTCTCTAAGAAAGAATGTCCAATCCAATGAGCGATTAGCCATAGGCCAAAGAGCTCCGGCGATATCATCACCCATTACAAGAAGTATTAATGGCTCTAGTAAAGCGATTAAAACTCCAAATGAAAAATAGGCACTAAGCCTCTTACTGGATGGCGTATCCATCCTAATCCCTCCGATCAGACATCAGGTAATAGTCCGATTTTTGAAAACCCAGTCCAAACTGGATTTAGCCACCCTGGTATGAAACGATGGCGCAGATATACTGCAGCTGCCAAAGTTAGTTTCTGAAATTTGTTTAACTTGACTCTCTTCGTGAAAACATCACCTTGTTGATTCTCAATCTGTTTCAAGATTTTGTCATAGAATGCAATCATTGCAGCAGGAGAGTATCTTGTCCTACGAGGTAGCAGGGGAAGTAACTGCTTTGCTTCGTTCAGATATGTTCTAGCCCTCTTAGCATAATGATGAACATAAGGTTCCCATGTCGTATTCAAAACGACATCACCATTCAATTCAGATTCATTAACTCCGTTCGCTTCAAGTTCATCCAAAGGAAGGTAAACCCTGTTCCTTTGAATATCTTCACCAACGTCCCTCAAGACATTGGTCAATTGCATGAAAATGCCCCATGATTCTGCAAACTTCTTCGCTCTAGGGTCATCATAACCATAGATTTCGATACACATTAGACCGACAACAGATGCAACTCTGTAGCAGTAAATATACAACTCATCGAAAGTACGGTATCGATTGTTGTACAGGTCATCTTCCATACCTGTAATCAAATCATCAAACACACTTCTTGGGATGTCATATCGGGTGACCGTGTCCTTTAGCGCAAGGAATACTGGATCTGTGCTACTTGTCTGTGAATAACATGTTGATAGTTTCTTTCTGAAAAAGAAGAGTTGAGTAATCTTTTCTAAATACAAATCTTCTTGCAAGATTGTGTCTTTGTTCTGAAGGCTCTCAAGCTCCTTGCGGTAAGCAACTGCTTCTGGGTCCATCTCTCCTTGTGAACCCGGGAATCGATCTTGCCAATCGCCATCTGCAATGTCGTCAGCACGTCGACAGAAGGCATATACAGCGCACATGGCCAATCTTTGTTCATCTGGAAGATACTTGAACGAGTGATAGAAGTTACCTGCCTCTCTCATTGTTAATTCTTCACAGTAAGAATATGCTAATTTTAATAATTCTGCAGGAGGGTCTCTGGCCCATATAGGCGCATCGAGGTGATTGAAAGGATCTATCAATTCATCCTGCTCACCAACAATACCGATGAATGCTGCACCTTCACGAAGAGCCTCCATTGCAGTTAGGCTAACAGCCTTCACTGCATCTGCTGTGAGATTAACTGCAGCTCGCAATCTTTGAGCAGCAGTCATGCCTTCCTTTTTGCCACCGACCTCATTCGACGCTCCGCCCTTGAGAGGGAACAGCAAGTCGAGTGGTTTGCGGCGTTCCAGCATGTCGCTCAACTGCTCTGTCTTCTTCATCACTTATCAGTTTGAGGGTATTCTGCCTTACGCCCTACGGGCGGGACTACAACGAATAATGAAATTGTAAAACAAGGTTTGCATTATTTCTCTAAAGGGCCATCCAAGATGAAAATTCCCGACCTTTTTGGCAATAGTGCATTTAGTGAGCGACTGTTTACATCGGCATAGAATAATTTACAAATTGAGAAATAATTCAGTTGTCTTTGTTTTTCTCCAGCAGCCTCCTAACACCGCCAGGAATAATCAAAGCGCGCAAGAGCTTACGCGCATAAGATTTTATTTCATCTCTTGTTACCTTTATTCTCTCTTCAGAATCTAGGATATTTCCGGTCCTGAGAAGAGTTACTGTTCGTTGCCCAATCAATACGGGCAGCATGCATGATGCTTTGAGACGTAACTGCTTATCCGGTAGCATCTTGATATAATCTACAGCAGCTTCAAGATGTTCATTTGTAAGGTCTAGGTATTTATCGTACAATGGCCTGAATTTGTCGATATTTGTTGAATCCATAAGATCATCGGGTTTTAGGTTGTACTCTGCTAAAGTAACATCAGGAATGTAACATCTGCCAAAGCGTAAATCTTCAGGAATATCCCTAAGAATGTTAATCATTTGCAACGCTTTTCCAAATCTAATTCCCTTCTTTAGGAACTCTTCCTCTTTACCAGCAGGCAATGTCATTAGATGAGTAAGAGATATTTTACTCCAAAAAACACCCACAGAACCAGCTACTCTGTATGCATAATCATCTAATTCTTCCTCTGACTTTAGAGATGAAATACTACCCCCTTCTTTGGCGGTACCAAATCTTTCGAGATCTAAGATTTGACCTTCAACGATTATGTCTAAGCATTCCAATATTAGAGAACTATCAACCTCATCGCACTCAGACAGACCCGCTACAACATCTTTGACATTTCGTAAAAGTTCCGCCTCATTTTCATTGTCCTGGATTTCTGAAATTTCAGAGAAATCAGGGAGGGTTGAGGAGCGGCCTTGTGCAACATCATTGTACTGTTTCAAAATTTGTAGAAGTACTTCGGTTTCCCCATGCTTAGAATCTGCAATTGTATCTGCGACTCTTGCTAGTAAATACAGTAGCCCAATGCGACCACGTGTCTTCTTTGGAAGGTACTTAAGAGTAGGATAAAAAGACCGTGAAGTCGCCTCTAACAGCGCATCAAGTTTAGTATTGATGAGTACAGCCACCAAATCCCCTCGATTGGTCGGAATCGCTTTCTGTTCTTGACCCTGTGGGGTATTGATGTCCTGAGAATCAGAAATGATAATTCTATTCTCGGTCAAGAATGTTTATCCAAATTGCATGTAAAATCACGCATAATCAAAGCAAGACTTTATTTCAAACCAACTCAGCCGAGATATGAGGGGATAGGAATGCAGTGCGGCTCTTGTGTTGAAGAGATACCTGATGACAGTATATTCTGTCCCGAATGTGGCGCACGTCAAGAGATGAGCAGAGCCGGCGGACTACCAGGTGTTGGCTCTGTAGGTTTAGGTGGCCAAGAGGTCACCGGTGGCCGTAATTTCGGAGTAGTTTCCGGAGAGGCTGTAATGAACCAGAATTTGAACCAGGGCATGCCAGGACAAGGTTTGCCACCAGGCGTTATGCCAGATATAATGGGGCAAATCGCACATAACATGCAAGGTTTGCCGCAACAAGGCATGCCTCCGCAAGGAATGCCGCAAAATGTAATTCCTACATCTAATGTTACTCCTCTACCAGGTCAAGCGCCGCCCAACATTGGCGGATCTAGAGGAGACATGCCCCCTGCTGCGAAAGGGCCATCTTTGGCTAGCGGAGCTGGGCCAAACAACAATAATTTAGGCGTCCAGAATAGCCAAGTTGGTGGACTATCGATATCTAACAATCCATCTCTATCACCTACTGATGCAATGGTTAACAGAATTGCTGAGGCAGAAAGAACGGTAAAGAATGAAAGAAGAAGCCAATGGCTTCAGATGAATCAGGAGTCGGCGGCGAATGTACTATCCTCGATTGGCGGAGAACTACCATCACATCTGAAAGGTTCAGACAATGAAGCAGGTGCAGCAGAATTCCTAGCTAACGCGATTGGCTCTGATAAAGAGGGTTCAGGTAATGAAGCACTTTACCGAAGAATGTCAGAAGTCGCAGTTAGAAGAGTTGCAAGGAAGAGAGGCGTTGCTGTTGAAACACCTCAAATCAAAGCAGAAAATGGAATCCTTACTGTCAATGTAACCTACGTTGATGACGGTAGAGTCTTAGATACACCAGATGACCTATCCACTGCTTTTGAACACGCTATTTCTACTGAGGTTGCTCTCAAAGGGCTTGATGCTGTTGTTGAAATCAACCTATTCCGCTCAAAAGACGGTTCTGTCGAAAAAATCGGAAGCGGAGAGGAAAATACAGAACCTGAAAGCGATGAAGAGATGTTCGCTTGTGAAGTCTGTGACGGATTAGTCAAAGAATCTGATAACGAATGTCCTCACTGTGGAGCAATGTTCGAAGAGGAAGAAGATGAGCCAGTACAAAGTGGACCTCCTACCAGAGGAGGACCTCCCGGTCCATCTAGAGGAGGGCCGCCTGGACCTTCAAAGAGTGAGCCATCTGGACCATCTAGAGGCGGACCCCCTGGACCTTCTCGCGGAGGACCTCCAAAACGAGGCGGACCACCTGGACCATCCGGCGGAGGACCACCAAAACGTGGAGGACCACCCGGTGGACCGAAGAAAGGAACACCTTCTGGCGGACCACCAAAGCGCAGCGGACCTCCTTCTGGCGGACCTAGTGGCGGCGGACCACCAAAGCGCAGCGGACCTCCTTCAGGTGGACCTAGTGGCGGCGGACCACCAAAAAGTGGAGGACCACCTGGAGGTCCTAAACGTGGACCACCCGGCGGACCTAAACGTGGACCACCAAAGTGATAATTTGAGAATTAATATCTCAACTAGATGTCGCTAACTTGAATTCAACAATAACTTGAATTCGAAATGTTTCAGCGTAGACCAGCTGCTTTCAAACTTTCAAGTAGAACTTGCCCAAGTTCACTCGGATCTCGGGCACAAGCGATACCTGCAGCCTCAAATGCTGCAAATTTCTCTTCTGCAGTACCCTTTCCACCCGAAATTATTGCACCAGCATGTCCCATTCTCTTACCGGGAGGGGCTGTTGCTCCAGCGACGAATCCAACAATTGGCTTTGAGCAATTATCTTTAGCCCAAGCAGCGGCTTCTTGCTCTGCATTTCCGCCAATCTCTCCAATCATTACGATTGCTTCTGTTTGAGGATCTGCTTCAAAGGCAGATAAACACTCAATGAAACCTGTTCCATTAACTGGGTCGCCACCAATTCCGATACAGGTAGATTGGCCTTCATCAATACTCATAGTTTGAGCAACTGCTTCGTAAGTCAGAGTTCCTGACTTCGAAACAATACCGATTCTTCCCTTAGCATGAATGTGACCAGGCATGATTCCTAATTTGGCACCGCCTGTTTCTCCAGGAGTGATGATACCTGGGCAATTTGGCCCAATTAATCTGACATTTGTTCGGTTAGCAACATATGCTGCTGCCTTGACCATGTCCAAAGTTGGAATTCCTTCTGTAATACAGACAATTACTCCTTCACCTTTCACTGTCTCGAACGCATTTGCAGCCTCGATAATTGCTTCGCCTGCAAATGGAGGAGGGACGTAAATCACTGTTGCATCAGCATCGGTCTCTCTTACTGCTTCGACCATGCTGTTGAATACAGGTAGATCAAGAACTACTTGTCCACCCTTACCAGGAGTTACTCCACCTACAAGATTGGTCCCGTATTCAACCATCTTACCAGCGTGGAACATTCCTTGCTTACCCGTAATTCCTTGAACCAAAACTTTTGCATCTTCTTCAATCCAGATTGCCATTTCACTCACCGCCTCCAATTAGGGATACTATTTTCTTTGCACCATCTGCCAAATCATCAGCAGGATGGATGTTGAGATTTGAGGCTGCGAGAATCGCTTTGCCCTCATCCACATTTGTACCTGCTAAACGAACAACTAATGGGACGTCTAATCCAAGTGCTTGTGTGGCTCCAATAACTCCTCTAGCGATGATATCGCAGCGCATAATTCCGCCAAAAATATTGACCAGTATGCCTTTCACATTAGGATCTTCAAGGATAATTGAAAAGGCAGTCTTAACTTGCTCTTCATCTGCACCGCCCCCAACATCTAAGAAATTTGCAGGTTCTCCCCCGTACAATTTGATTACATCCATTGTAGCCATTGCTAAACCTGCTCCATTGACTAAGCAACCAATGTTTCCATCTAGTTTAACGTATGATAAACCAGTTTCTTTAGCGCGTATTTCAACATCCTCTTCTTCAGATAAATCTCTCATCTCATCCCAATCTTTGTGACGGAATTCTGCATTTTCATCGAAACTAATCTTCGAATCAAGGGCAACAATCTCTTCGTCTTCAGTTCTAACTAGAGGGTTTATCTCGACCATAGCGCAATCATGTGAAACAAACATATCATACATCTTTCCTAACATCTTGAAGAACGATTTCAAAGAATTGCCAGATAGTCCTAATGCCATACCAAGGTCTCTTTTCTGGAACCCAAGTAATCCTGCATTCGGATCTACGTTGATTTTGTGAATCTTTTCAGGGGTATTATGGGCCACATCTTCGATATCCATTCCGCCTTCAGTAGATGCCATTATCAGCACTGTTTTGTCTTCTCTATCAACTAGGAGTGCTAGGTAATACTCGTGTGCAATTGCACATCCAGATTCTACGTACAAGTTGTTGACAAGCTTTCCTTCATCACCAGTTTGAATTGTTACAAGCACATTTCCTAAGATGTTAGTAGCATAAGTTTCTACTTCTTCTCGAGAAAATGCGATTTTGACTCCGCCCTGCATAACTTCTTCGCGATTCTCAGGATTGTACATTGTACCTTTCCCTCTACCGCCTGCATGAATTTGACTTTTCACAGCTACAACTTTTGAACCTAGTTTATCATAGGCCTCCAGTGCTTCATTTACGCTTGTGCAATGGACCCCTTCTAGAACAGGTACTCCTGCTGCTTTGAGCAAGGCTTTCCCTTGGTACTCGTGGATATTCATCTTTCTCCCCAACCCCCCGACTAAAAGGCGCCCTTTGAATGATGCGATTTAAACAAGCAGATTTCGCGATGTGTTCAATAGCCAAGTTGTGGTCGCTCAGTACATGCAGGTGGTAGTTCTTGCCGGTGGTATTGGTTCACGCCTTAGACCTTGGACTAACGACATACCCAAACCATTACTGCCAATGCTAGACGCAACGCTATTAGAGAGGGTTGTGGAAGGTGTTCCACCTAACCTCGTTGATGAAGTAATTGTGGCAGGCGGATATAAGATTGATATGATTGAGGAATATTTCCGCAATGCAGACGTCGATTTTGATGTTAGGATTATTCCAGAAGATAAACCACTAGGCACAGGAGGAGCATTAGGAAATTGCAGAGATGTAGTCTCTGGAAGATTCGCTTGCTTTAATGGCGACATAGTATCATCATTGAATGTGGCACCTATGCTCGAACAGCATTCTAGAATGGGTGTAAAAGGTACTCTTGCACTTTGGGAAGTTGAAGACCCAACTAGGTTTGGAATTGTTGGGTTAGATGAAGGAAATATTGTTACTCAATTCAAAGAGAAGCCAAAACCTGAGGAGGTTTTCTCAAATTTGATAAACGCAGGATCTTACATCCTTGAAGAAGAGGTTTTCGACATAATGCCAAAGGAGAAGCATAGTCTTGAAAGAGACGTATTCCCAATTCTTGCTGAAGAAGGAAGTTTGGCAGGATTCCCGTTTGAAGGTTACTTCATAGATGCAGGTACACCCACTAGTTGGCACGACGGAGTAAAGCGATGTATAGAAGAAGAACGTTTCAAAACGGGTTCTGCTTCTAATGGATCTTGGCATCAAAATAAAGTTACGACTTCTGTTAATTCAATGGTCCAAGCAGATTGTTTGGTATTGGGTGAAGTTAGTGATTCCACTTTATTGAGAGGTGCTCGTATTGAAGTTGGAGCATCTGTTACAAATTGCCTGATTGGAGAGGGCTCAATAGTTGGGAAAGATGCTAAATTGTCAAATGTCATTGTTGGGCACCGACAAGTCGTACCTCCAGGACATATACAGAGCGAAGGTACATTTTGAATCGCAGTCTCCAAAAAGGATGCATGGTTTGGCTAGGCTATGGAAGCCCCATTGGTTGTTGTTAACTTCAAGACATACACATCGGCACTTGCTAGCGCAGCGGACCGATTAGGTAAACAAATGGCAGATGTAAACACTAATGCTAGAATGGTGGCAGTTACAAGTGCATTTGATTTATCATCAGTGAGTTCCATCGAAGGACTGGAAGTTTGGTCACAGCATCTTGACCCAGTAGGACAAGGATCTCATACAGGGTGGCTAGAACCTGAAACTGCAATTGCAAGAGGGGCCGTTGGGACAATAATTAATCACGCTGAACACAAAGTATCACTAGATCACGTTCGTGATTTAATGGCAATGCTTCCCGAAGGATTCCCGGTTTGCGCCTGTGCTGCAGACGTAACTGAAGCTAGAGCATTGGCTAAACTCGGACCTACTTTCATCGCAGTTGAACCACCAGAATTGATTGGAGGAGACATCTCGGTAACCACTGCAGATCCAACTATCGTGAGCGATACTGTAGCGGCAGTTAAGGAAGTTAACCCGAATGTACGAATTCTTTGCGGAGCCGGAGTCAAAAACGGACAGGATGTTGCCACTGCAATCGCTTTAGGCGCAGAAGGAGTACTGCTTGCTAGTGGAGTTACCAAAGCTAATGACCCTCAAACTGTGCTTGAAGATCTAGTCTCACTACTTTGATGCTTTAGCCATCTCAAGTGCGGATTGCTCTAGCCTTGCTCGAACTAAGTCTTCTCCGCCAGGGCATGTATCTCTATGCCCACAATTTCTGCAAGTCCTCTTACTAGCCGCCAACGGTATCTGAGATAAATCACAAGATGTTCCTAGTCTGTCATGTAATTCAATCATTGCATTCATATCTTTGAGAATCATTTTGGATGAATCTAGTACAAGTTTAGAATTCGCCCTATTGCTCCAAAGGTTCCACCTCCCTCTACTCCAATATAGGTTCTCGACAACGAACCTTTCTGCTTTGTAAGGGAGTCCTTGTTTGGCTTCTGCCCACGTAACCATTGCCATATTCTCCAACATTCGGTCATCACCCGGGTTAGAAACGCCTTGGACAGTAAACCTCATCAGATGACAACTATTTCCTCTAAACCAAACTAAGTCCGGAGCAAGATGCAATTGGAATTTATCGAATTTGGATTTCTCCAATCTAGAAAATGTATACCAAACCGATATTCGGCCGTCTAAAATCATAGATATTGGTTCTGTTTTCATAGCTGCATGATAACGATAGCATGCAATTTCAACCAAACGATCGATTTCTGAATTTTTGATTTTACTTCTCAACTGACTTTTACTACCAATTCTTGTCTCTACAACCTCAATAACCGGTTTTTGTCTATAAATTGCGCCTATTATCCTATGACGTATCTTTGATGCTAAATCTTTTTCAATCCATACCTTTTGATTTGAATGACATTCTAGTCTATCTATTATGACTCCTCTGAGTGCTCTTTGCATCAACCTCCAAGGAGTAGACCAATCAGCAATATTTCGCAAGTGCCGATTAAATGTTCCACGGTTCTTTGTAAATCCATATTTCAAAATCCATGCCCTGGGGCATTGATTCATCAGCGTTCTTCTGCTAATGGACCAAACTTTTGGTCTGTTCGCTCTCATACTACGATTACTGCTCATCAAACTAGTGGCATTGCCTCAAGCATTGTCAAGCCTTCGCATGGGTAGCGAGTGTACTGGGGGACTGAACACCCATTGTATCGGGAGATAAAATGCAAAGGGGTTTCGGATAACCCCTTACAACTCATCCGAATCGGTTTATCGCTAGTCAAGATATATCATCCAACTTATTTCGTCTCTTCTGAGATGATGATATAGCCAGTTTCACTCCTGAAATTTTACAGAAATCTTTCACATTTTGATAATTATTGTTAATGCTCCCCGCTGGCCATAAATCCTTGAATCCTTTGAAGCTCCCTAGAAGAGCAAATACATCCCTTGATCCATGGTCTCCAGAATTCACAGAAGTAATAGACACATATGATCTACTATCCAACTTGGTTAGTTTTGCCTCAACCATCTGCTCATTTTTGAATTCATATTCGAGAATACTATGACAGAAACCGAGGTAATTTGTGCAGGTTATGTGCCGGGTCGTTGACCATAGTGGACCAAGTTTCATAACAAACCAAATAAGATAAACTCCAAGCGAAATTGGTAGAATCATTGCCATTAGAATTACTCCGAGTGCCAGAAATCCACATTTTTTGGCGGGAGTATATGTTTTATCTTCAAGGAATATTGTGTGATCAACTTTCAATTTACCCTGATTTAGTAGAGTTATGATTTCTTGTAGCGAAGTATTAGATGAATTCCCCGTTTCAAAAAGTTCTTTTTCCAATTCTGCGAACTCATCCATATGTTTGTCCCACTGTATACAGAGTATAACTCTTGACCCGGCACTCCTCCAAACCCTTGCGACACCCACGCGTGAGACGGGTGTTGAGTGGGTAGCGAACAAACAGGCCCACTGCACACCCTTCCAACAACTTCTCCCAGTTGGATGGGGTTTCGGAT
>ENA-ORDA01000119-ORDA01000119.1-marine-metagenome-genome-assembly--contig:-NODE-119-length-78485-cov-7.688437_pt1 | contig 78485 bp, 64 predicted proteins | sample MGYA00237778_ERZ508506 | MGnify/ENA primary metagenome ERZ508506 (study PRJEB26177, sample SAMN06267891) | marine metagenome | isolation source: Monterey Bay, California, USA | place: Pacific...
GCAGGGACGTTTCCAAATGAAGTTAAAGATAGTTTAATTGGCTTGATAGAGGTTTCAGGTAAAATGTTAAAACCTGTATACAGAGAGGATACATTGTATCCAGAACTTGTAATTACTAAACTAACATCTCAAAATACAACTGGTATTATTGAAATGGAAGCAGTAATTTTCAATCAAAAAAAAATCTTAGTATTTAAAGGTTTTCACAAATATCTTATAAAAAAGAAATTAATTAATGTTTAATATTAATTTAATAATTTATATTATTGTATTATATACATTTATTGTTCCAATTAATGCTTATTCCGTTTCTTATAAATGCAATAATATTAAAAAAATTTGTAATGTTTTAGATAAAGTTGTAGGTATCAAAACGCCTATGATGATTGCAAGTGGTACAATTATCAATGATAATTTAATTATTACTAATAGACATGTTGTTGAAGATCATAAACAATTTATAATTAAATTTAATGATGGAAAAATAAAAAAAGCATTCCCATTAGCCCATAATTTCCCTGCTGATTTAGCCTTGTTAACTTTAAATAAAGAATTAGAAGTCCCTAATGAATTATTTTTCTCAAATAAAATTAAGGGATTGATTAATGTTGTCGCATTTGATCAAGGTAGGAATTCAAATAGAATATATAATAAAGGAAAAATTATATCCTTTTCAGATATACAAAAATATCCTCAAGGTAGAATTCATACTACTGCCAAAAGTTTACCAGGTAACAGTGGAGGTGTAGCTGTTGATGAAGATGGAAATTTTGTGGGAATACTGGCTTCTGGAGACGGAAACATAAATGAAATAATACCTATTGTATTGATAAATGATGTATTAAAAAATACTAAAGATAAATATAAAGACCAGTTTTTAAAAACAGGTAAGTTTATTAGACTTTGTGCTGACAACTTAGATATTTCATTTAATACAAATAAAAACTTAGACGAAAAAATTACAAAAAATATTGATAATTATTGCTGGAAATCCAATAACAAACAGTTAATAGATCAAGCTGGACAAACTTTTGGGAGGTTAGGGGATTTGAAAAGATCTACCAAATTTCTTGAAAAAAGTATTGAACTTGATCCAATGAGTCCAAATTCTCTTCTTTCTTTGGCAATTACTTATCATATAGATAGAAAAATAGAGAAAGAAAGACCTTTAATTAAAAGGCTTTTAAAATTAACTCCTGAAAACCCTCAAGTTTTAAGACTTGGTGTACAAGTTGCTGGAATTTTAAAAGATAAGGAAATGTCTGTAAACGTTTTAGATTTGATGAGTGAATATAACAAAGACGCTTTACCTCTTGCTAAAAAATTTATTGATAACGCTTTTAATTCTAATTAATTAAATAATCATCTAAAGGATCAGGTATCCAGCCAAATTTAGTTTTTTTTATACCTTTTTGTATAGATCTCTTTTTAAGAAATTCGAAAATTTTATCACTATTAGCATTTGGGTTTTTTTCAATAAATCTTGAAATTAATGCCACTAACCTTGGAACAGCGTAGCTTGTGCCACCCGTGTATGATTTAACCCCTCGATGATCAATCACTTCCATTCGTTCTGCAGGAACTATAAAGTCAACTGATGATTTTCCTATATTTGAACCTCGACCTATTCTACCATTTTGGTCAGAAGAAGTTACTGTAATTATGTTTTTTAACTTTAAAGCAGCAGGATAAATTGGTCGTCTATCAATATCAAATCCATTATTTCCTGCTGAAACTACAAAAATAATATTATTATGTTTTCTTGCTGTTTTTTCAAAACATTCCCAATCTTTTAAATTATTTGAACCCATAGATAAATTTACTAGTCTTATTGAATTATTAGCAATGTGTTCAATAAGTTCTTTAAATCTGCACATATCTAATGCAGGAAATCTATATGGAGCTATCAGTGATTTTGGTGCTTCTTTCGCTAAAACACTAAAAACTGTAGAGCCATGATGTCTAGGATAAAATGGATTTTGTCTTGGGTCACTGTCAAAGGGTTTATCATCGTTATCCCAATAATCAAACCCAAGAATAGTCCCATTTTTAACAGCAATGTTCTTATGAAATTGGCTTAGTGTGTAATTTATACCTGTATCAATTAAAGCAATTATATTTTTATTGTTTGTATCAGTTAATTTAGGTTTATTGGGATTTAATAATTGCCTTTCTTCAACATTATAGTTTTTTATATTTAAGGATTGAATTTCATAGGCTATAGAAGCTTTATCATAAAGTATTCTTCTTATATTTTGAAGAAGGCAATTGTGGTTAAAACGCATTTCTATAGTTGGTTTTTTAGCACTGTTATATAAGGTGAAAATTAATCTTTGAATTTTATTAGAACGATATAAGATATTAATTCTTAATGTCCCTTCTTTATCTTTATAAATATGAACAGTCTTTGTTTTCTTTACTGGTGACCAATTTTTATTTATGTCCTTATAGTTATTGGAAACTATATTTGAACAAAATGATTTGTATATATTTTCAGTATTTAAAAAGTTTTTATCTGTTACACTTGCATAGCATTGATATGTTAGAAATAAACAAATTAATAAGCTGTTAGGAAATAAATATTTTTTTATCATATTTAATTATTTTCTTAATGAAGGCAGTCCAACACCAGTAGTTTCAAATCCGCCATCTACAGCTAAAGTTTGACCCGTAATATAAGATGCTTTATCAGAAGCTAAAAAATAAATACCATTAGCAATTTCTAATTCAGTTCCATATCTATTAAGCGGTATTGCATCGTGATAGGCTTCAATTATATCCTTAGTATGTACAGCCATTGCTAATTTAGTTTTCACAGGCCCTGGCGCTATACAATTCACTCTAATTCCATGCTCGCCAAGTTCAGCTGCTTGCTGCTTTGTCAGTTGAATTACAGCGGCTTTTGAAGTTCCGTAAGCAACTCTTAAGGTTGATGCACGTAACCCTGATATAGAGGCGATATTAACTATATTTCCCTTTGTTTTTTTTAAGGAAGGAATTGCTTTTTGTGTAGTAAGAAAGACACCATCTAAATTAGTCTTCATTACTTCATTCCATCTATCGATTGTTGTCTTCTCAATAACTCCAAAATCAGCTACGCCTGCATTATTTACCAATACATCTATTCTGTTGTGCCAATTTAATATTTCTTCATACATATTGTCTAATTGTGTGCTATCAGAAATATCGAAGCAGAACTTTTTTTCATTAACATTATTTGTAGATAAATTATTCAACTCTTCTTTATCTTTATCAATAAGTGCAACTCTATAGCCATTTTGTTTAAATAATTGAGCGGTAGCAAAACCTATACCTCGTGCTGCTCCTGTTACAATCGCTAGTTTAGTATCTACACTTTTCAAATTTAAAAACCTATTTTTTTACATTAAATTATTTATGGGATTAGACGTTCTTTTTTCAAGTTCCACTTGCCATCTAAATACATTTACATATTCTTTTTTTAGATCAATCTTTAAAATTTTTGATAAGTACAACATAAAATGACCAGTTATATCAGCGATTGAAAACCTTTCTCCTGATATAAATTGGTTGTGTTCTAGATGAGGCTCTATCCTATTAAGTAAAATTTTAAACATTTCAATCCCTCGAATAACTAACTCTGGAGACTGCTTCATTTTGTTTCTTGTTCCTGGAATAACCTTACCTGCAAAAAAAGATGTTTTGTTTCTTACAGAATGCAAAAGAGGCAAAAAACCATCTAATTCAATTCGTCTATTCCACATATCTATAATAGCTTCATCCTTACTATTTTTACCGAATAAGCTTGGGGTAGGGTATATGGATTCAAGATAACGACATATAGATATTGTTTCTGAAATAACGGTACCATCATCTAGCTCTAAAAAGGGCACACAGTTAAACGGGTTCATAGTATTATATGGCTCTTTAAAAATTTCATCTTCTCTAACATTGACTTGAACTGTTTCTAATTTTATATTTTTTTCACTTAGAAACATTTCAACTCTGAGTGCATTAGCTGCAGGTGTAAAATTATATAATTTCATAAAAAAACCTCAAATAAATATAATTATTAAAAATAAAAATTAATCTAAATATAGTTAGCTTTTAATCCTATATCCTGTCCTAAAAATATACCAAATGATACTTATGCAAATTGCAGTGAACGATAAAATAAAAATTATACTTGCTAAAATAGGCACATCACCAACGCCAAAAAAGGTCCATCTAAAACCTGAAATAAGATATACAATAGGATTTATAAGTGCAAAATCCTGCCAAAATGGCGGAAGCATGTCAATCGTATAAAAACTTCCTCCAAGAAATACCAGTGGTGTAATGATTAACATAGGTGCTATGTTTAGTTGTTCAAAATTATCAGATACAATGCCTATTATAAATCCTAGTAAACTAAATGTTACACATGTAATTAGTAGAAAAAATATCATAAAAAATGGGTGAACTATATTGATGTTCACAAATAAATATGATGTAGCCAATATAATTAATCCTATAGCAAAAGCTTTTGTTGTAGCGGCTCCTACATAACCAATTACAATTTCTACAAATGACAATGGAGCAGATAGAAGCTCGTATGTTGTGCCAATAAACTTAGGAAAATATATACCAAATGAAGCATTGTTTACACTTTGCATTTGCACAGTCAGCATTATTAAACCTGGAACTATAAAAGCACCGTAGGAAACATTACTAATATTCTCCATTCTAGAGCCTATGGCAGCTCCAAAAACAATAAAATAAAGAACTGTTGATAAAACAGGAGACACAAGACTTTGAATTAAAGTTCTAAATGATCTATTCATTTCATATATATATATAGCTTGTATGCCTCGAAAGTTCATATATTAATCCTTAATAATTTTTACAAAAATTTCTTCTAGAGATGTTTCTTCAGTTTGGATGTCAAAAAGATTTATTCCAATATCATTCATGTCTGATAATAGAGATGTAATTCCAGTTTTTACATTACCTGTTTTATAGTAATAATTGAATGACTTACCGTCATCGATTAATTTTAATTTATATTTTTCTAGAGATTTAGGGATTTTAGTAATTGATTTTTTAAGCTTAACTTTAAGAGTTTTAACACTCATCCGTTTTATTAACTTATTTTTTTCTTCAACTAAAAGTAATTCTCCATGATTTATGATGCCTATACGATCTGCCATCATCTCTGCTTCTTCTATATAATGAGTAGTTAAAATGATTGTAACGCCTTCTTTTTTCAACTCTCTAATGATATTCCACATATCTTTTCTTAGCTCAACATCAACTCCAGCAGTTGGTTCATCCAAAAACAAAATGCTTGGGTTGTGACTCAAAGCTTTGGCTATCATAACTCTCCGCTTCATACCACCGGACAAAGATTTAATAATGTTATCTTTTTTATCAAATAATTGAAGTTTTATTAATAGCTGGTCTAAATATTTATTATCGTCTTTTTTGCCGAACAAACGTCTAGAAAATCTAACCGAATTTATCACTTTTTCAAATGGTTCAAGTGCTAATTCTTGGGGCACAAGCCCTATAATTTCTCTTGTTTTCCTGTAATCTTTTATTACATCAAATCCATTAACCTCAATTTTACCTGAGGTAATAGAAGTCAAGCCACAAATAGTCGATATTAAGGTAGTTTTCCCTGCTCCATTAGGCCCTAGAAGAGCAATTATTTCACCTTGATTAATATTTAAATTTAAGCCATTTAAGGCTAAAAATTTATTATCATATTTTTTTACTAAACTTGTAACGGTAATAATTTCTGACAATTTAACATCCATAAAAAATAAATATTTTTGTATATATTTAAAATTAAAATAACATTAACAATTTACAATAGATTTGTATGTTTAAATCAGAAAAAAACTTCAAAAAATAAAATAATTTATATATATTTTATCTATCAATAAAATTTTACTTAGAATTTAATGGATATGGCTTCTGATCTTTACTTAAATCAATTCTTAAACATGTAATATATGAACTGTTAATAATTATCTCATAAATATAATTTTCATAAAAATAATTTGTATATTGATTTTTATTTTTTAAAGAACTCTTACCCATATCCTTCCCATTTGCAATTGCCTCTATACATTTATTATAAGGAGGAGATAAATCTACATTAGATTTAAAATTCCAACTAGCCGAAATAGCTTGAGTAGAAATTAAACAGGTTATTGCGACAATTAAAAATCTCATTTTATTTACTCTTTGTTTTAAGTGATTAAAATTATTTCCTTACATTAATGAGCAATAAATTGATATAATTATATTTATATTTTTTTAAAAGGTTTTTTATGTCAGGTGAATTGTTTATAACTGGTGCAGGTGTTAGTGCAAGCAGTGGTATACCAACATTTAGAGGCAATGATGGCTTTTGGACTGTAGGGAGTAAAAACTATACTCCTCAAGAAATGGCAACAAGGATAATGTATGAAAATAATCCTGCCGAGTTTCTGTTATGGTATTTTAAAAGATTTGCATCATATAGAAATGTAAAACCTAATGCTGTTCATTATTGGTTAGCAAATAAACAATTAATAACTCAAAATATTGATGGTTTAGATGGGCGTGCTGGAAATAAAAATTACATATCTATTCATGGTAGGTTGGACAAAGTTGTGCTTTATCAAAATGAAATGGATGTACAGTCTCCTTTTGATGCCAATTGGAATGAAATTGATCTTTTATTAAATCCTAGTGATGAAGAATTAAAAAAAAACTTATTGGATAAATTTAAGATAAATTTACATAATAACAATACTTTATCGCCAAAACTTGGACTTTCATTAAAGCCTTACGTTTTATTATTTGACGAGATTTACACAGATTTATATCGTATATCAGAAGCAGAAGAGTGGATGAATAATGCTGATAAAATCATATTTATGGGCACATCGTTTAGTGTTAACATTACCTCTATTGCCTTAAGGACAGCAATAGCAAATGGAATAGAAGTAGAAATTGTAGATCCTGAACCTATAAAATTTAATTATAACAAAGTAAAATATTATGAAATGACTGCTGAGGAATATTGTAATATGAGAAAATTAGATTAATTCTATTTTTTTAATGGTATCCATGTTGCGCTTGCATAAGCAGCTAATTTTTCATCTTCCCTATACATATGAGATTGAAGAAAACCAATTGTTTTACCTTGTTTGAGAAAGCTACCTTCACAAACAACTATTCCTTCTTTTATAGGTAAAAGATATTTAATGTTCATTTCTAAAGTTGCCCCGGCACCAGTAGTGTAATGAAGTAAATGTCCCATTGAAACATCCATTGCAGTAGCAATGATCCCCCCATGTAGAGTGCCTTGAGGGTTTTGCATTGGAGATTTAACTGTAAATTTAACTACACAAACATCATTTTTATATGAAATTTCAAAGCCAAGGTATCTGGAAAGATAAAATGATCCAAATTCTTGTTTATCAGAGCTTTCAGCATTTAAAGCCATTGAGGCTCCATCATTTTTTATTTTTAAAAAATCATTCATTAAAACATCCTAATAAATTGTAATTTCTAAACTTTAAACATGAGAATATTAATCAATTAAAAATTTTTTTAATTTGTCGAAATCAAAATTAATACCATGTCCAGGTTTTTCAGGAGCTTCTGTGTATCCATTTTTTACCCTTAAAGGGTTTTCAGTAAATTCATCAATTTTCCAAGCATGAAACTCAAGATAAGAAGCGTTTGGACAAGAGGCCAGTAAGTGAACATGAAGGTCATGTACACCGTGAGAACATATAGGTAGATTATTAATTTCAGCTAACTTAGCTATCTTCATAAATGGAGTTATTCCGCCACATGTAGTCAAATCTGGTTCTAAAAAATCTACACCGTTTTCGTTAATTAAATGATTAAATTCAGATAAAATATGAAGATTTTCACCAGCTGCAATTGGAATTTTACCTAAAGAGCGAAGATAAGAATAGCCTTTAAAATCATCTGGTTTTATAGGTTCTTCTAGCCATACTAAATTAAATTTTTCAATTTCTTTAAATGCATGTACTGCTTGATCAACCCTCCATGCCTCGTTAGCATCAGCCATCAGCATGATATTATCTGGAAGATGATTTCTCATTGCTTCTAATCTTTTAAGATCTTCTGAAAGAGATTCTCTACCAAGTCTCATTTTAATAGATTGAAAGCCTTGATTAAGTGATTTAGTAGCCCCTAAAAGTAATTTTTCTGTTGAAAAATTTAAGTCAATATTACCAGCATATGCCAGAACGTTTTTATCATGACCTCCTAACAAACGCCAAATTGGTTCTTTTAGGCAAATACCTTTTAGATCCCAAAGCGCAACATCAACAGCTGCAATTGCAAAGCTTACGGGAGCTCCTCTACCAGCATAATGCGTGTCTTTCCACATATTTTTCCAGAGCAATTCAATTAATCTAGGGTCTTTATCTAATAAAAGGGGGACAAAGCTATTCTTAATGATAGATGCAATTGCTAATCCCTGATTTTCATGAACAGTAATGTATCCCAAGCCTTGTTGGCCGTTATCGTTGTCAATTCTACATATTACTAAATCAAAAGCTTTCATTACCCCAGCCGCATACGCTTCGACTGGTTCAGGTAATGGAATTTTATAAGTGTTTATTTTGACATTTGAAATTTTCATATTTAACACCTTAAAGTTAATAGTTTTTAAGAAAATTCAAAGCCTTTGTAGTCGCTCTCAATTATCTCATCACATATATTCTTGTAATTTGCAACTCCTCCAACATACGGCATAAAATTTCTTTTTTTGCCAACTATATTATCTCCATTATACCAAGAGTGTGCTAAAGGGTATAAAGTTGAATGAGCAACATCATTATTATGTTTTACCCATTCATCCTGATTTTTTCTTTTTGCATATACTGCACTGTAATTATTATCTTTTTTATGCATTATTAAGTTATGTATAAAATCAACATGTTGCTCAATAGATAAAATCATTTGACTTTTTACACCTGGACTTTGAGGACCGGTAATCATAAATAAGTTTGGAAATTCAGATACCATTATACCTAAATAAGTTTTGGGTCCGTCAGCCCATTTCGACTTTAAACTTACTTCATTTTCATTAGTAATATTTATTGCATTTACTGCCCCTGTCATTGCGTCAAAGCCAGTAGCAAAAACTAGATCATCAAATGTGTATTCGGTCCCATTAGTAACTAATCCATTTTTGTTTATTTCATCAATTGGCTTCTGGGATATATCTATTAAAGAAACATTGTTTTTATTATAGGTTTGAAAGTAATTGCTGTCTAAACAGAGTCTTTTAGTACCAATTGGATGATCAAAGGGGCATAGTTTTTCAGCTATAGATTTATCATTAACAATTTCTCTTATTTTGTTTCTTACAAATTCAGCTGCTGTATCATTAGCTTTCTTATCAGTTAATAAATCAGTAAATGAAAAAAGCATTGCCTGGCCACCTTCTTCCCAAGCTTTTTGGTATATTGAGTTTCTCTCATTTTCACTTACATCAAAAGCAGATTGTGTTGGTGGTTGATATTTAGCAATTCCAAAAGATGAGTTTTTTGCAAGTTGCCTATATTTACGATAATTTTTTTTATAATTTTCTCTTTTATCTGCAGGTAATTTTGAATGTCGAGCTGGTAAACTGAAATTTGGCGTTCGTTGAAAAACTATTAATTCCTTAGCCGTTTCAGCTATTATTGGAATTGATTGGACACCTGACGATCCTGTTCCAATTATCCCAACTGTTCTGTTTTTAAAATCAGGCATTTCTTTTGGCCATGCACCAGTATGAAAGATGTTGCCTTTAAATGTATTCACTCCATTAATCTTAGGTGTATTAGGAGTGGATAAGTTGCCAGTAGCTAAAATTAAATATCTACATTTAATTACAGAATTATCATCACAAGTAACTAACCAGCTTTGAGTATCTTTAATAAATTTTGCTTTAGTAATTTTTGTATTAAAGTTTATATTTTTTCTTAAATTAAATTTTTCACACACGTGTTTTGCATAACTAAATAATTCAGGTTGTGTTCCATATTTTTCTTTCCAATTCCATTCTTGTTGTAATTCTTCAGAAAAAGAAAATGAATAATCCATACTTTCAATATCACATCTGGCTCCAGGATATCTGTTCCAATACCAAGTGCCACCTACATCTTCACCTTGTTCAAAAATTTCTGCTTTGAAACCCTCAGATAGTTGTTTATGAAGGCTATACATACCTGCAAAACCGGCTCCTACAATTAGTGTATCTAAAGACTTATTAATTTTCAAAAAAACCTCCATATATTTTTTTAAATACTAGGTATTGAAAAACAATTTATCAATACTTAAATTAATTAAGTGATGCCTTATGGGTCACTTTATAACAATACACGTCCATTATGGAGTGTTTAACTTAACTCGCTTTTAAAGGAGATTAATATGACTATACTACCCACACTTGCTTTACGTTCATTTGTAGGTTTTGATAACTTATTCAATGAACTAGAAACAATTTCTACACAAAAACAAAATTCATTTCCCGCTCATGATATAATTAGATTATCAGATGATGAATATGAAATAACTTTAGCCGTATCAGGCTTTAATAAAAAAGATATTTCTATCGATGTACATGATGGTGTGCTTTCTATAAAGGGTAATGGAGGTTCTGATATTCAGGACGATAATGTTCAATATATCTACAAAGGGATTGCAAAACGATCTTTTGAACAAAAGTTTCGATTAGAACAATACGTTGACGTTAAAGATGCTAAACTTTCCAACGGTTTGTTAACTATATCTCTTTTAAGAGAAGTTCCAGAAGAAAGAAAGCCAAGGCAGATTACTTTAAAATCAGCATAGATCATTGTAGGTTAGGATACTATTTAGTGTCCTAACCTTTTGTTTAAAATTATAATTAATTAATTAATTCAGGCGATTATATGGAATTTTTACTAATATGGGTCTTAGGTGGCGATGTAATCGATAGTGGATTAAGATACAAAAATGCAGCCAAATGCTTTTCTGAAGCTCAAAACGCAGCAACTGAAATGCGTGAAGTTGGCTTAAAATCTCCTCAATTTACTTGCATTCCAATTGGAAAGGGTAAAAAATTTCAAATGTACAGAAAAGACAGTTCAAATTCACGATTTCCATTTTAAAATTAGAACTCTTGTTATTTCTTGTAATTTTTTTCTATGATTTTTCTTATTTTTTGTAGTTCTTTTGTTTGTTTATCTATACCTAAATTTCTTCTGACAAATCCATATATCCAAATAATTAATAAGACTATTAATAATATAAAAAAAATTTCAAATAAAAATATTATAAAATTAACTTTTTCTTCAATTAAGTTTAGCGTCGAAATAAAAGGTTTTAATAAATTATCCAAATTGTTTACCTTTTAATGTTTTAATGCAATAAAGTTCTATTATTAATTTAATATTATGTTTTTTCAAATTTAATATTCAGGAGGAATTTAATGAAAATAAAAAAATTACTATTATTACCTATTATTTCGCTTTTTGCTGTTAGTACATCATTTGCTGAAACACGTATAACTTACAAGTCTGCTAAATCAACCTCATCATATTACCAAATGGCTGTTCAAATAGCTGACACAATTAAAAAATCTACAAACGGCGATATGATTTTAACGATTGAAGAAAGTCAAGGTTCTGTTCAAAACGTTAAAGAAGTAGCAGGTAGGAAAGGTAATTATGTATTTACCACACCACCAGTACTTGTAAAGTTAGCTATAGCTGAAAAAGCAATGTTCAAAGGTAAAGGTAATCCTAATTATAAGAATATTAGAGCATTATTTCCAATACCATCTCTTACAATGCATTTTGTTATGTCAAAGAAGTCAGGTGTAAAAACTTTTGAAGATATGGCTGGTAAAACTATTTTATTAGGAAAGGGTTCTTTTGGTGCAAAAGAAGGTGCTAAATATCTTAAAAAATTTGGTTTAGATGGTAAAGTGAAATTAGCTGAAGTTGAGCTTTCAAATGCCGTTCCTGCAATGAAGAATGGTCAAATAGACGGCTTTGTAACTGCTGGTTCTTATCCAGCTCCTAATGTTATAGAAGCTGCAGCATCTATGGGTGTGAATGTTATTTCTCTTACGGCAGACCAAATTAAGTCTTCTAAGAGAACTAAATTAATTATACCTGCAGGAACTTATTCTGGACAAAAATCAGATATAACCACAACGTCATTACCAGTTGTAGCATATTCAACAACAAATATGAGTGACGATGTTGCATATAACTTAACCAAAGCATATTGGGATAATAAAGGTAAGTTAGGAAATGCTGCAAAATGGTGGAATGGGGTGTCTGTCAAGATGCTCTCCAATATTTCTACTAAAATACATCCTGGTGCAGTTAAGTTTTATAAAGAAATAGGTGCTAGTTTAGCGGATCATCATTAATTGAGCCGATCACCGTTAATTTAGGATGAAGCAACCAGAGAAAATATGGATTATATTTGGATTAACTTCTATTATTTTCCATATTTTCTTAATTTTTTCAGGTTTAGTGCCTAACTTAGTTTCAAGGCCATTACATATGGCATTAATTATCCCTTGGGTTTTTTTATATAAAAATAAAGACTTTTCCAAAAATATTATTAGTTATGTCTTTGTTGTTTTAGGGGTTTTTTGTTGTTTATGGACATCTTTTAACCATGAGTTATTAGGAGACCAATATGGTTTTCTTGAAGGATATTTCCAAACTTTTATTTCTCTTTCTTTATTATTGATTGTCTTAGAAATGGCTCGTCGTTCTGTGGGTTGGCCACTTCCTCTTGTTAGCCTGTTATCGTTATTATATGGAGTGTTTGGAAACTTTATCCCAGGAGAATTTGGACATCCAGGTATTCCTATAAATAGTTTTTTTGGAACATTAACAATTGCAGAAGGAGGCATTTGGGGAACATTAACAGGCGTTTCTGTTTCAATTGTAGCTATATTTGTTATTTTTGGTTCTTTTTTAAATTCAGGTGAGGCTGGATCTGGTTTTATGAATATTGCCACAGCATTTGCTGGAAGATTAAGAGGTGGAGCAGCCAAAGTATCTGTAATATCATCGGCTCTCTTTGGTTCAATTTCAGGATCTGCATCTGCAAATGTTGCCTCTACTGGAATGGTAACATTGCCGGCAATGATAAAGCTTGGTTATCCTAGAAGGCTTGCTGCATCAGTTGAGGCAGTAGCATCATCTGGAGGTCAAATAATGCCACCTTTAATGGGTGCTGGAGCTTTTGTGATGGTTGAACTTACTGGTGTTCCTTATAATCAAATTATCCTAGCAGCTTTACTTCCTGCTATTTTATTTTTCTTTGCTGTCTGGGTTGGAATTGATTTTTATAGTAAGAAGTATGATTTAAAACCAATTAATAAAGAAAATTTACCCAAAAAATCTCTTGTTTTACTTACCTCAATTTTCTTTTTTATCCCGTTTTCAGTTTTACTAATATTCATGTATATTGGTTTTACTCCTCAGTACTCTGCTGCAGTTGCAATTTTAGTTTCTTTTTTCCTTCTCTTTTTTAACATAGATAATGGATTTAATTTTAAAATCGGATTAAATCGTTTTTTTAAAGCTTGTATTTCATCAGGAAGTCAAATTTCCTTAATAGGTTCAATAATATTATGTGCTTCAATAATTATTGGTATTTTATCAATTACAGGTTTAGGGGTTAAATTAACTTCATTTATAATATCTGCTTCAGGAAATAATATTTGGCCAGCATTACTTCTTACTGGCTTAGCTTGTTTAGTACTTGGGATGGAAGTGCCAACCACAGCCGCATATGTGATATGTGTTTCAGTCGCAGGACCTGCATTAGTTGATATGGGATTAGAATTGCTTCAAGTTCATTTGTTTGTGTTTTGGTTTGCTTTACTGTCAACTATTACTCCCCCAGTTTGTGGAACTGTTTTTATTGCAGCTGGTATGGTTTCTGAAAACTGGCTAAAAGTTTCAATCACCTCAATGAGCCTGGGAATAGGGCTCTATTTTATTCCTTTGGCTATGATTGCAAATAAATCAATAATTGAATTAAATTCAACCTTTATTCTTTCAATATTAGCATTTGTGAAAATAGCTACAGGGCTAACACTTTTATCTTATTCTATTATCAGCAAACATAATGTTATCTTAAGATTGGGAGGGTTTTTTATAAGTATTTTTATTATGTTTATTTAATAATAAAGAGTTTGAATGCTATAAGGGTTTTAAATACCACCATTTTCCAATATAACTTCTACCTTCGCAAGCAATTAAGTTTCTATCAATGTCACTCATTTCTTGTAATTCTGGTGAATTTGAAAAATCATTGTTACTTCCAATAATCACTGAAACATTGAAACTTTTTTTAACTCTTTTCATCAATTTTATTTCATCATTTTTATTTTGAGTACGATGAATTTCAATAATGATATGGGATTTTTCTAATTTTTTAAGAATTTTTTCTGTAAAAAAACTATACTCTCCCCCTTCAATATCACATAGAACAATTGCTTTTGAAAAGTCTATATTTTGCGGTAATAAAGATAAAAAGTTTTGATTAGTAACTTCACCTTTTATTGTTATATTTTCCGAGACTTGATTGATTTCTGCAGTTTTTGCTAAAGCAGATCTACCTAAATCACTTTGTTCAAAAGCATAACAATGTTTTGAAATTCCTGAATATATGCAACCAATTGCAAAAAAACCATCTGCAGCTCCAATGTCTATAAGTATAGGTTTTTTAATTTTCGCCAAAACTTTTTGGATGTTATTTTCATATAAACCATAAACCTTAGATGCTATATCAGCTTTACCCCAAGAAATGTCCTTATTAATTTTTAAATTTTTGAACAGACCATTTTTAACTGTAAAATCATTTTTTTTTGCATGCTCTAAACTTAATAGGGACCAATATTTTTTTGTTAATTTATAAAGTATTTTTTTCATTAAAGACTTTCAACCTACTTACTGTTAATTATATTTTTTTTGATATGCTTTTCCAAAACCTTCAATAAATAGGGCTCTTTCCGGTTTAAACTCATAAAAATTAAAATCAATAAACATTCCCCACATCTTACTTGCTTTATCAACTTTTTCGTATGCGTTTAATAAATTTAAAAAAATTTTATTATTTTTATCTAAATTAATTTTTTTAATTTTTCCATTTAAAGTTAATCTTGGATTGTTTAATTTAATTTTATTTTTTTCTTTAATAGAAAAGTAGAAGCTTACTTTATTATTATTATTTATATTTTGTGTGTGTTCACTTAAGTCACTAAGGAGAACATAAAGTATGTTATTATTCATCATAGGTAAAATTTTAGATATAGAAGGAAAGTTTTCTTTCCCAATAGTCCCAAGTAAAGAAAATTCATAATTTCCATTAATTATTTCTTGGATTTTTTTTTCTATTTTAGGATTGATGTTTTGATACATTTTTCCATTATGCTATAAATTAAAATTATTCCTCTAAGGATCTATAAGTAACATTATTATTTATAGATAACAAAAATTTAGAAATGGCTAAACTTAATAATGATTAAAAAAAGTATTTTTTATCTTTTTGCATCTTTTTCATCAGTACTTGTTTTGTTTTTCTGCTTAGCGATGACTTCATTAAGTAGGGGATCGGGGGAGAGCTTTGGTGTATTCTTGTTACCTTTGAGTTCCCATTTCTCATGGGACAGAGCTTCAGTTGCATCTATTTATTCGGTCTATATGGTAAGTTTAGGTTTAGGTTCTTTATTATCAGGTATGGCTTTTGATAAATTTGGACCACGTTTCAATTATATGTTTGGAATGGGTTTACTTGTAATTGCTTATGGGTTTTTAGGAAATTTATCATCAATTTGGCAGTTTTACATTATGTTAGGTGTTTTTGGTGGTATTGGTGCTGCCATGGTTGGAGTTATTCCAGCACAGAGTTTAGTTTCTAGATGGTTTGACAAGAACCTTGGTACCGCCTTGTCGATTGCTTATGCAGGGCAGGGATTGGGTGTGTTAATAATGGCGCCTCTATCTCAAATATCTATAGATCACTTTGGTTGGCAAACTTCATATAAATATATTTCATATGTCTTTATTTTACTTTTCGTTATTGCCTCATTTGTTCCTTGGAATTTAATATCTAAAGGGGCTCATAATAATCCTAGGGGAACTAGCAACGGTAAGGCAGTTGGAGGAATGTCATTAATTGAAGCTATTAAAACTAAAACTTTTTGGGGCTTTTTCTTTATTTTTGGTTTTACAGCAATTGGTATTTTTGGAATCTCTTTACAAATTGTTGCATACTTGGTTTATATTGGATTCACAGAAGTTCAGGCTGCTCTGTCATTTGGAATTGCAGGAATATTAAACTTTGCAGGAATGGTTTTAACAGGTTTGGCTGCTGATCGATGGCCAAGACACATTGTAGCTACTATAAGTTATATATTAAGCTTTGTTGCAATTATTAGTTTAGCATTAATGCAATTATATCCTTCAGCCATTCTTTTAATATTATTTATTGTAGGGTTTGGTTTATCGGCAGGTGCTAGAGGTCCTATTATAACGACCTTGATGGCTGAAATATTTGCCGGTAAAGGATTAGCTTCTATTTATGGAGCTACCAATTTAGGTCAAGGTTTAGGTGCTGCTACTGGAGCTCTTTTAGCTGGCTTACTTTTTGATTTGACTGGTGATTATAATTTTGGTTTTCTTTTATGTAGTATATTTACTTTTTTAGGTGCAATTTTGTTTTGGACTGTTCCTCAAATTAGATACGCACAAGTTTAAAATATAGGAAAAAATATGAATATTACTAAAAAAGAATTTAAAGTATTAGCTGAAAATTTGAAATTTCCTGAAGGTCCTATTTATATGAATGATGGATCAATTATTTTAGTAGAAATAGCTAGAGGTACATTAAGTAAAGTAAATAAAAATGGGTCAGTTGAAGTTGTAGCTGATTTAGGTGGAGGTCCTAATGGAGCGGCTATAGGTCCAGACGGTTATTGTTATGTTTGTAACAATGGAGGTTTTGAATGGGAAGTATCTTTTGATAAGAAGTATATGAGACCTGTATCACAAAGCAAAAACTACGTTGGTGGCAGCATACAAAAAGTGAATTTAAATACAGGTCAATTTTCAACTTTGTATACAGAATGTAATGACATTTCTTTAAAGGGTCCTAATGATATTGTCTTTGATAAGAATGGTGATTTTTGGTTTACGGATTTAGGTAAAGTTAGAGAGCGTAACATGGATAGAGGTGCAATATATTGGGCAAAATCAGATGGATCTGAAATTAGAGAAGTTATTCAACCATTTATGACACCAAATGGTATTGGTTTATCATTAGATGAGAAAACTCTTTATGTTGCTGAGACTGAGGGCGGTAAGTTATATAGCTATAAAATAATAGATGAAGGAAAGGTTGAGAAGTTACCATTTCCAATATCAATTAATGGAGGAAAACTGTTAAATAATGAGGGTGGTATAAAAAGATTTGATTCACTCGCATTAGAAAAAAATGGGAATATTTGTGTTGCGACACTAATTAATGGCGGTATTTCTGTCATATCCCCATCTGGTGATTTAGTTGAATTTGTTAAGTTTGATGACCCTTATATAACTAATATCTGTTTTGGTTCGCAAGATTTAAAAACAGCTTACATAACAGCGTCACACGAGGGTCTTTTACTAGAAGTTAAGTGGGATAGAGAGGGATTACCTCTAAACTTTCTCAATAAATAATTTAAAATAAGCTTAAAACTTCATCTTTTAAACTTTCTATAATCAATTTTGGATTTTCGTACTTGATATCAGTATTAAAAATTTCAAATTCAATTTTTATATTATCGTTTCTTTTAAAAACATATGTTAGATACTTAGATAACTCTAAATTATTATTGTTATTAATATTATTAATTGATTTTCGTCCTATAGGCCTTAAGTTTTCATCAAATTTAACATTAGAAAATTGAAGTAAACCTAATTTAGGAGATTTTTTTACAAATGTATCTAAGTCTATATCCGTAAAACTGTGATATAAATCTATAATTAATTTGTGATTATTATTTTTAACTAATTTTAGACAGCTAGAAATAGAATTAAAATGTCCTTTTTTTAAAATTTCCCAACTTCCTATAGGTTCAATTCCTAGAGTTAAATTAAGTTTAGAAGCTTTTTCAAATAAAGAGTTTATTTTATTTAAAGTGTCTCTTCTTATGTTTTCTATTAATAACCTGTTACCCGTTGAAACAAACTCATTACTAACAGGATTAGGTCCGCCCATTATTCCACCTGAAATAACGCAAATCAATTCAGGATTTAAAACTTTAGCAAAGTTTAAAACTTTTTCATTTTGTTTGAAATAATATGGGTCAGTAAAATAACCAACTGAATTGATGCTAGTTACATTAATACGGTTTAAAGCTAACTCTTGTTTAAGTTTGTTTACTCCAAATTCTTCAATAAAATCAGTATGTAAACCAATATTTTTAATACCTGATTTAATAATAGTCTCAATAAATTCAAAAGGGTCAATATTTCTAGGCCACATATAAGAATTTATTGATAATTTTCTATCTACAAAATCACGGTAATTGAATTTCATCTATTTGTTAACTGTCGTAATAGTATTGTATTTCCAAAAACATGCATCCTTCATCTGATCTAAATGGTCCATGATTTGTCCCTGGAGGACGGCATGCATAAGCTGGGCTTTGAGTAGTTGTTTTTTTATTACCTGGTAAATCATTTCCTAGTGTAATTGAACCTCTTATCATATAAACTTCTTCCCAATAATCATGAACAAAAACCTCAGTATTAAAAGACCCAGGTAAAAACCTAATTAACCTTGTTCTTACACCAGTCTTTTTGTTTTCATCTAAACTTCCCGATAACATTTTCATTTCAATTCCAGGTCCTGCTCCAGGAGCTAGTTCCCAACCTTCATTAATATCTATTTTTGAAAAATCAAAAGCGCTTTTTAACATTTAATATTCCTTTTTGTTTATAATTTTTTGTAAGTCATCAAACCATTTTATATTAGAGGTGTCGTTTTCCTCGTTTGAATTTAATATTTTTTCAATTAATAAATTAACGTCATGTTTAGCATCGATCTTACTTTCAATTAAATTAAAAGATTTGTCACATATTTCTTTTTCAGTCATTGGATTTTCTGGGTCACCTTTTGCGTGTATATTGGTTTTTTTTATACTTAAGCCGTTCTTAAATTTAACATTTATTGAAGCTGAGTAGTTTCTAGGAAAATTTTTGGACATTTTCTTATTCTCAACAATTTTAATCTTATTAATGATATTTTTGACTTCTATTTTTTCAAGATAGCTAATGTTAAAATATTCATCTATAATTTTTCCATAAATTAAAGATAAAGCACAGCAATGTTGTAAAGAAAACTTGCCTTCAATATTATTTTTCGGTTCTTTTTTGTCACAGAACTCAATGGCAGTTGAATAGGTTTCAATTTCAATTTTTTCAATTTCATCAAATGTTACATTTTTTTTAGCGGCTTCTTGTTTTATATATAAAGATACACCTATGACTGGATGGCTATGCCTACATGCTGGCCAAGGTTTATTACTAATTTCATTTATCAAATGAATGTTTTCTTCTTTTATTAATTCATTATACTCAATTTTTTCTGCATATCCTTTTAAGAGCCCCAATTCCCCTTCAATCATGTCAATTGGTGCTTTTGTATTATGTTGAGCCATATATGCAGCAGTAACACCGCATTTTGAGGCGTTAGCAAGAGCGTATTGTTTAGCTTCACCTTCTCCTTTTCTACATTGCCAAATTCCACTAGATGTCATTGTAGCAAGATTTAAAGAGTTCTTTAAATTTTCTGTAAAACTTTTTTTATCATTATTAACGTTTAAAATATAACTAGATGCTGTAGCTGCACCAAAAACTCCACATGTAGAACTTGAATAAAATGTTTTGTAATGTTCTGGTCCTAAACAATTACCCATTCTTATAGCGGCTTCGTAGCCTGATATAATTGCAATTAAAAAATTTAATGTAGTTACTTTCTTATGAGAAGCTGTTGCAATTGCTGCTGGTATGATAGTGTCCCCTGGATGTATTATAGATGTTCTATGAACATCATCTAACTCTAAAATATTTCCAACTGAAGCATTTATAAAAGCACTATCAAAAACATTTAATTGTTTTTTATCAAATAAATTAAGTGATTTTCCATTTGGAAGTATCTTTTGTAAATTATTAAATGGCTTTGCTTGTTCAGTAAAAGTCCCAGCAACTGAGTAGCCAATCCAATCAATAATTTCTAATTTAGCCTTTTTAATAGATATTTTATTTGGTTTTTTAATTAATTGATTTACAAATTTATCTATCATTTAAATTTTCATATTACTATAAGTATCAACAAATCATATACTACACATCATTTTAAAAAATGTTAATGTTAATTAAATATATATTTGCCATTAACCAATTTAATTGATTATAGTATTTATTATAAATCAATTAATTGGAGATATTAGATGTTTGAAACAACAAGACGTAATTTTTTAAAGAATTCGGCTTTAGTTGCAGCTTCTGCTTCTCTTAGTCAATCTTTTATTGCGGATGCATTTGCGGCTGACCCTCTTAAAATTTGGACTATTGGAGTTGCAAAAGTAACTAAAACTTGGGATGAGATGGGAAAGCAAGCAGGAGTTCCTCTTGTGTATTCAGCTAAAAGTGGTTCAGCTGACCAAGCAATACAAAAGTTTTTTGTTGGAGACGGTCAAAAGTTATATGACGCTATTACTGATAATGGTGGTGGTCAAGAAGATGCTATGTCTGACAATAAGGCAATTGTACCTCTTGATGTTTCAAAAATTAAAAATTGGAAAAATTTAATTCCTGCTTATAACGAAGGTAATGTAGCTGCTAATACAATTCGTAATAAAAAAGGTGAAATAGTAGGGGTTCCATATATTTCTAACGCTGATTCAATGGCCTATAATAAAAGTAAAGTTGGTGGTGACATTGATACTTGGGACGCTCTTTTTGACAGTCAATTTAAAGGTTATGCTGCAATGCAAAATGACTCCGGTCCTACATTGACAACAACAGCTGTTTATTTAAAAGAATCTGGTAAACAAGATATTGTTAATCCTTCAGACATGTCAAAATCAGAAGTAAAAGGTGTTTGTGAGTTTTTGATCAATATGAAAAAGAAAGGTCAATTTAGAACTTTCTGGGATGGCTTTGGAAATGGTGTTGACCTTTTAGCAAGTGAAGAAGTACTAGTATCGTCCTGCTGGGAACCAATTGCAGTGATAGCGGCCAAAAAGGGTGCTGATATTCATTATGGTACTATGAAAGAAGGTCACCAAACTTGGAATAATGTATGGATGTTAACAAAAGGTGGTAAACAAAGGGGTCAAGAAGATAATTTTTATAAATTAATGGATCTTTATTTATCTCCTTGGTTTGGTGCGAGAACACTATCTGGACTTGGATTTACTCCACAAATGACAGGTGTTAATGAATATGTTAATGCTAATCCAGGCGATTTCGATGCTAAGAAAAAAGCTGCCATTGCTCAAAGATTAAAAAATAAAGCTGCAAGAATGGCTGTTAAAGGAAATTCTTGGCAAAACTTGTATCCTAAAGAATTAAGGGCATATCAAGATTGGTGGGCTAAAGTCCAAGCTGCTTAATTTCTAAAACAATATATACAACCCTGTTAATCAGGGTTGTATTTTTTTATTGGTTCTTTAATGTTTAATTCCAAAAATAATTTACTTTTCAAAATCCCAGTCATTTTTATGATTATATTTTTTGTACTTCCTTTGCTTTTAACAGTTGTATGGAGTGTGTTTGAAAGGACTATGTTTTGGATGGAGCCAGGATTTACTCTTTTTTCTTATGAAAATTTCTTTTTTTCATCACGACTTGAAAATTTTCTTTCTTCAATGTTTCACTCCTCTATTTCTGTTGTTTGTGCTTTTTTTATTGGTTTTCCTATTGCGATATTTATTAGACGTAGAGTAAAAAAGGTTGCTCAACATAGAGTAATGTTACTTTTTATTCTTCCTTTCATGGTTTCTGAAATTATTAGAATATTTGCCTTAAGACCTATTCTTTCTAGGAATGGTGTTCTGAATTCACTTCTTATGGACTTCAATTTTATAGATACACCAATTTCTGCATTCGTATTTACACCAACGGGTGTTGTAATTGGAGAGATTGTTTCTTTTTTACCATTTATGATTTTTTCAACTTTTTTAGCTTTAGAGGCTATCCCAAATTATATATTTGAAGTCTGTGCAGATTTGGGTGTGAATAGAAGAAGAATGTTTAAAGATATTCTTCTACCTTTGGCTGCTCCAGGTCTGTTTGCAGGAAGTGTTTTTATCTTCGTAAATGGTATAGGCATAGCATTAATACCAACAATATTAGGTGGTCCAGGTTCTGTGAATGCTGGTCTTATAGCTACTCAAGCAATAATTGCGCTTGATTTTCCTTTAGCAATGGCTGTAAGTGCAATTATGATGTTTACTTTAATGGGCTTACTTTATATAGGGCATAGGCTATTTAATTTAACAAAATTATTGGAGCCAATTAGTTAATGTTGTTAAGGGACGATTTTCAACCTAGATGGAAGTTAGCTTTAAAGTGGGGATGGCTATCATTTGCTGTTTTTATCTTAATGGCACCAGTATTTTATACTATGTATATTTCTTTTAATGAGCTTGGCTTTGGCGCAAAATACTATATTTTTACTTTTCAATGGTATGAAAGTGTATTTTCTGACAAACAGTTAATTGGTTCATTAGGTTGGACTATGTTATTGGCCATAATAACTTTACCCATTGTTATTCCCTTTGGATTGTTATCAGCAAAGTTATATAAACAAAGTCAACATAAAGTTGGTATTGTTTTTGTCTTACTCTCTCCTTTATTCGTTCCAGCTGATATCTTAGGTTCTGCCTTATTAGTTTTTTTTAAAAACTTGAATAAATTTTTTACACTTATTTCAGAATACACAGGCATATATGTTTTAGAGTCATGGTTTGACTTAGGTATAATGACAGCAGTTATTGGTTTAATTGTATATACTTTACCATATGTTTTTGTTGTTATTATGATTACTATGGCTCGTTATAAAGTAGAGCAAACTGAAGCTGCAAGAGATTTAGGCGCTTCGGCTTGGCGAGCTTTTTGGGAAATTGAATTCCCTCAAATAAGAGCTGGTGTTTTTAGTGCGTGTGCATTTGTTGTTATTTTAACGTTTAACGAATACACAAGAACAAGCCTTTTAAAAGGAGGTTTTGATACTTTTACATCAGTATTAATTTCTCAAATGTTAAATACTGGAATGTCAGAAGAATCTTACGCAATGGCTTCAATTGTCAGTTTGGTAGCTATTATAATTGTATCAATAATTTTGATTGTAACTGCAATCAAAACTGAAGAATTAGAAAAAATAACAAGAGTTGTAAAAGAACCTAACAAATAATTTTTTGGAGTAAAAATTTGGCTAAAACCAATGCAATTGAAGTAAAAAACTTAGTTAAAACTTATGGAAATGTTTATGCATTAAAAAATGTTGATTTAAACATAGCTGACGGTGAATATTTTGTTCTTTTAGGTCCAAGTGGTGGAGGTAAAACCACATTATTAAGATCTATAGGAGGTTTTATTAGACCTGATAGTGGTTCTGTTAATATTAAAGGCCAAAATGTTGATGATTTACCCCCTGATAGAAGGCCAACTTCGATGGTTTTTCAAGGTTTTGCATTATTCCCTCATATGAATGTTTCTCAAAATATTGGCTATGGACTTAAATTAAAATCAATTGATAAAAATATCATTGAAAACAAAGTTAATAAAATGACGGATTTAGTAGGTTTAAAAGGTTTGTCTAATAGAATGCCACATGAGCTTTCTGGTGGCCAACAACAAAGAGTACAGCTAGCAAGGGCGCTTATACTTGAAAATGATGTATTGCTACTTGATGAACCTTTATCTGCCTTAGATGCTCAATTAAGAAAAGATATGTGTATTGAACTTAAGAGGCTTCAGAAGACAGTTGGTATAAGTTTTGTTCATGTTACACATAATCAAGAAGAAGCTATGTCAGTAGCTGACAGAATAGCTATAATTGCTGATGGTGAAATGGTTGAACAGGGTACACCAAAAGAAATTTATAGTAATCCAAAAAATAAATTTACTGCCGAATTTATCGGTGAAAAAAATATTTTTGAAGGAAAAATTAAAGATTTTAATAAAACAAAAGTAGTTGTTGATATTGATAATGATAATATCGAATTTGCAAATAACAATTATAAAGTTAAAAAAAATCAAAAAGTAAGTTTGTCAATTAAATCAGAATCTATTCAAATAAAAAAGATATCTAAAACTAACTCTAAAATTTTAAATAACCAAATTGTAGGTAAAATATCTGAGATCACCTTTTTAGGTCAATTTGTAAGGTATTTGGTAGTATTAAATAACAAACAAGAGATACAAGTTAGGTCTTATGAAGAAATAGTAAATCTAAAAGTTCATGATACAGTTTCATTAAGCTGGAAATTAGAAGATTTTCTTCTTCATCAAAACTAGTTTAATTAGGAGGTGACATAAGATAAGGGATTAAGGCTTCACCATTAGTTCCTTCTTCTTTGATAAACCAATCTCCAATTTGGCTAGAAGTCATAAAAGTTACATCTTCTCTTTTTTTAAGTTCTTGAATGGTTTTTTTGAAGTAATGAAAATTTTGAGGTACTCCAACAATATGTGGATGTAAAGCCAAAGTAATAATTTTAGTATTTGATAATTTTTCTTCATCAAAAACTTCTAGTGTTGCATTAACTCTTTTATACATTTCATCACAAGAATTGTTTTGAACTGTCCATATAGGTACATCATTTAATTCAAATGTGTAAGGCATTGCTAAAAGCGGCCCAGATTTTGTCCTCATCCAACATGGTAATTCATCAATTAGCCAGTCATGCAAAAACTCAATGCCATTGTCTTTCAATAATTCAGGTGTATTTTCTGTTTCACCACCACCAGGGCCAAACCAGCTCCTTACAGGCTGTCCAGATAATTCTCTTAGCAATTTTAAGCTTTTCTTAATTACCTGTTCTTCGTTATTTGCAACTCTTAATGATTCTTGAAACCACCCGTGGCCTACTAACTCCCAATTTAGATCACAAACTTCCCTAAAAGCTGAAGGATATATTTCTGCGACTTGAGCGTTGATAAATGCAGATACTGGAATATCATTTTCTCTTAAAAGTTTAATTAACCTAGGTAAACCAACTCTCATTCCATATTCAACCCAAGAATAGTTTGGCAAATCAGGAGGATCAGATACTTTTCCATGCGGTGGAGGCAAAATACCTCTTGGCATATTTTTATCAAAAGGCCAATACTCTATATTCATCACTACATGAACGATTAAAGGTTTATCATTTGGAGGAGAAAGTTTTTTTCTACTTGAAGCTAGTTCAAAAGGAACTCTTGGGTTTGGCCACATAAATTATACCTTTCAAAAAAAATTATATTATTGCAATATTTCTTCAAAATAAGAAGAAATTCTTAATAAAAAATGATCATTCATATTAGGGGCAAGTAGTTGTAATGAATAAGGTAATTTTCCTTTATAATAATAAGGTAAAGAAATAGAAGGTAAATCACAAATATTTGCCAAAGAAGTAAAATTAGCTTGATTTTTTGGAACGTCTGTTTTTATTTCAAAAGCTCTTTGTGGAGTAGTCGGCATTATTATTAAATCATATGATTCAAAAAGAGCTTTAACTTTATTTTTTAATTCTTTTAATTCTTTTTTAATATTATTTAACGTTAATGGTTCAATATTTTTGCCATATATTAGGCTGTTTCTGAGGTTTTTGCTTATGTTACTTCTTTCATTTTCTAATAATGTTTTTAAATTTAAAGCACCTTCATTTTCAACAATTTTTAATAAATATTTTCTATGAATGTCTGGTTTCCAATATTGTAAACTTTTGATTTGAATCTCTATTTTATATTTTTTTAACTCAGAAATAATATAGTTAAATCCTGTTAGTACATCTTCATCTAATTTGTCTTCAAAAATTTCTTTTGGTATTATGCATTTAAGAGCTTTATTTGTTTTAATATTATCCTTAAAATCTTTATGATCTTTTGTATGTAATTCGTATAAGTTGTTAATACATTGAGTGTTGTTACTCATAAATCCTATTGTATCGTATGTGTGACTTAATAGTTTTAAGTTTCTATTATTAAAAATGAACTGTGAAGGTTTAAAGCCAACAATGCCGCAATATGATGCAGGTATTCTTATTGATCCCATTGTGTCAGTGCCCAATGAATAATCAACTAATCCAGACGAAATAGCTGCTGCAGAACCTCCTGAAGAACCTCCAACAGTAAAATCTTCATTAATTGGATTTATGCACCTTCCATAAAAACTAGAGGATGTATCACCTCCAAAAGCTGCTTCGTCCATATTGGTTGAACCAATTATAATACCACCATTTGTTTTAATCATCTCTATTATAGCATCGTCAATATTAGAGATTGTATCTTGAAAATCTATAATACCTCCTGTGAAAGGAAATGATTTTACTCGTATATTAGGCTTGATTGCAAACAATTTACCATCGATTTTAGAAATTTGATGTATTCTCTGATCGCATATTTTTGCCGCATCTAAAGCATTAGATTTATCAGTATATATAAATATTTTATTATTTTTGTAAGTATCTAATTTTTTAAAAAAATTAAATACTTCTGAAACTGATTTAATCTTATTTTTCATTCTGTTAATGTAAGTTTATAAAAACTTTTTATAAAGGACTTTTTTATGTCATATGGGCAGGTGTTTAATTTACTTAAAGAAAAAAATTTAAAAAATTGGTTATTATATACTAAACATGATTTTGTTAACTTGCTTTCGTCTGATTCTTTAGAAGAAAAATATTTTTTAAATTATTTAATTCAAGATTACTTATTTTTAATTCAATTTTCAAAGGCTTGGTCTCTTGCTGTATTAAAATCAGATACACTTGAAGAAATGAAAATTGCTGCAAATACAGTAAATGACTTAATTAATTTTGAAATGGAGCTTCATATAAAATTATGTGGTTCATATAACATTTCAAAAAATGATCTTGAAAGTGCAAATGAAGAAAATGAGAATATTGCTTATACTAGATATGTTTTAGAGTTAGGTTATTCAGGTGATTTTCTTGATTTATTATCAGCGCTTGCGCCTTGTGTGCTTGGATATGGTGAAATTGGAATGAATGGTAAGAATTTAAAGATTAAAACTCCTATGTATCAAAAATGGATTGATACATATTCAAGTGATGAATACCAAGATGTTTGTAAAAATGTAGCAAATCTAATTGACCAAGCATTTTTGCTCAGATTAGGAAGTGATTATGTAAATACTTACAAGTGGAATAAGGTTAATAAAATTTTTAATAAAGCGACTTTATTAGAAATAGATTTTTGGAATATGGCTTTAAAATAAATAGAGAATACTTATTATGAGTATCCTCTATTTATTGAAATTTAAGAAAAGTTATTTTGTGCAACTGTCATTGCTACAAGCATCGGTATTGATAGCATTGTATTAGTTCTTGAAAAAAGCATTGCTTTTCTAGCAGCCTTTGCTTTTGTATCTGCATCAACTTCAATAATACCCAATGCTCTTTTTTGATTTGGCCATATAACACCCCATACATTAAGAAACATTATTAGTCCTAACCACATTCCTACACCAATTGGCCACTGTCCATTTGAAAAAGTCATTGCGTCATGAAGGTAGCCATTTAAATGAGCTAGTATTAAACCTGTTACAACAGTTGCTACTGATCCCCAACGAAACCACCAAAGTGCAGCTGGAGCGATAACTTTACTGATAGCTGGTTTTTGTTCATCTGGAATATTTCCCATATTAGGAATTTGTATGAAATTAAAATAATAGAGAATTCCAATCCACATAATAGCCGATAAAACATGAAACCATCTTAATAACCACATATTGAAAGCTGTTTGATCAAAAGACCCTTGTGCTAAAGCGAAAACCAAAATAAAAGCTAAAATGAATCCAGCAATTATAGTGTTTCTTAAATTAGTTAGTATCGTAGACATGAATTACTCCCAAGTTTATAAAAATTTTATATACATTATAATAATTAAGTTATTTATTCAAATAAATCTCATTTAAACTTTGTTTATCTAAGTTTGTTAATTTCTAATATTAATATATGATTAAAGCACTTAACATATTAGAGAGTTTAATAATGGAATATGACATTCATATAAAAAATGGTGAAATTATTGACGGTACTGGCGCTCCAAAGTTTAAATCAGATATTGTAATAGATAAAGGTAAAATCATTGGAATATTTCCGCCTGAAAATGGTGATATTAGAGATGATTCAGAAAAACACTTTTTATCTAATTTCAAAGCCAAACAAACTTTTGATGCCAAAAACAAAATTATATCACCAGGTTTTATTGATGTTCATACTCATGACGATGATAATGTTTTTTTAGATCCAACTATGTCTTCAAAAATAAGCCAAGGTGTAACCACATGTATCGCAGGTAATTGTGGAATTAGTTTGGCTCCATTTAGTTATAAAGGAAATGTTCCTGATCCAATAGCCCTCCTTGGAAAAGAAAATGTTTTCAGGTTTCCTAGAGTTAAAGATTATAAAAATGAATTTGAAAAAAATCCAAGTACAGTAAACCTTGCTCTATTAACAGGCCATTCAATGTTAAGAGTTGAGGCAATGAATGGTGAATTTAAAAGAGAAGCAAGACCAAAAGAAATAACTCAAATGGTGAAACGTTTAACAACAGCTTTAGAAGATGGTTCTATTGGTCTTTCAACAGGACTGGCATATCCAGCCGCAAACGATGCTCCTACTTCAGAAATAATTGAATTAGCCAAAATTTTACCGGAATTTGATGGAATTTTTACTACTCATATGCGTAATGAAGCTATTGACGTTATCAAGTCAGTTAATGAAACCATTAAGATTTCTTCAACAGCCAAGGTAAGGACTGTCATCTCTCATCATAAATGTGCCGGAAGAGATAATTGGGGTAAAAGCAAAACAACACTTAAGTTAATAGAGGAAGCTAAAAAGGATAACTTTCTTGATTTAGATTGTTATCCATACACAGCTAGTTCAACTATGCTTCTTAAAAGCTTTGTGAAAAGAGCAGACAGAGTTTTAGTAACATGGTCAGACAATTATCCAGATGTCTCTGGCCAAGATTTGAACGATTTATCTAAAAAATTTGGATTAAGTATTGATGAAACTATTGATAAGCTCTACCCAGCTGGAGCTATATATTTTCAAATGGATGACCAAGACTTGAATAGAATATTACAGTTTCCTGGAACTATGGTTGGGTCTGATGGAATACCAGGTGACAGACATCCCCATCCTCGACTTTGGGGAACTTTTCCAAGAGTTTTAGGAAAATATTCAAGAGAAATGAAACTGTTTCCATTAGAAGAAGCTGTTTATAAAATGACAGGAAAAAGTGCCGGGGTTTTTGGGCTTGAGTCTAGAGGCACTATAGACGTTAATAATTATGCAGATTTAGTGATATTTAATCCAGATACAATTATAGATAAAGCCTCTTATGAAACACCTAAACTTCATGCAGATGGTATAGAAAATGTTTTTGTAAATGGAGAAGTTGTATGGGCAGAAGATAGTCCCACTATGAATAGGCCTGGAATGTTTTTGCCTGGTAAGAAGTTTAACTAATTACACTAGCTTTTCAAAATTTTTAAATTGAATAGGTGTAAAACCATTTTTTTGATATAAATGTAAAGCTCTTTTATGATCAAGTGAGCATGTGTTTACTGTTAGTTTTTGAATTTTATTATTATCCCAAGCAGTTAAAATAGCCGTCTTTAAAAGATAATCGCCTAAACCTAATCCTATAGCTTCTTCAACTAACCCCAAAAAACTTAAATTACAGGTTTGTTTTTCTCTGTAATCTAACATAAAAAAACCAGCAGGCCATCCATCCTTAATTAAAGTATAAAACAAAACATTTTCATCATTTACAAAATCATGAAGTTCTTTGTCACTTTTATTAAGCCAATCTGTCCAATAATATTTTTCTCCCACTTGTTTATAAAAAAATAAAAAATACCAAAGTGGGATATTTTCAGCTTTTAAAATGCTTAACTTATGTTTTAATACTTTGGGCCAATCAAAACTTGGCACTTTACTCATTTCTAAATAAGTAACTCTATATTTCAATAATTTAGGCTTAATTTTATTCATCTTAATTTTAACTTTCAATTTACTTTAATAGAGTTTTCTGCACTATTAGTTATATTATTATTGAAAAATATTAGGAGCACAAATGAAACTTGTAGATCATTTAATTAATGGCAAGAATGCAGAATTTCTAAATTTATCTTCTACACCAATATATAACCCTGCGACTGGTGAGGAGATATCAAGAGTTGTATCTGGAACTGCGGATTGTGTTGATGAAGCGGTGAAATCAGCGCTTAACATTTTTCCTGAATGGTCAAGTATGACCCCATTAGTTAGATCTAGAAAAATGTTCAAATTAAAAGAAATTATAGAATTAAGGCAAAATGAATTGGCTAAACTTATTTCGCAAGAGCATGGAAAAACTTTTGATGATGCACTAGGTGAAATTGGTAGAGGGTTAGAAGTTGTAGAGTTCGCATGTGGCATTCCCAATCACTTAGCAGGTAATTACACAAGTAATGTTGGAAGATCAATTGATAGTTGGTCTGATTATCAGCCAATGGGAGTATGTGCAGGCATTACTCCTTTTAATTTTCCTATAATGGTTCCAATGTGGATGTTCCCAGTGGCGATTGCTTGTGGTAATTGTTTTATACTTAAGCCGTCAGAAAGAGACCCTAGCTCTAGTAAACTACTATGTGAGCTTGTTCTTGAAGCTGGAATTCCTCCCGGAGTGCTTAATATGGTAAATGGAGGGAAAGATACAGTTGATGCTATATTGCAACATAAGGATATAAGCGGTGTAAGCTTTGTTGGTTCTACACCTATTGCTCACTATGTTTATAGTGAAGCTGCTAAATATGGAAAAAAAGTTCAGGCCATGGGTGGTGCCAAAAACCATATGGTTGTAATGCCAGATGCTGATATGGAGATGGTTGGAGACGCCATTATGGGTTCTGTTTTTGGATCTGCAGGTGAACGTTGTATGGCAATATCAGTTGTTGTTCCCGTGGGTAAAGATACGGGTGATAAAATTAAAGAAATTATAAAACCTAAAATTGAAAATCTAAAAATAGGACCTGGGCTTGATCCTGATACAGAAATGGGTCCGTTGGTTACGTCAGATCATTTACAAAAAGTTAAAAAATATATTGATCAGGGCGTTAATGAAGGAGCGGATCTAATTGTAGATGGAAGAAACCTTAAACTTCAAGGTTATGAAAATGGTTTTTTTATCGGAGGCTCCTTCTTTGATAATGTTACTACTGACATGTCTATATACAAGGAAGAAATTTTTGGTCCTGTTTTATCTATGGTAAGAGCAGAAACATTTGATTATGCATTGGATATTGTAAACAAGCATGAATATGGAAATGGAACAGCTATCTTTACCTCAAATGGTGGTGTTGCAAGAAAGTTTTCAAACGAATGTCAAATTGGAATGGTAGGAGTTAATGTTCCCATACCAGTACCAGTCGCTTATCATTCTTTCGGTGGCTGGAAAAGATCAGCATTTGGCGGGCATGGAGTATACGGAATGGAAGCTGTAAGGTTTTATACAAGATTAAAGACTGTTACCGGGAGATGGCCGTCTGGCAATTATACAGGCGCGCAATACACTTTTCCTAGTAACAGTTAAATTTATATTATTTTTGTAACATGTTATTAAAGTCGTCTACATTTGGTAAAATCCAAGTGTCAGTATCTCTTGGTACTTTAAATACATTTAATGTCATTGAGATTAGGCTGTAGTAACCACATATACCAACAATGTCTATTGCAGCACTTTCACCTAAGATATCTACTAATTTTTTATATGTGATATCAGATACATTTTTTAAAATATTTGCCTCTGCAGCAAAATCAAAAACAGCTTGTTCTTCGGGCTTTTCAAAAAGAGGTCTTTTTCCTAAACTTATTGTATCAACATGCTTAGGGTCTATCCCACCTTCAATGGCAAGTGGAGCGTGATGTTCCCATTCAAATTCAGATGACCACACTCTTCCTGTTGTTAAAATAGCAAGTTCTGATAATGCCTGAGGTAAGCTAGTCCCATACCTAGCATATGCACCAACTGTTTGTGCGCTTCTTGCAAGTCCAGGATTATTAAGCCAAATTCTTAAAGGACCTACAACATGTCCTCTTGGACCATTTATTATAGCATCATGGATTTCTTTTTGCTCATTAGTTAAATCGTCTACTTTCCAATCCTTAATTCTAGTCATTTAAATTCCTTTTATATATTTGTTAATTTGTTTAGCAAAATCTCATCACTATTTTTCCAACCTAATAATGAAACTCCAACAGGGCCAGCTTTATCTTTTAACTTTGGAATAGATATTTGCGGTCTAGATGTCATGCCAGCAATAGATGTCATTGCCATTAGTTTTTTTCTAGATAATCCAAGATTATCATCACTTTGTCCACATAAAGGTGCAGAAAAGGGGGTTGTAGGGAAAACAGCTACATTGCCTTTAGTCAAAGAAGTATTTGTTTCTAAAATTAAACTATCTCTGAATTTTTTAGCAATTTTAATTTCATCATTAGTTATATCTGATGCCATTTTAATTCTATTGTTTATTTCAGAGGAAATTTCAGGATTATTTTGTTCGATCCATGGAATAACATATTCTTTAATTTCTCCTCCTTGTATAATTCTAAAGTTATCAGCTATTTCATATTTACATTTTTTAGAAACTTCAATTCTTTCCAATTTAGGCAAATATTTTTCTAAATATTGATAAAAGAGTTTCTGAACATTCTGATCGGCCAGTTCAACTAAATCTTCAGCTACAACGTAAGATTTAAAGTTCTCTTTAGTTGTATCATTTATGTTTAATAAAACATCGCCAACTTTTTGGAAAATGTTTATATTGTTAGAAAACCAACCAATTGTATCAAAACTTGGCGCCATTGGATATACACCAGTAGATACAATTCTTCCTTGAGTTGGCCTTATCCCATATAAACCACAAAAAGAAGCTGGAACCCTTACAGATCCACCCGTATCGGAACCAATAGAAAAATCATAGAGATTTGTTGTTAATGCTGCAGCTGATCCTGAACTTGAACCTCCAGGAACACATTTGGGAGCATTTAAATTTTCAGGTGTGCCATAATGACTATTTTCACCAATTACAGAATAAAAAAATTCATCACAAATTGTAATCCCTTTTAATACAGCTCCTTGATTTAGAATGTTATCTAAAAAAATAGCATTATCTTTAGCTGGAGTATTTTGATTGTAAAAATCAGGGTTGCCACAAGAAGTTTTTAAACCTTTGACTTTGCACATATCTTTTAAAACAAATTGAAAATTTTGTAATAATCCAGTTTTGTTTTTGTATATATCATTTTTAGGCGTGTGAGGTACGAGATATGTCATTAAAACCTCCTTAAATAAATAATAAAAAAGTAGATGTTCATTAAATCAGCAAAGTTAAAACATAAATATCAAAGTATCAAAAAGAAATATTTTTAATATTCTTTAGTTTTTAATCAAATAACTTTTTACTATATTATACTATTTTTGTTAATGTATAATTTAATTAACAGGAGGTTATTTTAATGGACTTCAATGAAAAAAATGCAACTGATGCTGTCTTGGATAGTTTTTCTAAAATTAAAGATAAAAGACTTAAGCAAATTATGAATTCCATTATTACTCATTTACATGAAGTTGTAAAAGAAGTTGAGCCAACAGAAGATGAGTGGATGAAGGCTATTATGTTCTTAACAAAAACAGGTCAGAAATGTGACGATAGAAGGCAGGAATTTATTCTTTTATCTGATGTTCTTGGTGTGTCAATGCTCTTAGATGCAATAAATAATCGTAAAACAAAAGATGAAACTGAGACTACTGTGTTAGGACCTTTTCATGCACCATCATTAACTATGAGTAATGGTGAAAATATAGCTAAAAATGTAGTAGGTGATGATTGTATTGTTTCAGGTAATGTTTTTGATGCTAATAAGAATTTAATAGCTGGGGCTTCAATTGAAGTCTGGCAATCTGGTCCTGATGGATTGTATGACGTTCAAAAAGAAGGTGATGTGGTAGACTTAAGAGCTACTTTTATATCTCTTGAAGATGGATCTTATTTATTTAGGACAGTAAAGCCACAATTTTATCCAATACCAGTAGATGGACCAGTAGGGGACCTTTTGAATAATTTAGATAGACATCCATTTAGACCAGCACATATTCATTTTATGGTTAAAGCTGATGGGTATAAAGATCTCGTAACTCATGTTTTTATTGATGGAGATAAATATTTACAAAGTGATACAGTTTTTGCTGTTAAGAAAAGTCTTATAAGAAAGTTAGAGAAAGGTTTTGACAATGATGAGAATAAAGAATGTTATTATTTAAACTTTGATATAGTAATGGAAAAAAACTAAAAGGAACCGTAAATAGTTCCCTTTAAAATCTTAATTAATTACAGTCTAGATGCAACGTTTTCCCAATTTACTAAGTTATCAACAAAGTTTTTGAGATATACTGGTCGTTTGTTTCTGAAGTCTATATAATATGAATGTTCCCATACATCACATCCTAATAATGCTGTTTGTTCAAAACAAATAGGGTTAACACCATTTTCTGTTTTAGTTACTTTTAAATTTCCATCTTTTTCTTTTACTAACCAACACCACCCAGAACCAAATTGAGTAGCGCCAGCATTACAAAATTCTTCTTTAAATTTTTCAATTGATCCAAAAGAGTTTGTTAGTGCATTTTCTAATTCAGATGGCATTTTAACTTTGGTAGGGCTCATCATCTGCCAAAATTGCTCATGATTCCAATGTTGAGACACATTGTTAAAAATTCCGTTTTGTGTGATGCTATTAGCATCATAAGTACCAACTATTATTTCTTCTAAACTTTTGTTTTCCCACGCAGTATCTTTGAGAAGGTTATTACCATTATCAACGTATGCCTTATGATGAATATCATGATGATATTCCATGGTCTCTCTACTCATTCCATGTTCATTCAACGCGTCTATAGCATAAGGTAAATCTGATAATTCTAAGCTCATTAAGGTCTCCTGGTTATATACTTTTAATTAATATCAAAATATTTATTTACAAGTGATTTCAGTTATTTTTTTAATTGAACTTAATTTTTAAAATTACTATCAGTTATTATTATATAAATAATATAAATAAATTATTACACACTATACAAAAACACATGTATCATAATAAAATTAATTTTTAACTTCATGAGGATTTTTATATGAAACAAAGAGTAGTTGAACTTACTGATTTTGGTGTCGCTGAAAACATGAGATTGATTGAAGCTGAAATCCCTTCACCTGGCCCTGGCCAAATTGTAGTAAAGAACAATGCTATTGGTTTAAATTATTTAGATACATATTTTCGAAGTGGTTTGTATCCTTGGCCTAATCAAGAAAAAATTAAAGTACCTGGTTCTGAGGGTGTTGGTAATGTTCATGCTGTTGGTTCAGACGTTGCTTTTCTCAAGGAAGGGGATAAAGTTTCATATGTTACGCCTGTCGGTGCATATGCTGAATATGCTCTTATTAATGCTGCTCACGCTGTTCAATTAAAGGTTGATGTTAATGATCATGACGTAGTAGCGAGTACACTTAAAGGTTTAACTACTCATTACCTTCTTCATTTAACTTTTAAACTTGAAAGTGGAATGACAGCGCTTGTTCACGCAGCAGCTGGAGGTGTTGGTCAATTAATGGGTCAATGGGGAAGCGAAATTGGCGCGACTATGATAGGTACAGTTGGTGGGCCTGAAAAAGCTGAGGCAGCAAAAAAAGCAGGTTACCATCATGTAATTGACTATAACGACAAAGACTTTGTCAGTGAAGTTATGGCTATTACTAATAATCAAAAATGCGATGTTGTTTATGACAGTGTAGCAAAATCTGTTTTCCCAGGCTCTATGGATTGTTTGAAACCAAGAGGCTTGTGGGCTTTGTTTGGTCAAGCCTCTGGTCCAATTGTTGATTTTAATTTAGGTTTGTTGTCTGCTAAAGGTTCACTTTTTGTAACAAGACCTACTTTGTTTTCTTATATAGCGAATAGGGCAGAATATGATGACGCATCCTACCAGTTATATAGCAGAATAGCTGACGGTAGATTAAAAGTAGCTATACATGATAAAATGCCTTTAGAGAAAATTGTAGAAGCTCACAATTTATTAGAAGGAAGAAAAACTAAGGGTGCTATCGTAATCACGTTATAGAAAAAGGATTAAAAGATGATAGATTTATATACTTGGCATACACCTAATGGAAGAAAGGTGTCCATTATGCTAGAAGAGATTGGAATGGACTATACAGTTTTTCCAATTAATATTGCTAAAGACGAACAGTTTCAACCACACTTTCTTAAAATTTCTCCAAACAATAGAATTCCAGCAATTATAGATAAAGATAATAATAATTATTCACTTTTTGAATCTGGTGCAATTTTAATGTATTTAGCTGAAAAAAGTGGAAAATTAATTAATAAATCAAATTCTGATGAGTACTTTAGAACTATGGAATGGTTGATGTGGCAAATGGGTGGAGTTGGTCCAATGTTTGGTCAGGTTCACCATTTTGTTAAATATAATAAAGGTAAATCAGCTTATGCAGAGGAGAGATACTCAAAAGAAGCTAGAAGATTGTACGGGGTAATGGATAAACGTCTAAGTCAATCTCAGTATATAGCTGGTAAAGATTACAGTATTGTTGATATTTCTATATGGCCTTGGACAGCTAGATTTGATTGGCAAGAAATAGATTTAAATGAGTTTCCTAATGTGGCAAGATGGTATAAAGAAATGATTGATAGACCAGCTGTTCAAAAAGGATGGCTTGTACCCCAAAATGATCAATTAATTCCTACTATTTGATAAGACTAAATCTTGAAAACTAAAATTGCAATTGCTGGTTTAGGCTGGTGGGGAAAAGTAATGGTAAGTCGATTATCTAACTCAACAAAGGTTGATATAGTTAATCTCATTGACCCAGTGCCAGATGAAGAAGCTGTATTATTATCCCAATCTAAAAATTTAAAGTTATTAAATGATTATAATCAAGCGATCGAAAACGAAGATATAGATGCTGTAATATTATGTACACCTAATTTGTTTCATATGGATCAAACTATTAAAGCTGCAAACTCAGGTATCCATGTATTTTGTGAAAAACCTCTCTCTCTAAAATCTGCAGAAGTTAAAAAAATGATAAATATTTGTAACCAAAATAATTTAATTTTAGGTGTAGGTCATGAAAGACGTTTTGAAAGTGGTTGGAAAAAATTAAAGGACATAATCGATAATAAACAGTTAGGTACTATTATGTACGCTGAAGGTCATTTTAGTCATAATAAGTTAGCCAATTTATCACCTGATAATTGGCGTGCAGACCCTAAATTTGCTCCTGCAGCTGGAATGACTGGAATGGGTGTCCATTTAACTGACTTGATGATTTGGCTATTTGGGCCTGTTGATAGTGTATTTGCTTCAACAGCGCAAAGGGTACTGGAATATAAAACTGGTGATGTTGTGTCAGCTAGTCTAAGTCATGAATCAGGATTATCAACTCAAATTACAGCTATTTTAAAAACACCTCATTATCAGAGAGTTACTATATGGGGTGAAAATGGCTGGGTAGAATTAATTGATAGCTCACATCCTGACACACCTGGACCTTCTTTTATGAAAATAGTTATGAATGATGGTTCTATTAGAGAGGAACACTTTAACTGGGTTGATACAGTATCAGCTAATATTCATAATTTTGTTGATGCAATCAATAAAGAAGGTGAATATTTGTTTAAAGACATAGAGAAATTTCAAAACATTGCTATTTTAGAAGCTATCTATTCTTCTAGTATATCTAAACAATCTACAAAAGTTCCAAGTTTAAATTAATTTTTATAAATTGTTTAAATCTAGTTTTTTAATCGATATTCTGTTTATAAAAAGAAGTATAGCTGCAACTAAAACACATGCTGAAAAACCCCCATATTGATAAGACAAACCGGATAACAAGGTTCCCATTAACCTTCCAAAAGCATTAGACATGTAATAAAACCCTACATCCAAGGTAACTCTGTTTTTATCAGTAAATTTGAGTATTAAAAAAGAATGTATTGAAGAGTTTATTGCAAATACAAATCCAAAAACGAAAAGTACAAAAATTGTAATATGAAGCAAAAAATCTTGAGTATAAAAATTTAAGAGTATTAAAAATAGAGGTATTACTGCAAGGGCACTTGCCCAAAACTCAATTTGTTTTTTTATTGAGTTGTTGTTTGAAACAAGTTTAGGCGTAATACTTTGAACAAATCCATAAAAAACAGTCCATCCCGCCATAAAAGTTCCAATAACAAAAAAAGCTTTATGGTTACTTTCTATACTCCCGTCTGATAAAATTGAATATAAAAATATGGGTAAACCAACAACAAGCCATGTGTCTCTTGCTCCAAACAAAAACACTCTTCCTAAACTTAAATAATTTATATTTTTATTTTTTGAAAATACTTCTGAAAATTTTGTGTCTTTTTTTGTTGTCGAAAGTTTATCTTTTAAAAGAATTAAAACTAGTATTAAGGTTATTGATAAAAAAGCTGCCATAAAAAATAAAGATGATTTGAAACCTATAAACGTTAACAATAGGGACCCCAATAGAAAGCCAAATCCTTTGACTGCATTTTTTGAACCAGTCATAAAAGAGACCCACTGGAATAATTTACTATTATTGTCAGGTGCGAGTAATTTAACAGAGCTTTTAGAGCTCATTTTAGTAAGATCTTTGGCTATTCCGGATAATCCTTGAGTTGCCATAACAAAAATGACTGAAAGAGTTATGCTCCAATTCTTATCAATTTGTGTTAAAAGTAGCAAAGATAGTATTTGTAGAAATAGGCCACTATATAAGGTTATGTTTAAACCAATTTTTTTAGCAATCCAACCAGCTGTCAAATTGGTTACCATTCCAAAAAATTCATATAATAAAAATAAATATGCTAACTGTAATGGTGAGAATCCGAGGATATGAAAATGGAGCAGGACTAACATCCTTAAAGCCCCGTCTGTAAGCATAAAGAACCAATAAGAAAACGTTATTAGAAAAAATGATAGGTCACTTTTTTTAATAGATTTTATCATTTTTATATAGATTTTCTTACCATATTGACAACATCAACTAATCTATTTGCATATCCCCATTCATTGTCATACCACGCATATAGTTTAACTTGAGTTTCATTCACTACCATTGTCGATAGAGCGTCTATTACAGAACTCCTAGGATCATTTATATAGTCAGTTGACACTAGTGGCCTTGTTTCAAAACCTAAGATGCCTTTTAATTCATTTTCACTTGCTTTTTTTAACATCTCATTGATTTGTTCTTTATCAGTAGGAGATGACATTTCAAAAACACAATCTGTTAAAGATGAATTAAGTAAAGGCACCCTAACAGCATGACCATTCAGTTTGCCTTTAAGTTCTGGATATATAAGTGATATAGCTTTTGCAGAACCTGTAGTTGTGGGTATCAAATTATTAATAGCCGAACGACCTCTTCTAAGATTATTGTGAGGTATATCTACTAATGTCTGGCTATTTGTTAAATTATGAATTGTGGTAATTGAACCATGTTTTATACCAATGTTTTCATGTAATACTTTAATTATTGGTGCAATGCAATTTGTTGTGCAGCTCGCAGCTGTGATAATGTTATGCTTTGAGGGTATATATGTTTGGTGATTAATACCGTAAGCTATATTTGCTACATTTTCTTCATTAATTGGAGCTGAAACTATTACTTTTTTTATGCCTTGTTCAAAATATTTTTTTAATGCGGCTTTATTGTTATTTACTCCAGTACAATCGATTACTATATCGATATCATTTAAATCCATATCCTCAATGTTATTATAGAACGTTGTCCTAATGGCTCTTTCATTAATATTTATAGAATTGTCATTTGCCTTAAAATCAGCGATCCATTTGCCGTGAATACTGTCAAACTCTAAACTATGTAATAAATTTGAAGGATTTCCATTTAACTCATTTATATATTTTACATTAACGTTATTAGAAACAAGAATTTTTAATGCAAGTTTTCCAATTCTTCCAATCCCGTTTATTGCTATATTAACCATTTTACAAACCTATTTAATAGTCATCTCTTTTCAAGAGATATTTATTTATATGATAAATTAATATAAACTTTATTTAAATTACTATTATTACAAATTTATTAAACATTAAGGGTAAGTTGTTAATGAATAAAAATACAATTCCGTCAAACATCTCTAATTTAAGCCAGCTTTTGGATGACGGCCTTATTTTGTGTGATAAAAATGGTATTGTCTTATCTTCTAATGCTATTGCTCAAAATTTTTTAAGTAAAAAAATATTAAATAAAAATATTTCTGACTTTATTGAAATAAATGAGTTTAAAAATTTAGAAGAAAGTGATCTTAAAGGTGATTTAAATGATGAATTTCATTTTCAAATAAATGATCTAATAAAGAGATCACTTATCATAAAAGTTAAAAAAATTGATAATAATTTATATGCAATCCTTCTTCTTGATATGACACTTCAGAGAAATTTAGAAAAGGTTAGACGAGACTTTGTAGCTAACGTCAGTCACGAGTTAAAGTCACCTCTTACTAGTTTAGTCGGGTTTATAGAAACGTTGTTATCTGGAAAAGTACATAATGATCTTGATAGAAACAAATTTCTAAAAATAATGGATGAAGAAGCAAAAAGAATGAACCGATTGATAGATGATATTTTGTCTCTTTCTAAAGTCGAAACTGAGGAGCATATAACTCCAAATACAACAATTTCTTTAATTGATCCAATCCAGCATATAGTAACTTCTATCAATGAAAGAGATTTAAAAAATTCAAAAAAAATTATTTTAAAAGACTTAAGAATTAACTCTGATGTGCAATGTTTTATTTCAGGAAATACAGATGAAATTAACCAAGTTTTTGTAAACTTGCTTGAAAATGCTATTAAATATGGATTTGATAATACTGATGTTATAGTGAATATTGAACAGCTCCAAGACCATGAAGTGATTATAAAAGTTATAAATAAAGGTGAAGGTATTCCTCAAAAATATATAGACAGATTAACTGAAAGATTTTTTAGGGTAGATAAAGCAAGGTCAAGACAAATTGGAGGAACCGGTCTAGGTTTAGCAATTGTAAAACATATTCTAATTAGGCACAGAGCTCAACTATCTATAAATAGTATTCCTGATGAAGAAACCACGTTCTCCTTAACTTTCCCATTAGTCGATGTTAAATAGAAACTGGATGAAAGTTAAATTTTTGGATCAAAAATTATTTAAAATAATTGTTTTAATAATTTTAATTATATTTATTTCACTATTCTTTGCTCTTGATTTTTATCAATACACCAATCTTTCCTTTATTAAAGATAAACAATTAATCATGGAAGATTTTTATGAAAGAAAACCTGTTCTGGTTTTAATGATTTTTGCGTTAAGTTATTTTTTGGTAACTGCACTTTCTTTGCCTGCAGCAGTTGTATTAACTTTACTAGGGGGTGCATTATTTGGTTTTTCGATTGCTTTGGTAATAATATCATTTGTTAGCACTCTTGGAGCAACTGTAGCCTTCTTAATAGCTAGGTTTTTAGCTCGTGAATATGTTCAACTATATTTTAAGAAACAGCTATTAAGTATTAATAATGGTTTTGAACACGAAGGAGCCTTTTACTTATTTGCTTTACGTTTAGTTCCAATATTTCCTTTTTTTATTATTAATATTGTTATGTCATTACTTCCTATTAAAACATGGACTTTTTATTGGGTAAGCCAGATTGGCATGTTACCAGGTACAGCTGTCTTTGTGTATGCTGGAACACAATTAGCACAAATAAATGAAATATCTGATATCACTTCTCCTTCATTATTATTAGCATTTACGATGTTGGGTTTATTTCCATTAGTAACTAAGAAAGTTTTAAAATATATTCGTAAGGATAAAGGTGATGAGTAAATACGATTATAACGTTATTGTTATAGGCGCTGGTTCTGCTGGGTTAGTATCTAGTTATATTGCGTCTGCAGTTAAGGCTAAAGTTCTACTTATTGAGAAATATAAAATGGGCGGTGATTGTCTCAATACAGGTTGTGTGCCAAGTAAAGCCTTTATTAGATCTGCTAAAATGATGTCATATGCTAGGCGTGCTAAAGAATTTGGTTTTAAAAAAACTGAAGTGAAATTTGAGTTTCAAGACATCATGAAACGTGTCCAAACAATCATTAAAAGTATCGAACCTAATGATTCAAGGGATCGCTATACTAAACTTGGAGTTGATTGTATTGACGGAATTGGCAAATTGGTTTCACCTCATAAAGTTGAAGTAAAAGGAAAAATCCTAACTGCCCGCTCTATTATTATTGCAACTGGTGCACATCCTATGGTCCCCAATATAGAAGGTCTAGAAAAAATCAATTATCTTACTAGTGACAATCTATGGAATTTAAGAAAATTACCAAGAAAACTAGTTGTATTAGGTGGTGGTCCTATTGGATCTGAAATGGCACAGGCTTTTAGTCGTTTAGGATCTGAAGTTACTATTGTTGAGATGTCATCACAAATCATGTCTCGTGAAGATAATGATGTTGTACAACTTGTGAAAGAACGATTTAAAAAAGAAGGTATAAAGGTTCTCGTTGATCATAAGGCAATAAATTTTAAATCAAATAAACTGATTTGTGATCATAAAGGTAAAGAAAAAGTTATAGAATTTGATCAAGTTTTGTTAGCTTTAGGACGTAGTCCTAATATTAATGGATTTGGTTTATCAGAACTAGGAGTGAAAATTCGTAATAACGGAACTATTCAAGCTAATCAATTTTTACAGACTAATATATCAAATATTTTTGTTTGTGGAGATGTTACTGGCCCTTATCAATTCACTCACACTGCTGCCCATCAAGCATGGTATGCCACGGTCAATGCATTATTTTCACCCTTTAAAAAGTTTAAAGTTGATTACTCAATTATTCCCTGGACTACATTTCTTGATCCAGAAATAGCAAGAGTTGGCTTGAATGAAAAAGAAGCAAAAGAGCTCAATATTTCATATGAGACAACAGTTTTTGGCATTGATCATTTAGACCGTGCCATTACAGATTCTGAAGGAATAGGTTTTATTAAAGTTTTAACAAAACCAGGCAAGGATAAAATTCTAGGTGTAACCATTGTTAGTTCTCACGCAGGAGATTTAATTGCTGAGTATATTCTCGCAATGAAGCATTCTATAGGCCTAAATAAAATTTTAGGTACAATTCATGTTTATCCCACTTACAGCGAAGCTAACAAGTTTGTAGCAGCTGAATGGAAAAGGTCTCACCTTCCATTATTCTTAATTAAAGTATTAGAAAAATTTAATAATATAAGAAGATAAAATTTTATTTTTTATAATATTTTATAATGTAATAAAACTGTAACATTTGTAAATTATTCAACACAAATATTAATTTTATGTGAGCTTATTATGGTTAAAAAAGAAAATACGGATTATCGCTACGTTAATGACCTAAGAAGGTTGGCATATTCACAAGGAAAATTGGTTGAACAAAAGAAATTTTTAATTCTACTTGGTGTTGCAGCAATTTTCTTGGTTCTAGTAGCTGTTTTAGTAGAACAATTTGTGTCTCTTGGAAGTGAACAAACTTTTATCTTAGTCGCAGCAGCTATTATTGGCGGTTACATGGCTTTAAATATTGGTGCCAATGACGTTGCCAATAATATGGGACCTGCTGTTGGAGGTAAAGTTATTACAGTGGGAACGGCGGTTTTAATTGCTGCTGTATGTGAAAGCTCAGGAGCTTTGTTAGCGGGTGGTGACGTTGTAAGCACTGTCTCTAAGGGTATTATTTCACCAGGAACTGACGTTTCGGTTACTAATTTTAGGTATTTAATGCTGAGCGCTTTATTAGCAGCAGCATTATGGATAAATCTTGCAACTTTTTTTAATTCACCTGTATCAACGACCCATTCAATAGTTGGTGGAATTTTAGGTGCTGGCTTAACGGTAGCAGGGCTATCTATTGTGAATTGGGGTACAATGGCTGCTATAGCTGCAAGTTGGGTAATATCGCCTGTATTTGGAGGTATTGTTGCAGCTTTTCTCCTATACATAATACAAGTAAAAATTCTTAATGTTAAAGATAAGAAATATGCTGCAAAAACATGGGTACCAATTTTAATATCTTTGATGGCAGGTGCTTTTACAGCTTATATGGCTTTGAAGGGACTTAAAAAAATATATAAATTTAGTACTAATGAGGTTTTTATTTATACACCAGTATTTATGTGTCTTGCATATTTTTTATCAAAACCATTTATTACAAATAAAGTAAGTTCTTTAGAAAATAAAAAAGAAGATATTTATAAACTTTTTCATTTACCTTTATTATTTGGTGTAGCTCTTCTGTGTTTTGCCCATGGAGCAAACGACGTAGCAAATGCTGTTGGACCACTTGCAGCTATTGTGAGTACATTATCAGAGGGAGGTAGTGTAGCTTCTAAAGTCTCAATTCCACTTTGGGTTATGACAATTGGTGCTATTGGTATTGCGCTTGGTTTGTTATTATTTGGGCCTAAATTAATAAATACTGTTGGGCAAAAAATAACTAGGTTAAATGCTCCTAGGGCATATTGTGTAGCATTATCATCAGCAATTACTGTTTTAATAGCAACAACACTAGGATTGCCTGTTAGCTCAACTCATATTGCCATTGGAGCGATTTTTGGTATTGGTTTTTTAAGAGAGTTTCTTGAAAATCCTTCTAAATCAAATAAATCAAAATCGAAAAGAAAATTAGTTAGAAGAAATTTCTTATTTTCAATAGCTGCTGCTTGGATTGTAACGGTTCCAGCATCTGCCACTCTAGCTGGTTCTATTTATTATTTATTTAGTATTACTGCTTTTTAATTATAAAACTTATATTTAATATTATTTTTTACTATAGTTTAAATATTTACTTAAATTGTTTTAAATTTAATTTTTATTGAAAACATATAAATAATGGAAATTAAAATTTTAATAGCTGACGATGAACCTAATCAGTTAGAGTTAATGGCCTTTAACCTTAAAAGTTCTGGTTTTATTTGTATAAAAGCAAGAAACGGAGAAGAGGCTCTAGAGTTAATAGAAGAAAATTCTCCAGATTTAGTTATTTTAGATTGGATGATGCCAAATATGTCTGGCATTGATCTCTGTAGATCTTTGAGGTCTAGAGCTGAAACTAAACACCTTCCAATAATTATATTAAGTGCTAGAAGTGAAGACTCTGACAAGTCATTAGGTTTGGACACAGGGGCAGATGACTATATATCTAAACCATTTTCTCCAAAGGAATTAATTTCAAGAGTGAATGCTCTTTTAAGGCGATCTAGACCTGGTTTAATTAATGAAGTTTTAGAACATGGTAAATTAAAACTATCTTTAACTGAAATGATAGTAACTTTTAATAATAAGAATGTTAAATTAGGGCCTAAAGAATTCAAATTATTGTCTTTATTAATGGAGCGACCTGGACATGTCTTTTCAAGGAGCAAACTTTTAGATCTTGTTTGGGGGCATGGAGTTTATGTTGAAGAAAGAACAGTTGATGTCCATATGAGCAGACTTAGAAAGGCTATTAAATCTAAATCAGAAAATAATGAGGACCCTATCAGAACAGTTAGAGATGGGGGCTATAGTTTGTTAACAAATAAAATAATTTAGACGGTTGCAATTTATAAAATTTTCATAAATATTTAGTATTTTTAAAGTTAAATGAATGATCTATTTACATAAAATATTACCTTTTTTTCTGTCTCCGTTGGGACTTTCTTTAGTATTATTAATTCTATTTTTTATTTATAGAAAAAAAACTTTTGTTTTTTTAACTTTATTAATACTAATAATTTCTTCAAATCCATATGTAAGCAATTATCTTACAAAGCAATTAGAGTATCCATATAAGCCCATTCCTATAAATCTAATTAAAGAAAATGACGCAGTCGTGGTTTTAAGTGGAATGATACATCAAGTAGGAGGTGAGAATTACTCTACTTATGAGTTTTCAGATCCTGATAGGTTTTTTGCAGGTATAGAATTAATTAAACAAAAAAAATCAGATAAATTAATATTTACAGCTGGACAATTGCCGTGGACAGAAAATTGGAAACCTGAAGGTTATATTCTTAAAGACAAAGCCATTTCCTTAGGTGTTCGTAGTCAAATATTAGTCACAAATAATGTTAAAAACACCTATGAAGAAAGTATTGCCGTAACTAAACTTGTTCCAAGTAATTCATCTATTGTGCTTGTTACTTCAGCTTTTCATATGCATAGATCCAAATATATTTTTGAAAAGCAGGGTTTTAATGTAACTCCATTTCCTGTTGATTTCAGGGCACAAAATAGAAACTTTACTGTTTTAGAATTATTACCATCAGTTAATGCATTAAAGAAAACTTCAAGATTTATAAGAGAAAATATTGGAAGATTATATTACAAAATTATTTTGTAATATAATTAGTAAGGAACTTGTTTTGTATACCAATTATAAATATCTCTACCAGTCATGATCTCAACATCTTGATGTTTTAAAATATAATCTAGCAATTGTTCAAAAAATGATATTCTATGAGGTACACCTGTTAAATACGGATGAACGCTAATAGCCATAATTTTAACGTTTTCATCAGCTTCTTGGTAAAGTCTATCAAATTGTAATTTACCTCTAGTAAAAATTTCATCAGATTTATGAACTTGCACAGATGTCATTACAACGTCATTGATTTCAATAGGATAGGGAAGTGTTATCATTCTCTTTCCACTTTTTACTTTTAAGTCTTGTGGAAGGTCATCAACAGGCCAATTTGCCGTATATTTTATCCCATGTTCTGATAAAATATCTAGTGTATCGTCAGTTTCAGTTAAGCCTGGGCTCTCCCAGCCAATTACTTCTTCTTTAGTGAAATTTTCTATTTTATCTATTGCTGATTTAATATCGACAAATTGATTATCAACTTTATGCATTGGCCTTTGAATATAACCATGACCCATGGGCTCCCAATTGGCTTTTATGGCTGCCTCTACAGTTTCAGGATAATAGTCTACAACAGTTGCATTTAAAGCTAAAGTTGAAGATATTTGTCTTTCTTGTAAAGCCTTTAGTATTCTCCAAAAGCCTACCCTCATACCATATTCATGCCATGACCAATTAGGTAAATCTGGTAACATCGGAGCATTCATAGGAGGTGGAAGAATATTTCTAGGTTGAGGTAAGTCTGGGTCCCATACTTCTAAATTTACAATTACCCATAAGATTATTTTTTTATTATTTTTGAGTAATAATTTAGGTCTGTTAATAATAGGTTGATGATGTAATCTGTCCCTACGGTTCATATATCACCTTAATCTATTTTATTCCAATTTTCATTTATGACAGTACCACTGTTTCTAATGACTTTAGCTATAGGGCAGTACATAGCCAATTGTTTTTGAACTTCAACTAAGTCGCTTTCTGATGCGTTTGTAGAAATTGCAATATCCAGAGTTATCTCAGGAAATGGTACTTCAACCTCTTGGATTAGACTTACGCCATCCTTATTGAACAAAGTTTTAGATTTGATATCTAAACTATTAATTTTGAAACCCATTTTTTCCATTATTCTGTGGGTGATTACGTTAGTGCAGCCAATAAGTGAGGACATGAGTGTTTCTGTAGGCGACAAGCCAAGGTTTGTTCCTCCCCTAGCAACAGGTTCATCAATTACACTTTCAACGTCTCTAGCTATTATATCAGCTCTAGAGTGGCTTTTAGAAGAACCTTCTAATTTCATATGTACTACGTTTTCACTCATTTCAAAGACCTCTATTAAAAATTTTCTAATTATCTAATTTAATACATTTATAAGACATATAAAATTATATTATTCAATAATATAAATCATTAAATATGATTTAATAATTATTGATACAGATTATAAATAGTGATTAACTGTTTAGTACTATAATCTAAAGGATAATATAAAAATGAAAGCACCAGATTTTTCTTATTATGAAGCTAAATCTCTGTCAGATGCAATAAAATTTAAATCTCAAGATGATGAAGCAGTTATTCTTGCTGGCGGTCAATCACTTTTACCAGCTCTTAACATGAGGCTTTCAAGTCCTAGTTGTTTAATAGACATATCTAAATTAAAGGATTTAAGTGAGATAAAGTTGGATGATAATTCAATTTATATTGGTGCTTTGGCAACTCACAACCAAGTAATGGATAACTCAATTATTAAGGAAAACTTTCCATCTTTAATTGAAATATTAAAGATGGTTGCTCATCCTGCAATTAGAAACAAGGGAACACATGGTGGAAGTATCGCCTATGGAGACCCAGCTGCTGAATTACCAGCGTTTGCGGTTGCTAATAGTGCAAAAATTATCTTATCAGGCTTAAATGGGAACAGATCCGTTGATGCTAACGACTTTTATTTAGGGTTGTTTGAAACTGACATACAACCAGATGAAATTCTTGTTGGAATAAATTATCCTCTTTTAAAAAGTAACGAAAAAATTGTTTTTGAAGAAGTGTGTCGTCGTCATGGTGATTATGCTATGGCGGGCTTAATTGCAAAAGTACAAATTAATCAATCTGTAATTGAGAATATCATTTTAGTATTCTTTGCAACAGGTGACAGGCCAAATCTAACATTCAACACTTCTGAATTAGTAGTTAAAAATGGTTATGATTACTCTTCATTAAAAAAATCATTGTCATCAGAAATAGATTTTGCAGGTGATTTAAATAGCAGTCCACCAATGAAATTGCATTTAGCAACAATACTTATTGGTAAAATTTTGAAAAAGTTGGAGAATTAAATGTCTATTAAAAACTCAGTAAACATATCTTTGTCAGTGAATGGAGAGAGTTTTGATAATGTAACTGTGCCAACAAGGCAACATTTAGCTGATTTTTTAAGGTCCCAAGGCTTAACAGGTACACATTTAGGCTGTGAACAAGGAGCATGTGGAGCGTGTACAATTGAAATGGACGGTAAAGCAGTAAGGTCATGCCTTATTCTTGCTTCACAAGCAAACGGTTCTTTGATAACTACGGTAGAGGGTTTTGATGACGAGGTGATGGAAAAAGTAAAGATTAATTTTTTAAAACATAATGCTTTCCAGTGTGGTTTTTGTTCTCCTGGTATGCTTATGACAACTAAAGAAATAATATCATCTAAGAAAAAACTCTCTAGAGATGAAATAAGATCAGAAATTTCTGGAAACTATTGTAGATGCACAGGTTACCAGTCAATTGTTGATGCAATTGAAGAGTCTATTAACGAAATTAATTAAGGTGTAGAAAATGGATGACATGAAAGTAAATCAAAATCCAAAATTAGGCTCTATAGATAGACCAAATTCATATATAGGAAGAAGTTTGCCTCGAGAGAATGCTAAAAAGCACTTGGATGGTGGAGGACAATTTGTTGATGATTTAGTTCTACCTAGAATGCTTCATGTTGCTTTTTTAAGGTCTCCTTTTGCTCATGCTGAAATAAAATCAATAAATGTTGATGAAGCAAAAAAATCTTCAGGCGTATTTGATGTATATACAGCTAAGGAAATAGACGAATTTTGTAAGCCTTGGGTTGGAACATTAGGCCATTTAGGTGAAATGAGATCCCCTGAGCAAACACCATTAGCTAAAAAAACTGCACGATGGCAAGGTGAACCTGTTGCTGTTGTCATTGCAAATAATAGAGCACAAGCAGAAGATGCATTAGAGCTTATTGAAGTTGATTGGGTAGAAAAAGATGCTCAAGTAGATATGGAAACAGCCTTAGATGAAAATGCCGTCATTATTCATCCTGAGCTTGGAAACAATCTTTTTTGGACAAGAACAGTCAATCAAGGTGACGTGGTTAAGGCATTTGAGGAATCTCATGAAGTGGTAGAAACAACCCTTGATTTTGCCAGACACACAGGTGTTACCTTAGAGTCAAGGGGTATTGTAGCTGACTGGAATAAAGCTGAAACTAAAATGACAATTTATCATAACGGTCAAGCCCCGCATATGATGCAACATATTATAGCTAAACACTTAGACGTTAACGAAGGTTTAGTCAGAATTGTTAGTAGAGATGTTGGTGGCTCTTTTGGCATTAAAGTCCATGTTTATCCTGATGAAATGGCTGTGGCAGCCATTTCAAAAAAACTAGGGCGCCCAATAAAGTTTATTGCAGATAGATTAGAGAGTTTTACAACAGACATTCATGCACGTTGTCATAAAATTAGTGGAAAATTAGGAGTTGATAAAGAAGGCAAAATATTAGCAATGGAGATAAATGACTTGAGTGGTATAGGTCCATTTAGTATGTATCCAAGAACATCAGCTATTGAAACAAATCAAGTTTTGAATTTATCTGGTGCTCCATATATTATTCCAAATTATAAAGCAGTAGGGACAGTTGTTTTTCAAAATAAAACTCCAATGTGCCAATATAGAGCAGTTGGTCACCCCATTGCAGTGGCTATTACAGAAGCTTTAATTGATAAAGCTGCAACAAAAATTGGTTTAACTCTTGATAAAATTAGAAAGATTAATTTTATACCAGATAACGCTTATCCTAATAAATGTCCTTCTGGTGTACCATTAGAAGATTTATCCCATCAAGCTTCAATGGATAAATTGCTTGGCATGATGAATATTGCTGAGATTGAAAAACAAAAAGAAGATGATTTAGCTAAAGGGGTTTTAACAGGATACGGTGTTATAGCTATGTGTGAAGTAACAAATCCAAGTCCTTTATTTTATGGAGTTGGAGGCGCTCATATATCATCTCAGGATGGAGCTTCAATTAGACTTGAAGGATCCGGAGCAATCCATCTATCTTCTTCAATTACTGAACAGGGTCAGGGAACAGAAGCCATTATGAAACAAATTGCCGCAGACCAGTTAGGCGTTTCAATGGATACTGTGAGAGTTACGTTAGGCGATACTGATGCAACTCCATATGGTGGTGGTACATGGGCCTCTAGAGGGGCAGGAATAGGCGGAGAAGCTGTTTTAAAGGCAGCAAGAACACTTAAAAACAATATTTTAGATATTGCTGCTGCAATCATGCAAACTAATAAGGATACTTTAGATATTGAAAATAACGTAGTTATTAGAAAAAATGGGGAGGAGGGTATCTCTCTACAAAAATTAGCAGAAACAGTTTATTACAGGGGGCATGAGATACCTAAGGGTACCAATCCTGAACTTTTAGCTACAGCTAGTTTTTTAATAGAGGGAATACCATTTGTTTTTACTAATAGCGCTATGGGGTGTCATGTGTCTATTGATCAAGATACTGGTATTGTTAAGATCAATAAATTTTGGGCAGTAGAAGATTGTGGTACTCAAATTAATCCTAAGTTAGTTGAAGAGCAAATAAAAGGAGGGGTTGTCCAAGGAATTGGTGGAGCCCTTTTTGAAGAATGTGTTTATGATGATCAAGGTAATATGCAAAATGCCACAATGGCTGACTACTTAGTTCCTATGGCCTATGAAATGCCTGATATTATAGTTGATCATGTTACAACCAATTCTGGTAGGAGTATCATTGGAGCTAAAGGAGCTGGTGAAGCAGGTACAGGAGGTGCACCTGCTGTAATAATGAATGCTATTAATAATGCGTTAGGAAAAGTTGGCTCTGAAGTAACATCACAACCTATAACGCCAGAAAAAATATTAAAATCAATGAATAAAATTTAATTATATACTTATCCAATTTTCTTCATTTTTCAATCGATGTTTAACTAAACCAGGTTTTAAAGATGCTTCTATAAAACATCCGTCAATGGCGGCGTTTAATAATTTAATTTTATTTTCTATATTTTCATTACTGATAATATCAATGTCTAAATTATAACCTTCACAGCTTGCCTTATAAGGACCCTCGTCAGTTATCTCACCATTCCAATTCATAGAAGCATCTATTTTAATTTCATCAACTTCAATCTTTAATTTTTTTCCAAAAGCCTTAATTTGTGTCATCACGCAGCCACATAATGAAGCGGTGAAAAGGGCAAGTGGAGGCGGAGCTGTTCCTTTGCCTCCATGAAAAGCTCCTTCATCTGTTGCAAGTTTAAACTTCTCATTCATAGACTCAAATGAAACGTCTATATCATTTCGCATTGACCCAGTATTTCTTGCATCACCTTTAAATTTTAAAGAAAATGATTTGTTACTCATTTAACTCTCCATTATTTTTAGATTAGTTGATAATATCATTTAAGCTAATAGCCGTATCTTTTAGGACATTGATGACATCTGGCATTTCTAAAGTCTCATTCTCATCATAACTAAAGAGATATTTTCCTAAAATTCTACTTCTGTTAACAATAAATTTACCTTCAATTAATCTACTAGATTCCCAATCATTCAAGCTCTCTAAATATTTATTATGGTCCAAATATTCTGATAATGTAAAAGCGTCTTTAGCAGCTTTTGTTACACCCATTCCAACATGTGGACGAGCCGTGAAAGCAGCATCTCCAATTGTTACAATTCTATTATTCCTCATCTTTTGACTTTCTAAGTCAAAAATAGGCTGTATGAGTGGCTGTGCTGTCATCTCAACTAATTCTTTTAATTGAGGTGGTAATTTATCATTTGCTTCTTCATATAAATCTTGGACAATGTCTGTGCGTATTTCATCTGGAGGAATACCATCAATATATTGTTTGCCAGATTTTCCCAACAATAACGATTTTAGGGCCTCATCAGGTGCAGGTTTATACCAAATCCAGTTAATTCTTCTGTTCCCCTTTGTAAATGGGTCTTCTCCTTCTCCAGCAATTGGATAAGAGGCTATTTGTTGATTGTATGGAAGAACGACAATGAAATAATTTGATAAAGTTTCTAACGATTTTGCGGATAATTGGTTTTCGTTAACCACTCCTCTCCAACCAACATAGCCTGCATATTTAGGATTAGCAGACTTATCTACATATGATCTGAGTTCAGATTTAATGCCATTTGCAATAATTATTAAATCAGATTTTTTTTCTTTTCCACTTTCAAATAAAGCTATAGCCTTATTATTAATTTGTTTAATACCAATACAATCATCGCCCATAAAATAACATTTATTATCTATGTTTTCCCTTAGAATTGAAAATAAATACTGCCAACTTGTATATACTTGAGGGTAATTATGACTAGCATTTATATTGCCGTCTAAATCCAGAGAGACCCTTGATCTAGCAGTTGTTCCGAGCACATTACTGTTATTGGTTGCTTTAAATACAAATTCAGCTAAATCATCATAGGTAGCTATTCCTGCGCCTCGTCCAGATAGTGGGACTGGAACTTTTTCATGAATTGAAATGTCCCAGCCTTTTTTTATAAGGGCATTAGCAGCAAATAAACCTGCCATTGAGCCACCGATTATAGTAGCAGTTGGTTTCATTATATTTTTACTTGATAGCCATAGGGTTAATTGGAGATCCAACAGCTTTTGTTATTGGCAATGGTGGTGCACAGAAAAAGAATTCATAAACTTTATCTTCATCACAATCAGATGCTAAATCTCTAAGATAGAAAATTTCGCCCATGGTAATACCAATCATTGGAATTACCACCCAATGCCATGGTTGTTGAGCATCTTTGGTTTGGTTAGGTCTAACCTCACACCCCCATGTATCAGTACAAATAGCAGCTATCTCATGATCATAGATCCATTGAGCAGTGTCAAAGGCTAATCCAGGTGCGTCTCCGCCAGCATATCCGCCCCATTCACCACAATCTAATCTTTGTTCCATTTGACCGGTTCGTACAATAACAAAATCACCTTGTTTTATTTCTATGTTTTGTGATTTAGCACATTCATTTAAGTCATCTGAGGTGATGGCAACTCCGTCTTCAAAAAAATCAACCCCAGCCCAACGTGCCACATCAAGAAGTACACCTCTACCAGCCATTTCAGCTCTTACTTTTTCTATTCCATTTTTTTGAGCGCCATCGCTGTCTACCAGTCTTGCGTCATAACCATTCCACATATAATCATCATAAAAAATATGAGCCAGGGCATCCCATTGAGTTGCGCATTGTAAAGGTAAAGAAATCATATCGTCTGCATATCTTAGTCCAAAATCGTCAAACCTTCCAGCTACGGCATCTGTTCCGGTAGCTAACATCAAATGAATTGGATTAAATCTGTTTCCCCAGCTTCCTTTTTGAGGCCCGTGCCTATCAAAGTTTAACCCAAGGCTAAAACGTTTTCCTCTCTTAATCAATTTACTTGCATCAACAACTTTCTCTGGTGTGATAAAATTTAATGTACCAATTTCATCATCAGGGCCCCAACGACCCCAATTTTTTAATTTTTCTGCAGTTTCTCTTAAGTGTTTAATATCAAACATTTTTTCATTATATTTGTGAGGCATTTTAAACTCCCTTAAATTAAATTTTATTCGCTTGTTGCATAATTAAGTTCAACTTTGACACCGTCTGGATCCATTATAAACAATTGTTCTAAAGGGAAGCCTGGAACTTTTCTATGTGTGTATTCTATTGATATTTTTTCAAGCTTTGCTTTCATACCTTCAATATCATCTGCATTAAACGCCACATGATCTATTGCACCAGAACCTGATTTAACATCGTCTTTTTTGCCAATATAATAGTCTTGTCCAGTATCTTGTTTTCTCATAGCTAAGTGAATACACGCAGCTTTTGGGTTCTCATCCAAATAAAGCCAATAACCTTTGAATGGAAAATCGGGTCTGTAGCCAATATTTAAGCCTAAAATATCAACATAAAAGTCCTTTGTTTTATCAACGTCATCTGCAAGTATAAGTACGTGTTCAAAAGTTTTTAAAGCCATTATCAAACCTCATTAATATTATTAATCTAAAAAATTCAAAATTGTTTTGTTTACTAAATCTGGAGACTCTATGTTTAAAATATGTGCTGCTCCAGGTATACAGACATATTTGCTGTTGGGAGTGAGATGTGACATTTCCTCCATAGTCAAAGCCGGAGCTCCCATATCATTTTCACCAGCAATGAAAAGCATTTCTCTGTTAATTGTTGATAAATCTTTCAAATAATTTAAAGTTTTTAAAGCATGCGCACAACCAATATATCCTTTATTTGAGGTGTTTGTTATCATTTCCTTTGAAAGGTTAATGGTTTCTATATTTTTATGGTTTTGTCTAAATGTATCGCTGTACCATCTTTCAAGAGAACCCTCAACTACGCCTTCAGTGCCTTTTGATTCAATAACAGCTATTCTTTGGTTCCAGCCTTCTATGAATGGAGGAGGGTTATCCGCTCTTGCTGCACAACAAATGATCTTATTAAATCGAGATTGATGCTTTAATGCAAGCCCAAGAGAAGTCATTCCTCCTATAGACAGGCCTATAAAGTGTGCTTTTTCAATTTCAAGGTCATCTAGAATAGTAATGACGTCATTTTCAAGCATATCAAATGAATAGGGACCCTCTACTGGACTACTTTGACCATGACCTCTTGTGTCATATCTAATAATGCAGAATTTGTCTGTTAACGCTTTTATTTGAGAATCCCACATGCGCATATCAGTTCCTAAAGAATTAGAAAAAATAATTGCAGGAAGGTCTTTATTGCCATCAACTTTAACATTTAGATAATTACCATTTTCTATAGAAACTTTTTTCATAATTTATCCTATTCAGCAGCTATGTTGATGTTTTGATTAATTCTAGGCATTACTTTCTCTGCCATTAATTCCATAGATTTTTTGGCTAAATCTACATCAGCCCAATCATGACCAGCATATAACAAAGTTCCAAAATCTCCTACTTCTTCTCTGAATTCCATAATTTTATCAGCAACTTCATCAGCGGATCCAAATAAAATTAGTTTATTACAAATATCCTCTAATTTTAAATCACTGTCAGGCATGTCTTGATTTTCTTTAAATAAATTAGCTCTTCCGTGTTTTAACATTTTAGTAAGCAATTGTTTGTAATAAAATACATAAGGGCTTCCATTGCCTAAAGCATATTCTTTTGCTTTACTTCTATCTTCACAGACAAATATTGATTTTGCAATTCTCCAATTTTTAGGATCTGGATTAAAGCCTCCTTGTTCACAGCCTTGAACATAACTAGGCCAATGAGTTTTTACCCATTTAGGTAAAAGAAAATTAGCAGATATTGGGTGCCAGCCTCTAGCAGCAGCAGCTATTAATCCTTTAGAAAATGGTGCCACTACAGTACAAATAATGGGAGGGTAAGGCTTTTGAAGAGGTTTTTGCATTATACCTTGACCAATTTCCGTCATCTGCGTTCTTTCAGTTGATATATTCCAATATTTTCCTTTTATATTATATGGAGCTTCTCGTTTCCAAATCTCTAGAACCATATCAATACATTCTACAAACATCTCGTTTCTATCTTTATCAAGATTTCCAAACACTTCAGCATCTGAAGCGAGTCCGCCTGGACTAATTCCAAAATTTAGACGGCCATCAAGCATATGATCAAGCATTGCAATTTGACCTGCAATCGCAGCTGGGTGTGAATTAGGCATGTTAACTGTGCCGGTACCCAGTCTTATATTTTTAGTACAAGAGGCTATAGATGCTATAAAAAGTGCACTAGAGGTTATATTTTCCGCAGAATCTGTAACATGTTCACCACAATAAGCTTCAGAAAAACCAATCCTATCAGCCAACAAAAAAGCCTGACGATCTTCTGACAAAGATTTTTTATAATCTTTATCAATCGGATGTATAGGCATAGTAAAAAAACCAATATCCATAATAAATCTCCAAAAGAATAAATATTAAATTATTGATTATAAAATATTAAATGATTATTTTTTATTGCCTCTATCAGAAAGTATGATTTAATTATGTATGTTTTATAGTTAACATAAACTTTTTATAGGAGGTTTATTTATTGAAAACTGTTGGTCTAATTGGCTTAGGTGCAATGGGTGGTTCTTATGCTAAGCATTTGCTCACAAATGGTTATCAAGTGTTCGGAGTAGATCCAGATAAAAATAATAGAAATTTATTCTCTTCACTAGGAGGTTTGATTTTAAATAATATTAATGACCTGACAAAAAAATGTAAAATAGTAATTTTAAGCTTACCTACAGTCCCAATTTTTAAAGATGTTATTAAAGAAATTGAAAATAATAAATCTTTATTGGAAACAAAAATAATCATAGATATGAATACCATTTCTTTAGAAGATAAATTAGAAGCCAAAAACAAACTTAAAAAATTAAAAATAGAACTTATTGATGCTCCTGTAAGTGGCACTGGTGCGCAAGCTAAATTAAAAGACCTTGTAGTTATGTCCAGTGGCCTGAAGAGCGTTGTTAGTGAATGTGAAGATATCTTTAATAGTTTTGCTAGAAAACACATGTATGTAGGATCTTTTGGAAACGGCATAAAATTTAAAATTTTAGCTAATTTGTTAGTAACAGTTCATAATACGGTTACTGCTGAGGCGTTGCTTTTGGGACAAAAGGCCGGCTTAGATGAAAACATGATTTATAATGTCTTAAATGCTGGGGCAGCCACTTCTGTTATGCTTGATAAAAGAATGCCTTTAATGATTAACAAACAATATGAACCAGCTACAGCATCGATGAGAATTTTTTTAAAAGACATTGACGTAATAAGTCAATTCTTAAAAAGCAACAATTTAAAGTCACCTACGTTTGAGGCTGCTGCTGATGTTTATAATAAATCTAAAGAAAATATTCCAATAACACATGATACGGCTGCTATTTTTGAACAACTTAAATTAAATAATGAATAAGGAGTTATAATGGAAAATCAAAAAAAATTGCCTGAAATTAGAACACTTTCTAGAAGTGATATGGATAAGCGTATAGCTTTTTTTGCCAATCAAAGTGGTTCAAAGCTAGGTTTGCCTGATAGTAAATTACCAGAATGTACAAGAGAATTAATCAATATCATTGGTTTTGAGCCACCAAAAGGTGATAGCAAGCATGTTTCTCCATTAGGTAATGATAATGCACAAATGCCTGCAATTAATATATCAGAAGGTTTCAACCTTGGTTTTTGTAGATGTAAACCAGGAAAGGGTCCTTTGATGCACAATCATGATACAAATGAGACATTTATGCCAATTACAGGTAAGTGGAGATGTGAATGGAATGAGGGCAACGAATTAGATTTTGTAGATTTAGGTCCATGTGATGTAATTTCATTTCCTCCTGGAAGCTCAAGGCGTTTTATGAATATTACTGAAGGCAATCAAGACGAAGAGCATCTTTTGTTAGTTGTAATTGCTGGTAATGCACCGAAGGCTGAATTTACAGATATGGCTTATAAAAGAATTGCAGAATTTGAAAATCAAAATAACTAAAATTTTAATGAGACTAGAATGATATGGGTAATATTATGTAAAGACAAACCAAATTCTTTTGAAAAAAGAATGGGGATAATAGACGAACATAGAAGATATCTGGCAAGTAACCCAATTAAAATGTTAATTTCAGGTCCTTTAACTGATGTCTCAGGTATAGTGATGAATGGCTCATTTTTTATGGTTGAAGCAGATACAGAAAATGAAGTAAAAGAATTCCAATCAAATGATCCGATATTTAAAGCTGGAATTTGGGATCAAATCACAATTTCACCCTTTAATAAAAGAGTTGATAATTTATCAAAATTTTGAAATCTAGTTAATAATATTTACTAAAAAGAACATCAATTTAAGTTTTTTTTAATTGATTCTATCAAATTAGTTTTTTCAAGTAATTTTCACGATTCGTGAAATAAAAAAATCAACATATTGTTAATAATAATAAATTTATATCAACATATATTAATCAAAATTTAATAGTTTGAAATCCAATAAATTTTACGATTTTATGCTTTTTATCAGGGTGTTGGAGGGCAGTTAAACGACTTTCCTCCTTATAAAATTGTGGAGATTTTACTAGTGATACATTTAACAGACATACATTATAGCTCCTCTTAATTTTATATTATTTAAATTTTAAAAAAATTTCGAGATAAGAATGTATAACAAAAAGACTATCCCATTACTATATACGGCAGTATTTGGTTTTATTTTAATAAATAAACCTATTTTTGCTGACACCGACGCAGGTTCTTTATTAAACCGAGAAGAAGAGATATATAAATTTAACAAAAATCCACAAAAAATTCCACAAATTGATAAGAATAAAAAAAGCCCTCCTGTTAGAAATTCACAATCTCCGACTATATTTGTTAAAGACTTTATATTTAAGGGTTCAATTACTAAATTTCAAAAAGAAGTATTTAGAGATTTACTAAAAAAATATACTAATAAGAAAAATACTTTTGAAGATCTGAAGTATGCTGCTTATTTAATACAAGAGCTTTACTCAAAAAAAGGTTACTTTTTAGCTAAAGCTTTTTTACCAGAACAAGAAGTAAACAACCAAACTATAATTATCCAAATTAATGAAGGTAAATTAGATAAAAATAAACCTTATATTTTTAAAAAAAATAACGTTCGTTTATATGAAGATGTTATTTCGAGTTACCTTGATGACGCCTTAGGTGGAAACCTAACTTCTCAATCTTTAGAGCGTGGACTATTAAATTTAAACGAATTACCAGGGTTAAATGTAACATCAACTATAACAACTGGCGAAGAGCAGGGAAGTTCTAAAATAATTGTCGACGTCATTGAAGACGATTTAGTAACCGGAATTTTGTCTTATGACAACTATGGTAATAGATATACTGGTAAAGAAAGAGCTAACGTAGTTATAGATATTAATAATCCATCAAAATTTGGTGATAAAATATCTTTTATTAAAACAATTAATAGTTCAACAAACTATGATTTTACAAAAATTTTATACGAATTTCCTATACAACAATCTGGATTAAGGGGAACTATATCCTATACAGACTTGGATTTTGAAATTGGTAAAGAAATAAAGACTAACCCTGTCTCTAAAGGAACTGCTTCAACAAGTAATATTGGTCTTGTTTACCCTATACAAAGGAGACGTGAAAGTTCTATTTTATTCAGATCAAATATTGAAAGAAAAGACATATATAATGAAGCATCTGGCTCTACGACTAATGACAAAATAATTGACAATTTTAATGTTGGTTTAACTTATAAAAAAACAAATAATTATGATTTAGGCGGCGTGTCTATTGTTTCTATTGATAAAAGTTTTGGAGATTTAGATCTATCAAAAGTATCGTCAGATTATAATAATGATCAAAGTGCAACAGGTGCTAAAACTCATGGTTCATTTGATAAAACATTATTAAATTTTTATCATATTCAAAAGGTAAGCACGAATTTAAATCTTAAAACATTTGGATTAGCTCAGTTATCGAATAAAAATCTAGATAGTTCAGAAAAGCTATCACTTGGAGGGGTTTCTGGTGTCAGGGCTTATCCTTCTGGTGAGGCGTCTGGTGATCAAGGTTACAAATTTTCTACTGAATTACAAACAAACTTATCTAGTTTAATTAATGTTGATGTTTTGGCTTCTGTTTTTTATGACTATGGAAAAATTCAACAATATAAAGATCCTTCAAATATCACTCTTACAACTCCCAATAAATATTCTTTATCAGGCTGGGGGGTTGCTTTTGATTTTTATCCTAAGTCAGACATTCTTATTAAAGCAGGTTGGTCACAGACAATTGGCAATAATGACGGTAAATCAAGCGCAGGAATGAACAGTGACGGTAAAGCAGACTCTTCCAGAGTTTGGCTTGTTCTTTCATATGAGTTTTAATGGTTAGGAAATTTCCTAAAATAATAAATAAGCTTTTATTTATTGGTATAATAACAATTCCCAGCATAGTATTTGCTGATGCAAATTTATTGCCGCAAAATCCAAGTGTAATAAATGGTAGTGCTGTAATTAGCAAAAATGATAAGACATTAACAATCCAACAAGATACTAATAAATTAATTACTAATTGGTCATCTTTCAATATTGATAAAGATCACACAGTTAAATTTATTCAACCACAATCAACATCCTCAGCTTTAAATAGAGTACAAACAAACGACCCTACTTACATATATGGAAATTTAACAGCAAATGGAAATGTGATATTAATTAATCCCAACGGTGTCATATTTAAAGATGGATCAAAGGTTGATGTAGGTTCTATAATAGCATCATCTCTTAACATGAAAAATAATGATTTTTTAAATAATAAAATAATATTTGAAAAAGAATTTAGTGCAGGCTCAATTGAAAATAATGGAAAAATCTCTGCTTTTGAAGGTGGAGCTGTAGCTTTAATAGGTCAGCAAGTTACAAATAATGGTGAAATAACGACACCTAATGGGTCGGCGTCTCTTATCTCAGGTGAAAAAGTAACTCTTAGCTTAAATGGCAATAAACTTATAAATTATTCTGTTGATAGGGGTATTATCAATTCTTTAGTTGCAAATAATAACGCTATAAAAGTGAATAATGGCACGGTTATCTTGTCTGCCAAAGGGATTGATGAGGTTTCAAAAGCAGTAATTAATAATTCTGGATCAATAGTAGCTGATGGTATTTCACAAAAAGGTGGGAGGATTTTTCTTTCAGCTAGCAACGGAAAGATCATTAATTCAGGTTCTATAGCAGCTAATTCAGACACCGGTAAAGGCGGGAAAATTAGAGTAACTGGTGATGAAATTTTAATTCAATCAGGTTCTAAGCTATCTTCAAAGGGAAATACTGGGGGTGGAGTAATAGAAGTAGGTGGAAGCTGGCAAAATAATAATAATGATGTTTATCAAGCAACTACAACAATAGTTAAAGAAGGGGCTTCTTTAGACGCTTCAGCTTATGATTTTGGTGATGGTGGTGAAATTGTTGTTTGGTCTAATATTCATAAATCAAATTCAAAAACAACAGTTAAAGGAACTTTAAAGGCAGATGGAGGAAAGATTAATGGAAATGGCGGTAAAATTGAAACTTCAGGACGTTCTCTTGATATAAATGAGATAGAAATCTCAACGAAATCTAATATTGGTGAAGATGGTCAGTGGTTAATTGACCCATACAACATAACAATTAGCAATGGAAGTAGTTCAGATATTAATGGTAGTTATACGGCCACTGGTAATAGTGCTGTTGTTAATATTAATACATTAGAGACGGCACTTGCTTCTAACAATATAACAGTTTTTACTGGTAATAGTGGCTCTCAAAATGGGGATATATATGTTCAAAACTCTATATCATCAAATAGTTCTAATGATTTAACTCTAGACTCTAACAGACACATTTATATTAATAGCAATATAACTAGATCTGGAAGTGGCGGGCTGATATTAGAGCCTGGATCAAATAATGTTTATGGTTCTGGAACTATTAATTTAGCTTCAGGAAGCAGTATTTCAACTTCTTCTGGTGCAACTGTAAGGCCAAATATAAATTTAAGCAGTTCTGGAAATGTTGATTTCACAGGAAGTGGAACGACAACCTACTCCGGATCAATATCTGGATCAGGAAATTTAAATAAAACTGGAAGCGGTACCGTAGTTTTAAGTGGATCTAACTCATATAGTGGATCAACTATTCTAAATGCTGGAACTTTAAGAATAGATAATTCTAGTTCTGTTCCATCTAACAATTCTTTGACCTCAAATGGAGGAACTTATAACGTTAATAGCAATGTCACACTAGCTGGATTATCAGGAAGTGGTGGAATATCGGTTGCATCTGGGAGAACTCTTACTGTAAATAATAGCTCTGGTGGAACTTTTAGCGGTATTATCTCTGGTTCCGGAGGTTTTACAAAAGATGGCTCTCAATCTTTTACTTTTTTGAATAATAATACTTATACCGGAAGCACTACAATTTCTGGCGGAGAGTTGACCGCCAAAGGATTGCTGGGAGACACTAATATTTCATTGGCTTCGGGCACTATTTTAGGGTTTGACGCTGGCGACGACACAATCGGATCTATTTCAGGCTCCGGTTTGATTGATATTCCCTCAGGAATGACAATTACATCAAGTTTATCAAGTGGTTCAACAACATATTCAGGAGATTTATCTGGTGATGGTAATTTTGTTAAAGACGGAAATTACACTCTAACACTTTCAGGCTCTAACTCTATAACTGGAACAAAAACAATTAATGCTGGTATATTAAGTATTAGTTCAGATAATAATTTAGGCGCAGTTCCAGGCTCTGTTCAATCTAGTCATTTAATTTTTGGTGGTGGAACGCTTCAAACGACAGCAGATTTTACATTAAATGCCAATCGTGGGGTTAATTTATCTGGAAATGGTACAATTCATACAAATACCTCAACTCAACTTGATTATAGCGGGCTTATTCAAGGATCAGGAAACCTTACAAAAAGTGGCTCCGGTACATTATTGTTTTCTACAGCAAATAATTTTACAGGAAATTTAAATTTAGATGGCGGTACATTAAGTATAAGTGCTGTTGATCAGTTGGGAAGAACAACTGGTTCAAATACAATCACGTTTGATGGAGGAACTTTATTAGCTACTTCTGATTTCACGTTCGATACTAACAGGGGAATGTCCCTCGATGGTAATGGAGGGTTTAATGTTGATTCCGGAGTTGTATTAGACTACGCAGGTGTAATATCTGGCGCAGGTGCATTAACCAAATCTGGATTAGGGAATTTCCTAATTAGTGGTGCTAATACTTACTCTGGAGATACGGTCATTACTGCTGGAACATTGCAGGTAACTGGTACTTTAGCAGATACAACTGATGTGATAGTAAGCTCTGGGGCTTTATATAATGTTGATGAAGATGATACTATTCAATCACTTGAAAGCGCCGGGAATATTGATATAGCAAATACCAAAACACTTCAAACGGGTGATAATGGTAATAATGCTATATCCGGTGTTATTAGTGGTGCTGGATCTTTAATAAAACTTGGAAGTGGAACACTTACATTATCAGGAACCAATACAAATACTGGTTCTATGGGAATACAAGCTGGAACCTTAAGCATCTCAACCGATAGAAATTTAGGAGCCGTTCCAGGCTCAGTTGATGCCGACAGCATAATCTTAAATGGTGGAATACTAAAATCTACAGGATCGACAACATTAGATAGTAATCGAGGTGTAACAATTTATGCACCAAGTACGATTGAAGTTGACGGATCAAGTACTGATTTAACTATTTCTGGTATTGTCACAGGAGGAGCCGGAGCAAATCTAATTAAAACTGGAGCTGGTAGGCTTATTATGGGAGGTGTTAACACTTATGTTGGTTCGACAGCTATTAACGCTGGCACCCTTAGTGTTAGTGCAGATAGTGGATTAGGAGCAGTACCTGGATCAACAACAGCAGACCATCTAACTATTAATGGAGGTATATTACAATCTACCTCATCTTTCACTCTAAATACTAAAAGAGGTATAACATTAGGTGCAAGTAGCGGTACAATTAATACGATTAATAGTTCACAGATAAATTATGTTGGCGTAATTGCTGGTTCATCTAACTTAACCAAAAATGGTGATGGTCGAATATTACTTATAGGTAATAGTACTTATAGCGGAAATACTGTAATTTCTGAAGGAAACTTTACTAATTTAGGAACACTAGCAGATACAACTAACGTAAGTGTGGCTTCTGGAGCAATCTATGATGTTGATAACACTGATACAATAAATTCTCTTAGTGGAGCAGGTAATGTTGAACTTGCAAGTGGTGTTACATTAACAACAGGAGATGCAGGTACTGATATAATTTCTGGTGTAATTAGTGGTCCTGGTAATTTAACAAAAGCAGGTTCTGGTACTCTAACTTTATCAGGAATTAATACCTACACTGGAACAACTACTATATCATCAGGAACGGTTAGTATTGCTGCTGATAGTGGATTAGGAGCGGCCCCAGGTTTACCATCAGCAGGTCATCTAACGTTAAATGGAGGAACTTTAGAATCTACAGCTAATTTTACACTTAACTCAAATCGAGGAATTGCTCTTGGCGCAAGTAATGGAATAATTGATGTTAATTCTGGTACTACCTTAACGTACGGTGGTATTATGGCCGGCTCAGGTACATTGACTAAAGTAGATTCAGGAACTTTAACTCTATCAGGAGTAAACACTTACTCAGGATCAACAACAATTAGTGCTGGAACTATTAGTATTAGCGATGATAGTGGATTAGGCGCAGCTCCAGGTTCAGCAACAGCAGGTCATTTAACGTTAAATGGTGCAACTTTACACTCTTCTGATGATTTTACACTTAACTCAAACAGAGGAATTGCTCTTGGCACGAGCCATGGAACGATAAATGTTGATGGATCTAAAACCTTAACCTATGGCGGTATCATTGCAGGATCAAATAATTTAACAAAATCTGGGGATGGTACGTTGTTACTCTTAGGAGTAAACACTTATTCTGGAAATACGGCAATTAGTGATGGAACTCTGCAAACAAGCGGAACTTTAGCAGATACAACAGATGTTTCTGTAAGTTCAGGAGCAATATATGATGTTGATGCCACTGATACCATTCAATCTTTAAGTGGAGCAGGTAATATTGAGCTTGCAGACGGTATTACGTTAACAACTGGTGATGCAGGTACTGACACAATTTCTGGTGTTATTAGTGGACCAGGTAACCTTGTAAAAGTAGGTTCCGGAACTTTAACGCTCTCAGGAACGAATACTTACACAGGAATAACCACAATAAGTTCAGGAGTTTTAAAGATTTCAGGTTTACTGGGGTCTGGAACACATTCAGCAAATATAATTAATAATAGCACATTAAATTATGACTCATCTTCTAATCAAAATTTATCTGGCGTCATAAGTGGCACAGGATTATTAACTCAAGATGGTTCTGGTACTTTAACTTTATCTGGAATTAATACATATGCTGGAACTACGACAATAAACTCTGGAACGATTAACATTAGTGCAGACAGTGGTTTAGGAACAGCACCTGGATCTGCAACAGCTGGCCATCTAACCTTAAATGGTGGAACGTTGCAATCTTCTGCAGATTTCACAATGAATGCTAACAGAGGGGTTGCTTTGGGCTCTAGTCATGGCACATTCAATGTTGATACTGGAACAACTTTGACTGTAGGTGGCGTTGTTGCAGGTTCTAATAATCTTATAAAGTCAGGAGATGGTAGATTAATTCTCTCAGGAGTAAATACTTATTCAGGTAATACTACAATCAGTTCAGGAACCTTAGAAGTTTCAGGTCTTTTAGGATCTGGAACTTACTCAGCTAATATCAGTAATTCTGGGACTTTTGAATATTCATCCTCATCAAATCAGGCAATATCAGGAGTTATAAGTGGAACTGGTGATATTGTAAAAGGTGGTACGGGTGAACTTACTTTGTCTGGTAGTAACACCTACTCTTTAATGACAATGAATGACGGTTTTATCATCATAAGCTCTGATAGTGGATTAGGTGTACCGCCTGGTTCTGCTACTCCAGGTCACTTAACTTTCAATGGTGGAACTCTTAGAACGACCGCTAGTTTTACACTTAATTCTAATAGAGGTATAAATCTTATTTCTCAAGGAACAATTATTACAGATCCAGGCACTACCTTAACTTATGGAGGTATAATAGCTGGGACTGGAAACTTCATCAAAGATGGAACTGGAACACTCGTATTAGGTGGAAGTAATACAAACACTGGTTATATAAAAATACAAGCTGGTGTTTTATCAGTATCATCAACTTCAAATCTTGGTGCAATTCCTGGTTCTGTTGACAGTGATAATATTCAAATGATTAATGGAACACTTCACGTTTCATCTACTTTCACTCTTAATAGTAACAAAGGAATTTTATTACAATCTGGATTAGGTTCTGCTACGGCAATTTTTGATATAGATTCAGGTCAAACACTTACAATACCAGGTGTTATCAGCGGAAATGGAACTGCAAGTATAACTAAAAATGGTTCTGGTACATTAGAGTTAACTGGAATAAATACACATACTGCAACTACAGATATAAATGCAGGGTCATTAAGTATCAATTCTGACAGCGCACTTGGCGCTACTCCTGGCTCAGCAACAGCAGGGCATCTTACAATAGATGCAAGCTTAATAACTACGGCTGATTTTACCTTAAACCCAAACAGAGGTATTGCAATATCGTCGGGATATACAGCACATTTGAAACCTGCTTCTGGTACATCATTAACTTACGGAGGTATCATTGCTGGTGCCGGAAATATTAGAAATTGGTATGGAATTACAATTTTAGGTGGCGTTAATACTTACACAGGTACAACAACAGCTAGATCAGGTACGATTAGTATTAGTTCTGATAGAAATTTAGGAGCTGTTCCTGGTTCTGCAACAGCAGGTAAAATTGTTTTACATGGTGGAACATTAAAATCTACTGCTGATTTCACAATAGATTCTAATCGAGGAATTAGTTTAGGATCACAACATGGTACAATTAATGTCGATAGTGGAACTACGTTAACTTATAACGGTATTACTGCTAGTTCAGGTCGTCTTACAAAATCTGGAACTGGTAAATTAGTGTTTGGAGGTGCTAACACTTATACAGGTGACACAATAATAAGCGCAGGAACTTTTCAGACAACTGGTACGTTAGCAGATACGACAGATGTCTCTGTTAGTTCTGGGGCTATTTATGATGTTGATGCTACGGATACTATTCAATCTTTGAGTGGAGCAGGTAACATTGAGTTTGCAAATAGTATAACTCTAACAACAGGCGACGCAGGTGATGACACAATTTCTGGGGTAATTAGTGGTGCTGGTAATTTTACAAAAGCAGGATCAGGAACTTTAACTTTATCAGGAACAAACACCTACACCGGCGATACAACAATTAGTGCTGGAACCTTGCTAACAAGCGGAACATTAGCAGACACTACTGATGTTTTGGTAAGTTCTGGTGCTATTCTTGATGTTGATATTACAGATACTATTCAATCCTTAAGCGGGGCAGGTAATATCGAACTTGCAAGTGGGATTACGTTAACAACAGGTGACTCAGATAATGATACTATTTCTGGGGTAATTAGTGGTGTTGGTAATCTGGTAAAAATAGGTTCAGGAACTTTAACTTTATCTGGAACTAACACTTACACTGGATCTACTGTGATTAATGTAGGAGCTATCAGGATTAGTGCAGATAGTGGTTTAGGAGCAGCACCTAGTTCTATAACTGCTGATCATTTAACAATTAATGGTGGTACTTTAACGTCTACAGCTGATTTTACTTTGAGTTCAAATAGGGGAGTGGCTTTAGGTTCAAGTCATGGAACGTTTAGAGTAAATGGTTCAACAACTTTAACAGTTGCTGGAATAGTATCAGGGTCAAATAATCTCATAAAGTCAGCTAGTGGAACATTAATCTTAAGTGGTGTTAACACCTATAGTGGAACTACAACTATTAATGGTGGTACATTGAATATTTCTGGTCAGTTAGGTTCTGGTTCTTATTCAAATACAATCTCTAATTCAGGTACATTTGAAATTTCATCCTCGTCTAATCAAACAATATCAGGTGTTATTAGTAATTCTGGTAATCTTGTTAAATCAGGTTCTGGAACTTTAACTCTATCAGCAACAAATACTTTTACCGGAACAACAACGATTAATGGTGGTGTAGTCAGTATAAGTGCTGAAGTAGGTCTAGGTGCAACTCCTGGATCTGCAGCTGCAGGTCACTTAACATTAAACGGTGGAACCTTAAGGTTTACATCATCTTTTACATTAAACTCTAATAGAGGAATTGCTCTTGGTACAAGTCATGGAACAATTGATTTAGATACTGGTTTAACCTTAACTTATGGCGGTATAATTGCAGGATCAAATAATCTTACAAAATCTGGTTCAGGAACTTTACTGCTTTCTGGAGTAAATACTTACTCTGGACAAACAATTATTAGCGTTGGAACATTTCAAGTTACAGGTTCTTTAGCTGATACAAATGATGTGTCAGTTAGTTCTGGTGCAACATATGATGTTGATGCCACAGATACCATTCAGTCCTTAAGTGGGGCAGGTAATATCGAACTTGCAAGTGGGATTACGTTAACTACTGGTGATGGTGGAAATGATACATTATCTGGTGTTATAAGTGGGGCTGGTAACATAGTTAAAGCTGGTTCTGGAACACTTACTCTGTCTGGGGCAAATACTTACACCGGAACGACTACTATTTCTGGAGGAACCATTAGTATTGCGGCTGATAATGGCCTTGGAGCTGTTCCAGGGTCTGCCACAGCAGGTCATTTAACATTAAATGGTGGAGCTTTACAATCTACTGCTGACTTTACACTTAATTCTAACAGAGGGATTGCTTTAGGAGTAAGTAATGGAACAATCAATGTCGACGGATCTACAACTTTAACTTACGGCGGTATAATTGCAGGTTCTGGTTCATTTACTAAAATTGGAAGTGGTATGTTAGTTCTTACTTCTCAATTAAGTACATATTCTGGTGGAACAATTAACAATGCTGGTACATTAAAGTTGGCAGCAACTTCCGTTGGTAGCCTAGGAAGTGCAACAAGCGGTCCTATTGGTACAGGCTCTTTAACAAACAATGCTATATTAGATGTGGATGGTAATTTAATTCACAATACTAAGAATAATAATGGATCTATCATAAATAAACCGGTTCCTGTAACTAATTTTTCGAGTTCGTCATTAGCTGTAATTTATGGTGATACAGTAACTAATAATTTTACAACTGATACTAATGGTTCAAAGACCTTTTCAAGTTCTAACACAAGTTCTGCAACTATTAACTCTTCTAATGGAACAGTTGCTCTTGTTAAAGTAGGTAACACAACAATGAGTGTAGCTTTAGCTGAAACTAATGAATATGCTTCTGCAACCGATAGTTACACACTTGCTATCAGCCCTAAAACGATTACAGCATCAGCATCAGCATCAAATAAAGTTTATGATGGTACAAGTACAGCAACTACAGCACTAACCTTTTCTGGGTTAGTTGGTTTAGAGACTTTAGGTCAGACGGTTGCAGCGACTTTTTCAGATAAAAATGTTGGAACAGGTAAAACTGTAACTGTAAATTCAATTACCCTTGCAGATGGAACAAATGGTGGGTTAGCAGTAAATTATTCAATTAGTTCAGGTCAAACAACCACGGCCAACATCACAGCAAAACCTTTAACAGTATCTGGCATCACAGCTTCTAATAAGATTTATGATTCAACAACGTCATCTACCTTAGGCACAGGATCTGTAAGTTATGGAGGCTTAGTATCTGGTGATAATTTAACTGGCACCTACAGTGGTGTGTTTAATAATGCGAATGTAGGAACAGGCAAGACGGTAACAATCACATCAAGTTATAGTGGAGCTGATGTTAATAATTACACCATAACGGATCAAGCCAGTACTTCGGCTGACGTAACAGCTAAAGCATTAACTGCAACAGCGTCTGCATCTAATAAGGTGTACAATAGTTTGTCAGCAGCAACAGTTACACTATCTCTATCAGGATTTATAGGATCTGAGACTGTTACAAGCACTAACTCATCAACCTTTGATAATAAGAATGTTGGGACAGGAAAGACTGTTACAGTTAACTCAATAACTTTAGCAAATGGAAGTAATGGTGGTTTGGCTGCCAACTATTCAATCAGCACAGGTCAGACTACGACAGCAAACATTACTGCTAAAGCATTAACCGCTAGTGCCTCTACATCGAACAAAGTTTATGATGGATTAACAACAGCGACAACAACTTTGACTTTTTCTGGTTTAGTTGGTTCTGAAACCTTAGGTCAAACTGTAGCATCAACTTTTTCAGATAAAAACGTAGCAACAGGTAAAACTGTTACTGTTAACTCGATAACTTTAGCAGATGGGAGCAATGGAGGTTTGGCTGCCAACTATTCAATTAGTGCAGGACAAACAACTACAGCGAACATTACAGCTAAATCTTTGACAGTATCTGGCATCACAGCTTCTAATAAGATTTATGATTCTACAACGTCATCTACATTAGGCACAGGATCTGTAAGTTATGGAGGTTTAGTATCAGGGGATGATTTTGTAGGTAGTTACTCTGGCGTATTTGCTGATGCGAATGTTGGAACCGGTAAGACGGTAAATATAACTTCAAGTTATAGTGGAGCTGATGTTAACAACTACTCAGTTACTGATCAATCCACAACAACTGCAAACATCACAGCCAAAGCATTAACTGCAACAGCCTCTGCATCGAATAAGGTATATAATAGTTCGTCAGCAGCAACAGTTACATTATCTCTATCAGGATTTATAGGATCTGAAACTGTTACAAGTACAAACTCATCTACATTTAATGATAAAAACGTAGCAACAGGAAAGACTGTTACAGTTAACTCAATAACTTTAGCAGATGGGAGCAATGGAGGTTTGGCTGCCAACTATTCAATCAGCACAGGTCAGACTACGACAGCTAACATTACTGCAAAGTCATTGACAGTATCTGGTATAACAACATCAAATAAGACATATGACGGTAATTCTGTCGCAACCTTAAACACATCTTCTGTTGCTTATAGTGGATTAGTTAGTGGCGATACATTTAATGGAACTTACACTGGAGCATTTTCTGATAAGAACGTTGGAACAGGAAAGACAGTAACAATAACACCAAGCTATAGTGGAGCTGATGTTAATAACTATTCAATAACCAATCATGCTGTTCTCACAGCTAATATTACAGTAAGGTCCCTAACTGTATCTGGAGTAGCCGCCTTAGATAAGACGTATGATGGTAGTGTTACAGCCATAATGGATAGTTCATCAGCAGTTTATAGCGGATTTGTATCTGGTGATGATTTTGCAGCTAGTTACTCTGGAGTATTTGCCAATGCTAATGTAGGATCAGGTAAAACAGTAACTATTACCTCTAGTTATGCTGGAGCTGATGTAAGCAACTACAATATAACAAATCAGTCATCTACAACTGCTGATATCAATAAAAAAGTATTACTACTTTCAACTTTTTCTGCATCTGATAAAGCATATGATGGTAATAACACCCCAACAATATCTTCTGCAGTGTCAGGGTTTGTTGGATCAGAAACAGTTAGTCATAGCATGACAGCAACTTTTGATAATAAGGATGTTGGATCAAATAAAGTTGTAACAGCTAACTCTATTACATTAGCAGATGGAACAAATGGTGGATTAGCATCAAATTATTCGATCAGCACAGGTCAAACAACAACAGCAAACATAACAGCAAAAACATTAACCGCAACTGCCTCTTCATCGAACAAAGTTTATGATGGATTAACAACAGCGACAACAACTTTGACCTTTTCTGGATTAATTGGCTCTGAAACTTTAGGGCAAACTGTTGCATCAACGTTTAACAATAAAAATGTTGCAACAAGTAAAGCTGTAACAGTAAATTCAATTGTTCTTGCTAATGGAAGTAATGGTGGTTTAGCAGGTAATTACTCAATAAGCCCTGGTCAAACAACCACAGCAAACATTACCGCTAAAGCTTTAACAGTATCTGGTATTACTGCCTCGAATAAAACTTATGATTCTACTACAAGTGCTACTTTAGACTCATCTTCTGTATCTTACAGTGGGATAGTAACTGGAGACACATTTACAGGCAGTTACTCTGGTTTGTTTGCAAATGCTAATGTAGGCACTGGTAAGACAGTAAATATAACTTCTAGTTATAGTGGTGCTGATGTTAATAACTACACTGTTACTGATCAGTCATCTACAACAGCAGATATTGTGGCAAAAGCATTAACTGCAACAGCATCAACTGCCAACAAAACGTATAACCGATCTACAACAGCCACAACGACATTAACTTTTACTGGATTAATAGGTTCAGAGACTTTAGGTCAAACAGTTGGTTCAACCTTTGATAATAAGAACGTTGGAACAGGCAAGACTGTAACAGTTAATTCGATTACCTTGGCTGATGGAAGTAATGGCGGTTTAGCAGCGAACTACTCGATTAGTGCAGGACAGACAACAACAGCAAATATAACTGCAAAGTCATTAACAGTATCCGGTATCACTTCTTCCAATAAGACTTATGATGGTAATACTGTAGCAACTTTAGATGCATCATCTGTTGCCTATAGTGGATTAGTTAGTGGAGATATATTTAACGGAACCTATACTGGTGCGTTCTCTGATAAAAATGTTGGATCTGGCAAGACAGTAACAATAACATCTTCTTATACAGGAGCCGATGTAGGTAACTATAGTGTAACGGATCAGTCATCAACCACAGCGAATATTACTGCAAAGGCTTTAACAGTATCTGGGATCACGTCATCAAGTAAGACTTACGATGGAAGTACAAGCGCTACATTAGATAGTAGTTCAGTAACTTATTCAGGTTTATTGTCTGGCGATACATTTACAGGTGGTTACTCTGGTTTGTTTGCGAATGCCAATGTAGGCACTGGAAAGACGGTAAATATAACTTCAAGTTATAGTGGTGCAGATGCTGGAAACTATACTGTTACTAATCAGTCTTCAACAACAGCAGATATTGCAGCAAAAGCATTAACTGCAACAGCATCAACTGCTAACAAGACTTACAATGCAGCAACAACAGCATCAACGACATTAACTTTTACTGGATTGATAGGTTCAGAGACCTTAGGTCAGACTGTTGGCTCAACCTTCGATAATAAGAACGTTGGAACAGGTAAGACAGTCACAGTTAACTCAATTACTCTAGCTGATGGAAGTAATGGCGGCCTAGCTGCCAACTATTCAATTAGTGCAGGGCAGACCAGTACTGCTAACATAACTGCAAAGTCCTTAACAGTATCCGGTATAACAGCATCAAACAAGATCTATGACGGCAATACCGTCGTAACATTAGATACTTCTTCCGTAACTTATAGTGGCCTTGTATCTGGTGACTCTTTTGCTGGAAGTTATAGTGGTTTATTTTCTGATAAGAATATAGGAACCGGTAAAACTGTCTCAATAACTTCAAGTTACAGTGGATCTGATGTTAATAACTACACGGTTACTGACCAATCAAGTACAACAGCAAATATTACTTCAAGACCTTTAGGTATAAGTGGAATAACAGTTTTTGGATTGACGGTTAACAATAAAGAATATGATGGAACGGTAACAGCTCCACTTGATACATCAAGTGTATCATATAGTGGATTAGTAACAGGGGATGATGTAACGGGGAGTTACTCTGGAGTATTTGCTAATGCAAATGTTGGATCGGGTAAGACAGTAACAATCACATCTTCTTATAGTGGTGCAGATGCTGGAAACTATAGTGTCACAGACCAGTCATCTACAATAGGAAACATAGTACCTAAAGTATTAACTGCTACTACATCAACTGCCAATAAAACGTATAACCGATCTACAACAGCCACAACGACATTAACTCTAACAGGCCTTATTGGGTCTGAAACATTAGGGATAACAAATTCATCTACATTTAATAATAAGAACGTTGGAGTAGGCAAGTCAGTCACAGTTAACTCAATTACTCTAGCTGATGGAAGTAATGGAGGACTGGCTTCCAACTACTCAATTAGTGCAGGTCAAACTACGACAGCTAACATTACTGCAAAGTCATTAACTGTGTCTGGCATAACAGCATCGAATAAGGCTTATGATGGTAATACTGTATCAACCTTAGATGCATCATCCGTTGCCTATAGTGGATTAGTTAGTGGAGACACATTTAATGGAACCTATACTGGTGCGTTCTCTGATAAGAATGTAGGTACAGGTAAGACGGTAACTATCACACCTTCATACACGGGAGCTGATGTCAGTAACTATAGTGTAACGGATCAGTCATCAACTACAGCGAATATTACAGCAAAGGCTTTAACAGTATCTGGGATCACGTCATCAAGTAAGACTTACGATGGAAGTACGAGCGCTACATTAGATAGTAGTTCAGTAACTTACACAGGTTTATTGTCTGGAGACACATTTAATGGATCTTATACAGGAGCATTCAGTAACGCTAACGTTGGATCTGGAAAGACAGTAAATATAACTTCAAGTTATAGTGGTGCAGATGCTGGAAACTATACAGTTACTGATCAGTCATCAACAACAGCAGATATTGCGGCAAAAGCATTAACTGCAACAGCGTCTGCGTCTAATAAGACTTATAATGGTTCTACAACAGCAGCAACAACATTAACCTTCACAGGGTTAGTAGGCACAGAGACCTTAGGTCAAACTGTTGGTTCAACCTTTGATAACAAGAACGTTGGATCTAACAAAACTGTAACTGTGAATTCCATTACATTGGCAGATGGAAGTAATGGAGGCCTAGCTGCCAACTATTCAATTAATGCAGGACAGACAAGTACAGCTCACATATCTCCAAAGATTTTAACCGTATCTGGTAATACAGCCTCAAATAAAATCTATGATGGTAATTCTTCTGCAACAGTTTCGGTTTCATTATCGGGTTTCATTGGATCTGAAACTTTAACCCACACAAATTCATCATCTTTTAACAATAAGAACATTGGAGCTGGAAAAACTGTAACGGTTAATTCAATTATTTTAGCAGATGGTGCGAATGGTGGCTTAGCTACCAACTACTCGGTTACTCCAGGTCAAACTACAACAGCAAACCTTACAGCTAAAGCTTTAACAATATCTGGTATCACGTCATCAAGTAAGACTTATAATGGAAGTACGAGTGCTACTTTAGATACAACATCTGTAATTTATAGTGGCCTTGTATCTGGTGATACATTTAATGGTGCTTATACAGGAGCATTTAGTAATGCTAATGTTGGATCAGGTAAGACAGTAACAATCACTTCAAGTTATAGTGGAGCTGATGTTAATAACTACACAGTCACTGGTCAATCATCTACAACAGCTGATATTACAGCAAAAGCATTAACTGCAACAGTTTCGGTATCGAATAAAACTTATGATGCAACGAACACTGGTACATCAACACTATCTATATCAGGTCTTGTTGGATCAGAAACATTAGGGATAACTAATTCATCTACATTTAATAATAAAAATGTAGGAACTGGCAAGACAGTTACTGTTAATTCGATTACCTTAGCAGATGGAAGTAATGGTGGCCTGGCTGGGAACTACTCGATTAGTGCAGGTCAGACCAGCACTGCTAACATAACTGCAAAATCATTAACAGTACTAGGTATCACCGCTTCCAATAAGACTTATGATGGTAATACTGTATCAACCTTAGATGCATCATCTGTTACCTACAGCGGAATAATTAGTGGAGATACGTTTAACGGAACCTATACTGGAGCGTTCTCTGATAAAAATGTTGGATCTGGCAAGACTGTAACAATAACATCTTCCTATACAGGAGCCGATGTCAGTAACTATAGTGTAACGGATCAGTCATCAACAACAGCGAATATTACAGCAAAGGCTCTAACAGTATCCGGTATCACGTCATCAAGTAAGACTTACGATGGAAGTGCCAGTGCTACATTAGATAGTAGTTCAGTAACTTACACAGGTTTATTGTCTGGAGACACATTTACAGGTAGTTACTCTGGTTTGTTTGCAAATGCTAATGTAGGCACTGGTAAGACAGTAACAATCACATCTTCTTATAGTGGTGCTGATGTTAATAATTATACTGTTACTGATCAATCATCTACAACAGCAGATATTGCAGCAAAAGCATTAACTGCAACAGCATCAACTGCTAACAAGACGTATAACGGAGCTACAACGGCCTCAACGACATTAACCTTTACTGGATTAGTTGGCTCAGAGACCTTGGCTCAAACTATAGGATCAACCTTTGATAACAAAAACGTTGGATCTAATAAGACTGTTACTGTTAACTCGATTACATTGGCTGATGGAAGTGGATTAGCTGCCAACTATTCAATCAGTGCAGGGCAGACAACAACAGCTAATGTTACTGCTAAGTCATTAACTGTGTCTGGCATAACCGCATCTAATAAGACTTATGATGGTAATACTGTATCAACCTTAGATGCATCATCTGTTGCCTATAGTGGATTAGTTGGTGGAGATATATTTAACGGAACCTATACTGGTGCGTTCTCTGATAAAAACGTTGGATCTGGTAAGACAGTCACAATAGCACCAAGCTATAGTGGCGCTGATGTAAGTAACTATTCAATAAGCAATCATGCTGATGTGACTGCTAATATTACAGCAAAAGCCCTAACAGTATCCGGCATAACAGCATCGAGTAAAACATATGATGGTAGTGCCAGTGCTACTTTAGATACATCATCTGTATTGTACAGCGGTCTTGTATCTGGAGACACATTTAATGGAACTTATACAGGGGCTTTTAGTAATGCCAACGTTGGAACTGGTAAGACAGTGACGATCACATCTTCATATAGTGGTGCAGACACTGGCAACTATAGTGTAACAGATCAATCATCAACAACTGCAGATATATCTACAAAAGCTCTAACTGCCACTGCATCTGCATCTAACAAGACGTATGATGGATCTACAACAGCTTCAACGACATTAACTTTTTCTGGATTAGTTGGTTCAGAAACCTTGGGTCAAACTGTAGGATCAACCTTTGATAACAAAAACGTTGGATCTAATAAGACTGTTACTGTTAACTCAATTACTTTAGCGGATGGAAGTGGTTTAGCTGTAAACTATTCAATCAGTGCAGGGCAAACCACAACAGCTAACATAACTGCAAAATCACTAACCGTATCTGGTATAACAGGTATTAACAAGGTTTATGACGGTAACGCCGTTGTAACACTTGATTCTTCTTCTGTAACATATAGCGGCCTTGTATCAGGAGACTCTTTTGTTGGAGCCTACAGTGGCGTATTTGCAAATGCGAATGTAGATACAGGTAAAACAGTAACAATTACTTCAAGTTATAGTGGATCTGATGTTAATAACTACGTGGTTACAGATCAATCAACTACAACCGCAAATATCACATCAAGACCTGCGGGCGTAAGCGGAATAACAGTATTTGGATTATCAGTTAACAATAAAGAATATGATGGAACAGTAACAGCACCACTTGATACATCAAGTATATTATACACTGGAATATTACCAGGAGACGATGTTACGGGTAGTTACTCTGGCGTATTTACCAACCCTAATGTTGGATCAACCAAAACAGTAAACATCACATCTTCTTATAGTGGTGCAGATTCTGGTAACTATAGTTTCACAGATCAATCCACAACAACAGGAAATATAGTACCTAAAGTATTAACAGCG